>ENA-UESP01002365-UESP01002365.1-human-gut-metagenome-genome-assembly--contig:-NODE-2365-length-10452-cov-3.496771_pt1 | contig 10452 bp, 10 predicted proteins | sample MGYA00243003_ERZ508004 | MGnify/ENA primary metagenome ERZ508004 (study PRJEB26167, sample SAMN06115443) | human gut metagenome | host: Homo sapiens | place: China:Henan | collected 2015-07-29...
GGGCAATTTGAACCTCACTCCTTTACCAATATAATAAAACAGCTTATAATGATGTCGGGGCAAAAGCCCCCGACTTTGATTTCTGCGGATTGAGAGGAGAAAGATAGTTTAAATGGGTCCAAACAGTGTCTACTCATTTTTTGAATTAACCGGAACCATTGCTTTTGCCTGTTCCGGTGCAATGATCGCCATAAAAAACCGTCTCGATTATTTTGGAGTCGTTGTTCTTGGCATCACAACAGCCTGCGGCGGCGGAATGCTCCGGGATCTGATCATCGGACGTACCCCACCCTCACTCTTTATAAATTCCACAAATGTCGTCATTGCCTTCTGGGTGGTATCCCTTCTCTTTGTGTGTGTAAAATTTCAATGGCACGTTTATTTTGAGCCGCTCTCAAAGGCTTATGATGATCTTTTAAACCTGCTGGATGCCATAGGCCTTGGTCTTTTTACCGCAACCGGAATTAATCTCGCAATTTCTGCCGGACATGGCCAATACCGATTTCTCTGTGTATTCTTAGGCGTTACGACGGGGGTGGGAGGCGGTATCCTCAGAGACATCCTTGCCGGAAGGACACCGGCTGTCCTTAGAAAACACATATATGCCTGCGCCTCTATTGCCGGTGCAGTTCTCTATCTCTACCTGCTCCCTCACTGCGACTCCGATGCGGCTATGGCTGTCAGCTCGGCCTTTGTCGTCATGATCAGGATCCTTGCCCGCAAGTATAAATGGAATCTTCCGACCGTTCGCTTTCATAAATAGCCCCCTCCTGCGGAAGCTGCGGGGCAGATTTTTCTCACCCACAGCTCTGCTAAAGCCCCCTGTATTTTGCGATCCGCAAAAAACAGGGGGCTTTCTTCTTTAATATATCCGAAATTTATCTGATTACCTTTGCCGGGCACTTTGCGGCACATTTTCCGCAATTCGTACACTTCTCGTAATCGATCACAGCCAGATTATTATCCATGTGGATCGCATCTGACTCACACTGCTTTGTGCAAAGAGTGCAGCCGATACATCCGGCGTCACATTTCTTCTTGACATCAACACCCTTATCGTGTGAATTACACTGAACAAGGTGCTCTGCCTTGTAAGGAACAAGCTCGATCAGTCCGCGCGGGCACACAGCCACACATTTGCCGCAGGCAACACACTTCTCCTTATCGACTATTGCAACACCGTCAACAACGTGGATCGCATCAAACTGACATGCCTTTACGCAGCTTCCGGAGCCGAGACAGCCATAAGAGCAGGCTTTGCTTCCTGAGCCCGGAACTGCCGCTGCGATCTTAACGCAATCATCTATCCCATAATAGTTATACTGAACATTTGCCTTATCGCAGGTGCCCTTACATTTAACAAAGGCAACCTTCTTCTCTGCAGCACCGGCAGAAACACCCATGATGGCGGCAATCTTGTCTGCCACCACAGCTCCTCCGACCGGACACTGATTTACTGCCGCCTTACCTTCTGCAATGGCTTTTGCAAGAGCATCACAGCCTGCATATCCGCAGCCGCCGCAGTTGTTTCCGGGAAGCTCTGCACGGACAAGAACCTCCCTCTCATCTACCTCAACCTTAAATTTTTCACTGGCAACGCCAAGGAGCACGCCGATGACAATACCGACCGCACCGACAACGACTGCCGCGATTATGATCCCTGTAATATTCATCCTTCGACTCCTCCTTTAAATCAGACCGGAAAATCCGAAGAATGCGATAGACATCAGACCTGCTGTGATCAGAACGATCGGGGAACCCTGAAAAGAATGGGGCACATCATTGTGCTCGATCTTCTCGCGGATACCGGAGAGCAGGACGATAGCGATCGTGAATCCGACGGAAATACCGATACCATTGACTACGCTCTGGATAAAATTATATCCCTCCTGCACGTTTGTCAGGGCTACACCGAGAACAGCACAGTTTGTTGTGATCAGCGGAAGATATACACCCAGGGCCTGATAAAGGCTTACCATATTTTTCTTCAGGAACATCTCCACGAACTGTACCAATGCCGCGATTACAAGGATGAATACGATAGTCTGAAGATATTCGATTTTTAACGGAATAAGCACAAAATCATAAACAAGACTTGTGCAGGCAGTCGCGATGGTGATAACGAAAATAACCGCTGCACCCATACCAGCAGCCGTCTCTGTCTTCTTGGAAACGCCAAGGAACGGGCAGAGACCGAGGAACTGGCTTAAAACTACGTTATTTACCAGCGCGGAACCGATGGCAATTAATAATAATTCTTTCATTTCTCCACTTCCTCCTTATTTATTCTCTGCTTCTAAAGCCTTAGCTTTTGCTTCTTCCGCTGCCTTCTTTGCCGCCATAGCCTTCTCGGCAGCGGCTTTCTTTTCTGCTGCTAACTTAGCTGCGGCCTCTGCCTTCTTTTCCGCAATTACCGCATGATTCGTCATACCGGTACAGCCGGCACAATTCAGGCAGTTTCCTCCGCACGCCAGCTCGGACTTAGGAGCATCACCGTTTGTTGCACTCGGAAGTCTCAGCTTATTCTGGAGAGCTGCAAGCATAGCCAAGGTGAACAAAGCACCGGGAGCAAGAACCATGATGGAGATATGGAATTCCTCGGGAATGATCACACGGCCGAATACAGCACCTGCACCGATCAGCTCACGGCACATACCGATAACCGTTAAGGACAGGGAAAAGCCAAGGCCCATTCCAAGACCGTCGAAGAAGGATTCGACCGGACCGTTTTTGCAGGCGTAGGACTCCGCACGTCCGAGAATGATACAGTTTACAACGATAAGTGGGATATAGATACCAAGGGATGCATACAGCTCCGAAGCATAGCCCTGCATTAAAAGCTGTACTACAGTAACCAAGCTGGCTACGATAACAATAAAGGCCGGGATACGCACTCTGTCCGGAATGATCTTTCGCAGTGCGGAAATGATCAGGTTGGAAAACATAAGCACGGCCGTTGTGGATAAGCCCATTCCGAGGCCGTTGATGGCCGATGTCGTGGTTGCCAGGGTCGGACACATACCTAACATCAGGATGAAGGTTGGGTTTTCTTTGATGATACCGTTATATAAACGCTCTGTACATTTATTCATGAATGCCCACCTCCTAGTTCATGCAGTTATGCAGATAAAATAATGCTGCATTGACTGCGTTTGTTGTTGCATTTGAAGTAATCGTAGCGCCGCTGATGGCATCGATCTCATTGTCGGAAGCAGCGCCCGTCTTTGTTACCTTCAGCTCATCCACATTTTTTCCGATGAACTGATCTCTGTATTTTGCGTCCTTTGCTTTCAGACCAAGACCCGGAGTATCGCTGATCTCACGGATACCCATTCCGGTGATCGTTCCCTCCTGATCAAATCCGATAGAAAGCTTAACGGCACCGCCGTAGCTGTTTTTGGACATGGAGTTGATCACATGACCTACTACGGTTCCGCTTTCATCCTTTCCTTCAAGAACGGATTCGATCGCTACACTTCCGAAGCCGAGATTTGCGATCTCATCTGCCGTTTCCGCAATCTTTTCTTCGGAGCCTTCCACTTCTTCAAAGGAGGCTGCTGTAGATAATACCTCGCGGTATGTTTTATTGTTCGCTGCGATCGTGGCCTGCTCAATAGGTTCCTTTGTAATGTCATAGACGAAGCCGAGGCATACTCCGGCAACCAGCGTGATCGCAAACAGGATCAGGGCGTCTTTCATAAAACCGGATTTACTTGCTGCCATTCTTCTTACCCCCTTTACCGAATGCTGTCGGGAGTGTATATTTCTCGATCAGCGGAACCAGCATGTTACAGAAGATGATCGCATAGGAAACACCCTCTGCACTGCCGCCAAAAAGACGGAACAGTCCGGTAAGGATACCAAGGCATACGCCGAATACGATCTGTCCCTTTGGAGTGATGGGGCTTGTTACGTAGTCAGTTGCCATAAAGAAGGCACCGAAAATAAGTCCGCCGCCGCAGATCTCTGCCAAAACATAGCCCAGGTCATGACGGCCAAAAAGGAATGCAAAGATCGCAAAGGTAAGAATATATGTACCCGGAATACGGATAGAGATCACCTTTCTGTAAAGAAGGTATGCAGCGCCGATCAAAAGGGCGATTGCAGAAACCTCACCGATGGTTCCCGGGATCTTTCCGATAAACATTGCTGCCAGATCATATTCTCCGCCTGCTTTAATTACAGCCAGAGGAGTCGCACTTGCCACTGCATCTGCCACCGGATCCGTAAACTTTGTCATGTAACCTGCAAAAGAGATCAGCAGAAAGCATCTGGCTGCCAGAGCCGGGTTCATCCAGTTCTGACCGAGTCCGCCGTAAAGCTGCTTTACTACGATGATCGCAAACACACCGCCAAGAACCGGGATCCAAAGGGGAATGGACGGCGGCATATTAAGTCCGAGGATCATACCCGTGACAAGCGCGCTGCCATCACTGATGGTGATCGGTTTTCCCATTAATGTCTCGAACGCATACTCACTGAGTACGCAGGCAAGAACAGTCGCAGCCACTACGACCAGGGAATAGATGCCAAACTGCATAACGCCCCAGATCGTGGCAGGAAGCATTGCGATCGCCACATCGTACATAATGTTCTTTGTGGACACTCTGCTGCGTACATGAGGGGACGACGATACGTTTAATAATTTATTCATTTGTTCCACCTCCTACGCTTTCTTCTTTCTTCTCTCGGCCATAACTGCCTTACGCATTTCCTTGAATGCCTGCGTAAGCGGTCTGTGGGCCGGACAGATAAATGTGCAGGAACCGCATTCACAGCACTCCATACCATTTAATTTTTCAAACAGCGCCAGATCGTGGCGCGCCGCCGCATCAGCCATAAGCTGGGGAACCACATGGCCGGGACATACCTCTACGCAGCGTCCGCAGCGGATACACGGTGTCTCCAGGCTTGTTGCCACCTCATCCTTGACAAAGCAGGTAAGGGCAGAGGAATTTTTCATGACCGGGATATCCAGTGAAAACAGCGCCTGACCCATCATCGGGCCGCCGGAGATGATCTTTTCCGGCTCTGCCTTAAAGCCTCCGGCCGCATCTACTAACATCCTGTAATTTGTTCCCAGACGGACGGAAAAGTTCTGCGGCTGTGCGATCGCATCTCCCGTTACTGTAACGATCCTTCGGATCAGGGGAGTTGTTTCACATACTGCATTATAAATTGCAACGACCGTATCGACATTGTCTACCACGCAGCCTGCGTCAGCCGGAAGCATTGTGGAGTTGATCTCACGTCCTCCTGTCACTGCATAGATCAGGAAACGCTCACCGCCCTGGGGGTATTTCGTCTTTAACGGACATACCTCGATCCTCGGCTCATCCTTTACCAGTTCGGTAAGGATCTTTATCGCCTCAGGTTTATTCTCCTCAATGCCTATTACGCCCTTTGCGTTGTCAAACAGCTGAAGCATTACCTTCAGGCCGCCAACAAGCTTCTCGGGCTCCTCTAACATAACACGATAGTCGGAAGTCAGATAGGGCTCGCACTCTGCCGCATTGACAATAACATAGTCGATGGCATTGTCATCCTTCGGGGTAAGCTTAACATTTGTCGGGAAACCTGCACCGCCGAGGCCGACGATACCGGCTTCCTTGACGATATCGCGGATCTCCTGCTTAGACAGTGCTTTATAATCTCTCTTTTCTCCAAATCCCTCTATCGTTTTGTACTCTCCGTCGTTTTCTACTATGATGGACGGAAGTACGCCGCCGCTTGCAACAAGACGCGGCTCGATTCCCTTTACTGTTCCGGAAACAGAGCAGATCACATTGGCAGAAATAAAACCGCCTGCTTCTGCGATCTTCTGGCCGACTAATACCTTATCTCCCTTGGCAACGATCGGCTTTGCCGGAGCGCCGATATGCTGGGAAAGCGGAAATACCAGCTCATCCCCGGGAAGGAGTACCTGAATCGGTTTATCTGCGGACAGCTCTTTTCCTTCATAAGGATGAACGCCGCCAATAAATGTTCTCAGACCCATTTAGCAAACCTTCTTTCTCTAAAAATTCGTATGGCTTTTCAGAACACAGTATAGCATAATAAATTCTATTAGACAATTGCAAATCCGTTAGTGTTTTCACAAAATCGTAAGAATTTCGCCGTTGTACTTAAAAAAGAACAAAACGCACCTAGGTTTTGCTTAATTTTGTAAAGTTTTTACTTTATTTATTATTGTTCCTCCGGATTTACTCCAATTCCGACAAACCGGTATACAGCTCATAATATCTCCCGTGCCGGGCAAGGAGTTCTTCGTGATCTCCTCGTTCTATGATCTCGCCATTTTCGAGCACCATGATCGCATTTGCATTTCTTACGGTCGACAATCTGTGGGCGATCACAAACGTCGTTCTCTCTGCCATCAGCCTATCCATGCCCCGTTCAATGTGTTTTTCCGTGCGGGTGTCGACGGAGCTTGTTGCTTCATCCAGAACCAGTATCGGCGCCTTTGAGATCGCCGCACGCGCTATATTAAGAAGCTGTCTCTGGCCTTGACTTAAATTGGCCCCATCGCTCTCAAGGACGGTATCATATCCATAGGGCAGACGCATGATAAAGGAATGGGCAGAAGCTGTTTTTGCCGCCTCAATGACCTCCTCATCCGTTGCATCCAGTCTCCCGTAGCGGATATTTTCTCTGACTGTGCCGGTAAACAGATGGGTATCCTGCAGGACGACTGCAATGTTCTTTCTGAGCTCTGCTCTTTTAATATGACGGATATCTACCCCATCGATCGTAATGGAACCGGATCGGATATCATAAAACCGGTTCAGAAGATTGGTAATGGTCGTCTTTCCGGCTCCTGTCGAGCCGACAAAGGCGATCTTCTGTCCGGGCTTCGCATAGAGGCTCACATTTTTAAGCACCACCTTCTCCGGAACATAACCGAAGGTGACATTTTCAAGAACTACGCTGCCCTTCATGCCCTCCATGCCGACTGCATCCGGGGCATCCGGGCTTTCCGGCTCCTGATCCATGACCGCAAAGACACGCTCAGCTCCGGCCAAAGCAGAAAATACATTGGATATCTGCATGGACAGCTCGTTGATCGGGCGGGAAAACTGTCTGGAAAAATTTAAAAATACGGTAAGTCCGCCTACATCAAAGTTTTTTGCGATACAGAGGATTCCACCGATGCAGGCGGTCAGCGCATAGTTGATCTGGCTTAAGCTGTTCATGACAGGCCCCATCATGCCGCCGAGAAATTGTGCCCGTATCTGCTTGTCCTTCAGGTCATCATTCAAAATGTCAAATTCTTCCTCCGCCACGCCCTCATGACAGAATACCTTTACGACCTTCTGACCGGATATCGTTTCCTCAATAAAGCCGTTTAACGCCCCAAGGGAGGATTGCTGCTGAACGAAATATTTCCGGCTTCTGGAAGCCACAGCACCTCCGGCTTTTAAGATCAGCGGGATCAGGATCAATGTGACAATAGTCAGATAAATATTGGTATAGAGCATCAGGGCCAGCGTTCCGATGATGCTTAAGGCTCCGGAGAAAAGCTGGATCAGTGTACTGCTCAGCATGTTTCCGATGGTATCCACATCATTGGTAAAACGGCTCATGATATCTCCGTTCGAGTTTGTATCATAAAAGCGCACCGGGAGCTTCTGCATTTTTTCAAACAGCTCTGTCCTGATCTTTAAAAGAGCCTCCTGCGCCACCGTCAGCATGAGCCGGGACTGCAGATAGTTTGCAGCCACTCCGATCATATAGACGGCCCCCATCACAACAAGGGCTCCTGCTAAACCGGATACGCTGCCCGGACTGTTATCTGCCGGAGCGATAAATTTATTGATGATCGGACGCAGCATATAAGATCCCGCCAGCGTAGCCAAGGTGCTTACGATCACGCAGAAAAATGCAAGGGCCATGCGTCCGCGGTCTTTTTCCAGATAGGAAAGAAGGCGTTTCATTGCTGCTTTCGTATTTTTCGGCTGTCCGCCGCCTCTTGCCCCGGGGCTCTGATGTCTGCCCGGACCTCCGCCCGGTCCCTGACGCTTCGGTGCTTTGGCAATCCTTCCTCCATATCTTTGCTTCAGGCTTTTTTCTCTTTCTGCTCTTAACATGGCGCCACCTCCTCTTTTCCAGCCTGAGTCGTATAGATCTCCGCATACGCCTCACAGGAGCTGAGCAGTTCTTCATGGGTTCCTTTTCCGATAATATGGCCATCCTCCAGTACCAGTATCAGATCTGCATCCTGAACAGACGAAATCCGCTGTGCAATGATGATCTTCGTCGTGTCCTTAAGCTCATTGTGAAAGCTCTCCCTGATCTGTGCCTCTGTCGCCGTATCCACCGCACTCGTAGAATCATCTAGGATCAGGATCTTTGGCTTCTTTAACAATGCTCTTGCAATACAGAGCCTTTGCTTCTGACCGCCCGACACATTGACGCCTCCCTGTCCCATTTCCGTACTGTAGCCTGCCGGAAAGCTTCTTACAAAGCCGTCCGCTTTTGCACTTTTGGCTGCATCTTCAACTTCTGCAAAGTCAGCGTTCTCATCGCCCCAGCGCAGGTTTTCTTCGATCGTACCCGAAAAAAGTACATTTTTCTGAAGGACCATTCCGACACCGGTTCTCAAGTTTTCCAGAGAATAGTCTCGCACATCCGTGCCATCTACAAGCACCCTTCCTCCGCTCACATCATAAAGGCGAGGGATTAGCTGAACAAGGGATGTCTTTCCGCTTCCGGTTCCGCCGATAATACCGATGGTCTGGCCCGGCTCCGCCTTAAAGTTTATATGCTTAAGCACCTTTTCCCGTTCCTGCTTTCCGTATCCGAAGCTGACGTCCTCAAACTCGACACTTCCTCTTGTGACTTTTTTCTCCTTCGCAGAAGAAGTATCATCATTCAGATCGATCTTAGTATCCATAACCTCATTGATACGCTTTAAGGAAGCCGCCGCCCTGGAGCTTTGCAGGAATACCATGGACAGCATCATTAAGGACATAAGAATCTGTACGATATATGTGGTAAATGCCGTCAGATCCCCCACAGCCATGCTTCCGCCTATGATCAGATTTCCGCCGTACCATACGACAGCCAGAGTGGTCAGATTCATTGCTAACATCATCACCGGCATGGTTGCGATAACGATCTTTAACGCATGGATGCTGCTCTCTTTAAGATCCATGTTTAAAACCTGAAACTTCTCGATCTCATGGTCTTCACGCACAAAGGATTTTACTACCCGAACATTGGTCAGACTCTCCTGAATGCCGGAATTGAGCGTGTCCAGTTTTTTCTGCATGATGCCGAATCTCGGAAAAGCAGTCTTTAAGATCAGTATGATCGCTGCGGTAAGAAGCGGGATCACGACCAGAATGACGATGGCAAGCTTTTTATTGATATAAAAGGACATGATCAGGGCTCCCACAAACATTCCCGGGGAGCGGAGGGCCATCTTCAATCCCATATTCAGCACGTTCTGAATCTGCTGGATATCATTCGTAAGTCTTGTGACCAGCGAACCCGTACTGAAGGCGTCAATGTTGGCGAAGGAAAATTTCTGAACCTTTTTAAACACATCTCGTCTCAGATCACTGGTAAAGCTGATGGAGGCCTTTGCCGCAAAATAGGAGCCGAGGATCCCTCCTGTCGCCATAATAAGAACGGTAAGAAGCATCAGTCCTCCCATATAAAAAATGTATCCCATGTCCTTCTGGGCCACCCCTCTGTTAATGATCATGGACATGAATTTCGGCAGCATGACCTCTCCTGCGACCTCAGTAAGCATCATAAGCGGGCCGATAATAAATGCACTCAGATACGGCATTATATATTTTTTGTATCGCTTCATCTTATCACCTCTCCTTCCTGCATACGTTCAAGATTTTCCCGGATCCTGTTCAGATATTCGCACACCTTTTCTTTTTCCTCCTCGGAAAATCCTGCAAACATATCGTGCTCGGTCTCTCCGAAGATCTTCAGGCTGGCCTTTACCTCCGCCAGTCCTTTTTCCGTAAGGCCGATCTTATTCAGCCTGTTATCCTGCTGATCGACGAGTCTTCTCACATACCCGCCCTTTTCCAGCTTTTTTAAAGTAACGGCCATCGTTGCGGTAGAAACGTTATGAAGCCCTGCCAGCTCCTTTTGTGAGGCACCGGGATTTTTCCACACGCACATCAGCACCTGATGCTGTCCACGGAACAAGCCGTTTTTATTTAGCCGGTGTTCCAGATAGCTTCTGTGGGCTTTTCCCGCACGGATCATGGCTTCCGCAGCCAGATGCTCCCTTTCACTCATCTTTAGTTCTCCTTTCTATTGTTTTCTTCTGTCCGAATTTGATTAGTTCTTTAATAATTAGCTTGCTAACTGTTTGGTAATTATAATCCCCTCCTGCAAAAAATGCAAGAGGGGATCTGTGAAAAAACTGTGTCCTGTATTTCTTTGTCTTTATTCCATATCTTCCTTAGGAAGCTTTCTTCTTAC
>ENA-UESP01002393-UESP01002393.1-human-gut-metagenome-genome-assembly--contig:-NODE-2393-length-10356-cov-6.852515_pt1 | contig 10356 bp, 9 predicted proteins | sample MGYA00243003_ERZ508004 | MGnify/ENA primary metagenome ERZ508004 (study PRJEB26167, sample SAMN06115443) | human gut metagenome | host: Homo sapiens | place: China:Henan | collected 2015-07-29 | study...
GGCGCCTTTAACGCGACATACCTTCACACTGAGCGCCTAATTTGTATTTTTTGAAACAAGCAGTCTTTTCTTCCTGCCTTACTCTCTCCTCAGTGTTTTTCTCCAAAGAGCGTTCATAGAACGCTGTATTTACGGCGCAAATAAGCCCGGAAAGGTAGAATAGAAAGATTAGTTATTTTTTTAGCACAGCGATGACCGAAAACAAAGAAAAGGCTCAGAGCAGCCACATCACTAATTTTCTTCGCAACATTATTAACGAAGACTTGAAGCAAGGGGTAAACGATCCCAGACATTGGTGTGGACATCCCGGCACCTACACGGAACAAATGGAAGGTCCGATCGACGAGGCGAAAGTCCGTCTTCGTTTTCCTCCCGAGCCCAACGGCTATCTCCACATCGGTCACGCTAAAAGTATCTGTCTGAACTTCGGTTTGGCCAAGGACTACGCCGGACGCTGCCATATGCGTTTCGACGATACCAACCCGGTCAAAGAAGATCAGGAGTACGTCGACTCTATTCTCGGCTCCGTCAACTGGCTCGGTTTCGACTGGAAAGACGCCAAAGAAACCAACTACTACTTCGCCAGCGATTATTTCGACTATATGTACGAAATTGCCGAGCATCTGATTAAAAACGGCTTGGCTTACGTCGACGAACAAAGCGCTGAACAGATCAAAGAAAACCGCGGCACGCTGCACACACCCGGCGTGGATTCTCCCTTCCGAGATCGTCCGGCCGAAGAGAGCCTGAGACTTTTCCGCGAAATGCGTGAAGGCAAACATCCGGAAGGAAGCATGGTGCTCCGCTCTAAGGTTGACATGGGATCCCGCAATATCAACCTGCGCGACCCGGCGATTTACCGTATCCGTTTTGCCGAGCATCACCGCACGGGAGACAAATGGTGCATCTATCCGATGTACACCTTTGCTCATCCCCTCGAAGACGCACTCGAAAACATTACGCATTCCATCTGCACGTTGGAATTCGAAGATCAGCGCGCTTTCTATAACTGGGCAACCGAGAGATCCGTGCCTATTACACGCGCTCCGCTCTTTGATAAAGCAAAAGCCGTCCTGGCAGACCTTCAGACAAAGAGCTTTGAAGAAATCAAGCCTTTTGCCGAAGCTGCAGTCAAATTCAAGTGGAAACTCGGCCAGACCGAGGCTGAAAGAGAACTCGCTTCCCTCTTAGCAGACATCAAGGCCAATCCGGAAAACTTGAACGAGACATCTGCCCACGCCATCGTAAATGCCGTTGCTGCCAAACCGGAAGTCTTCACTCCGCTGCTGCAGGACGTTTTAAGCGCAACCGTTAAACCGAACTTCTTCCTGCTGCCGCATCAGTACGAATTCAATCGTCTGAACCTGACTTATGTGGTTATGAGCAAACGCAAACTGATTGCGTTGGTCAAAGAAGGTCTTGTCGACGGCTGGGACGATCCTCGTATGCCGACTCTCGTCGGTCTGCGCCGCCGCGGTTACTCTCCTGAAGCAATGCGCCTCTTCTGCGACCGCGTCGGTGTTTCTAAACAGACCGGCAGCTGGATCGACTATTCTGTTCTCGAGGGTTCTCTGAGAGATGTGCTCGATGCTGAAGCCGATCGCCGTATCGCTGTTCAGGATCCGATCAAACTCATCATTGACAACTATCCGGAAGACCAGATCGAGGAATTCGAATCTCCCAATCATCCTCAGCATCCGGAACGCGGCTCCCGCAAACTCTCCTTCGGAAAAGAACTGTGGATTGAGAGAAGTGACTTCGCTGAAGAGCCGCCCAAAGGTTATCGCCGTCTGACACTGGCAACAGCAGACAAACCGGCCATGCCTGTTCGTCTGCGTCACGCCTACGTCGTACAAGCCACGTCTGTGGAAAAAGATGCCGACGGCAAGATCACTGCCGTTCACGCTGAATATTTTCCGGAAACCAAGAGCGGTACCGACGGCGCAAACTCGATCAAGACCAAGGCTGCCATTCACTGGCTGAGCGTTAAAGATGCTCTTCCCGCAACGATCAGACTTTATGACCGTCTGTTCACCGTTCCGAAACCCGATGCCGGTGAAGTGGACTTCCGTGAGCTCATCAATAAGAACAGCAAGACTGTGATGCAGTCCTATGTTGAGCCTTCTCTGAAAGACGCCAAGCCCGAAGACCGCTTCCAGTTCGAAAGAAACGGTTATTACGTGGCCGATCAGAAGGACTTCACTCCTGACAACCTGGTATTCAACCTTGCAGTTGCTCTGAAGGACACCTTCGGAAAATAATTAAGCGCTAATCGCTTGAGGGACGGCCATGGCCGTCCCTTCTTTTTTAGGAAAGCTTTTGAATGGTTTCGGCCAAAAGCTTCGGCACAATCTGCAGAGAGTAGTCAAGTTCTAAACGCTCCGTGCTTTTGTGCGCATCTCTGCCTGCCGGACCCATGTTGGCAATCGGAATATCTAATGCGCCCGGAAGGTCGGTCGGCAAATAAAAGAGTTTGTTCCAGCCGGCCATGTTCTCGCTCACTTGTTTGGCGCCTTCTCTCATTTCCTCAAAGCCGAGGAAGGACAAATCCGTAATGCCTCCGAAAACTTCATGCAGACGGACCGCTTCGTCTTTACTTAAGACCTTTGCCTGTTCCGTCACTTCTTCCATCACTTTTCTAAGCTTCTGCTCCTCAGGGGACTCCCGACGATTCAGCCGAGCTGGATAGTACGGCGGCAGGAACCCGACCACAATGGTCGGTCTAGGCATCTGAGCCTGTAGAAACAGCCAGGAACATTCTTTGAGCGCCGCTTCCCGAATATCTAGGTCTTTAGGGAGCGAGCGATAAAAATGATCTCTTTTTTCTTCAAAGGATTCGCCCGTCTTTTGGCGAGCCATCCGCTGAAGCATCCCGAAGGTAACAACATTGACTTCATCAATGTCGGGAAAGTCTGCGCCTTTATCTTCTGCAAACAGCAGTGCGCGCATCAGCTTGCTTCGAGCTTGTGCGGCCGCGCGGGCTGCCGTCATTTGGGCCCAACGAAGAATATCTGCCGGTTTCTTTGAAGCGGTCAGGACATTGAAATAGGCTGAGGCTTCTTCAGGCACGGTAACCGAATAACCGTTACGGTGCACTTGCATATTCAGGCACGCGGGCGGCGCTAAAAGATCTAGGCCCGAGCCTTCATACAGGGCGGTGTCGGCTTCTGCCAAACAAACGACCTCACTAATTAAAAGCGCCGCGCTGAAGCCGTGAAGATAATTGCCGATGTGTGCGGATTTACCAAAGGCGTAGAAGAAGGGCATCAATTTGCCGGTGGTACCCGTGTAGTAAGGTCTCACGGCCGGTACGGCCTTGGTTTCCGCTGTCCAAAAACAAGGTTCTCCGGTCAAAGCTGCGACAACTTTCAGATGCTCTTCTTCACAAATATGGAGGAAAGTTCTTAACGAACCGATCATGCCGGCACTGTTGGCTTCTTCATCCGGAACCGCCCAAAACAGAATATTGACGGCAAGAGTCGGATCATCTGCCCAGACCTCCATAGAGGCCAGAAAAAGCGCAAGACCGGCCTTCATATCCATGCTGCCGCGCCCGAACAGCCAATTGCCGCTCTCAAGGTCCTGTCGAGCGATTTCATCCAGAGGCTGCCCACGAAGTGCTTCCGTATAACGTTCTAAGTCAAAAGCCGTCTGTGCTTTATCACCGCAGTTCTGTGTATCGACGACATCAAAGTGACCAGTCAGTACAACGGTTTTATCGGTAGGAACGGCGGCGCGGAGCAGTCCGAAAACCGCTCTACGCTCAAGAGGGTCCCGCTCACAGACCGGTTCAAAAACTTTCACGCGTCCTGGATGTTTTTCTGCTAGACGACGCAGACACTCGGCAATGAAATCCGAACAGCGGTTTTCCTCCTCGGCGCTGCCGCTGACAGAGGGAATGGCACAAAGTTCTTTAGTGAGCTCGAGAATTCGGGAAGGCTGGGCAGTTTTCATGACAAAAACGAAGAAAATTAATGACGCTTTGTCATTTTAGGGCTTCAAAAAGCCTCATTTCAGCCTAAAAAGTTAAAGTCAGCTTTAAGTCGCGAAACCTAAAACTGACCTATTTTGAAAAATTAAGAATCAAACCGAACCAACAGGCGCAGGAGCGGACTTTTTATCCGCAGAAGGACCTGAGGCGTATTTTTTACCAATTTCTTTCAGGAAAGAAATAATCTGAGGATTCTCCCAGGGCAAATAGCCTTCGGCATAAGCAACTAAGTTGCCGTTCCCGTCAATAATGAAGTTGGTCGGAACCACCGAGACACCCATTTTCCCGGGAATCGCCTGTTTACTGTCGATGAGGGTTTCAAAACCGGAAGCCCGGATCTTGTCGAGAAACTTTTTGAGATCAACGTTTCCGCCGTCGACCGCCACGCCGATCACGCGAACATCAGAATTTTTCAGCGCATTCTGCGCAGTGATCAATTCCGGGATCTCAGCAACGCAGGGACGGCACCAAGTCGCCCAAACATTCAGGACGACAACCTTTCCTTTGTAATCGGCCAGATTAACGTTCTTCCCGTAAATAGTTTTGAGATCAAACTGCGGCATCTTTAAAGCATGCTTGAGCTCTCGGAAGTTCGGCATCGCGCGAGGCGCTTTCAGCGGTGTTCCGGTTTCGTAAACACGGTCAAAGTCCGCGGCCTGCGGCGCCGGAGAAAATAAAACGGCTCCGGCAAGGACGGTAAGTGCTAAAAATTTTTTCATCTTTCGTTGCTTTTTCGGTATGCTGTTGGGATTTTAGAACGACCGATTCGGCACAGATGTAACGAGTCTTTTAGGAGCGCTCATGATGGTGGTCCCGAAGACTATTCCCTTCGCGATTGAACTAAAGTCGGAAGACAATGGTCTTGCCGGCGTCGCTCATTTGAAGCTGGAATCGGCGATAAAAGATTTATCAACGCCATTTATAAGGAGTGAATTATGGGACTGTTCAATACAATTCTTCAGAAACTTGGTTTCATGAAAGACAAAGCTGTCGAAGCTGTTGCCGGTGAAACCGCCGCGGCAGCCGAAGCACCGGCCGCACCTGCGGAAGCCGCCCCCGTGGAAGCCGCTGCCGTTGAAACCGTTGCTGCCGCCGCACCGGCCGCCGCTGATGCTCCACCTGAAACCGTCGACGTCGTCGCTGTCTGCGAAGCCCTGGCTGCAAAGAACCCGCAGAAACTCAACTGGAGAACCTCTATTGTCGACCTTATGAAGCTCCTTGGTATGGATTCTTCCTTGGCCAACCGTAAAGAATTGGCTAAAGAGCTCGGCTGCCCGGAAAACCTCATCGGCGGCGACTATTCTCAGATGAACGTCTGGCTGATTAAAGCCGTGATGAAGAAACTTGCCGAAAACGGCGGCAAAGTCCCTGAAGAACTGAAGTAAGGGTTCTCAATTCTTGTAACAGCGCCGCAGTATCTGCGGCGTTTTTTCTTCAGCTGAGATTTGGTAAAGTGAACCTTTCGGAGAAAAAATAATATGTTCGCTTATGCCATTATTGTTGCAGCTATGATCGGCTCCGGCCTGCTCATCGGTTGGATTGACTTTAGCTATCTCTGGGGCATGATCCCCGCCGTTATCGGAGGCTTCTGCGGAAGCTACTACAGCAAGTTCGGGCGCATGCTCTTAAAGCCCGGCATTGATGACTACCAAAGAGAAAAGATCCTCTCCGTCACACGCGTTCTGACCATCATGTGGACCGTGATTTCCGCGATTTTCTTTGCGCTCGGCTACGGATTAACTAAGGTTGCTTACTGATTTGTTGTTTTGATTTTTCGTTATGCAGATTCATGCTTTCGGTCTTTCCCGCGTACCGGCTTTCCTGGGTCAGTGGGATCTCGACTTTGACGGACGCTCAGGCGTTTTCCCGATTTCATTGACGGGAGAGAAAAACGTTGCATTATTCCTCGACGGCCTCAAGTTCGCTCTCTTCGATGTCCCATCCGAGAAACTGGGAGAAAATCCTGAAGTCCGCTTGGGCTTTTCTACGGAAGAAGGACGGTTCGAAATCCTCCGTTCGCCCGAAAACACTGAAATCCGCAAAAACGGCATGCCGTTTGACCTTCAGGCTGCGCCCTTTCCTGTCGCCATGGCTAGGATCACGCATCTTGATGCCGATAAATTAGAAGACACCCTTTTCTACGACATCCTCTCGACTTCTGAATCTCTGACTGAGAACGCGGATACCTTAGCCTCATCTTTGATCGGAAATGTCTCCGAGTCTCTCGGAAACGCAATCCTGACTCAAGGCATTGAAGTTTCTCAGCAGAAGGCCGCCTTGCTCGCCGCTTCTCAGTCTGTCATAGACGGAATTTCGGTTGTTTCCGATGAGGAAGAAGAACGCCTCAATCAGCAGCTCATTAAGGCCGGCGTCTCTCACGCCGCTCTGCAAAACGAAATTGCCCAGCTCAAAGATTCGATGGACTGGCTCATCCGCATCAATATGCTCAAGGATGAAGCCGCCCGCTTGTCTAAGCAGCTCACGGCAGTCAACGGCGACCTTTCTCGCTTTGACGTAAAAAAGAACGTTCTGGAAAAGGCCCTGAGGGCAGATGCTCTGGCGCCTGACTACGACGCCCTCTCCAAACTGCGAGTAGACGAAAAAGAAGAAGGCAAGCTGATTGCCGAACTCAAAAAATCCGTCCCGATGCTTTCCGAACGCGTTCGCTCTGCCTCTCTGGCTTATGCTGAGGCGGACAAGAATTTCAAGAGCGTCCTAGAAAATTACAACGAGAAGTGCGTGACGCTGGAACGCGTTCGCGAATTAGATGAAAAAATCGAAGCTTCTCAGATCCAAAGCAAGCACCTTAAAGAGGAGCTTTTCAACGAGCAAACCGCCGCTCGCCTCCTCTCTGAAGAAAGTACACGATTAAAAAATGTCCTCTCTCAACTGACCATCCGCTCACAGCTTCTGAACAAGAAGATGGATGATCTTTCTATGGATAAGCTCCTGGTCGAAGAGCTCGAAGAATACAAACGCCTTCTTGATGAAATTGATGCCGAAGTCATTCGCAGCGCTGAGGCAGAAGAAACGCAGCGGGAGCTGCAAAAACGGATTGAGTCCTCCCGCTCTGCTTTATTAGACGTACAAAACGTCATTGCTGCTCTGAAAAACGAAGAACTTGCCGTCACCGGCGAACTCTCGATGAAAGAGCGCATGCTCTTTAAGTCTCTAGGGACGGAGGGCGCCGAGACGCTCGCTGCGGAACTAGACAATCAGAATGAACGCTTAAATGCCTTGGACGCGCTTCAAGGAAGAATTGTCCTCTTGGCAGAAGGATACGACCGATTCAATCAGGTAAAAGCAGAACTTGAAAGTACCAAGCACGCCTTAAGACTTGCAACAGTTGCTTTGAATGCGGCTCGTCAGGCCTACATCGACAAGACAGCCGTCGTCAACTCGGCTCAACAGGCTTATTCCTTCTATCTCGAAGTACTGTCGCTGAATGAACAGCGCGATAAGCTAGCCAACGGCAAGCCTTGTCCCTTGTGCGGCGCGATTCACCATCCCTACTCCGTCAAACTGCCGTTTGACCGTTCGTTGGAAGACAAACTCGCTAAGGCAAAAGAAGATGCTCAACTCGCCCTCATCGAATCGGAAAAATGCGAAGCCGAATTTAGCCAGCTTCAACTGCAGCAGACGGAGGCCGAAAACATCCTGAATACACTCACGTCCGAGCTCAATGAAGCCAAAGGCGAGATTTTGTATATCGCGAGCGAGCTCAATATTGTCGGTCTGAGAGAAAAGAAACCGATTACATGGGCGGCTGTCCTCAAGCAAAAACAAACCTCTTTGGCCAACCGTCGAGACGACCTTGAAGCACGCCTAGAGAAAATTCAAGGGCTCACTGAAGCGATTGAATCGCTGAAAGAAAAGCGTGAAGACGCAGCGCTTAAAACCGCTCGTAAGAAAGAGGAACAGGCATCTTTGGAAGAAGCTTTAAAGAACTTCGCCAACATGTCGGCCGAGCTGGAAAAGAATCAAAAAGACTCTGAACTTAATCGCGTCTCTTTGACTCGTTTGCTCGAACGTGCCTTTGCCCGCTTCGGCCTGAAGGCTTCTAACCCGGCCATCATGAAACAGAACTTGCCGACGCTCGAAAAACGCCGAGAACAGTGGATCAACTGGAGCGCCGAGAAGAAACAAATCGAAGAAGAAACAGCGCAGAGCGAAGAGGCATTGAGAAATACCATCTCCTCCCTGACTGCCCAGAAGAAGAGCGCTGAAACCCTAGAAAAGGACATCGAGACCCTCACGGAACAGATCAAACGGTTCCAGAAAGAACGACATGAGGCCATTGCAAGCCAGACCCCTGAAGAAGTGATCGCAGCGATTGAAACAGAAAAAGCCAATGCCACACGTCTTGCCGAAGAGGCTAAATTAAGTCTTGCTGCCAAAGAGGAAGCCCTTCTCTCTACGCAGAACAAAATTAATAGTCTCGAAGCACATCGCAGCGAAACGATTAAATCCATTGAATCGCTTTCGGACGCTTTCAATCAAAAACTCCAAAAGGCCGGTTTTCCGAACGAGTCCAGTTTCCTTTCTTCTCAGATCTCGACTGCGCAGAAAGACGATCTCATGCGTCAAAACGATGAACTGCTCGAAAGATATCGTGTCGTAAATTCGCAGTACGAAGAAAAACAGCAGGCATTAAACAGCCTTCAGGAAAAGAACCTGACGACCCGCACTCGTGAGCAACTGGAAGAAGAACTCTTAGAAAAATCCGATCTCTTCCACACCGCGACCGCACAGCTCACGAGCCTTCGCGAAAAGATGGCAAAAAATGCCAACAACAAGAACCGTCGTAAACGAGAAGAAGCTGAATTTCAGAAACTGCAAACCTCGCTTGAGCGTTGGGAATCTCTCTGCGCTAATGTCGAGAAGCCCGGCGGAATTGCGCGCTTAGGTCTATCACTCGCAGTCGCTTACGGCTCGGCTGATATTGATGCCTTTATTTCCGGCGCCAAGATCAAACTCCGTGATGAAGGTGTGAAATTATTTGCATCCGAGCTCTCGGACGCTTCAGGTCTCGCGGACATGAAGACAATTTCTGCCGATCAGCGTTTCTTCGTTGCACTTTCCCTACTCTTGGGAAGAAGCGAATTGTTTGCCCGTCGAAGCAAACCTGAGTTTGTCATTCTTAAGCAAAATCAGAATGAAGCTTTCCCAAGCCAGACGTTCACGGGTTTAGAAAGCTTGAACTTAACGATCGGCGTCGCGAGATAATTCTCTATTCTTCGACGAATTCAATCAGAAGAGCTCCTCGTGTGAGCTCTTCCAATTCTTTAGCAAAAGTCTCAGCGAGATCCTCGGGGATCTCCACATCAAAATCCGCGTCCATATCAAAATTCTTTTCCAGAATTCGACCGTTTGCAGTTTCGATTTTGCGCAGAACCTGATTCACAAATCGATGTTCAACGCTGAATTTGATGCGTTTCGTTTTGGTACGGATACGTGTGGGAACGGCCTCTAAGGCCATTTTGACGGAGGACTGATAAGCTTTAACAAGTCCTCCTGTACCGAGCAATATTCCGCCGAAATAGCGTGTTACAACGACGGTCACTTCTCCGATGCCGCTGTGCGTGACCGCCGTCAGCATGGGGCGGCCGGCGGTTCCGTGAGGCTCGCCGTCATCGCTTGCGCCGATACGGTCGGTAGTTCCGGCCGCTCCGGCGCAATAAGCCCAGCAGTTGTGCCGGGCATCTTCAAATTCGGCTTTAATTTGTTCGATGAAGGCTTTTGCTTCTTCGACACCGGGAGTATGCCCGACAGAAGCGATAAAGCGGCTGCGCTTTATCGTCTGTTCGACACGAAAAACTTCTCCCGGACGCAGGTCCGGAATGTTGTAGCTGACATCTGCCATCCGGGGACTCTCTTTATGTGTTACTTGTGAAGCTTGTTCACTATTTTAAAGAGAGTTTCGTTTTCCATGACAAGGGGCGAATCTTTGGCAAAAAACACGATGCCGTCTTCGGGAGCTTCGGTCTGAGCAACCGTCACACCGGTGAGCGGATCAATGATGTCTGCAAGAATCTGGCCGCGTTCAACCGAGTCAAAGGATTTGACGTGCGGAATGTAAAGACCGGAGGCTGTTGAACGCAGTGAGACCAGCTCTTCTTCCAGGAGAACGGTCGATTCATAGCCGCCGTAAACGTTGTAATTTAAAACGTTCATTCGGCTTAAGAAACGGCAAACCGCCGCAATAGCCATGTCCGCGCCCTTCTTGTCGATCTTCTCTGTAGAGCGGCTGTAAAGAGAAAAGGCTTTCGTGTCCCACACCTGCCAGTTATCATCCACACGGTGGTAACGACCCCCGCTAATGTTCACGATGTGACAAAAGCGGACGAATTACGCCGCCCCGATGA
>ENA-UESP01002395-UESP01002395.1-human-gut-metagenome-genome-assembly--contig:-NODE-2395-length-10350-cov-2.833350_pt1 | contig 10350 bp, 8 predicted proteins | sample MGYA00243003_ERZ508004 | MGnify/ENA primary metagenome ERZ508004 (study PRJEB26167, sample SAMN06115443) | human gut metagenome | host: Homo sapiens | place: China:Henan | collected 2015-07-29 | study...
TTTCAATCAAAGTTGATCAGTTCATCAAAATGTTTCCGAAACGTGGAAAAACGATTTTTAAGATTACGAATCTCACGGTAGAGTTTGCATTTTTTGTCTATCTGATCCCTTTCTCCTTTCTATATTTAAAAGCAACGATAGAGAGCGGACAGGTCAGCCCGGCGTGTGGTCTGCCAATGTATTATGTGCAGTCAGCCCCGTTTTTCTGTTTTATTTTAACAGCGTTCCGCATCGTACAGCGCTGGTTTGGTGAGTGGCGCATTTTACTTGGAAAAGAAAAGAAACCGTTAGAAGAGGGCGATATTGCCTCTGTGATCGAGGAGGCAGTCGTTGAAAATCCGGAGCATGCGGATGCTGCAAATATGGACAAATCAGGTGTTACAGTGGGAAAGGAGAAATAGATGTCAGCAGTTGTTGTTTTTATTATTTTTGCCATATGTCTTATCATTGCAATTCCGATCTCTATTTCACTTGGAATTGTAGCTGTACTGCCGGGAGCATTTGATGCTTCTTTTACGGCAAGTGCCGGATATGTCATCCGTTCCATGGTCGGAGGAATTGACAGTTTCCCGTTACTTGCAGTGCCGATGTTTGTGCTTGCGGGAATCCTCATGGCACACGGCAAGATTTCAGAAAAATTATTTGATGTATTTGTATATTTCCTTGGAAACAAAAGAGCGGGAATACCATGTGCAGTGATCATTACCTGTCTGTTTTATGGAGCAATTTCAGGTTCTGCACCGGCATCCCGGAAGACCTTTGCCGTGTCGTATTCGCAGTTGGTGCCCGGGAATACGGGGATCAGCACACGGGGCTTGGCAAACTTTTCGCTGGCAGCGATCACCATGCCGCCATCCCAGCGCACTTCCGGAGCAGCCTCCTTGGGGGTGGGCATGTGGTAGGGATAGACGCTGTGGAGGGTCTCCTCCCAGCGGCCCCGCATATCCAGGCCGCCGATGGTCTCACCGTCCAGACGGATCGCAAAGTCCCCGGTGGTGTGGCCCAGCAGTTCGCCGCCGTCACACTCGCCCACGCACTCCAGCAGGATAGCGCCGTGCAGCGGAGCAAAGACACGGTCCACATCGGTGCCCTCTTCAAAGGCAAAGCCGATGCCGTTGCCCAGAGCCATCTTGGTGATGCCCTCGCAGATGCCGCCGGCACCCACTGCCCAGCCGGTTACCGCTGTGCCGTCCGCAATGCGGTCCCGGACAGTGTCCAGCATGGTGCGCAGGCTCTCGAAGTCAGGCAGACCGTTTTCGTCGGTCTTGGGGGCGAACAGGTAAACCGGATGTCCTGCCGCCTTGAACTCGGTGGAGATGATGCGGTCGATCTTCTGGGTGGAAACCGCAAAGGAGATCAGCGTCGGAGGAACATGGATGTCCTCGAAGCTGCCGCTCATGGAATCCTTGCCGCCGATGGCGCCGGCACCCAGCTCCAGCTGCGCCCGCAGCGCGCCCAGCAGAGCGGCAAAGGGCTTGCCCCAGCGGTCAGCGTCCCGGCCCAGCTTCTCGAAGTACTCCTGGAAGGAGAGCCAGCAGTGCCGCCAGTCCGCACCGGCTGCGGTGAGCTTGGCAATGGATTCGATCACGGCATACATGGCGCCGTGGTAGGGGCTCTGCTCGGACAGATAGGGATCAAAGCCCCAGGCCATCACGCTGGCCTGCTCCGTTTTCTGTCCCGGCAGCACCGGCAGCAGCGCCGCCATGGACTGCGCCGGGGTAGTCTGCGTTCTGCCGCCGAAGGGGACGGTAACGCTCCCTGCTCCAACCGTGCTGTCAAAGCGCTCCACCAATCCCCGGCGGCTGGCGCTTTTCAGGCTGGCCGCCACCTCCCGGAGATTTTTCAGTCCGGTCTTTCCCAGTGCGGCGCGGTCTACCGCCGCCACGGAAACCGCCGTGTGCTTCGCGGCGCCGTTGGTATCCAGAAACGCCCGGGAAATATCCGCAATGGTCTGCCCCTTCCAGCGCATGACCATCCGGGGACTTTCCGTAATGACCGCTACCCGGTACGCCTCTAAGTTTTCCTCACCGGCAGCGGCGATGAACCGCTCCGCGTCTTCCGGGGACACCACCACGGCCATCCGCTCCTGCGACTCGGAAATAGCAAGCTCTGTCCCGTCCAGCCCGTCATATTTCCGCCGCACCGCGTCAAGGTCAATACTGACACCCTCCGCCAGCTCGCCGATGGCTACGGAAACGCCGCCGGCACCAAAGTCATTGCAGCGCTTGATCATACGGGTCACATCGCCCCGCCGAAACAGCCGCTGCAGCTTCCGCTCCTCCGGGGCGTTGCCCTTTTGCACCTCGCTTGCCATGGCGGCAAGGGAGTTCAGGTCATGGCTCTTGGAGGAGCCGGTGGCGCCGCCGATTCCGTCTCGGCCGGTCCGTCCGCCCAGCAAAATCACCACATCGCCGGGCTGGGGCCGCTCCCGGACTACATTTTCCGTCAGGACCGCCGCCACCACCGCGCCGCATTCCAGCCGCTTGGCTACATAGCCCTCGTGGTAAATTTCCGCCACGTGGCCCGTGGCAAGGCCGATCTGGTTGCCGTAGGAGGAATAGCCCGCCGCCGCGGTCTGGGCCAGCTTGCGCTGGGGCAGCTTGCCAGCCAGCGTATCCACCAACGGCTTGCGGGGGTCCCCGCCGCCGGTGACCCGCATGGCCTGATGGACATACGCCCGCCCGGAAAGCGGGTCCCGGATGCAGCCGCCGATGCAGGTGGCCGCGCCGCCGAAGGGCTCGATCTCCGTGGGGTGGTTGTGGGTCTCGTTTTTGAACATCAACAGCCAGTCCTGCTCCTCACCGTCCACCACGGCGGGAACGTGGATGGAACAGGCGTTGATCTCCTCGCTCTCGTCCAGCTCCGGCAGCAAGCCCCGCTTCTTCAGGACCTTTGCCCCCAGCGTGGCAATATCCATCAAGGTCTGCGGACGCTTTTTCGCCGCCTCCGGGCCGTAAACCTCCTCCCGGAGCGCCAGATAATGCTCGTAGGCGGCCCGCACGGCGTCATCCCGGATGTCCACGCGGTCAATATGGGTCGAAAAGGTGGTATGGCGGCAGTGGTCGGACCAATAGGTATCCACCACCCGCAGCTCCGTAATGGTGGGATCCCGGTGTTCTTCATCCCGGAAGTAGCTTTGCAGCAGCTTCAGGTCCTCCAAATCCATGGCAAGTCCCAGCCGCTCCAGCAGCGCGGAAAGCCCGGCTTCCTCCAAAGCGATGAAGCCTGTTTCCGTTTCTACGGTATCCGGCTGCTCATGCCGGACCGTTAGTGTTTCCGGCAGCTCCAGGGACGCCTCCCGGCTTTCCACCCGGTTGATGACGTAGCGCTTGACCGCCTCCACATTTTCGACGCTCAACGTGCCATAAAGGACATAGACCTTGGCGGAGCGAATCAGGGGGCGCTCCCCCCGGCTGAGCATCTGGATGCACTGGGCCGCCGAATCCGCCCGCTGGTCAAACTGTCCCGGCAGCGGCTCCACGGCAAACACCGCCGCGGCACCGTCAAATGCCGGCCGGTCGGAGACCTCATCGAGCTGCGGCTCTGAGAACACCGTGCGCCGCGCATAGTCAAAAAGGGCGGCATCTATATTTTCCGCGTCATAGCGGTTCCAAATTCTGATGCGCTCCAGTCCCGTCAGACCCAGAAACGCGCGGCAGTCCGCCAGCAGCGAGGTCTCCTCCGGGGCAAGGCCCGGCTTCTTTGCAACATATACCCGATCAACCATTCAGCTCCTCCCCTCCAAGGCTGCCAACGCTTTTGCGCCGATATCCCGGCGGAAAAAGCGGTTTTCAAATTGAACACCATCCATCAGACGGTACGCCTCCTTTACGGCTTCCGGCAGTGTGTCCGCCACGGCGGTGACGCCTAAAACCCGCCCACCGGAGGTCACGAGTTGTCCCTCCTGCAGCCGCGCTCCCGCCACATAAGCGTGAGCGGCGCTTTCCGCAGTCATGGTGATGGGAAAGCCCTTTTCATAGGCTGCGGGGTAGCCCTGCGACGCGGCAATGACGCAGCAGGCCGCACCGTCGGCAAGCTCCACTGGCGTCTGCGCCAACGTACCATTTGTTGTCGCCTGCATGACTGTCAACAGGTCGCTTTTCAAAAGGGGTAGAACCACCTGCGTTTCCGGGTCGCCGAAACGGCAGTTATACTCAATGACCTTGGGCCCGTCCGCAGTCAGCATCAACCCGAAATAAAGACAGCCTTTGAACGGCCGCCCCTCCGCCGCCATGGCCCGAATCGTGGGCAGAAAAATGGTATCCATACAGACCTTGGCGATCTCCGGCGTGTAAAAGGGATTGGGCGCAACGGTTCCCATGCCGCCGGTATTCAGGCCGGTATCCCCCTCCCCCGCCCGCTTATGGTCCATAGAGGGCACCATAGGCACAACGGTCTTTCCGTCAGTAAAGCTGAGGACTGAGACCTCCGGGCCGGTGAGAAACTCCTCGATCACAATGCGGCTGCCGGAGGCGCCGAACACCTTGTCCTCCATCATGGCGTGTACGGCTTCCTTTGCCTCCTGCCGGGTCTGCGCGATGATCACGCCCTTGCCAAGCGCCAGACCATCCGCTTTTACCACCACCGGGACCGGGTGGTCATCAAGGTAGGCACAGGCAGCAGCCGGGTCGGAAAAGACTGCGTAGCGCGCAGTCGGGATATTGTATTTGTGCATCAGCTCCTTGGAAAACGCCTTGCTGGCCTCAATGACCGCCGCCTTTGCGTCCGGGCCGAAGCAGGGCACGCCTGCGGCGGTCAGGGCGTCCACCGCCCCCAGCGCCAGCGGGTCATCCGGCGCCACTACGGCATAATCGATGCCATGGGCCTTTGCAAATGCCGCCTGCGCGGCGATGTCCTTCGCGCCGATCTCCGGCACGCAAACGGCATCGGCGGCTATGCCGCCGTTTCCCGGCAGGCAGTAGATCACCTCTACCGCCGGGTTCTCCCGGAGCTTTTTGACAATGGCGTGCTCACGCCCGCCGCCGCCAATAACCAAGAGCTTCATAGCAATTCTCCTCAAATGAAGTGATAGATGAATGAGAGCAGCAAGAGGCGGAGAAGCCTCTCCACCTCTTGAACGCACCGTTAATGATGGAACAGCCGCATTCCGGTAAACGCCATGACCATGCCGTAACGGTCCGCTGCGGCGATCACATGGTCATCGCGAATGGAGCCGCCCGGCTCCGCGATATATGCTGCGCCGGACTTTCTGGCCCGCTCCACATTGTCCCCAAAGGGGAAAAACGCATCGGAGCCCACCGTAACGCCGGTCTGCGTGGCGATCCATGCCTTCTTTTCCTCCGCGGTCAGCGGCTCCGGGCAGACCTTGAAGGTATTCTGCCACACACCGTCCGCCAGAATGTCCTCGTATTCGTCAGAGGTATAGATGTCAATGGCGTTGTCCCGGTCCGGGCGGCGGATGCCATCAACAAATTGCAGCGCCAGCACCTTCGGGTGCTGCCGCAGATACCAGTTATCCGCCTTCTGCCCCGCAAGACGGGTGCAGTGGATGCGGCTCTGCTGACCGGCGCCGACGCCGATGGTCTGCCCGTCCTTCACGTAGCAGACGGAGTTGGACTGGGTGTATTTCAGGGTAATGAGCGCCACCAGCATATCGCGCTTGGCCTGCTCCGGCAGCGTCTTATTTTTTGTGACGACGTTGGTCAGCAGGCTCTCGTCAATTTTGAAATTGTTGCGGCCCTGCTCAAAGGTCACGCCGAAAACGTCCTTTTGCTCCACGGCAGCGGGAATATAGGCCGAGTCGATCTCAATGACGTTATAATTTCCCTTTTTCTTGCTTTTCAAGATATCCAGCGCCTCCGCCGTATAGCCCGGGGCGATAATTCCGTCGGACACCTCGGCCTTCAGGTAGCGGGCGGTATCGGCATCGCACACCTCGGACAGCGCCGCCCAGTCGCCGTAGGAGCACAGACGGTCGGCGCCTCTGGCCCGGATGTACGCGCAGGCAATGGGGGAAAGCGCTTCGCTTTCCTCCGCAAAGTAAATGCGCCGCTCCAACTCATTCAGCGGCAGGCCCACCGCCGCCCCGGCAGGGGAAACGTGCTTGAAGCTGGCGGCAGAGGGCAGGCCGGTGGCCTCCTTCAACTCCTTGACCAGCTGCCATGAGTTAAAGGCATCCAGCAGATTGATGTAGCCGGGACGTCCGTTCAGGACATGAATGGGAAGCTCATCTCCCTGCTTCATGAAAATGCGTGCCGGCTTTTGATTAGGATTGCAGCCGTATTTGAGTTCCAGTTCCTTCATGCTTTAGTCCCCCAGATTTTTATTGAACAGTCTCACCTCTCCGCCCACGTTGGCGTACAGGGAAACCTTGTTTTCCATATTCAGCGCCGCCCAGAGCGCCTCCGGCTCCGGCAGCTCCACCTCCTTCGGCTCCCCGGCAAAGGTAGGCAGCGGGCTTCCGTCCCCCTGATAGGTGCTGATGAAGAAGCCCCTACCGGCGTCACAGCCTTCATAGCAGAAAAATTCCCGCAGGCAGCGGCCCTGACAGCGCTTGAGAATGGACAGCTCCATAGCCCCGTCCCCATAGCGGATAGCAGAGATACGGGGCGTCCAGTTCGGCTCGTCCGGCTCATAGCTCCGGGTCATCAGACCCCTTCGGAAATCGCCGCAGCGGCAGATGGTGTCCGTCTGGTCACCGTTGGTGATAACCAGCGCATCGCCCATGGTGCGGACTGGGTGGTAGATGATGAGGCTGGGGTCAGTCAGCTTGGCGGGGTCATGGGCCTCAGTGCGGATTCCATCCTCCGTGGGGACGAATACGCGGTTGCGGCTGTTCTCGCTGCGACCCATGATGAAATAGTACGCCCGGTCGCTCCCTATCACAATGCCGCGCCCGGGATAGGAGGTCTCCTTCAAAAATGTCAGCAGGTCCATATCACTTCTCCCTTTCCTTGATGATCTGTGCCGCGACCATTTCGGCGGCTTGGGGCAAAAGCTGCCATTCCGCCTGCTCCATGACCCGGCGCTGGAGGGTCTGCGGCGTATCGTCCGGGCGAATTTCCACCGCTTTTTGCAGCAAAATTTCGCCGCCGTCCGGAATTTCATTGACAAAGTGTACCGTGGCTCCCGTGACCTTCACGCCTCTTGCCAGCGCCGCCTCGTGAACCCGCAGGCCGTACATTCCCTTTCCGCAGAAGGAGGGGATGAGGGACGGATGGACGTTCAGAATCCGGCGCGGCCACCGGGTGGTAAACGCCGCGCTGAGAATGCTCATAAAGCCCGCCAGGATAATAAGGTCAATGTCATACTGCGTTAGCAGCGCGGAAATACCGTCCTCAAAGGTCTGCTGAGAACCGCACTCCCGGCGGGAGACCACATAGCCGGGCACACCCGCCGCCTCTCCACGCCGGAGGGCGTATGCCTCCGCCCGGGAGGAGATGACCACGCAGATCTCACCGTGAGGCAGCGCCCCGGCCCGCTGTGCGTCCAGCAGCGCCTGCAGATTTGTGCCGCCGCCGGAGACCAGCACCGCGATTCGTGCCCGGTTCAGCATAGCGCCACCTTTTCGTCGCCCCGGACGATCTCACCCAGCACATAGGCCGCCGTACCGCTGTCCCGCAGCGTCTCCAGCGCCCGGTCCGCCGTGCCGCGGCTGACAACTATCGTCATGCCGACGCCCATATTGAACGTATTGAATAGATCGTGCTCACTGATATTCCCCTCCGCTTGCAGCAAGCGGAAAATGGCAGGCGTCCGCACAGCGGCTTTTTCGATTTTCGCGCACAGTCCGTCCGGGACGGAACGGGGGATATTTTCAAAGAAACCGCCGCCGGTGATATGGCTGATACCCCGGATATCGGCAGCGTCCAGCGCCGCAAGCACCGGCTTGACGTAAATTTCCGTCGGCGTCAGCAGGGCGTCCCCCAGCGTCTGGCCCAGCTCCGGGACCGTCCGGCCAAGGTCGGTATGCTCCACATCGAATACCCTGCGGACCAGTGAATAGCCGTTGGAGTGCAGGCCGCTGGAGGGCAGCGCCAGCAGAACGTCCCCTGCCTCCATACGGCTGTGGTCAATGACCCGCTCCCTGTCCACGATGCCGACAGAGAAACCGGCAAGATCATAGTCCTCCGGCGCCATCGTGCCGGGATGCTCCGCCGTTTCGCCGCCGATCAGGGCGCAGCCTGCCCGGACGCAGCCCTCCGCCACGCCGGAGACCAACGATGCCACCTTTTCCGGCTCGTTTTTTCCGATGGCAATATAATCAAGGAAAAACAGCGGCCGCGCGCCGCAGCAGATGATATCATTGACGCACATGGCCACGCAGTCGATCCCCACGGTATCGTGGCGGTCCATGAGCTGCGCGATGCGCTGCTTCGTGCCGACACCGTCCGTACCGGAAACCAGCACCGGCTCCTTCATGCCGGAAAGATTCGGCGCAAACAGGCCGCCGAAGCCGCCAAGATCCGAGACCACGCCGGGAATCACCGTGCGCGCCACATGGCGCTGCATCAGCTTGACCCCTTTGTAGCCCGCTTCAATATCCACACCGGCTGCCCGGTAGCTCTCAGAAAAGCTACGCATGGTCCTCTCCCTCCTTTTCACTAATTCTGCACTCAAAGCGGTCCTTGCCGCCCTCCTGAGGAATGGCTGTGGGATAGCCGCCGCCGAAGCAGGCCGTGCAGAAGCCGCCTTTTGTATTATCCGCCAGCTTCACCACGTCCTCGATGCTGAGATAGCCCAGCGAATCCACGCCGATGATCTTTGCGATCTCCTCCACGGAATGATGATTGGCGATGAGCTTGTTTTTATCGTCGATGTCCGTGCCGTAATAGCATTCGGACACAAAGGGCGGCGCGCTGACCCGCATGTGAATCTCCTTGGCGCCGGCCCGCCGCAGAAGGTCGATGGTCCGGCGGCAGGTCGTACCACGGACGATGGAATCGTCGATCAGAACCACCCGCTTGCCCTCCACCACGGAGCGGATGGGGTTCAGCTTGATATTCACCTCATTTTCCCGCATGGTCTGCGTGGGGGAAATGAAGGTGCGGCCGATGTACTTATTCTTGATAAAGCCCATGCCATAGGGAATCCCGGACTGCCGGGCATAGCCCATGGCGGCATCCAACCCCGAATCCGGGACGCCGATGACGATATCCGCCTGAACGGGGTGCTCCAGCGCCAGAAACGCGCCCGCCCGCTGCCGGGCAATGTGAACACTGGACCCGTCAATAACGGAATCGGGCCGTGCAAAATAGATAAATTCAAACACGCACAGCCGCTTTTCCGCCTTTCCACAGTGCGTGGTGTCGGAGCGGATACCGTCCTGATCCGCCACCACGATCTCGCCGGGGCGGATGTCCCGCTCAAACGCGGCGCCAATGGCGTCCAGTGCGCAGGTCTCCGAGGCAAAGACCACGGCCCCGTCCTTCAGCCGCCCCATGCACAGTGGGCGGAAGCCATGGGGGTCCCGCACGGCGATGAGCTTTGTCGGCGAGGACAGCACCAGAGAATACGCGCCCTCGATGCGGTTCATGGCGGCGGAGACCGCCGCCTCGATAGAGCCGCATTTGAGCCGCTCCTGCACAATCAGGTAGGCGATGACCTCGCTGTCCGTTGTTGTCTGGAAAATAGAGCCGCGGCTCTCCAGCTCCCGCCGCAGCTCTTGGGAATTGGTAAGATTTCCGTTATGGGCCAGCGCCATGCGGCCCTTGAAATGGTTCACCAAAATTGGCTGGACGTTCCGCTTGTTGTCGCTGCCGGTGGTGCCGTAGCGCACATGGCCCACGGCGATGGTGCCGGTCCCCAGCTCCGTCAAGCGCTGCCGGGGAAACACCTCGTTCACCAAGCCCACATCCCGGTAGGAGGTAAACACGCCATCGTCATTGACAACAATTCCGGCGCTCTCCTGTCCCCGGTGCTGCAGGGCGTACAGCGCGTAATAGGCATAGGACGCCACATCGGCGGTCTGCGGCGTTCGAATGCCGAACACGCCGCATTCTTCATGGATATGGCGCTCCCCGCGCCCGCCCTCAGTCCGCGTCATGGCTCAGCAGCCGCTTCATGATCTCGGCATAGGCGTCCTCGACGCCGCCCATATCCCGGCGGAAGCGGTCCTTGTCCAGCTTCTCGTGGGTCTTGGAGTCCCACAGGCGGCAGGTATCAGGGCTGATCTCGTCCGCCAGGACGATCTGACCCTCGACAGTTTTGCCGAATTCCAGCTTGAAGTCCACCAGCGTCACACCGCACTCAGCCCAGAAGGACTTCAGCGCGTCATTCACGGCAAAGGCGTACTTTTTGATAAGCTCGATCTCCTCCCATGTGGCCAGCTTCAGCGCCACAGCATGATAGGCGTTCAGGAGGGGGTCATGCAGGTCATCATTCTTATAA
>ENA-UESP01002400-UESP01002400.1-human-gut-metagenome-genome-assembly--contig:-NODE-2400-length-10318-cov-19.117078_pt1 | contig 10318 bp, 2 predicted proteins | sample MGYA00243003_ERZ508004 | MGnify/ENA primary metagenome ERZ508004 (study PRJEB26167, sample SAMN06115443) | human gut metagenome | host: Homo sapiens | place: China:Henan | collected 2015-07-29...
GCATCCACCAAAGCCTGAATCTTGTCGACTACACTCTGACGGTCTTCGGGATAAGTCACACCGAACCACTTGCTGGTTGTATCGAGCACTTCGCAGGTAGCAGTGCCATTGTTAATCAGCTTATCCACCATCAGCGGGATGAAGAATTCGCTTTTCAGATTCTCCATATTCTTCGGGTCGCTCAGGAAGCTCTTGAAAAACTCTGCACTGTAAGCAAAGTAATCGGGAGTAAAGCCCCAGAAGTTCATGCTGACCGGAGTCGTCTCGGGAGTGGCAGTCCATTCACCGTTATCATCGATGTACTTCACCTCGCCGTCCATACGCTGAATCTTGGTACGCTCTACTACAGAAGTCAACAAGTTGTTTGCATCCGTTCCGCACAAACCACGGGATACGGTACCGCTCTCGCTCAACGTATTGCCGATGCGGAAGCCTACCATGGAATATACGTTTTTGGAGCCTTCGGGAAGGGCTGCAAGGAATTTGCCCATTACCTGGAAGGAGTCACGACCGTAGAAATCGTCGCAATTGATAACAGCAAACGGTTCCTTTATTACATCGGCACCCATCATTACAGCATGGTTGGTTCCCCAAGGTTTGGTACGGCCTTCGGGGCAGGTGAAGCCTTCGGGAAGGTCATCGATGGACTGGAATACCAGTTCGCAGGGGATATGGCCTTCGTATTTGGAAATAATCTTGTCGCGGAAGTCCTGTTCAAAATCTTTACGGATTACGAAAACGAGCTTGCCAAAACCGGCATTGATGGCATCGTAAATAGAATAATCCATGATAGTTTCGCCATTCGGTCCCAATCCGTCCAATTGTTTCAAGCCACCATAACGGCTGCCCATACCGGCTGCCAATAAGAATAAAGTTGGTTTCATATTAGTTATTATTTAAAAAGGTTAGTGTATCACAGTTGATAACGGTTGCAAATGTACAAAAATTTATGGCTGACAGAAGGGAGTTTTAGTTCATTCTTTACCACTATCCGTTCAAAAAGGTACATTTAGAACGGATAACCGATGGCAAAATGCAACGCCATGCTGTCCTTGAACTTGGGAATATTATAATACCCCGACTTCCCGGTATCATACGGATCATGCAGCCCGATACCCAAGTCCAGACGAAAAACAAGAAAGTCCAAATCGTAACGCAAGCCAAATCCCGTGCCCAAAGCAATCTGTTTCGGGAAATTCTTCAACGTAAATTCACCATTCGGGCGGTTTTCATCTTTACGCATCAGCCATACATTGCCGGCATCCAGAAACACCGCTCCATGCAAGTCGGCAATCATACGGAAGCGATACTCGATATTGGCTTCTATGCGAATATCACCCACGTGGTTGATATAGGTATATTTCCTATCCGTCTCGGGAGGATAGCCGCCCGGACCTATACTGCGTGCAGAAAAGGCGCGCACACTGTTGGCACCGCCGATATAGAACTGTTCCGTATAAGGTGCGGTCGTAGCGTTGCCATACGACCATATCACCCCTCCGGCAATACGCGAGGCTATCATCTGGTTCTTGTCTATCCGGTAATGGTACCTGAATTCCGAGTTCAGCTTCAAGAACTGTGCAAAAGGTACCCCGAAAAGCTTCTTTCCTTCCTCACTGAACGGCTTGCCGAAAATACGGTAGACGGCAGAAGTCAGGTTACCGGCCGACGCAACGGTGGTCTGCCACCAGATGGGGTTACGCTTGCCGCGCACGGAAGCGTTGTCATAAGTATAGGTGTACTCCATGGCAGGAATGAACTGGTCGCGCAAACTAACGTAGAGTGCCGGATTCTCGGCACGCAACGTATCGAAAGCGGCAGTAGGATTGCGCAGTACATTGAATGTCAACCGGAAAGGAGTTATACTGTGCCTGGAAGTCGATTTGGGCTGGAAGTCATAAGTGACATTACCGCCAAAAGCCAACAGCTTATAATACTTGGCACGGTTCATCTGGTCGGCATATAAACGGAAAGTCGTTGTAGCCGGGAAGTCATACTCACGGTCGCCCATCCTAGGAAACACCACGCGCGGAAAGATAAGCGAAGTGGAGATACCCAGTTCATAACTGTTCATCAAGGAAGAACTTGCCTTGCCCGTCTGCCATTCGTACGAACCGTTCAACTTCACATTCCAGCTTTCACCGCCACCGAAGACATTGTTCTTCGTCACCGTAAAAGCGGCACCCGGTCCCGTCTGGTTATTGCTCTTCATGGTGACATTAAAATCCAACTCCGCATCGTAGGGTTTATCGAGCGCGGCAATGACCCTCACATCCAATGTATCAGACACAAACGCCGTATCACGCGGTATATACTGCATCTCCGCATAACGGAAAATACCGACGCTTGCCAGACGCTCCTGAATACGGGTCTGACGGTACAAACTATACAAACTCTGCATAGAACGCTGGCGGGCAATACCTGCGCTGTCCTGTATCTGACGTTTCCGCCGATAACCTTGATAGTTCAACCAACGGTAAAGCATGTTGGGACGTACCGGAGGTTTGTTGTAGTAATGTATGGTCAAGCCTTTGTAATCCATGCTGTCATTGGGTTCCTGCCCCTGCTTTCCAAGAAGATAGACGGATTTACGCCCCACACGGAACTGCTTCTCGGCTACCTTTGGCATACCGGGAACGGGAATCAAGCGCATCTGGACATGCCCATTGGGAACCATCATGGTATCGGCCTGATAGGTTAGGTAGTCGGGACGGAAATAATAACAGCCCACATTACGCAGCAGGGTACTGATACGGGTACGCTCCCCATCCAAATCAGCCACATTGAATTGTTCTCCCGAACTGATAAGGGAACGTCGGCGTCCCAGCTCCATAATGCGAGTGGTACGCTCGCTGAAACCACGATAATATACCGTATCTATAAAGTAGGGGTTACGCATGTTCACCGTATATTGCAACTTTGCCTTCAGCGAGTCCTTCGGGTCGATAAATGTCTTGTAGCTGACGCTTCCGTTGAAATAGCCATAATCGCGCAGCAAGTTAACCGCCGCCTTCTGGCGTATATCGGGATTCACCGTAGACATAAGCACCGGAGTGGCGGCAAATTTATTGAATATCCACTTTCCGAATCCCTTCTCATACTTCTGGAAACCATTGTAAATCCACAGTCCGAAAGGAAAGGGATAGCGGATAGTAGAGCTTCCCAGCAACGAATTGTTCGGTGCCGTAGCAAGGGCGGCTTCCACCTCTTCCATAGCAATCTCACCAACAGACGTTTCACTGCGGTTCAATACAATCATCGGCTTTTGGCCGGTATAGAGTATCTCCCCCTCGGGCAAGTGCTTCGTGGTGGAGCAACCTGCCAGAAATATCAATCCTGCAATATATAATATCAGTCGTTTCATATCACATTCCTACTTTTTCATATCGCTATTTTCAGCCTCCGGTTTTATCTTTTTCTTCCTGAAGATGAAGAGTTCACTCAATCGGTCCATCTTCCGGCGCAGCACAAGGCCGACACCCGTTTCGGTTATCTCACCGTCGAGTATGCTTTCGTAGTTTTTATTATGGAATACACGGACATATCGAGTACCCGACGCATCAAGACGGTATTCCAGCGATATATTGTCAATGAATGATTCCGCATCGTTCGTGGCATTGGCCCCGGTGGACACTTTTCCACCGATGACTATCTGTACGCGGTCGTTGAAGAAACGCTGGGAATAACGAAAACTGAAGTCTTTCTGCGTGTCACCCGTTTCAGCAGAGGTACGGTCTTCCACACCTACACTGATATTGGCCCCTTTTATACCTCCCGCCAAGGAGTTTATCTGGCTCTGAAGCACTGAGTTCAAGGCGGCTCCCATTGACAAACCTCCTCCTTTGGCACCACTGTTCAGGTAAATACCCGTGGCAAGCATGGCAATGGCCTGCTTGCTACGCTCTTCTGCACCCATTGCCTGCAGCTCATTCTCTACTGCGGCATCTTCGGGCGCCGAAATATCGAATATCAAATCGGGAGCGTCAAGCCTGTTCTTGATGGAAATGGAAACATCGAAGTTCACCATGCGCGAACCGTCCCCGTCACCATCGGCCACAGAAGCACGCATACGTTCCGTAGCCTTCAGACTCAGCGTAGGATTCATAATATTCCCCCGCCAATCCACATAACTGCCGGGATTGAACTGGAACTCCTTCAACGGGATGATAGGCAGCGAATATTTCATGACGCCACCCGAAAGGGTATAGCGTCCGGTAAGGCTCATATCCCCTTGGGGAGTATACTGCATATTCAAATCACCGCCACCTTCCAGTTCGATGTATTTGCTGCGGTCGGGACTCAAGTCGGCACGAAGACGGACAGCATCGTCAATATGGACGGACATATACATTTCCAATCCTCCCAACGACATGGCAGGAACTTCATCCGCCTTTACCGACGTCGTATCGGTGAATGAGGTAAAGGTAACCAGCCCACTGAGACGGTCTTCCACCGTTAAAGGGGAATCGGTCAACACGTAGGTTACGTTGGTATTGCCCAGCAAATTCATGTTTCCACGCATCGTGAGCCCGTCAAGCGGCCCCTTCACCGTGGCATGCAAGTCGACGAACACCTTTCCATACACCAGACTTTCGCGGGTACGCGGTGCATCCAGCAACGTATAGTTCTCTGCCAGCAGATTGAGGTTGGCAGTAGGACGCTCCATATTCCGGAAATCAACCTTACCGTCAATCGTAAACGGATTCTTGCTGGTGGTATAAATGGCAAACTTATCGAATATCAACTGATTGTCCTTTATCTGTACCGGACGGTTGTCGAACCAGTAACGTGCTCCCGCCTGGCGTGCATAGACAGACACACTGTCCAAAACAATATCACCATGCATTTGAGGCTTGTCCAGCGAACCGTAAATATAAAGCCCTCCATCAATATCTCCGGTAAAGGCCACCGTTTGGTCAGGGATGAATGCATTGGCCATCTTCAATGGAAAATGCTCGAAACGGGTGGACACTTCCAGGGTATCCTTTCCGTTCTTCTGCGTCAAGATACCGTCGGCGGTCATCACTTCTTCATTATCATATGTAAAATAGGTATTCAGATAGTGCGTATTCTTGTCGCCCGGCAACCAGGTAGCCCCCAGGCCGATGTCTCCAACCGGTTGGCGTTCGTAGGTCAGTTTCTCTACATTGGCTTCGGCAGACACCTGCAGGGAAGTGGCAGTCTGTATATAATTTGCTTCGGCAGAGAACAATCCCGTAAGCCGGGGCATATAAGGAAGTACCTCCGTAAGTTCATCCAGGCGCAATCGGCTCAGTTCTACGTTTATATTCTGCAAGGAAAGGGTATCATTCTTGTCGGATTGCATACGGAAACACAGACCATCGTCGCTGTCCATATCAATATTGGCATAGACGCGCATATTCTTATGCAGATAAATCCAGTTACTATTGTCCGCAAAGTGGAATTTACGGAAAGCGATAATCGGCTCGGCAGGAATAAGGTTCAGCAGCACACCATTACCGCGACCGTGTCCTTCGGTCAACGGACGGGCATTAATACCGAATAGAACACCGGTCTGCCCTTTTCCATTCACATAATCCACAGTCAGTTCCGCATCTTCATTACGGACTTCACCCGTCAGTGTGCTACGGAACACAAACTGCGGGTTCTTAGGACCGTTTATGACACCACCTTGCAACTTCATGCGGGCAGTATCCTGCTTCACTGTAAAAAATATCGTATCGAGCTGCAAGGAGTCCATGCGCAATCCGTGAACAGCTGTACGTCCATTGATGCCGACTTGCGGAGTAAATCCGAAGCTCAGTTTGAAATCATTATAGGAAATACCCTTTGCAGCCAGGAAATAGCTGACGGGATTCTGGTTACCGGCTTCCAGATGCATGCCCGCTGAAGGAAGGACTTGGCGCAAAGCGGCATGGTCCAAACGCCGTTCATCAATCTGCTTTGTCAGGATAGAGACAAATTTATCCGACTGTTCCATCAACTTCTTCAACGTGCTGTGAGCGCGGAAACGCAGATTCAAGTCACCGGCATCAAGCCTCAACTTGAGAGAATCATGACGTGCCTCCGCTCCCATTGTAAAGGCAAACGGGTGTTTCAATGGTCGGGGCACCAAACCCAGCTTATGCAGATTCACCTCTTCCACATTTAAATCCAAAGCGCCATCCAGATAGTTGCGGTCAAGACGCATATCCGCATTTCCCTGCATCTTGAGAAGGACATTATCGCTGGCAAGACGGACGGTAGCAACGGATGACTTGAGTCCGGCATGCGCCTCCACACCGGAAATGTCCCAATGCCCATACTGTAGTTTTTCCAAAGAGGCATTCAAAGCAGCCACAGTCTTTCGTGATGCCACATCCACCCCTTGTCCTTTAGCGGACATCTTTGCCGTAAGAGTATAGATAGAGTCCTTGGGCAGGAAGTGATGCACCTGCAAGTTGTTGATGGCAAGGTCGGCATGGTAGGCTTCCGTAGCAAGGTTATAGGCAGCGTCCAGATTCAAGACGCCTTCCTTCTCCAGCAGTTTCAAGGCGGCAGTGCACTGCGTCCCCTCCATACCGACACGTGCCGCAAGGTGCATACTGTCCGGCACGATGATGGAGCCATCGGGAGCAATGTCAGCTAGTCCGGTCAAGAAGTTCAAGTTCTGCGTATGCATCTCGAAGTCCATGTTTCCATTGCGTTTCACACTGTCGGTCAGGTTCCAGAATTCTCCTCCCCCATTCAACGAAAAGGCTCCGGGCAGCTCAGCCGTAAAACGGGAAATCTGCATCTGCTTCAGGTTTCCTTCCGTACCGGCATGAATCACCAACGGACGGAACGGATAGGCTTCCTTGAAAGTTTCCGGCAGGCCACCGGCAAAAAGCAGTACATCCTGTTTGCCGATACGGGCATTGAAACGGGCTGTCAGACGACCGGTGGTAGGTATATTTATCAGTTCCCAGTAAGTCTGTGCCGTAAAGTTCATCTCACTATGAGGTGTCAGCAACTTCAAAGAAGGGATACGGATAACGGTAGAATCGGCAAACAACCGCCCGGTCAGGGAAGTTACACTCAAACCGGAACGCTCATACATGGAAAATTCCCGGATAACGGCATTCATATCTCTACCGTAGTACATCACAGAATCAATGCCCATACGAATGTCGCGAAGAGCAATGTGCGAGGGGTCGAAGCCTATCGCACTCCCCGGGCCACCGGTATCATAATTGACAGAAGTTCCAGTCAGCAGGAATTTTCTCCAGCCATAGAACTGGTGTTTCAGGTCGGCAGCAGCGTCCGCAATCTCAGCATCTCCTATATGGGCTTTCAGCCCCATGGAGTCCAATGGCATCTGTAAATCGACCGAGACGTTCTTCAACTTCAGAGTATGGAGTGTGACTTTCCAGTTTAACGCAGTGTCAGTAGTGTCCTTGGGAGTCTCAGTGGTATCTGCAAGCATCACCTGCACATGGGTATCGCTCAATTCTATATTATTGAGGATGGCATCTTCTTTTGTAAGGTCTATGCCATGGCTTTCGAAAAAGAAATGCCCCAGTACTCCTTTGATGCACATACCTTCCATTAAATTGGAGGAGTTGACAGCAACTTGTTTCAAGGTAATGTCATCCACCTCCACTTTCCCTTTGAGTAAAGGCCATGCCTGTACCCGTACGTTCAAACTTCCAAGATTCAGCAAGGTATCGGGATGCTGCACATCAACAGCACTGTCGGCAGGCTGTACCACCAATACACCGCGGACCAACAAATTCAAAGGAAAGCGAAGGTCAATCCGCTCCACGGATATGTCCATACCCGTAGCATCTGATGCAATTGCTGTAGCCTGCTTCCGTATCAAATTCTGTACGGGAGGCACATAGAGCAGTATCATCAATATTATAAACAGTATAATAGGAGTAAGCAGCACCCACAGTGCTATTCTCAACCATTTTCTTCTCATCGGAACGTCAATCTTTCATCGTATTTAAAAGTCCTACAAAGTAAACAATTTCTTTCGACATTTGGTTCCCGACAGAGAAAAATCACGTATTCTTCTCTGTTCCCCCATTACGGAAAAGCTGTTGCCTGAGTAATGACATCCTCTATCAAAACGAGGGCGGCAAGGGCGTGTTCTTTCAACTCTCCGGTAAAAGGCACTCCATGAGAAGTTTCCAACAGTTTCAGCAATGCAACCAGTTCCGTAGCTCCAATCAACGTAAAGAGGGGAATCATTTTGTGGGAGACAGCAGCCATCTCGTCCACATCCTCATTCTCCACAGCCTTCTGCAAACGCTCCGCATTGAGACGGGTTTCAGCCACAAAACTTTCCAGAATGGACTTTGCAGCCTCGGGGTCATCGACCGAAAAAACGGTGAGCGAAGAGAATTTATACCCCGGGCAAGCCGAAGCTTCCGAAACTTCCGTAACCTCCTTCCCTTTGTCCTCCACATTCAATTCATGCAGCAATTCACTGACGGTAAACGGCTTATGCAGGCATCCGGCAAAGCCATGCGCCGTAAATTCCTCACGCTGCATGTCACTGCGAGCAGTGACAGCAATCACCGGAACAGACTGTGCCTGCGGTATGTTCGAAGCACGCAGCAGTTTCAGTAAATCAAAACCATTAATAGCAGGCATCTGCACATCAGTAAGCAGAACATCAAAGGTTGCAGTGCGCAAGGCATCCAGCAGTTCATCCAGTTGTAAACAAGAGACAGAATTTATACCACTCTGCTGAAGCATGGCGGCAGTAAGGGTAAGCTGAATACGGTCATCATCAATAAGGAGGACATTCTTCAGTGAAGAATGAGGAACGGGGAATGAAGAATTGCCATTCGGCGTGGTAACACATCCCGATTCTTCATCCTTCATTCTCCGTCCTTCACTCCTTACGGGATAGATAGGAATATATATGGTGAAAGTGCTTCCCTTGCCTGGCACACTGTCTACATCAATCGTGCCTTCAAGCAACTGTACCAGCATACGGACAATGGAAAGTCCAAGTCCAAACCCCTCTTTACCCTGAGCACCCGGTAAGCGGGTAAACTCCTGGAAGATACGTTCCCGGTCGGCAGGTTCCATACCTTTACCGGTATCAGCAATGGCAACTACCAGTCGACGGTCCTCGTAACGGGCAGTCATGGTAATACTGCCTTGGTCCGTAAACTTCACGGCATTGGACAGCAAATTGTTGATAATCTGGCGCAGACGCAAAGGGTCGCAAATATAGGTACCGTCCAGCTCCGGGGCAGTGTCGCAATGAAGCGCCAGCCCTTTGGCAGCCGTAAGCGGTTCAAAACTGACGTGTATCTCTTCAAGCAGGCGGGAAGGATGAAAGGTGACCCGGTTGACTTCGGCCTTGTTCAAATCAAGACGATGGAAGTCGAGCAAATCAACGACCAACTTCAGCAGATGCTCCGATGAGGTTTTCATATTGTCCAGATAGAACCGCTGGCGCTCATCCACCGTCAGACGGGAAAGCAAGTCGGCATAGCCCATGATAGAACCGAGCGGAGCTTTGAAATCATGGGTAATGGCAAGCATCAGTTTTTCACGGACAGCAAGTAAATCTTCGGCACGACGGCGGGCCTCTTCCAACTCACGGCGGTACCGGTTGCTTCGGGTTATGTCGCGGCCGATGATAATAAGAAAAAAAGCGGAAAGCAACACCGCACCTACGGCAATACCACTGATAATCTTGGCCGAACGGCGTCGGACCGCCTGTTGATACTCGGCTTCCGTCCGTGCACGCAGCAGAGTTTCCGTCTCGTAATCTTTCAGCAAGCTGTCAATACGAGCGGTCAGCATATGGTCCAAGCGTTGCAGATAGCGTTTACGTCGTTGTATAACAGTGTTTACAGCTTTTTTCTGCTGGGCCACAGCACGCAGTTTCTCATGCAAAGAATCGGCCGGATTATAAGGTTCAATCACCGTATCCGTCGCAAATTCGAGGGAGGTCTTTACCTGGATAGCCGTATCTTTCTTTGGGGGGACAAACACTTCACCCAAACGACGGAAAAAACCCTTCTTTCGAGGGCGTGTCACGACGGTATCCCGATGTGTAATGATACGGTGCTGCACACGTTGCTGGGTCACTACCGAGTCCTGCTGGGCAATTATCTGCTCAATGTCACTGGTAGATACCATGCTGTCATTCGCCTCACTCAGCGTACGCAGCATTCTTATCGTATTGGTATCCTTCTCGCGTATCAAAGCTAGTACGCTGTCTGTCCATTGTACATCGCGGTCATCAGTAAGAATAAGGTTCTCCATTTCCCGGTGTACGAAAAACAAGGAAAAAAACAATACCGCCAGCAACAAAGTGTAGCCTACGGCAATCTTTACTTTGGAGACA
>ENA-UESP01002408-UESP01002408.1-human-gut-metagenome-genome-assembly--contig:-NODE-2408-length-10277-cov-3.430686_pt1 | contig 10277 bp, 9 predicted proteins | sample MGYA00243003_ERZ508004 | MGnify/ENA primary metagenome ERZ508004 (study PRJEB26167, sample SAMN06115443) | human gut metagenome | host: Homo sapiens | place: China:Henan | collected 2015-07-29 | study...
GGAGAGGGCGCCGGATCGGGCACGTCCAGATTCAGCTCCTCGTCATCCAGGGAGGGGCCGGCCGAGGCCCGGCGGCGGCCATCACGCCGCAGCAAGTCCACGCAGGCGTTGGACACCAGCCGGTACAGCCAGGTGGAGAAGCTGGCCTCTCCCCGGAAGAATGCCAGCCCCTGCCAGGCGGCGAGAAACGCCTCTTGGGCGGCCTCGGCGGCATCCTCGGGATTCCCGCACATCCGCAGCGTCAGGGCGAACACCCGTTTCTCATACAGATGGACCAGCGCCTCGAAGGCGTCCATATCCCCGTCCCGGGCGGCGGAGACCAGCTGCTGTTCCCGCGATTGCTCGTTCATCTCAAATCCCTTTTGATTCCTTTCGTCACCCGATACACGTCTTCCAGCGTGTTCATCTGCACGATCTGTTCCTTGTAGTAGCCGGAGTGGGACACGCCCTTCAGATACCAGCAGTAGTGGCGGCGGGCCTCCAGCACGGCTACCCGCTCGCCCTTGGCCGCGGCGGCCAGCTCAAACTGCCGTACCGCTGTGTCGCACCGCTCCGCAAGCGGCGGCAAGGGCGGGATGGGCTTGCCCTCCAGCGCGGCTTTGGCCTGCTGGAACAGCCAGGGGTTGCCGAAGCACCCGCGACCGATCATGGCCATGTCCGCTTTGGTGTGCTGGAGAATGCGGACCGCGTCCTCCGGCTTCCAGATATCGCCGTTGGCGATCACCGGGATGGACACAGCCTCCTTCACCGCCCGAATGCAGGTCCAGTCCGCCTGACCGCTGTACACCTGGGCCCGGGTCCGGCCGTGGACCGCCACGGCGGAGGCCCCTGCCTGCTCCAGGATTCTGGCGAACTCCACGCAGTTGCAGCTGCCCATGTCCCAGCCCCGGCGGAACTTGGCGGTCACCGGCACAGAGACGGCTTTCACCACTGCCTCCATGATGCGTCCGGCCTTTTCCGGGTCCTTCATCAGGGCGGCCCCGTCGCCGTTGTTGACGATCTTGCCCATGGGGCAGCCCATGTTCAGGTCCACCACATCCGCCCCGGAATGCTCCAGGGCGATCTGGGCTGCCTCCGCCATGCAAACCGGGTCACTGCCGAAGATCTGCACTGCCGCAGGGTGCTCCCCGGGAAACTGCTGGAGCAGGGACAGGGTCTTTTTGTCGTGGTAGCACAGGGCCTTGGAGGAGATGAGCTCCGTGATGGTATATCCCGCCCCCAATTCCGCGCAGATCTGGCGGAAGGCGACGTCCGTGACCCCGGCCATGGGGGCCAGGGCCAGGGAGGAGTTGATGGTAAGCGTGCCGATGTTCAAGGCGGGCCGTCCTTTCCAATGAAAACATGATAGTTTATTATACCATATCCGGCCGTAAAAGTCCACTATGGGCATCCAGCCCGGAAATGGCGCGGCTTTCTTTGGAAAAAACCAAAGAGGCCGTGGACTTCACGGCGGAATACAGGAGGGACAAGCTGTGGGGCACAGGGACATGATATGGAGCCGGCACCAGCCGGCACAGCTGCTGGCCTGGGGCATCCGATTTTTTTTGGCGGCGGCGCTGACCGCCACCCAGACGCCGGGGGATTACGCGCCCTTTGCCCTGGGGTGCGTGGCGGCCTGTGGGCCAGGGGCAGGAGGGATCGCCGCCCTGCTGGGCGCTGGCGTGGGGGCGGTGCTGTTTCTGGACTTTTCCGGTGCGCTGCCCTTTTTGGCCGCTGCGATTTTGATCTTTACCACCGCGGCGGCCTTTCAGGGGCTGAAGCTGCTGGAGGGACCGCTGTTTCACCCTCTGGCAGGGGCGGGACTGTTTCTGGCGGTGAGCGGCATCTACGTGCTCCAGTCCTTGTCCCCCCTGCGAAACCTGGCGCCCTGCCTTGCGGCAACGGCCCTGGTAGGCATCTCCGCATGGTATTATCAGCCCCTGCTGCAGGCCGGAGGGGAGCGGCCGGAGCCAGATAGTCTGCTGTTTCTGGCAGGCTCCATTCTGCTGGCGCTGGTGGACGTAGAACTGGCCGGTGTCTCCGTGGGGCGTTCACTGTTGTGCCTGCTGCTGGCCTACACCGCCTATCAGCGGGGGGCCATGACCGGGGTAGCCGCCGGACTGGGGGCGGGCCTGGCGGCGGACTTCTGTTCCGGCCGGGGCGGCGTCCTTTTCGGGGCGGCCTATGGTCTGGCGGGCCTTCTGGCTGGGAGCCGCAGCAGCGGAAGGCGGATCTGGGCGGCGCTGGCATTCTGGGGAGCGGCGGCCCTGGCCGCCCTGCCGGCGGGCCTCTCCACGCCCCTGCTGCCGGAGGCCGCGGTGGGAGCGGTCCTGTTTTTGATGCTGCCGGGCCGGGCCTTCGGCGGCAAGCGGGTGATGCGGGGAGAGACACCGGAGTTTCCCGCCGCGCTGGAGGGGATGCGCGCCCAGCTGACCCGGATGGCCGCCGCTCTGCGGGCCCTGTACGACAGCATGGGCAGGGCGGCCCCGGTGTCCACGGAGGAGAACCCGGCGGTGGTCTTTGACCGGGCGGCAGAAAAGGTGTGCCGGGGCTGCGCCCTGTGCGAGCTCTGTTGGCAGAAGGAGTACACCGGCACCTTCAACGCCCTGAACGACGCCACGCCCTTCCTGCTGGAGCGGGGGCGCGCGCTGGCCAAGGACTTTCCCAGCTACTTCGCGGACCGGTGCATCCACCTGCCGGACTTTCTCACCGCCGTCAATGGGGAGCTCTCTGCATTCCTGCTGCGGCGGCAGTACCGGCGGCAGCTGGAGGAGACCCGCCGCAGCGCCAGGGGCCAGTACGCCCAGCTCAGTGAACTGCTGACCGCCACCGCTGCCGGTTTGGGGGAGGTCCGTGCCACAGCAGGGGAGGCGGATCTCTGCCGCATTGGCGCGGCTCTGCGGCCCAAGGAAGGGGAGACGGTCTGCGGGGATACGGTGGTCTCCTTCCGCACGGAGGGAGGGCTTCTGTGCCTGCTGCTGGCGGACGGCATGGGCAGCGGAGAGGCAGCCCGGCGGGAGTCCGCCCTCACCTGCCGTCTGTTGGAGCAGTTTTTGCAGGCGGGCATCGAGCCGGAGGCGGCCATGAAGACCCTGAACGCAGCCATGGCCCTGCGGGGCGCGGAGACCGGAAGCTTCACCACCATTGATCTCATCACCTGCAGACCGGAGACGGGGGAGGCGGCCTTCTTCAAATACGGCGCGGCCCCCAGCTATGTGAAGAAGGGGGGCACTGTCCGGCGGATCACCGGCGGGACCCTGCCGGCGGGTCTGCGGGGCGGGGCGGCGGCTCCGGATGTGACCCGTGCCACACTGGAGCCGGGAAGCTTTGCAGTAATGGTCAGCGACGGGGTGGCAGACCCGGGCCGGGACGAATGGCTTCAAAACCTGCTGGCCGGCTGGGATGGAGAGGATCCGCAGACCCTGGCGGGACTGATCCTCAGCGAGAGCGTCCGGCGGGAGAATCTTCAGGACGACTGCGGGGTTCAGGTGCTGTATCTCAGCCGGGAGAGCGGTGTGAAAAAGGTGTGAGAGGCGGTATAAATTTTCCCGCGCTGAGATTCTGTGAGAGGCAGGAGGCGTAAAGCGGATGGTGAAAGGCATTTCCAGACGGGTCGTGGTGGTGGATTCCCCGGACCAGCGTTTTTTTGAGCAGGCGATCTTCATCGTGCGGAACGATGCGGCCGGCGAGGGCGTCACCGCCCGGGAGCTGGTGGAGGAGGCCCGCCGGGTGGCGCGAAACTATGCCGGCGGAGACCATGGGCGGTTCAGCCGGATCTGGCGGGATCTTTCCCCGGCGGTCTACACCCTGATGGGCGCTGCCGGGATCGGCTTGGTGTGGCTGACGGTGTGGCTGATCTGAAAACAGCGCGGAGTCCGATTCCGGACTCCGCGCTGTTTCATGGAGGATCAAAGGGCAGGGAAGGTGGGGACCCCGTCTGCGAAATAGGCCCGGGTGGCGTCTGTATCCGACTGGATCTGGGCCCGCAGGGCGTCCAGGGAGTCGAAGCGCACCTCCTGGCGCAGATGCTCATAAAACTCCAGCCGCAGCTGTTTACCGTACAGGTCCCCCTGGAAGTCCAGGAGACAGGCCTCCACTGTGATGTCCGGGCCGTTTTGAACCGTGGGGCGGGTGCCCACGTTGGTGACAGCGGCGTAGCAGGAGCCGTCCTCCAGTGTGGCCCGGGTGGCGTATACCCCGTGGCTGGGCACCAGCACATGAGGCGGAATGACGAGGTTGGCAGTGGGGAACAGTTGGGAGGAGCCGATGCCCCGGCCGTGGCGGACTGTGCCTGTCAGGGTGTGGGGGTGGCCCAGGAAGCGGTTGGCCCGGCTGATCTGCCCCAGCTCCACCAACCGGCGGATGTAGGTGGAGCTGACGGTGATGCCTGCCACCTCCACCTTGGGGATGATGTCACAGCCCAGGCCCAGCTGGGCGCACTTCTGCGCCAGCAGCTCCGGTGTGCCCTGGTTCCTGTGGCCGAAGTGGTGATCGTGTCCCGCCACCAAATGGACCGCGTGGTAGCGGCCCACCAGGATCCGGACAATAAAGTCATCCCAGGGCGTGGTCATCATCTCGCGGTCAAAGGGGACCATCAGCACGTCCTGAATGCGGTACAGCCGCCGCACCAGGTCCCGCCGGTCCTCCGGGGAGTTGATGAGGGGACAGGGGACGCCGGTGACCACCTCCTTCGGCGGGCGGTCAAAGGTGAATACCGCGGGGGTACAGCCCCGCAGGGCGGCCTCCTCAGCGGCCCGGCGCAGCAGGGCGCCGTGCCCCAGGTGGACTCCGTCAAAAAAGCCCAGGGCAATGACTCGTTCTTTCATGGTTTACGCTCCAAAGAAATTCTTGATGGACGTCAGCGTTCCGCCCGCAGCCCGGGACAGGCACAGGAACTGCCGGTCCCGGCTGTATACGCGGTAGATGCCGTCCGGTGTGCCCGGCAGGGGGATGGGATTGCCGCAGCGGACCCGTTTCTCCAGCAGGCCGGATGTCAGAGGCAGGGCCGGGTACTCTGCGAAGAGGCTGTCCGTAGGCAGCAGGAGCGCTGTACCCTGTGCCTGGACTGCCTCCAGCGTCACTGCCTGGTCCAACCTGAAGCCGGCCGCCATGGTGCGGCGGAGGGCGTACAGCGTCCCGCCGCAGCCCAGCTGTCGGCCGATGTCATGGCAGAGGGTGCGGATGTAGGTGCCCTTGGAGCAGCGGCAGCGGAGCAGGTAGTCCGTTGCGCTCTCCTGGGCCAGTAGCTCCAGCTCGTAGATGGTGATGCGGCGGGGCTTCCGTTCCACGACCTGTCCCTTCCGGGCCAGGTCGTAGAGTTTCTGCCCGCCTACCTTGACAGCGGAGTACATAGGGGGGATCTGGTCCTGCTCTCCCAGAAAGCGGGGCAGCAGCGATTCCAGTGCTGCCCGATCCGCCGTGACGGGACGGGTCTCCAGCGTGGTGCCGGTGACGTCCTGGGTGTCCGTCACCTGGCCGAGCCGCAGACCGGCTACATATTCCTTCTGGCCGTTCTCTGCGAACTCCACCCCGCGGGTGGCCTGCCCCACAAAGACCGGCAGCACCCCGGTGGCCATGGGGTCCAGCGTTCCGCCGTGTCCCACCCGCTTTTCGTGGAAGATGCCCCGCACCTTGGCGCAGACGTCCATGCTGGTCCAACCGGCGGGCTTGTCGATAATCAGGATACCACTGGGCATAAAAACCTCCTCAAGGGCAGCAGAACGCGGCCCGCTCAGCGCTGATAGTCCGGCGCCACCTGCGCCACGGCAGCCAGGATTCGCTCCCTGGCCTCAGCCCAGGGGGCCTCCACCGTGCAGCCTGCGGCGGCCGCGTGGCCGCCGCCGCCCAGCAGCCGGCAGGCCTCCGTGGCATTAATCCGGGGACCGGTCCGCAGGGACATCTTCCACACATCGGGCCGCAGCTCCCGCATGGTGATGGCGCAGTCCACGCCCTCAATCTGGGGACCCAGAGCGGAGAGGTCCTCCGCATCCGTTTCCGAGGCGCCGATCCGCGCCATCAGGGAGAGGGGCACGGACAGCACCGCCACCCGGTCTCGGTCGTAAAACGTACAGTCGTTGAGGATGGCGGCCTCCAGCTGCATCCGCCTGCGGCTCTTGGTGCGGAAGAACACCTTGTTGACGGTCTGATAGTCGATGCCGGTCCGCAGCAGCGCGGCCGCCACCGCATGGGTCTGGGCGGTGGTATTGGCGTAGGCAAAGCAGCCTGTGTCCGTGGAGACGGCCACATACAGCGGCAGGGCCATCTCCGGCGTGATGGGGCCCAGATCGGACAGAATGTCGTAGATTAGCTCTCCGCACGCGGCGGCTTCCGGCCGGACGATATTCTCTCGGCCAAAGGACTCAAAAGAGGGATGGTGGTCAATGGCCAGATCCACCCGTTCCGCGTATGGCCTGGCGTTCTCCGGGAACAGGCCCACCGTGGCGATGTCCGTGGACACCACCTTGTCCGGTGTGAAGCACTCCGGCGCCTCGTAAGGGCGGAAATAGGGGGCGGTGGTGTCTGTCAGCTCCGGATTGGGCAGCAGAAACGCTGTCTTACCCAGAGACCGCAGTCCTGCGCACAGGGCTGCGGCACAGCCCACCGTGTCCCCATCCGGGCGGACATGGGTGAGGATCAGAATATTGTCAAAGGTCCGCAGCAGCGCCGCGGTCTGGGGGACCGTCAGCATGCTCATTCCTCCGTTTCGCCGGCGTCCGGGTCGTCCCGGGCTTCATCCTGCCGCTCCACCTGGCGCAGGATCTCCAGGATGTGGGCGCCGTGCTGGATGGAGTCGTCGGCGATGAACTGCAGTTCCGGCGTGTATCGCAGCTGCAGGGCCCGTCCCAGCTCCCGCCGCAGGAAGCCGCCGGCGGATTTCAGGCCCTTCAGCACGTCTTTCTCCTGGTCCTTGTCCAGAACACTGATATAGACCCGGGCGTATCGCAGGTCGCTGGTGGTGTCCACCCGGGTGATGGATACCATACCCACCTGGGAGACACGGGGGTCCTTCAGACGGCGGAGCTGGTCCGCCAGCTCCCGCTGGATCTCCTCGTTGATCCGGCCGATTCGATTGCTTGGCATAGAGAGATACCTCCTTATGGGAGTTCATTGGAATTGCGCTTGGTTGGAGCGCTTATATGGTCAGGGTAATGCAGGTCTGCTCCCGCTCCGCCATCTGCACCAGGGCGTCGGCGTCCAGATCTGCCAGCGGGCCCGTCAGGCGAAAAGCCCGGACCCGGATATCGCTCACCCACAGGTTCCACAGCTCCACCTGTTCACCGGGAATGCAGCTCTGCCGCAGATAGTCCCGCAGCAGGGCGGCGTCCTGCTCCGTAGCACGCAGGTCCAGCTCATAGCGATGGGGTTTCATGGACAGCTCCAGGTTGTCCACCGCAGGGCGGTAGTAGACATGGGGCTGAACAGAAAATCCTTCCTCCTCATACCGCACGCCGCGGTGGAAATAGACCCGGCGGGTCTGGGCGGCATACAGCGGAAGGGGATGATCAGCGCAAAGCAGGATCACGCGGCTCATAGGCGCTCCTTCTGAAAAAGCAGGGCGGGCGTTTACGCCCGCCCTGCCGGCTATTGCAAGTATGGTTGATGATTGCGATCTGATGAGGCAGGCCCATTACCGGAGAAGCTGCTCATGGTAAACGCCTCGATGATACCGCACGCCCCATGAAATGGGTTTCACAGGAACTCTGAATCAGACATCCTCGGCGGGCAGAGCCAACCGCGGCACGCTTGGGCGCACTGCCGTGCGGGGCCGCTCTGCGGCCCGAAAGGGCGTCGGAGAGGCGGTATGCAGCGTCAGGCCCAGCACATTACCGCGGAATCTCCTCCATGGTAAACGCCTCGATGATATCGCCCTCTTTGATGTCGTTGAACTTCTCCACGGTCAGGCCGCACTCGTAGTTCTCAGCGACCTCCCGGGCGTCGTCCTTGAACCGCTTCAGGGAGGCCAGAGAGCCCTCGTGGATCACGATGCCGTCCCGGACCACCCGGACGGAACAGCTACGGACGATCTTGCCGTCCTGGACGTAGCAGCCGGCCACGGTGCCCACGCTGGAGACCTTGTAGGTCTGGCGGACCTCCGCGTGGCCCAGCACCACTTCCCGGTACTTGGGGGCCAGCATGCCCTTCATGGCCGCCTCGATCTCATCGATGCAGTCATAGATGACGCGATACATCCGCATATCCACGTTCTGGCGCACCGCGCCGTCCCGGGCGGCGGCGTCCGGCCGGACGTTGAAGCCCACGATGATGGCGCCGGAGGAGGCAGCCAGCATCACGTCGGACTCGTTAATGGCGCCCACGCCGCCGTGAATGACACGGACGGTCACTTCGTCGTTGGACAGCTTTTCCAGAGAGGCCTTCACCGCCTCCACACTGCCCTGGACGTCGGCCTTGACGATCAGGGCCAGCTCCTTGCGTTCGCCGGCCTGGATCTGGTCAAACAGGTTCTCCAGAGAGACCTTCTGCACCGGTGCGGCGGCCTTGGCCTTCTCCTCGGCCTTGCGCTGCTCCACCAGCTCCCGGGCCATGCGCTCGTCGGCCACGGCGAAGAAGGGGCTGCCGGCAGAGGGCGCTTCGGAGAGGCCCGCGATCTCTACGGGCACGGAGGGGCCGGCCTGGGTGAGACGGGCGCCCTTGTAGTCCATCATGGTCCGGACACGGCCCACGGCGGTGCCGGCGATGATGATGTCGCCCTGCTTCAGTGTGCCGTTCTGCACCAGCAGAGTGGCCACGGGGCCCCGGCCCTTGTCCAGCCGGGCCTCGATGACGGTGCCCTTGGCAGACCGGTTGGGGTTGGCCTTCAGCTCCGCCATCTCAGCGGTGAGGGTCACCATTTCCAGCAGGTTTTCGATGCCGATCTTCTGCTTGGCGGAGATCCTACAGCAGATGGTGTCGCCGCCCCAGTCCTCTGGTACCAGGCCGTACTCCGTCAGCTGCTGAAGCACCCGGTCCGGGTTGGCGTTCTCCCTGTCGATCTTGTTGATGGCCACGATGATGGGGATACCTGCGGCCTTGGCATGGTTGATGGACTCCACGGTCTGGGGCATGATGCCGTCGTCCGCTGCCACCACCAGAATGGCAATGTCCGTAATCATGGCGCCGCGGGCCCGCATGGAGGTGAATGCCTCATGGATGGTATCCAGCAAAGAGGTCTTGCCGTGGTCCACGTGGCCCATGACCACCACCACGGGAGCCCGGGGCACCAGATCCTCCGCCTTGTCCTCGTGGTCGTCAATCAGCCGCTCCTCGATGGTGACGACAACCTCCTTCTCCACCTTGCAGCCCATCTCCTCGGCGATGATGGCGGCGGTGTCGAAGTCGATCATCTGGCTCAGGGAGGCCATGACGCCGTTCTTCATCAGGCACTTGACCACCTCTGCGCCGGTTTTCTTCATGCGGCTGGCCAGTTCGCCCACGGAGATCTCATCGGGGATCATGACCTTCACAGGGGCCTTCTTGGCGATCTCCAGCTGGAGCCTGCGCATCCGCTCTGCCTCGTCCTGCTTGCGCTTGTTGGAGAAGGTCATGCCGCCCCGGCGCTGGTTGTTGGTGCGGATCTTCTCCTTGCCGCTGCGCTGCTGCCGCTGCATCCGAGCGCCCCGCTCGCCGCCCAGATCCTCCAGCCGCTCGTCATACTTGGCCAGATTCACGTCGCCGCCCTTGCGGGTGTCCACGATCTTCCGCTGGGGCACCCGGGACACCGGCTGCTGCGCCGCAGGCTTGGAGGCGGCGTTCTGCTGCTGGGGCTGCTGCCGGCCACCCTGGCTGCTCTGCGCGCTCTGGGCAGGCACAGACTGCCTGACCTGCTGGCCCTGGGCGGGCGCGGCGGCCTTGCCGGCGGGCTCTGGCTTTTTGGTGGCCGGTTCCTTCGCAGGCTCCTCCTTGTAGGTGTCGGCGAAGATCACCTGGATGCTGGAGACCGGATTGTGCTGCGTCAGGTATTCAAAGATCAGAGAGAGCTCCTGATCTGTCAGCGCCTGCATGTGGTTTTTGGGAGTCTCGGCGTATTTCGTCAGGATCTCCGTGATGGTCTTGGTGGGAAGGCCGAAATCCTTCGCCACCTCATGGACTCTGTATTTCTCAATACCCAATAGAAACACCTCGTTCTGCTCCAACCCGAGGGCTGGGAAATTTTTTCAAATAGCTGCCGCGGACACATGCCGCGGCGGCGCGGTCCGTCAGCCTTCCTTTTTCTTGCGGAAGGAGCCTTTGCCCTTTTTCACCGGGCGGCTGTTGGCGTATGGCCGCGCCTGTGCCTTCGGCTTGGGGCGAGCGTCCCTGGG
>ENA-UESP01002411-UESP01002411.1-human-gut-metagenome-genome-assembly--contig:-NODE-2411-length-10272-cov-3.456498_pt1 | contig 10272 bp, 9 predicted proteins | sample MGYA00243003_ERZ508004 | MGnify/ENA primary metagenome ERZ508004 (study PRJEB26167, sample SAMN06115443) | human gut metagenome | host: Homo sapiens | place: China:Henan | collected 2015-07-29 | study...
TTGTGGGCGGTAAACAGAGTTCCCGCTTCCTCTCCGGAAAGAATGTCCCAGATAACTTCAACATGGTCTCCGTTGGCAACGATCATATCAGCGCCGCTGTCGGTTGCGATCTTTGCCGCATAAAGCTTTGCCGCCATACCGCCGGTGCCCACGCTGCTTCCGGTCGTTGATTTTCCCATGGACATAAGCTCCGGTGAAAGATCGTCCACCTGACCGATAAAAACAGCATCCGGATTCTTTTTCGGGTCATCAGAATAAAGGCCGTCGATATCGGAAAGCAGGATCAGAAGATCTGCTCCGATCAGTGCCGTTACGATGGCGGAAAGTCGATCATTATCGCCAAACTTGATCTCGTAGGTGGAAACCGTATCATTTTCATTTACAATGGGAACGGCTCCCAGCTTTAAAAGCTCATCGAAGGTGTTTCTGGCATTTCCTCTTGAAACATTATCGACGATCGTATTTTTTGTCATAAGAATCTGTGCTGCCGTCTGATTGTATTCGGCAAACAGCTTTTGGTATACCATCATGAGTCTGGCCTGTCCGACCGCAGCGTATGCCTGCTTTTCCGCCACTGTTTCCGGCTTCTGGCAGCCTAATGCCTGCCTTCCGGCTGCAACTGCACCGGAGGAAACAAGAACGATCTCCTTTCCCATTCCCCTGAGATCGCTGATCACTCGGGCAAGATGCTCGATCTTCGCCAGATTCAGATCTCCGGTCTCCTCATGGGTCAGGGATGAGGAGCCGATCTTGATCACGATCCTTTTTTTATCTTTAAGCTGTGCTCTTGCGTTGTTTTCCATATCTGCATCTCCAATCTCAATGCTTATGTCTGCTCTTTTGTCTGTGTATTTGTTTACCATGCAGGGCGGAAGCGGGAGATGATCCCCTCTGCCACCTTAAGTCCATCCATTGCTGCAGAGGTTATCCCACCGGCATATCCGGCTCCCTCCCCACAGGGATAGAGACCACGGATATTGCTTTCCAAAAGCTCATTTCTTATGATCCTGAGGGGGGAAGACGTCCGGCTCTCTATCCCGGAAAGGATCGCATCCTGACGGTCAAAGCCGCGGATCCTTCTGCCGAACTGCTCCATTCCCTCCATAAAAGCAAGGTTTAATTCCTCCGGCATAAGCTCCCGCAGATCCGCAAAAGAATGCATTCCGCAAAATTGTGGGACTACGTCCTTAAACTCAGAGGACTCGCGATGTCTGCAGAAATCACCATATAGCTGGACGGGTATCTTCCCGTTACCGAGAAGGAAGGCCTTTTCTTCAAGCTTCCGCTGAAATTCGATCCCTCCAAGGGGCCCCGGCTCCGGAAAGTCCTCCGGCGTAACGGCAACGATGATGGCACTGTTTGCATTTAAACCGTCACGGCGGAAATTACTCATTCCATTGACAGCCAGACGCCCCTTTTCCGAGGAGGCATTGACTACATATCCGCCCGGACACATACAAAAGGAATAGACACCTCTGCCGGACGAGGTTTTTGCCGTCACCTTATAGGGAGCCGCTCCCAGATCTTTTGCTTCCTCCCTGCCGTACTGGGAGAGGTTTATCATATCCTGAGGGTGCTGGATCCTGAGCCCTACGGCAAAGGACTTCGGCTCCATAAGGATCTTTCTCTCCTTCAGGCAGCGGAACAGCTCTCTGGCACTGTGTCCGACCGCAAGGATCACCGCTTTGGCCGCGATCTCTTTTCCGTCTGAAAGGCACACGCCAAAGATCCGGCCATCCCGGATCAGAAGATCCTGTACCTGACTTTGAAATCGGATCTCTCCTCCCAGATCTAAGATCCGTTTTCGGATATTGATAACGACCCTTCGCAAAACATCTGTCCCGATGTGGGGCTTGCTGTCATAAAGAATCGATGGATCCGCTCCTGCCTCCGTGAAGGTTTTTAAAACCATGCCGTTTCTTCCGGAAACATCCTTTACTAACGTATTCAGCTTTCCGTCCGAAAAGGTACCGGCTCCGCCCTCACCGAATTGGACATTCGAGCGTATATCAAGGGCTTCGCTTCCTTCTTTCCAGAATTTCTCCACCTTTTCCGCCCGGATCTCCACCGGGTCACCCTGCTCTAAAAGTAACGGCTCGTATCCGTTTTCGGCAAGAGAGAGGGCAGCAAATAGTCCGGCCGGGCCTGCTCCGATTATGACCGGACGTTCCTTTAACGGCTCCTCCCCGCGTTTGGGATACCGATAGGGTTCCTCTGTTTCGATCTGAATGTTTACATTTCCTGCGTTTTTAACTACAGCTTTCTGTTTCTTTTCGTCCTTCAGCTCCACATCCACGATATAGCTGAATAGGATCCTGTCTTTTTTTCTTGCATCGATCGATCATCTGATGATCGTGATATTTTTTATCGCCGTCTCCGGAACCTTTAAAAGACGGGAGGCCTTTTTTCTTATGGCATCCGGGCCATGCCCGATCTCAAGGGCAAGCTGATTGATTCGGATCATCTATGTAACGCTCCTCTTTGAAGTTTCGTCTGTTTCCTATTTTCTCTTTTCTGCTTTGTTGTCTGCTGCGTTGTTGTCTGCTGCACTGATCCCGGCCAGATAACCGCTTGACCATGCCCATTGAAGGTTATAGCCGCCGCAGATCCCGTCTACATCTAAGATCTCTCCGGCAAAATAGAGTCCCGGGGCAAGTCTTGATCCCATTGTCCGGCCATCTATCTCCCTTGTGGATACTCCACCCATACAGATCTGTGCTTTATCATACGGATTTGTCCCTGTTACCGGGATTTCCATTCCCTTCACGATATCGCAAAGTGTCGAAAGATTTTTATCGGAAAGTGTCTCCACCTTTCCGTCTCCGCAAAGACCGGCAGTTTTTAAAAACAAAGCCGCCAGCTTTTTATGAAATATCCCATTTAAAAAGCCCGATATGTTTCTTCCCTTAAGGAAACCTCTCTGCTCCCTTAAAAGCCTGAAAAATTCTTCCCGGCTTAAGTCGGGGAAAAAATCAACGATAGCCGTGACCTTTTGATCCCGGTCAAGTGCTTCCGCTGCAAACCGGCTCACCTGAAAGACAGGAATACCGGATATCCCGTAATCCGTAAGCTGCAGTTCTCCTCTGTCCGACGCTAAAAACCTACCGGTCGTTCCCTTTCTTCCGCTTGTATATAAGGAAACCTCCGCCTCTGTTCTGACTCCCGATATGGATTTAAAGTAATCTCCACGGCATTTTAACTGAACAAGGGCGGGAAGCGGCTTAATGATCCTGTGGCCTAGGGCTGCCGCCAGAGCATATCCGCTCCCATCCGATCCGGTAGCAGGTGCTGCCTTAGAGCCGGCCGCCAGAATGATCCGGCTACACCTAAGGGGCTTATCAGATGTCCGGATCTCAAAGCCGTCCGCATTTTTTCTTATCTCTTTTACTTCACATTCGAGGATCGTTCGGATGCCTAAGCTCTCTGTTTTCTCCCGGAGTGCATCCAGAACCGTCTGGGCCTGACCGGAGGCCGGATACACATAGCCATTTCTTTCTGTTGTCACAACACCCAGACGTCGGAAAAATCGTAATGTTTCAGCCACCGGGAATTTACCGATCACTTCCATCGGAAACTCAGGCTGAGAACACCGATAGCAGGAGGCAGAGAGATTCCGATTCGTAAGATTGCACTTTCCGTTTCCTGTTGACAGGATCTTCTTTCCCACTCTCTGTCCATGCTCTAAAATTATCACACGGGCGCCCCGTTCCGCAGCAGCGATCGCCGCCATCATTCCGGAAGCGCCCCCGCCGATCACAACAATATTCTGGTCCATTTTCTCCTCCGCCACTCCTGTATCCTTAAGCCTCGGGCTTGCATACCCTTTAGTATATCGGTTCGATGTGTAAATTTCAAGTATTAACTGGTGTAAGATTCCAGATAGCTGAAGATTTCTGCCATCGTTGCAAACCATATCCCTTCCATCAGTTTTTCCTGCTCCGGCACGGGAAACTCTGCTAAGGCGATATGAGTGAGCAGATTTACTGCCTTTTTTTCTCTGTCATATACGATCAGATACCCCTCCTCGGAAACGAGGCAAAAGTTATCCGGCACGGTCTTTGGCACCACATTTTGCTGGTTTAACACAACATGCACCTTTTCCGCTTCTTCTTTTTTTGTATCTTCCTTCGCAAAGGCCGGCTGCTCCACGGATTCCGTTACCTGTACCTCCGTAACATCCTTTGCCTCCATGCCCGCAGTGATAAAAAAAAGTGATAAGAGACAGCCGGCTGTTAAAACAAAAAAGAAAAGAAAGCAGGATACATATTTCTTCATGGAAAATCCCTCCTTTGGGAATAAGTATCTGCTTTCTTTTTCAATTTTAAACCATTACATCAGGTGAATTTTCTGCAAAACAGCCAATAATCTTGTTCCGCCCGGCATCTGATGAAGCTCCTCCTTGCCAAGGGCTCCGAGCCGGATCAGTGCGATGCCGTAAACAACGGCCGCTGCCAGGATCGCCGCTGCCGTACATACGGCATTGCTCCTTACCGCCAAATGGATCAGGCGGTATGTGCCCCAGGCGGCAAGTCCCATGACTGCTGAGGCTGCCATCGGGATCAGGATCGATTTCTTCATTTCCTGTTTGTACCGGATCTCCCTGCATATCGAACGATGGTTAAGAATACACATAAATACAGCAAACAGGATATTGGCATAGACCATACTGAAAATACCCATCTTAAAGCCTAACGACATGATCTCCAGTGCAGCCAGATGGAGTACGAGAGAGATGATCGCATGCCGGATCGGAAGCCGCATCCTGTCGATGCCCTGAAGGATCGCATTTGTTACCGTCGATACGGAATAAAAGACTACTGCGATCGAACCGTAAAGCGTCATCCGGATCGCCAGTTCATTATCTCCGGAAAACAGAAGGTTATTGACCGGGCCGGCCAAAACGGTAAGTCCTACCGTGGAGGGGATGGCGATCAAAAGAGAAAAGCGGATCGCCGCCTCTACCTTTGAGCAGACAAGTCTCCGATCCTCCATTGCCACCGCCCGCGATACCGACGGGATCAGGGAGGAGGAAAGTGCGTTGGAAACTGCCATCGGAACGTTGATCAGAAGGTGATATTTTCCTGTATACACGCCCCACTGTGAAACAAACTCTGAATCCAGCCCCTGCTTTGCAAAATTGAAGGCAAGGATACCGTTGTCCAGAACGCTGTTAAGATTATAGATCGCGGAGCTCATGACTACCGGAACGACGGTAAAAAAAAGGATCCTCGTGATCTCACCATAGCTTTCCGTTTTCTCGGATCGGTCCCTTCGTACCTGACGCTTCATCGTCTTGCGATAGAGGAAAAGCAGAAGGGCCATAAATAAAAGGGCCGTGAACGCACCTGCACCGGTACCGATCGTCCCGCCCGCGGCTCCCCAGGCATTCGAGTATCCGGATCCGCTCTCTCCTTTAAGGATCTCCACACGCAGGGCCTGATTAAACAGATAGCTTCCGGCTGCCACGCTGACGATCGCGTTTACGATCTGCTCAAAAACCTGGGAGAAGGCAGTGGGAACCATTGTTCCCTGTCCCTGAAAATAGCCGCGGAAAACGCCCAGATAAGCCATGATCCAGACAGTCGGAGCCAGTGTACGCAGGGCAAATGCCGCATAAGGCATATAAAAGATCTCCCGGGCAAAGAAGTCTGCTCCAAACCAGATGATCGCGGCTGCGATCCCGCCCACCAGCGTTGCATAGCACAATGCCGCCCGCAGGATCCTTACCGCATTCCGGTACTGCTTTCCCGCAAGTCTGGCTGACACCATTTTGGATACCGCTAACGGAAGACTGTAGGAGGACAGGAGAAGCGCAATATTATAAACATTGAATGCGGTGCCGTAATAACCCATGCCCTCATCGCCGATAATGTTGATCATCGGGATGCGGTATGCAATCCCGATGATCCTTACTACTATAGATGCAATGGCAAGAATACTGCCCTGCACCACAAAATTCGATTCTTTCTTACTATTTGCCATAAATCTCTGCCTTATTGTACCGGTCTGTGCCTATGATACAGATCCATGTTTTTCCTTTATTTAATGTGATCTCATTGCCATCCATGTCATAGTAGCGGGTCACACCGAATTCCCCGTCCTTTTTCCATGTGATCTTCTGGACTTTTCCGTTCGTAAAATAATATCCTTCATGTCCTTTATGAACGTTGATGTTAAGATAATCCGTAGTAGCGTAATGTCCCCACTCCACGTACTGGAAGATGATATTTTTGACGGCGATCAGCCCCTCATTTCCCTTGTGCTGTCCGCCATACTGGAAACGATGGTAAAGGCCCTCCTTCTCCTGATATTCAAACCACGGCTTATTCATCGGATAGCCCGGAACAACCTTATAGGCATCCTCACCGTCCGGCGTATACTGTTCCTTTCCCCGGGCAAATTTAAAATGCCCCTCGTAGGAGTCCTTATATTCGGTGCGGTAGCCCAGCTTTGCGATCGCCTTCTTTATTCGTTCCCCGCTTGCATAGGCGTTATGGGGAGCCTTTCTGTCCTTCGTGCGGTAGAAGGCCTCACTGCCTATCCCATCGATGCCGTTGATATTATCCACGTTTTTCAGGTACGGCTTTGCAAAGGTGCTCTGCCCAAAATGAGCATAGATCGCATCATACTCCCGTGCAAAGTATGTATAATAGGTGCGGCAGCTTCTGACCGAACCGATCCGGTCAAGATCATCATAGTTTTCGATGATGGCCATGTACCGGTTCATTTCTCCCTCCACCGGTGCCTCATAGACGATATCGGCACGATTGATCCCGTACTGAGGAAGGGATTCCTTGTCGTTGCTCATCATAATTGCCAACGGCCGCCTGTTTCCGACTGCCACATCCACCATCTCGCCGGTAAGGTAGCTGCGGATCTTTCCGTTCACCTCTACCCGCTCCTCCGGCTCCTCCGGTTCCGTCTCCCGGGTTTCGGTCTCCGTTTCCAGCACAACACTTTTTTCTGCTGTCGTTTCTTCCGCAGATGAGGTCTCTGCCTCTGTGGAAACTGCCACTTCCTCGTATTTTTTTCCGCAGCCGCCAACGGCTGCAAGCATCATTAACGCTGCCAGTGTAAGTAAAAGCTTTTTCCCCTGCTTTTTCATCGTCTGTAACCCCTCCGTTCTAAGATCTCCCGCTGCATATCCTCCATTTTCAGCCGCTCATCTTCCTCGATATGGTCATAGCCGCTTAAATGCAGCATGCTGTGGGCCACAAGAAAGGCCAGCTCTCTGGTTTCCGAATGACCGTATTTCTCCGCCTGCTCCTTAACTTTGTCCACGGAGATCACGATATCTCCCAGCATCAGCTCACCGGTATCCGGGTTAAAATACTCCTCCGGCGTATCCTCTAAGTGGGAGAAATCCCCGGGTTCCTCAAAATCGCACATCGGAAACGAAAGTACATCTGTCGGGCTGTCGATCCGGCGCATATCCAGATTGATCTGATGGATGCCCTCGTTATCGGTGAGAAGTACATTTACCTCCACATCATAAGGGCATTCCACATAGTCAAGAGCTTCCTCGATCACGTTGCGGATGATCTCCTCACAGGGAAGCTCCAGCTTTTCTTCTGTTTCGTAATCAATGGTTACTGTCATGCTTTTTATCCCTCCCGGCCTCACGGCCTGCCTTTTTAATATCCCTGCCGCGGGATTCATACTCATCATAAGCCTTTACGATCTTCTGTACCAGCGGATGACGCACCACGTCCTCGCTTGTAAAGCAGCAGATCCCGATATCATCAATATTTTTCAGGATCTTTAATGCCGTGTCCAGACCGGAAACAGTTCCCGCCGGAAGATCCTTCTGGGACTGGTCACCGGTGATGATCACCTTGGAGCCAAAGCCGATCCTGGTTAAAAACATTTTCATCTGGGCCTGCGTCGTATTCTGTGCCTCATCGAGGATGATAAAGGCATTATCTAAGGTACGTCCTCTCATATAGGCTAAGGGAGCGACTTCGATCAGTCCCTTCTCCGCATTGTGCAGATAGCTTTCTGCCCCCATGATCTGATAAAGCGCATCATAAAGCGGTCTCAGATATGGATCGATCTTACTTTGCAGGTCACCCGGAAGGAAGCCCAGCTTTTCTCCGGCCTCGATGGCCGGGCGTGTCAGGATGATCCGGTTTACCTCTCCGTTTTTAAATGCCTGAATTGCCATGGACATACCAAGATACGTCTTTCCGGTTCCGGCCGGGCCCACGCCAAAGACGATCATCTTTTTTCTGATGAGATCGATATACTGCTTCTGGCCCAGAGTTTTCGGCTTGACCGGCTTTCCGTTTATTGTATGGCAGATAATATCCTTGTCGATCTCCAGCAGCACATCATCTTTCCCGTCAAAGCAAAGCGTCAGGGCATAATCCACATTTTGCTCGCCGATCTCCTCGCCGCGGGAAGACAGCTTTATCAACGTAGAAAAAACGCTCTTTGCTTTTTTTACTGCATGCTCCGGACCGATGATCTTGATCTCACCGTCCCTCGCCACAATTGATACATGGAGCGTTCTCTCGATTTTTTTTAAGTAACTGTCGAACTGTCCGCATATTTTTCGTTCATGCTCGACCGGAATGTCGATCATTGTTTCAATTACACTCATTTACTGTCTGCTTCTCCTCATGTTTTTCCTGAATCGGCACCGGACTCGCAATATTTTCAATGACATGGATCGTCTCCTCCAATATCCATCCGGATTCACTTTTCTCTATTTTACCATCATTTCCGATAATTTGTATACCTTTTTCCGATAGATTTTCCATATATGTCCGGATATTCGTTTCTTTTATTGCTTCCGCCTCCGTTTTTGTGTAGTTTTTTTCATAGGGAACATATTCAAAGGCGTGTATGGTGCCGAAATATATCGGAAGATAGAAGTCCTCAAACAGCTTAAGCTGCCACTTCTCTGACACGATCTCCCAGCTTCCGCTTCCCGGAAGCAAAAAGGTGAAGGGTATATCAAACACACAAAAAGTAAAGCCACGCCGGATCCGTCCTGTCCTCGCTCTTACCGGATGGGTATCCGGAAGCTCTGCAAGAAAATGATACTGTGTTTTTGCAAAGATCTCCGCATCCGCCGATTGTTCATGCACGGTTACCAGCGTTTCCGAGTCATCGTAGATCGGGATCGTTCCGTCCACGAGAAGCTCTCCCTCCGTTACCTCGTCCCCTGCCTTCACCAGACAAAAGCCCTTTCGCACCACACAGCCCGTAACAGTTCCCGCCTTCCCGGCCACAAGATCACAGGGTTCTTTTTCTCCCTGCCTCACCGGAGTTTGGTTTTCATTTTCCCGGATCCGGATACAAAGTCTCGTCCCCTTTATTTCAGCGGATACCCATAATATATCCGGAAAATGATTTCTTATCATCTCCTCCAGTCCTTCACAGGAGATCTCCTTCTTTCTCATGCCACAGGAAACCGGAAGCGTACTCATATAGTGAAGAAGCATCTCATCCGTAAATCTGTAGTTTCCTTCAATGGAGATATCCCAGATAAAAAGAGAAAGGACATAAAGCAGGATAAAAAATGTGAAAATACCGGCAGGCATAAGCTTTCTGTTCCGGTTCCGATGAAGGAAAAACGGTAGTCCGTACTTTTCTTTTATCGAAAGCCTGACTCCTGCCTTTCTCGCCGCCGGCTTCATTCTTTTAAACTCCTTCGGTGTTGTAAAGAAGGCGATCCGATCTGCATCCAGCTCGCGAACCCCAAAGATCATAAGCCCGTTTCCGGCTGCAATATTTAAAAAACGCTCCCGGCCGCGGCCGGTAAGGATCACATATACACCGCCTGAAATAAAAAACCTTTTGCGAAACATGTCCTGTCCTCCCTGCCCTGATAGCATCGACCTTCTACTCAAAGCTCACTGTCCCGATATTTCCTCGGATCTCCATCTCATCCTTGTCATAATAGCAGATAGACAGCTGCCTGCCATCAATGCAGACCTTATATCGTTTTGCCTGGATCCGGATCGATGTATCCGTAAAGGTCAGTATGCTCCTGTAATTTTCTATCCGCAGTATGGATCGTCCCGCAAAGGTAAGGATCGTTTCTCCCAGACATGCATCCCTAGAAAGATGCAGGGATTCTACCAGCACATTTCCTTTGCTCTCCTGATTTTTCAAGCTTCCTCCCTGCCCATCCTTTTGTTTCATGCTACTATATGCGTAAACGCGAAAAAAAAGAAGATATCCCTAAGAATATCTTCTTTAATCACGCTTGCACACTATTAGTTATACTTACGCTTTCTTGCAGCTTCAGACTTTTTCTTACGT
>ENA-UESP01002422-UESP01002422.1-human-gut-metagenome-genome-assembly--contig:-NODE-2422-length-10223-cov-3.580919_pt1 | contig 10223 bp, 10 predicted proteins | sample MGYA00243003_ERZ508004 | MGnify/ENA primary metagenome ERZ508004 (study PRJEB26167, sample SAMN06115443) | human gut metagenome | host: Homo sapiens | place: China:Henan | collected 2015-07-29...
CCCGTCGGATGCGACGAAGAAGCCGCCTGATAAAGGCGGCTTTCTCTTTTCGGGGCGTTTTCAGTTATTGACGCGGTAGGCTTTCTGCACGCCTTTGATCCGCAGGATCGAGTGGATCAGCATATCGACCATGCCCGTACCGGGCACTTCGACGTGGATCACGCCCGAGAGCAGGCCGCCGCCCGGCGACAGGTTCATCGAGCGGATGCTCAACTTCAGGTCGCGGTTGATTACTTCGGCGATGTGGTTGATCATCCCCGTCGTGTCGCTGGCCACCACGCGGATCGACACCCGGAACGCGCCCTGCGCTTCGTCGCGCCAGCGGGCTTCGAGTACCCGGTAGGGGTAGTTTCTGCGGAGACGCTGTGCGTTGGGGCAGTCCGTACGGTGGATCGTGATGCCGGCACCTACGGTGATGAAGCCGAAGATTTCGTCGCCGTGGATCGGATTGCAGCATTTGGCCAGTTTGTAGTCGAGCTGTCCGATCTTTTCGTCGATGATGAGTGCGTCGCCGCTGCTCTGGGTCGAAACTTTTTCGGCTTTGCGTCGTTTTTCGGACTCGATGGCTGCTGCTGCGGCCCGGCGCTCTTCCTCCGCTTCGCCCGACAGATGGGCCTGAAGCAGCTCCTTGATCTGCATGAGGTCGATCTTTTCGGTGCCGATCGAGGCGTAAAGTTCCGTTCCCGTGCGGAGTTTGAAGTGCTTGCAGAGGATGCCGACCCCTTCATCGACGGTCAGGGGCAGTTTCCAGTTCTTGAGTTTGCGCTCCAACTCTTCCCGTCCCAGACGGGCGTTCTTGGTGTGTTCCTCGCGCAGCGAGGCCTTGATCCGGGTGCGGGCCTTCGACGTGGTGACGAACCCCAGCCAGTCGGCTTTGGGCTTCTGATTCTTCTGCGTCAGCACTTCGACGATGTCTCCGTTGTGGAGTACGTCGCGGATCGCCGCCGGACGGTTATTGACCTTGCCGCCCGAGCAGGTGAGCCCCAGCGAGGTGTGGATGTCGAAGGCGAAATCCAGCACCGTGGCTCCTTCGGGCAGCTTGCGCAGGTCGCCGCCGGGGGTGAAGACGAAAATTTCGCCCGAGGAGGGCTTGGCGTCGAAGTTCTGGGCCAGCGGACGGGTCTTGTCTTCCATTAGCTCCCGGAGTTGTTTCATCCACATTTCGCTCCCGTCCGATCCCGCGTTTACGCCTTTGTAGCGCCAGTGGGCCGCGATGCCCCGCTCCGCCACGGCGTCCATCCGCTCGGTGCGGATCTGGATTTCGACCCACCGTCCCTCTTTGGTGGCGACGGTGGTGTGGAGCGATTCGTAGCCGTTGGATTTGGGGATGGAGATCCAGTCGCGCATCCGCTCGGGATTGGGCGTGTAGAAATCCGTGACGATCGAATAGACCGTCCAGCATTGCTGCTTCTCCTCTTCGAGCGGACAGTCCAGGATGATACGGATGGCGAAGATGTCATATACCCCCTCGAACGGGACGTGCTGCTTGCGCATCTTGTTCCAGATCGAGAAGATCGACTTGGTGCGGCTCTTGACGTGATAGCGCAGCCCCGCCTGGTCGAGCCGCTGCGTGATGGGTTCGAGGACGCGGGCGATGAAGGCCCGGCGTTCGCTTTCGGTCTCGGCCAGTTTGTCGGCGATATGCTGGTAGTCCTGGGGTTCGAGATAGCGCAGGGCGATGTCTTCGAGTTCGCTCTTGATGTTGTATAGACCCAGTTTGTGGGCGATTTGGGCGTAGAGGTTGAGGCTCTCCCAGCTCTTCTTGCGCCACTTTTCGCGGGGGAAAATTTCGAGGCGGCGCATCACCTCGAGCCGGTCGGCCAGCTTGATCAGGATCACGCGCGGATCTTCCGAATAGGAGACGATCAGCTCGCGGAAATTTTCCGCCTGCTCCCGGGAGGCTTTCAGGCGAATATCGGAGATGTGGCTCAGACTTACGGTCATGCCGAGCACCTCCTTGCCGAAGCGGTCCCGGATCTCGTCCGTCAGCCGCAGGAATGTCTCTTCGTCCTGCCGACTGGCTGTGCGGACTACGTCGTGGAGAATGGCGGCCACGACCGAGTCGCCTCCCAGCCCGATCTCCTCCAGCCCGATCCGCGCTACTTCGGCGGCGTGGTCCAGCATCGGCGAGCCGTCGTGTCGTACCTGCGAAGCGGTATGTTCGGCAGCATATTCCAGGGCGCGGTCGGCTGCGGCCGCCTCGTCGGGCGAGAGCGTTCGGCGGATCGCGCTGCGCAGCTTGTCATAACGGGTCAAATCCATTTTCCGGAAAGTTTTACTGTTTTTCAAAAGTAGCGAAAATCTTCGGCATCGCAAAGCGCCGTCGGGGATTTCACGGAATAATCTTGTGCAAAAACCGATGCAGTTGTATAAAAAACGTATCTTTGTAGAACAGAATTATACGTCGTCTATGAAAAAAGAGGAAAAAGTCCGTTTGCCCTACGTACCCACCTACGGCGAGGAGGTGGCCAACACGGTTTCGCATGCCGTGATGCTGCCGCTGACCCTTTGTCTGCTGCCTTTCGCTGCGGTGTGGACCTATCTGCACGATGCCCGGCCCGTGCTGGCGTCGGTGTCGGTAAGCGTCTGCGTCATTTCGATCTTTCTGATGTTGCTCGCTTCGACGCTCTACCATTCGATGCGCCCGGATTCGAAGCACAAGGCCGTTTTCCACAAGCTCGACCATATCTTCATCTTCGTCGCCATCGCCGGAACCTATACCCCCGTAGCGCTGCTCGTGATCGGCGGCTGGCAGGGTGTCTTCGTCACCGTTTTGCAGTGGACGGCCGTTCTGCTGGGTATTCTGTATAAGACGCTGGCCCGGCGTTCCATCCCGGCTTTGAGCCTGACGATTTATCTGGTGATGGGCTGGACGGCGATCTTTTTCCTGCCCCGGCTGATTCGGAACGCTTCGCTGCCTCTGCTGTTGCTGATCCTGCTGGGCGGGGTCCTCTATACGGCCGGAGCGATCGTTTATGCGAAGAAGGGATTCCGCTACCACCACCTGGTCTGGCATCTGTTTATCGACCTGGCGCTGTTGTCGCATCTGGCGGGGATCGTCTTTTTTATCGGTTGATAATGAATTCGCTTATATGCCGGGCGTAACAATGCAGATTCTTTCGGAGGAAGGGATTTGGGAACAGTTCGGAATCATAAACGCGGCCAGTACCGCGAATAAGCGATCGTCGGATATATTTTAATCATTGACAGATGAGCGTTGTAAAGGTCGGACCGGACGATTTCGAAGAGCTGGCCGAAGTGTGGGAGGCTTCCGTGCGGGCTACCCATGATTTTCTCTCCGAGGCGGATATTCGGGAATTGCGTTCTCTGTTGCCTGTCCGCTACCTGCCGGCGGTCGAACTTCGCTGCCTGCGGGATGCGGGGCGTATCGTGGCGTTCATCGGTCTGAACGGAAGTCATATCGCCATGTTGTTCGTTCGGCCCGAATACCGGGGCAGAGGCTGCGGACGCAAGTTGGTGGAGTGGGCCGTCGCCCGCCAGGGAGCTGATTCGGTCGATGTCAATGAACAGAATCCGCAGGCGGTGGGTTTTTACCTGCGTATGGGGTTTGCGGTTGTCGGGCGTAGCGAAACGGACGATGCCGACCGGCCGTTTCCGATTCTGCATCTGCGTCTGGAGAAATAAAAATGAAAAAGTTTCCCTTTTAGGAAACTTTCGCTATCGGGATTCCGGTTCGTTTTCCGTTCCCATAAAATCCAACAGGGCCCGAGCCGTGATTTCGGGTTCTTCGAGGAATCCCATGTGTCCCGAATGTTCGAGCCAGGCGATGCGAGCCTGAGGATGGGCCGCCGCCAGTGCTTCGGCTTTTTCGAGGGGAATATAGCCGTCGTGCTTACCGAAGATGAAGAGCTGCCGCACCGCAGAGCGGCGGAGCATTTCGTTGCGGTCGGGCCGCTCGATCATACCGCGCAGCAGGGCTGCGATCCCTTCGTCTTCGGTGACGAATACCTGTTCGACCAGATCTTCGATCTCGTCGCGCATTCGCGGCCGGTTTTCGGGAGCGAAGCCCGCTTCGGGAGCTACGCGGGCCAGCGCGTCCTTTTTGCCTGCTTCGACCAATTTGATTTCCCGCAGGCGGTTTTCTTTCTTTTCGTCCGTATCGGCGTCCGGCGTCGAACTGAGCAGCACCACGCCGTCGAGCCGTTCGGGGTATTTCTCGCAGAAAGCCAGGGCGACGTAACCGCCCATCGAATGTCCCACCAGGGTACAGCGGGCGATACCGAGCGCATCGAGCGTATCCTTCACCACATCGGCCAGGTATTCCATCGTGTGTACAGGCCCTTTGACCACCGAGATCCCGTGCCCCGGCAGGTCGAGCGTAATCACGCGTACCTGTTTGTAAAGATAGGGGACGAAATCGTCCCAGACGAGCATCGACTCCAGATAACCGTGCAACAGGACCGCGCACCGGTCTCCTTTTTCGGAGTCGCACACATGGACGGGCGTGTCGCCTGCCGTAATGAATTTTTCAACCATTGTCGGGTGGATTTTCAGTTTTCCTCGTCGTCGAAATAGTCGAACGCCGATTCCCGCTTGGGGCGTGCGGGCGCATCGTCTTCCTCGTCGTCGAGTTCGCGGTAGATGGTGTGGCGTTCCTTGCCGCTTTTGTGGATCGGCTCGAGCCGTTTGGCCTTACGAAGTTCGTCCGCATGGTTTTCGTCGCGGAATCCCTTGTTCGTTTTCATGGATCGGAGAAGAAAAAATAGATTTAGGATTGAAAGTTGGCGGTATCGTAGCTGCCTTCGAATACTTTGCGGGCCTCTCCCGAAAGGCGGATGCGGGTGTAGATGCCGGGTTTCGGCTCGTCGAAGGCGATGCCGAGCCGTCCGCCGCGTACGTCGATGCGGAACGCTGTGACGGAAGGCTGGGCCGCGAGGTGGGTGACCAGCGCCGCAGCGGTCGATCCCGTGCCGCAGGCGAGGGTTTCGTCCTCCACGCCGCGTTCGTAGGTGCGGACGGCGATATGCCCGGGACCGACTACCTTGACGAAATTGACGTTGGTGCCTTTGGCGAAGCGTTTGTCGTAGCGTATCCGGCGTCCGCGTCCGATGACGTCCACGGCTTCGAGGTCGTCCGTGAATTCGACGTAGTGGGGAACGCCCGTATCGAGGAACCAGTATCCGTCGCCCCGGTCGATCCGTTCGACGTCGATCATTCCCAGCTCTACGGTGCTTCGCAGCCCGTCGATACGAAGCATCCTGGCTTCGTGGATGCCGTCCGTCGAGTCGAACCGCTTGATGTCGCCGCCGATGCCCAGGTGATGGGCAAACAGGGCGAAGCAGCGGCCTCCGTTGCCGCACATCTCGCCCGGCGAGCCGTCGGCGTTGTAGTAGCGCATCGAACAGTCGCAGCCGGATACGGCGGAAGCGGCGAGCGTCATCAGACCGTCGGCTCCGATGCCGAAATGGCGGTCGCACAGACGGGCGATCTCCGCGCTTTGGGGAGTCGCTCCGCCGTTCCGCAGGTCGAGCAGGATGAAGTCGTTGCCGGCACCTTCGTATTTTGCGAATCGCATTTGCATCTGTTCTGAAATATCGGCTTTGTCGCTATTCCGGTTCGGAGGTCGGAGCCGTTCGGCACTTCTCTTGCATCCTGAAAACGCGTGTATGTCCGGGACGGAAGAGGGTTTTTCCGGGGCGCTGCAAAATAGGTTCCAACCAGCTTTAACGCGGACAAAAATAATAAAATTCTAAAAGTTTTACTACTTTTGCGTGAATTTGTTACGTAACTTATAATCCGTATGAAAACATTGCTTGCAAAACACCGTTCGATCCGAAAATTCCGCTCTGAGCCTATTGCGCCGGAGGTGCTGCAAGACATGCTCGAAGCCGCCTCGCGTGCCTCGACGTGCGGCAATATGCAGCTTTACAGTCTGATCGTTACTCAGAGCCGGGAATTGCGCGAGGCATTGGCCCCGTGTCATTTCAATCAGCCGATGGTTACGCAGGCTCCCTGCGTGATTACGGTTTGTGCCGATGTCCACCGTTTTTCGATGTGGTGCGAACAGCGCGATGCCGAGCCGTGCTACGATAATTTCGCCTGGTTTCTCAACGGGGTGACCGATGCGCTGCTGGCGGCGCAGAACCTGTGTGTCGAGGCCGAAGCGCACGGGTTGGGAATCTGTTACCTCGGTACGACCATCTATACGGCCGAGGAGATCGCCCGCATCCTCGATCTTCCCAAAGGGGTGATTCCCGTGACGACGATCGTGGTGGGGCATCCCGACGAGTCGCCCGAACTGACCGACCGCCTGCCGCTCGATGCGGTCGTGCATTGCGAGAAATACCATCATTACACCTCGTCGGAGATCGACGAACTCTGGGCCGAGAAGGAGACGTCGGAAGAGACCCGGCGGCTGCTCGAGGAGAACGGCCTGCCGAATCTGGCACAGATTTTCACGCGCAACAGGTATCGTGCCGAAGATAACCTGGCTATTTCGCGCAACTATTTCGCGCTGCTGAAAAAACAGGGTTTCTTCAACAATTAACGGAAGTCTTGAAACGGTTGCCGGTCATATTCGTCTTTTTGCTGGCGGTGCTCGCGGGGGTGTCGTGCAGTGTCACGCGCAAACTTCCCGAGGAAAGTTATCTGGCAGAAGGTGACCGTAGAAGCCGATAAGGAAACGCCTAAAAAAGAGCGTATTCCGGCTTCCGACCTGCGGAAATTCATCCGTCAGAATCCGAATAAACGGTTCCTGGGACTCAATTTTTACGTCTGGGTTTATGAGCAGGCCGATCCCGAAAAGGATAATTGGTGGAACCGGTTCAAACGGCGTATCGGCGAAGCGCCCGTGCTGCTGGATATGAGCCTCACGGAGCAGTCGGTCCGCAACCTGAAGGTTTACATGGACTATCGGGGGTTCTTCTCTTCGCAGGCGACTTACGAAGTCGATACCACGTCGCGGAAAAAGCGGGCTTTCATCACCTACCGCACCGTACAGCGCGAGCCTTACCGCATCAACCGCCTTTCGTACGATTTCCGCGATCGGTTCCTCGAGCAGATCATCCTGCCCGATACGGTACATTCGCTGCTCCGTACGGGCGAGGTGTTCGACATGGAGGTCCTTGACCAGGAGCGGCAGCGCATCACCACCTACCTCAAACAGCGCGGCTATTACAATTTTACGGTCAATAACATCGAGTATGAAGCCGACACGCTCGGCGGCAATCATCTGGTGGACCTGAAGATGATCGTCAAGCAGCATCTGGCCGGTTATAACGAGCAGGGTTATCCGATTCTGCGCAACAATACGGTTTACCGTATCGACCAGATCAATATTTTTCCCAATTACGATCCTACGGCGGCTATTGCTCCCGACTACCGCAAGGGACTCGACACGATCTACTACCGGGGGTTGAACGTGGTGTACCACAAGGACAACAAGCGTCCCAACATACGTCCTTCGGTGCTGCGACAGATCGTGCCGATCTATCCGAACTACGTCTATAACATTAACCGGGTCGATCAGACGTACAACCAGATTATGTCGATGGGCTATTTCAAAAGCGCCAACGTCATTTTCAACGAGCAGGCCGACAGTGTGGCAAAGGATAACTACGTGACTTTCGTGGGCGAAGGCAAGGAGCCGGCCGATTCGGTACATCAGACCCGCGAGGGCTATCTCCAGTGCGACATCCAGTGCATTCCGGCCTTGAAGCAGGGGTATAAGATAGAGCTGGAAGGAAGTACGACGTCGAGTTTCTACGGATTGCGGGCGACGGTGGGGTATCAGAACCGCAATATTTTCCGGGGAGCGGAGTCTTTCGACGTTTCGTTCTCGGTAGGGTACGAGTATATGAAAACTCCGAGTGCCCGCAAGCGCAACGCCATCGAATTCGGAGTCAATATGGGTTTGCAGTTTCCCCGTTTCCTGCTGCCTTTCCGAACCCAGCGGTGGCAGTCGATCCAGATGCCCCGGACCCGGCTCGAATTCGGCATCAATTTCCAGGATCGCCCTTATTATCGGCGTACCCTTTCCAGCGTGGCTTGGGGATATTCGTGGAGCGATTTGAAGTATTCGAGCTATTCGCTGCGTCCGATCGATATCAACGTGATCGATATGGGGTATGTCAATAGGAAGGATTTCCTGGATCATCTCCAGAACGAATATCTCAAGCGAAGTTACGAGTCGCAGTTCATCAGCGGCCTTTCGTTCAGCTATGTCTATAACAATCAGCGCAAGCATCTGGGCGGAAACGCGACGCTGCTCCGCTTCAATTACGAGATGGCGGGCAACCTGCTCGACGGCCTGATGCACCTCTTCTCGCGTCCGGCGGCCGGGAAGGACTATTACGAGGTTTTCGGTCTTCAGTATTCGCAATATTTCCGGGCCGATTTGAGTGTGAGCCGCAAGATCATGCTCGGCGAGGTGACGGCTCTCGTGGGACGGCTTTACGGCGGTTACGGTATGGCGTACGGCAATTCGACTTCGATTCCCTTCGACCGTCTGTTTTATGCGGGCGGTGCCAACAGCATGCGCGGTTGGGCACCCCGTATGTTGGGGCCGGGGGCTGTTCCGGAGCCGGAAGATGCGGTTTTCCCTACACAACTGGGCGATATGAAGCTGGAGGCCAATCTCGAATTGCGCTTCCCGATTTGGGGGATGTTTCACGGAGCGACGTTCGTCGATGTGGGCAATATCTGGTTTGCCGACCGGCATTCCGCGCCTTCGCCCGCTGCGGTTTTCCATTTCGACAGTTTCTACAGGCAACTGGGCTTCGATGCCGGTATCGGTCTGCGCCTGGACATCAAATTTGCCGTACTGCGTCTGGACTGGGGCATACAGATCCACAACCCCAATGCACCTGCCGGACAACGGTGGATCCACAATTTCAAGTGGAAGAATACGGCGCTTAATTTCGGAGTAGGTTACCCGTTCTGATGCCGATATGGGAATATGGGCCGGAGCGGGCGGTGTACCGGATTTTTCACTGCGGCGGCCGGGGCTGTGTATGGAGCCGCTGTCGGGCGAGGATGATTCGTCTGCACGGAGTTCGTGTCGGCAGGGGAAGGATATGTTGAACTTTGATTTCCGCAGCTCGGAAAGGACTTTTGGAAGAAATAAAGCGTTGCCGTTTATTGAATCCCCAGCTCGGCCTTGACTTCGGTGCTCAAATCGGTCATGGCTGCCTCGTCGTAATAGACCATCGAGGGGATGGTCGTATTGAATACGGCGACGTAAGCTCCCTTTTGCGCCACCTTCTTGACGGCCTCCTGAGCCTTGGCGACGATCGGGTCGGTCAGCTCCTTCTCCTTTTTCTGCAAGTCTTCCTGTGCGCTCTGGTAGAACTCTTGCAGACGGTTTTGCAGGTCGGTCAATTCTTTCTCCTTCAGTTGGCGGGTTACCTCCGAGTAGGTCGCTTTGTTTTTCTGGAAATCGTTGTACTTGGTGTTCAGCTCGACCTGAATCGTTTCCAGGTTGTCGCGCAGATCTTTGCTGTACGCCTCCATGTTGGTCATCATCTCCTTGTATTCCGGCATAAGGGTAATGATCTCTTCGAGATTGATACGGCCCAGCTTCTGTGCGAACAGGGAACTGCTTCCCAGTACCAAGGCAACCACGAGGGTTAATTTAATGAGTTTTTTCATACGGATTTATTGATTTGATTCGATATTTCTTACTTTTTCATAAATTCGATGAGGGCCTGAGTGTGGTCGATTTTTTCTGAATTGTAAAGCAGCGTGGGGTTCGAAGCCGCATCGAGAACCAGCTCATACCCGTTTTGTGCGGCATAGTTCGCAATGGCGTCGAATACCCGTTTCTGGATCGGCTGGATCAACTCGATCCGTTTTTTCATAAGGGTACCGTCCTGGCCGAAGATCTCCTCCTGGAATTTGCTGGCCTCCAGGTTTTGCCGGGCCTGTCGTGACGAAGCCGAAATGGACATTTCCTGCGCCTTATAGTTGTTGTAGAGGGCTTCGACCTCTTCGAATTTGAGATCGACCTGCTGCTGATAGCTTTTGGCCAGTTGGTCAAGCGTATCGAGTGCTTTGTTATATTCGTCGATCGACTTGAATACTTTTTCGCTGTTTACCACGATGTAGTTCTGTGCCGAAAGCGAGCCTATGGCTGCCGTGAAGGCGAGTACGAGCAAAAGGATCCGTTTCATACCGTTTATTTTTTAGTTATCTTTTATAAGTATAACCCTGTTTCTTCAAATTTATTGCCAACTTCCGCCGGTTTAGAACTGCATACCCATCGT
>ENA-UESP01002432-UESP01002432.1-human-gut-metagenome-genome-assembly--contig:-NODE-2432-length-10199-cov-4.430844_pt1 | contig 10199 bp, 7 predicted proteins | sample MGYA00243003_ERZ508004 | MGnify/ENA primary metagenome ERZ508004 (study PRJEB26167, sample SAMN06115443) | human gut metagenome | host: Homo sapiens | place: China:Henan | collected 2015-07-29 | study...
GCGGAAGACCGAGGGCCATTAAGAAGATCGGCCAATAAATCGTATGGAAACGGATAATGTCCTTGCCGATCAGATGAAGGTCTGCCGGCCAGTATTTCTTAAACTGTTCAGACTGGTTTCCATCGCAGTCATAACCGATTCCGGTAATATAGTTAGTCAGTGCATCCAGCCATACATACGTAACATGCTTCGGATCAAATTCCACCGGGATTCCCCATGTAAAGGAGGTTCTGGATACGCAAAGATCCTGTAAGCCCGGAAGCAGGAAATTGTTCATCATCTCATTCTTTCTGGAAACCGGCTGGATGAACTCCGGATGCTCATTAATATATTCGATCAGCTTCGGAGCGTACTTGCTCATACGGAAGAAATAAGCTTCTTCCTTTGCTGGCTGCACCGGGCCGCCGCAATCCGGACATTTTCCGTCTACTAACTGGGAAGAAGTCCAGAAGGATTCGCATGGAGTACAGTACATGCCCTCGTAATGTCCCTTATAGATATCGCCCTGATCATAGAGCTTTTTGAAGATCTTCTGAACTTGCTTCTCATGATAAGTATCTGTAGTACGGATGAATTTATCGTAGGAGGTATTCATCATATCCCAGATTGTCTTGATCTCCCCTGCCACATTATCAACAAATTCCTTCGGTGTGATCCCTGCTGCCTCTGCCTTCAGCTCGATCTTCTGACCGTGCTCATCTGTTCCTGTCTGGAAATATACGTCATAGCCCTGTTCTCTCTTATAGCGGGCGATGGCGTCTGCCAGAACGATCTCATAAGTATTTCCAATGTGCGGTTTGCCGGATGTATATGCAATTGCGGTGGAAATATAGTATGGCTTCTTACAATTCTTACACATAGCTTTTCTCTCCTAATCTTAAAATTTTTATTACATTTCGACATAATTTTTTAATGATACGGCGACCACCGAGTTCTACCCGTGTTGCCACTTTAATTCAGAAATGCCTCGCGGCATTTCCCTCACCGGCTGTGTTTCTTCTTCCTTCGGAACGCAATTTCCGTTTTGATCATTTTCACAGTCTGACACGCTAACGGGCGCTTCCGGTATAGCCTAAACGCTCCGCCATGCTGTTTCCTTCCTGCGGATCCTTCAGCCATACAGCTCCGGGACCATCTTCCGCAAACACTCTGCTCCCCGCTCTCACCATCCGGGGTCTCTGAAAGCTTCCCTTTCGCGTACTTTTCCCTTCCAAGCCTTTGTCTTATTATGCAAATAGTCTATCCTGTTCCATCCGTTTTGTCAAGCCATGTTTCCGCAAAGTCCGCCAAAGTCATGGCCGTAAATTGCTTCATATTCCTCCTTCTGCTTCCATATATTAAGATATCAGGGGATTATCATCCCACTTTTATGCTCATATCGGGGTCAAAAGCCCCGATCTTGATTCTGAAATTCCGGAACAGAAAAAGGAGATGTCTCTATGTCTATATGGACAAAATGGAACTGTAAGCTGCACAAAGCTCGTTTTTTTATCTTCTTTCTGACAGTCGTTCTATCCGGTATACTGTCTGCCTGCGGACAGGAGCGGATCCTGCACGAGCACGCCCCTATCTCGTCCCTGACTGCCGGGCAAAAGGATTTTGACCGCTTCTGCCGGACGGTATTTTGTGAGGAGCTGCTGGAAACAAGCACTCTGGATCTGCATTATCTTCTGACAAAGCCCGAAGCTTACAAGCTTAAACCTCAGACTGTATCTCTCGGCGAATGTTCCCTTTCAGGCATGGCCGCAGATATCCGGACTGCAAAAAAATGGAAAGAACGTCTTGCCGCCTTTGACCGCTCCTCTCTTACCGATGATCAGAAGATCCGCTATGATGGACTTTTGGCCAGCCTTGAGGCCACTCTATTATCTGAAGGTCTGGAGCTTTACCATCAGCCCCTCGCCCCCACCATCGGCATACAGGCACAGCTTCCGATCCTTCTTGCAGAGTATTCCTTCCATACCTTAAAGGATGTGGAGGACTATCTGAGTCTTTTATCGCAGCTTGATTCCTATTACGCCCAGATCCTGAATTTTGAAGCTCAGAAAGCGGCGGCCGGCCTTGGCCCCTCCGACGCCTCCATCAATGCGATCTTAGAGTCCCTCGAGTGCTATATGATCGATCCCGATGAAAATTTTCTGACGGAAGCATTTCAGACACGCATTGAGGAATTAAAAACGCATATCCCTCTGTCCGATATGCAGGAAAAGGAATGGGATATCCGTCATCGTGCCATGATCCGGGAGCACTTTATTCCCGCCTACTGTTCTCTGAGAGATGGGCTTAACGCTTTAAAGGGAAAAGGAAAAAATGAAGGCGGACTTTGCGGATTTAAGGATGGAAAAAAATACTATGAATATCTTTTAAAGAGCGGCCCGGGGGTATCCTACACGCCGGAGGAACTGAAAACAGCCCTTTCTGAACGCATGATAAAGGATTATGAAGCGATCCGGACTCTGATCTCCAAAAATCCAACCTCGGATTTTCATCAGGAACGTTTTTCTCTGACCGATCCGGAGGAGATCCTCTCTGACCTGAAGCTTCAAATGTCGGCTTCCTTTCCGGCATTGTCCGATTATGGATATGAAATCCGCTATGTCCCAAAATATCTGGAGACCGCCTTAAGCCCGGCCTTTTACCTGACTGCTCCTATCGATGAACCGGATCGAAATATCATCTACATCAACAAAGGCTATTCTGATGCCACAAAGGATCTTTATACGACTCTGGCACACGAGGGCTTTCCCGGCCATCTTTATCAGACCGTATACAGCCGCAGCCATTCCAAAAATCCCCTCGATGCGCTGTTAAGCTGTTCGGGAGCCAATGAAGGATGGGCAACGTATGCGGAAAACTATGCCTGCTCCTTCCATAACGGCCTTTCCGAGATTGGCGGCAGATATCGCGCTCTTGTCCGCTCCTTTTCTCTCTGCGTCCATGGTCTTCTCGATATCGGCATTAATTATGACGGATGGACGAAGGATCAGGCAAAGCAGTTTATCCGCGCCTGTTTTTATGCGGATGACTCTGCGGTTGATCGGTTATGGCAGACAATGATCGACAATCCCACTAATTATCTGGAATACTGCGGCGGCTACATAGAGTATACGGAAATGGAGGAGCAGGCCAAAAGTGCTCTTGGGGATCGATTTTCTCCCCTTGAGTTTCACACGTTTCTTCTTGATCTTGGGCCGCTCCCATTTTCTGTTATCCGTACACATTTTGACCAATGGCTCAGACAGCAGACGCTGCAAGCTGTCATTGACTTTCACTTCTATCCTTGTTAATATGTAGTCAGCCACAAAATTTCACTTTTCAAGGAGGATCTGTCATGAATGAAGTAATGAATGCCATTTTAACAAGAAGAAGTATTCGTAATTTTACGGATAAACCGATTTCCAAAGAAATCCTTAAAGATGTTGCTGATGCTGCACTTCATGCGCCCAGCGGTATGGGAAAACAGACCTGGCAGTTCACGATCGTAACAAATAAAGAGATGATCACCCGTCTTGCTGAGACCATCGGAAAAGAGCTCGAACGCGACAATTATGACATATATAAGCCTGCCGCCCTCGTGATTACCTCCAACTTAAAGGACGGACCCTGGAGTAAGGAGGACAATGCCTGTGCTCTTGAAAATATCTTTCTGGCTGCCCACTCCCACGGTGTAGGCTCCGTATGGATCAACCAGATGCAGAATATCTGTGACCGTCCGGCGATCCGTGCGATCCTCAACGAGATCGGCGTACCTGCCGACCACAATGTTTACGGTATGGCTGCTCTCGGCTATGCAGATCCGGCAACTCCGATCCAGCCAAAGGAACGCATTGGAAAAGTAGTTTATGTAGAATAATCAACAGGGTGCCTGCCTGCAATCCTGATCGGTCTTTCCGATCCTGCAGACAGACACCCTGTCTTGATTTACCATCCGTTTACCACGTCAAGCGGATATTAGTGGTCGGAAACCTTACATACCGTTTCCTCTCCCCATGCGGATATGGCTCTGTAGTAGCCGCAAAGTGCATGGTTCAACTCCTCATCATACGTGTCCACAAGAAGGGGACGTCCTCTAAGAGCCGCAAGCTTTGTTTTTGTGGCAACCAGGATAATATTTTCTTTTCCGACCTCCCGGATCACCTCCGGCGTCAGCTGCTGATTTCCACGTCCGAACAGGTATCCCTGTCCTCCGGTGATCGTTACGATCAGCTTTACCTTTTTTCCGTGGATCAGCGAATAAAGCTCTTTTCCGCCAAGATCACCGGCAACAAGCTCCTTGTTCCGGATCAGGTCTACCCCAATCAGTGTGTTCTTAAGCCCAAGAACCTCCATAATTCCTCTGGTCGTTGTACCGGCGCCGATAATATAATAGGTATCCGGCTCCATCCGGCCCACTGTCTCATACGCAATGGATTCGATGGCGGCCGCATCCGACAGCGGCGTCGGCGCTTTTCTGTCCTGTGTAAAAGTACGCGCTCTCGGAATTTTTAAATATCCGTAAAGCCTTGTGCTGATATTTTCTTTTCGATACTGTTCTTCATCAATATCCAGTACTTCTTCTTCCTGCGTTGCAGATATTTTCCCTGTAAGCCATAAAAGTGCCAGCTGCCCGGCAGCCTTCGGATTTTTCGCATACACAGGAGAATGGATCTTAACACCGGCAGGGATCCCCACGCAGCAGGCAGAAAGCCCTGCCGCTTCATACACATCTCTGGCCGTTCCATCCCCTCCTGCGAACAGGATCAGATCCACGTTTTCCTCAAGAAACCACTTTGTCAGCTTCTTTGTATCGGCAGCATCCGTCTCCGCCAGCTCAAAAGACAGCTCCCCCGCATCCATGGATGGCGCTATTTTTTCGCCATCCGGAGTATCTGCCATCTGTACTGTATGAAATCCAGATTCTTCTGCCACTTTTCCCCCCATATTCTTGTGTCCGGTATAAATACAGAGCTCATCCTTTATCGGAAGAAGCTCTGCCAGAGCAGCACGGGCCCGCTCTCCAGATCTTGGAACAGCACCGCGGCGGAAAGCTTCCGCCGCGACGTTGTCTGTACCTTTTAATCCGACGCTCCCGCCCATGCCGGCGATCGGATTGATAATCAGTCCTATTTTTTTCATATTTCGCAAATTTCAGACTTATTCAGTATATTTTCTGTTGTAAACCTTCCATGTAAGAGCCCACTGTGCCGGATCGTCCATATTGGACTCATCCACCTGATGGGTAACACTTCTGTGCGGAGCAGTCTTAATAACCTCCGGATTCTCGTGTGCTTCCTTAAATACATACTTTAAGGTTTCAATATATTCGTCAATATCCTTCTTTGAAGGAGTTTCTGTCGGCTCCAGTGTCATCGGCTCAGGCAGATAGAACGGATGGTGGGATGTCCAATAATGCAAACCGAAGTCCATCATTCTTCTCTGAATATCCAGTGTACCGATTCCTGTCGCCTTCTCTAAGTTCTCCAGAGAATAACGTGCCTGCTCCACTCTCTGGTTGTTGCCGTTCTCATAGTATGCGGTACCATCCGGAAGCTCCATCAGCTTCTTAAAGAGATAGTTATTATTAAGAACCGCTGTCTTTGCAACCTGATATAAGCCGTTCGGTCCAAGACTGCGGATCCAGCAGTATGCCTTTAATACAACCTCGGCAACGCCGTACCACTCTCTTACCTTTCCTACTGCACACGGGTTGCTGCAGCTCTCATAATCGAAGAAATATTTTTCTCCGTCGAAGCCTACCAGCGGAGCCGGAAGATACTTAACAAGGTCCTTCTGAACACCTGTTGCGCCGCAGGCAGGGCCGCCGCAGCCGTGAGGTGTGGAGAATGTCTTATGAAGGTTGAAGAAGCAGATATCAAATCCGGCATCTCTTGCTCTTGTAACACCCAGAAGGCCGTTAGCATTGGCCTGATCATACGCGCAGAGACCTCCGATAGAGTGAACGTAATCTACAAATTCCTTTACATGACCGTTGTATACACCGGTATCCTCCGGGTTCGCAACGATATATCCGGCGGTTTTCGGGCTACAAGCTGCCTTTAACTGCTCCAGATCCGGAACACCTGTCTCTGGATCCGGCTGTAAATAAATGATCTTAAAGCCTGCTACATGAGGAGCAGCCGCATCAGACGGATGAGAGTAGATCGTTGTGATGATCTCATCTCTGTCCTCACCTTTATCTTTAAAGTATGCGCGGATAACGGAAGCCATGGTCAGGATACCCTGAGAACCGCCGCTGGGCTGGAAGGTGAAATGATCCATTCCGGAGATCTCACACATATACTTATCTGTTTCATGGAAGATCTTAAGAATACCCTGAACTGTATCCGGATCCTGCAGTGGATGGTACTCGCGGATCAGGTTTGCAAGCTGATCGTTTACCTTCGGGCTGTACTTCATCGTACAGGTACCCTGTCCGATCTCGATGTTCACATCTGCCCCCAGCGTCTGCTGAGCCAGTCTGGAATAGTGACGGAGCACACGGCTCTGGGACATTTCCGGAAGATTTAATTTTGTGCTTCTGGCCATACCGGCAGGAATTGCTGCAGCTCCTTCTACTTCTTTGGCAATCTCTTTATCCGGTTCACCTACCAGGATACCGCGCTCACCGGGAGTGCTTAATTCATAAATGATCGGCTCGTCCCATTTTGCCTGATGGAAACCGGTTCTAACCTTCGATGATCTATCTATTCTTTTCACGATATCATTCCTTTCTGCATTACAGCACTGCTTTAAGAGCTGCCGCTAAAGTATCAATGTCTTCTTTTGTGTGAATCTCTGTTACACAGTAAAGTGCGGACTGTCCAAGCTTCGGGAATTCGCGGGACAGGTCTTTACCACCAAAAACTCCTTCCTTAAGGAGTGCCTTATTGATCTCGGCAACCGTCTTTCCTGTTGCTGTGAAATCAACGACGAATTCCTTAAAGAATGCGGAACCCAGAGCATTTGCCTTCACGCCCGGAATTTCATTTAATTTCTTTACCGCATACTGCGCGTTAGCCATGATGATCTTTCCGACTTCTTCCATTCCCTTCGGTCCCATGGTTGCCAGATATACTCCGGCTGTAATGCCCCACAGTGCGGACTGTGTTCCTACATACTCCTTACCATGCTCTCTGTGATGTCCGAAAGAGGTTCTGTCATAAGCAACATCACCAAATCCATATTCGCCCGGCTCAGAGGTCGGTGCGATACCGAACAGACGGGACGGGAATTCCATTACATACTTTTCTTCATCTCTTGTTGCCATAAAGCCGGACTGACCGCCGCCATAATACATGTGGATTCCAAGAGGCTGCAGATCTCCGCATACGATATCCGCACCGTAAGTCGGCGGTGTTGACAGAACGCCGAGAGAGATCGGATCTACGCCGACAAGACTCAGGCCTCCTGCCTCATGGATCATGTCAGAAATCTTCTGTCCGTTCGGCTCAATAACGCCCAGATAACCCGGGTTCTCAAAGTATACGCCGATAGAATCCTCATTGATCTTGGATTTTAAATCTGCGAGATCAAGATGTCCCATGCAGTCACATTTTACTTCTACAAGGTCAAGACAGCATTCCGCATAGTTTTCGATCACCTTTTTCTTTTCCGGATCCATATATTCCGGTACGAGAAGTGTCTTGCGGCCTGTGATTCTCTGGGCCATGCGTGCAGTAGTGGCCGCAGCCTGTGCCCAGTCCATAGTCGGTACGTTTACTACGTCCATATCAACAAGCTCTGCAACCATACTCTCATATTCAAACAGGGACTGGAAACGGCCTTCATCGTTATAAGGCTCTCCGCCGTAGGCTGTTAAAAATTCGCCTTTTCCGTTGATCTCGTCGCAGATAGCCGGAACATAATGCTGCCAGCAGCCTGCGCCAAGGAAGTTCAGATTTTTCTTGCAGTCGCTGTCTTTAGAAAGAACACGCTCTACATGTCTTCTTAATTCATATTCGGAGCCAAATGCCTCCGGAAGATTCATTTCATTTTTTAACTTTAAAAGCTCCGGGACGTTTTTATGGAGTTCTTCTAAGGAACTCATCCCGATTTCCTTAAGCATTTCTTCCTGCACATCCGGCACTGAGTTCGGTATGTAAGGATGGCTTTCAAATCCCTTCATCTGTTTCTTTCCTCCTGTATTTTGATTATAAATTGTTCAGAATCCATTTGACGGATACGCCATATCGGCGAAGCATTAAGCGATTCCGCCGCCGTCTACGACAAGAGCTGCACCTGTTACCCAGCTTGCAAGATCACTTGCAAGGAACAGAACTGCGTTTGCGATATCTTCCGGCATACCGATTCTTGCCAGCGGTCTGCTAGTTCCGCAATCCTTTAAGTAATCATCCATCTGTGCGTCACCGGCCTTAACAACGCCTGTCTGTCTTCCTTCATCACGCAGCATTGCTGTATCGGTATCTCCCGGGTTTACACTGTTTACACGGATATTCTGTGGTCCGTGGTCAATTGCCATTGCTCTTGTCACATTGACGATACCACCCTTAACCGCACAATAAGCAGCTGCCTGATCTCCGCCCTTTAAGCCCCAGCCGGAACCGGTGTTGATGATGCTGCCGCCGCCTGCTGCTGCCATTACCGGAATTACATGCTTGGAGAATAAGAATAATCCCTTAAGTCCGACATCGAGAACGAAATCCCATTCCTTTTCGCTCAGATCTGCAATCGTCTTTCTGACCGTAACACCTGCATTGTTATGTAAAATATCGATTCTTCCATAAGTATCAACGATTGCTTTTACTGTTTCCTCAACCATTGCCTCATTGGTTACATCGCAACGATAGAATGTTACGTCGCGTCCTGCATCACGGAGCTCTTTTGCCTTTTCCTCTCCCTTGGGGCTGACATCGACCATGGCAACCTTTGCGCCATACGCGCTTAACAGTTCAACTACGCCAAGACCGATTCCTACGCACCCTTATGCCACTTCTTCATACTCTACATATTCGGCTTCCGATTCCTCTTGTACCATTGAAGATGATTCAGTAGAGACCTTGACAACCTCTTCCAATTCTTTCAGCCAATTCCGTACTGTACCCTCGGCTATCCCCAACTCTTTAGCAATCGCCCTATTGCTCAGACCTTCCTCGTGCAGTATCTTCATCTTAGCCTTTAAGATGCTCTTATCCTCACTCTTGGACGGCTTCAACAACTTCTCCTCTTCTGAACAACCTTCCTCTACAAATCGTGGGAAGTTATCATCTTTAACTATCCGATACAGAATAACGTTATCCTTGCCATGCTTATTCTCTCCTTGACGGACTTTTATTTGTTTCAAGTAGATGGTTTTACTATCCTCCCGTGATTTCCCCAAAGCAAAACTACTATCACAAAAGTTCATCAGCCGTTTGGACCCCGCCAAATCATCCGCTTCAATTTCCTTTTTGGAGTTTCGCTTCTTCGTATGGGCTATTACTAATAAGCTCAGTCCGTATGTATGCTTCATTGCGGACAGTCGCTTCATTATCCGTGTCGCTTCAATCCCTTGGTCAAGCTTACCACACAAATAAGTTATATTATCCACGACATAAGTTTTAATACCCATCCTCACACCTTCTTCTATCTTTTTGAACAACCGTTCTTCTACCTCTCTATCATCCGAAACCTGCTCTATCCTCAGACTTGGACGAAAAAGGTTCTCTGAGAACTGATAAGGTACTCCCGTTTCATCATTTGTGTAGCGTGAACGGAATTGGCTCAAAGATAACTCATAGTCCAAGTACATAACTTTACGCTCTTGGGCTATATGTTCAGCCATCTGCATAGCGTATAAGGACTTACCAACATTAGCTTCTGCAAAGAAGATACATAACTCATTCTCATACCAAAAAGTTTCATACAGTGCCTTTATGGGCGGTAAAGCCAAAGCCTTCTCCATTGCCTGATTAGCGGTCAAGCATCCGCATAACATATTGTTGTTCATTTCAAACTCTTAATAAATTTAACACTAAGTTTGATAGAGACAAAACGCCCTACCCCAATGACATCATACGTCATTGGCTACTCACATCATCCTACCATGCCATTTCACTGAACATGATAAAAGAATATATAATAGGTAAAATTCAGAACCGAACACTTGGGTTAATGTCGCTCTTCCGTTCCGTGGCTATATGAAGAGTGATAGCCATACTCCACAAGCGAAGCACCCACCTTCACTTGAAAAGCAATGCAAATATAAGCAAATTTATGTATAT
>ENA-UESP01002441-UESP01002441.1-human-gut-metagenome-genome-assembly--contig:-NODE-2441-length-10155-cov-3.339155_pt1 | contig 10155 bp, 8 predicted proteins | sample MGYA00243003_ERZ508004 | MGnify/ENA primary metagenome ERZ508004 (study PRJEB26167, sample SAMN06115443) | human gut metagenome | host: Homo sapiens | place: China:Henan | collected 2015-07-29 | study...
AGCTTATATATTTTTTTATCGCGCTCCGGAAGCTTCGCTTCTCCATAATTTCCAAACAGGCTGATCCCGAAGTCTGATCCGTAGAGAAACTGCTGCACATAGCCGTTAAGCAGCTCATCATTATCCGGCAGCTCCTGTTCCGGATATTCGACCGTTTCTTCCGTAAAAGTAAACGTTTCTGTTAATTCCTTCTTTGCAGCCATATCCGGTGTCTTTGACGCATCCGATTTCCCGGTTTCCTTTTTGGCATTGGATCCCGTTGCCGCTGCTTCTGCATTCGATCCGCTTGCTGTTTTAAGCTTTACGTTAGCCAAGCCCCTATCTGACCGCATCGTTGTATCAGACGCTTCGACTGACTGTGCAAATGTGTTGTTCTCTCCGTTCCCATTATCGGCAAACGAAGGGAATACGATCGTATTTACTGCAAGACATGCTGCGGTAAGCACGCTCATTACCTCTCTGATCTGTTTTTTCATCTTGCGCTTCCCCCTATCAAAAGATACTCGCGACCTCCTGTTTTGCCCGCTCTCTGTCAGGCGATCCTTATTTAGATATTACTATATAACGCTTAAAAATACAAGTTATCCGGCACTTTTGTCTGCAAGATCCACTATCCACTTTTGTATCCGCAGGCCTCGTCCGTCCGAGCGAAGCTCTATGGCTCCATACTCTCCTGTTCCCAAAAGCCTTGCTCCCGCACTCTGAAGTCTTTCCACCGTATCCGGAGCCGGATGACCATATCTGTTTTTCCTGCCGTAAGAAAGCACAGCAAGCTTCGGACTGATTTTTTCAAGAAATTCCATAGAGGACGAGGTGGCCGCCCCGTGATGGCCTGCCTTTAGGACGGTTACAGGCCCAAGCCCTTCTTCCGTGTCTTTATTTATAAACGTTTCACTATAACTCTCAGGCTCCGAAGCCTCCATTAGCCTTCTCTCTCCGCCCTCCTCCAGATCTCCCGTTAAAAGAAGCCGAAACTCTCCGTATCGGATCAGAAATACAAGAGATTGATCGTTTCTCTCCCGGATGATCTCCCCCTCTTGCGGATATAAACAGATAATCTCTACATCCGGCCCCAAGATACCATTAAAATGGTCTCCCGTTTTTCCATACCGGACGGGGATCTTACTTTCTTCTGCTTTTTTCCCAAGACGGCCGCAGGCCTCATCCTCTCTCCCCGCTTCCGAAAGGATCAATTCTTTTATTTTAAACTCCTTTTGTTCGAGGATCTCCCGAATCCCGTTGATGTGATCGGAATCCCCGTGTGTGGCTGCCACCGCATTGATCCCGCTTATCCCACGGCTTTTTAAAAACGGCACCAGAATATCTTTCCCCGGTGTCTTTTTCTGACTGCTCCCGCAATCCACCAGAAGACTGTCTTTCCCCTTTTGAAGAAATATGCAATCCCCCTGTCCCACATCAAGGAATGTCACGACAAGGCTATCCGGAGACACAGGACGAAGGATCAGGAGGGCTGCGATTAAAACAACTCCGGATAAGCTCCGGAAAATAGAGCTTTTTTCGGTAAGCAAAAAGACAGCTGCAAGGATTCCGATGTAAGCCCCTGCAATCTGCAAAAAGCCGGGCCTTCCCCATGTAAGTCTGGCATGGGGCAGACTCAAAAACAGGCTTCCGGCCCTTTCGTAGATCCAGAATATATTGTGGGCTCCGCCAAAGAGGAGCCCGGCAGCAGGGAATGCAAATAAGGCCGCGAACATTCCAAGGACTCCGGAGATTACAACGCCTGTCATAAGCGGCACTACAAGAAGATTGATCCATATTCCATATAACGGGATCTCAAAGGAATGGAACAGGATTGCAGGCGCTGTTACTGCCTGGATCGACCCACTCACAAGAAGCATTCCGGCTATATTTCCGGCTTTCGTTTTCTTTACCAGAAAACCGCCCGGAAAGTAGACAGCTCCCACGGCCAAAAAGGAAAGCTGGAAGGCGGCCTGGGTTAAAAGAAACGGCCTCCAAAGGAGAAGCAGACATGCACTTACGGCGGCGGCCGAAGGAAGATCGTAGGTTCTCCCGGTCGCTTCAGCAAGGAAGCGGATCCCCGTCATACCGATGGCACGAATCACAGACGGTGCGGCTCCGGTCATGATCCCATAAAGGAGCAAAATCCCCCACGCGATCCCTCCGGACATCCCGTACCCTATTCCGCAGTTCCTTAAGCTCCGCCACAGAGCCATTCCGATCAGGGAAATGTGAAGACCACTTATCGCAAGGATGTGGGCGATCCCGTTTTGTCTGTAGAGCTCATAGGTATCCTCCTCAAGCTCTGTCCTGTCACCCAAAAGGATCGCCTTCAGAAGCCCGGCATCCCTTGCCTCTGCATTCTCATCGATACACTGTGCAAAGACTCTCCGTCTTTTTTGCAGGATTTCCATGATGGAAAAGCGGGGATGGCTTACGATATACGCTTTTTCCCCGTATAGGATCCCGTTTATTCCCTGAGAAAGACAATACAGCCGATAATCAAAGGCTCCCGGGTTTCTGGCCGGCTCCGGGCCGGTTATGTTTCCCTCCACACATAGTTTCATACCCGGCTCATATTTTTCCCCTGCAGGCAAATAGCAGTAAAGCCTATGCGGCAGCATTCCGCCTGTTTTCCCTGCATCATTCGATTTAAATTTACTGTCCGTAAGGATAAGCCTCTGCTTTCCCGCGTTTTCCCGGATCTCGGCGATAGTTCCCTCAACCAAAATCGTTTTTCCTTCTATTTGGCAGATCATACCTGTCTGCCGTTCTACTATCCATTTTTCCAGCTGCATCCGGGAAAATCCGATAAGCGCTCCAAGAAGAACGATTTTAAAAAACGCTGCCAGCCATCTCCTGTCTTTTCCTCTACGCCCATTGATATCCGTCAATAAAGCACAGGAAAAAACAGACAGTATGACTGCCAGCGCAAAAAATCCCTGCTTAGCTGTAAGATAATGGGCTCCTGTCTCTCCAAGTACCAGTCCCCCCGTTATATACAGCAAAGGTCTTTTAATTCTTTTCTCCTCCCTCCATATACTCATAATTCCGTTCAAACAGAGTATTTAAAGGAATCTGATCGCGGAACACCGCGTCCTGCGATCCGTTGATACGGATCTGAACATGGCTCACTGTCGATAGCTCCGACAGAGAGTTTACGATCGAATAGATCGGAATATAATCTAACACCTCTAACGTGTTGTTTAAAAAGCCGGAATCCAGATTTATCGAGCATACTGCTTCATTTACCGTCACATTGAGAAGCTTTACATCTTCAGGAAGTGTGGGATAACAGCCCGGCTGCTGCGGCCCCTCGATCAACTGTTCTACGATCAGCTTTTCCAGTGAGGTATTCGTATTTCTCATCACCGCACGCTTTTCCTCCACCAGCTTGTCTCCTTCTTTGTTTGCAAAATACAGGATCAGCTCTGTCTTTTCAAAGGAATTGACATCACGGACACTGTCGAGGAAATCGGAAGCGCTCATCATTCCGACCGGATTTCCCGCACTGTCCACAAGAGGCTGGTCGGCACAGTAGATGCAAAGATAATCGATCCCTTCAATCTGAGTCAGCGTTTTTGTAAGGGCAGCCCGGCACAGGATCTCCTGCACGGAATTCATCAGTGCATAATTGCTGTCTGTATAAAGATACAGGACATTACGCTCCATTTTCTCCGTAAAATCTCCCACTCTGACCGGGATAGCACTCTGGCAGTCCAGATCGGAGGGTACGTTTCTCATCCGCTCTAAAAGCTCCTCCACCAGCAGGAGCTTGTCCGTCTCTGAGGTTTTATACTCATTTCCCACCAGGCTCCGTCCCTGCGTATTCAGATAATACACCGTATATCCCGGAACATCGTCCTCGGCATTTTTATTTGTACAGCCTCCGCAAAAAATACCCGCAAGGATCAGAAAAGATGCTGCAATAAATAATTTAAATTGTTTCCTATTCATATTCATTCTCCTACGGGATGTAGATCAGCGGGACACGCACGGCAAATGTCGTACCAACACCCTCTCTGCTCTCCACACGGACGGCTCCATGATGCATGAGGATAACACTCTTTGTGATCGCAAGCCCCAGACCGGTTCCTCCGGTCTCTCTGGATCTGGCCTTATCGACCCGATAGAACCTCTCAAATACCCGATCCCGCAATTCTTCGGGGATACCGACACCGGAATCCGAGACCTTCACATAAAAGAACTTATGATCGGCATCCAGCGTGACCCGGACCCATCCGTCTTCTTTATTATATTTGATCGCATTCTCAACGAGATTGTTCAGGGCAAGAGAGAATTTCACTTCGTCTACATCCGCCACTACCTCACGCATGCTCTCAAAGATCAGCTCAATGTTCCGCTTTCTGGCGATCGGGCGGAGTCTTTTCAGAACAAGCTCCACCTGTCCATTGATATTTACCTGGGCGACGTTAAGCTCCGCGGAGGCCTTATCCATACGGACAAGCGTTAAAAGGTCGTCGATGATCTGGCTCTCCCTGTCGATCTCATCGGAGATATCCTGCATAAACTCCTGATATAATTCCTTAGGAGCATCCTCCATTCCCATCAAAGAATCTGCCAGCACACGGATCGATGTGATGGGCGTCTTTAATTCATGGGATACGTTTGACACAAACTCCTGCCTCGACTGGTCGACGGCCTTTAGCGCCTTAAGCGTCTTGTTTACGGCTTCTGACATTCTGATCGTCTCTTTACAGGATGTCTCGGAAAAATCCTCATCCAGATTTCCTTCGGCCACACGATTTAACGAGGACACGATAGACTCAAACGGCCGGATAAAAACAACTGCGGCCGCTGCGCTGAGGATCAGGACTGTCACAAATATGATAAGCTCATACAGGGCCGACTTGCTCCTTAATTTCTCCTCCAGCATAAACATACTCTCTGTGGAAGCGGTAACGACCATTACTCCTGCCGTCTTTCCCGGAGTGTTCCCCTCCAGTGTCTGGACATTTTCGGCGATGGGGATCGTCAGAAGGAAATAATGCTTTTCCGTGTTGTATTTGCTGGTATTCTCACCCTGGAAGCAGCTTATGATCTCGTCTGCGATGCATATCTTTCCTTCCGAAAGGGAAAATGTATCCTTTATGCTGCGAAAGCCTGAATTAACGATCAATATTCTTCCGTTGAACGTGTCAGCCAGTATGGAAAGCTCCGTATCTGTCACCGCATTATCTGCTGACGAATTTGTCAGGTAACCATTTCTCGACATCTTGTTGCTTAAGATCTGGCATTGGTTCTGCACGTCAATGATCCTGCGGCTGATCTGATCCTGCCTTGAGGCACTTGCAAGGACACGCCCCTGAATATAGAGGGGGATCATGCAGATAAGGACCATAAACACCATCATTGGGACACGGATGCTGGGAGTATGCTTATGATAAAACTCCCTCAGCCTTTTTTTCATCGTATTCATATTGTTCTACCATCTTTCTTGTTGCCGTAATTGCCAGACAGCCCGGTCCGATATGACAGGACACGCTGAGGGAAAGAGGTGCGACCACGATATCCGCATACGGATATTTCTCCTGTACCTCTTTTCTGAATTCCTCTGCCTCCGCTTCGTTGCGGGTATGTGCGATCCCGATATGGCAGCTTCTGCATTCCGGATCGTCAAAGCGTGTTTCAAGCTCCTTCTGGATGGCCGTCAGCATAAGGGCCTTGGCCTGCTTTATGGTTCTCGCTTTTGCAAAGGCATCCAGCTTTTCGCCCAGTATCACCAGAACCGGTTTAATCTTTAAAAGAGTTCCTAAGGCCGCGGCAGCAGGAGTGATCCTTCCGCCTTTTTTCAGATACTTTAACGTATCTACTGCAACGAAAATAATCGAATCGAATTTTGTTTCCTCGAGGCGTTCCTTAACGCGGCCTGCATCCGCCCCCAGTTCGATCAGCATAAGGGCATCCTTTACCGACTGGGCCTGTGTCACAGAGATCCTCTGGTTGTTGACAACAAAAACCTTATCTTCGTATTTTTCATCGGAAGCCAGCATCATTGCCGTTTCGCAGGAACCGGACAAGCCGCTGGACATAGGAATATGGAGGATCTGGTCGTATGTTTCAAGGAGCTCATCCCACAGCTTCATAACATCCGCCGGTGAGGGCTGGGATGTCGATATATCAGCATTTCCCTCCATTCTATTATAAAACTCCTCATGGCTTAAGGAAATATCCTCAAAATAGGTTTCTCCATCTATCATAAACGGCATCGGAAGAACATAGATCCCCATTTCTGATGCCTGCTTTTGTGTAATTCCGCTGTTGCTGTCAGTTACAACCGCAATTTTCATAAATCTGCCCCTTTCTTTTTCCGGCTTTTTCTATATGCCATCTAATTCTATCGTATTTTCCCTCGAAATGGAAGCATAAAAAAGGAGAAAGTGTGGACGTTTTTTTGATTATCATGTATAATCGAATGAAGTGAAGCAGGGCCGCTCCCGGTCAAACTGCCGATAACGGAGGCCGCTGCTCAGAAAGGAAGGGGTATTATGCCGTATTGTCCAAAATGTGATATGGAATTTGTGGATGGCGTTACAGAATGCACTGACTGCCATGGCCCACTTGTAGAATCCAGAGAGGCTGCGGAAGCGATGAAGCAGGCGGAGCAGGCAAAAAAAGAGGAAGAAATGCGCCTTAGGTATGAAGAAGCAATGAAAGCAGAAGATACAGAAGGATCAGATAAAACGCAGGATCAGAAGCCGGAAGCAGCAAAGGCTTACGTCAACAAGGAACAGCGCTATGAAGATATGAATTCCTCCGCTTTTGCATTTTTCCTGATCGGCGGAGCACTGGCAGCTGCCACGATCCTTATCTTAGCAGGAGTGATCCGCCTTCCTATGGCAGGATTTTCCAAATACGTCTTTGACGGACTTCTTATATTTATGACTGTCGGTTCTTTTCTCATCGCATTCTCCTCTAAGAAATCTGCCCGGGTATTAAAAACAGAGGCAGCCGATGAAGAAAAGGAAACGGAGGAGATCCTTCAGTGGTTTGTTAAAACCTACTCCGGAAGCGATCTCGATGATCATATCCGTATGGAGGAGGAAACACTTTCCGACGAGGAATTGAGCCTCAAGCGGTTTGAGCTGATCCAGGATTACCTGATAACCGGACGCGATCTGCCCGACCAGTCCTACGTGGATGCTCTCTGCGAAATGATCTACTCTCGTCTTTACGGCAGCAATTGATCCATATTCCGCTGCATTTTAAAGGAGTGCCTGAAATAACTGAATGCTTCGTCCTTCAGTTATTAACCGGCACTCCTTTCTGTTATTTAAGCATTCTTTTTACAGCCTTCCAACGATCCTATTCATATCGTACAATTTCCTTTTTTAACCGCTTCATGATCTTTTTCTCCAGCCGTGAAATGTATGACTGGGAGATCCCCATAAGATCTGCCACCTCCTTCTGCGTCATCTCCGCCCCATCCGGCTGTTTTAGGCCAAATCTCAGCTCCACGATCCTTCTCTCCCTCGGGCTGAGCTGGTCGATGGCATGATTCAACAGCTCCTTTTCGATCTCGTCCTCGATCCCTTTGGAGATCACATCCTCATCCGTACCCAGAATATCGGAAAGAAGAAGCTCATTTCCGTCCCAGTCCACATTAAGTGGTTCATCGATGGATACCTCCAGCTTCGTCTTGCTTGTTCTCCGCAGATACATTAATATCTCATTTTCAATACACCTGGATGCGTAGGTCGCAAGCTTGATGTTCTTTGCCATATCAAACGTATTGATGGCTTTGATCAGTCCGATCGTGCCGATGGAGATCAGATCCTCCACTCCCACACTCGTATTGTCAAATTTTTTTGCTATGTAAACAACAAGACGCAGGTTATGTTCGATCAGGGCAGATCGTGCTTCTTTCTCATATTCCGTTCCGAGAAAAGCCAATGTCCTGCTCTCCTCCTCTTGGGTAAGCGGCGCCGGAAGAACATCTGCACCACCTATATAGTGGATCTCTCCCTGCTTTTTCACCAGCACGGTGCGGAAGCCCGTTACCTTTTTTAACTTAAAGCGATTTGGTACTGATAATTTTATAACCATGAAACTCCTCCTTTTCCTCTGTCAGGATCTGCAGCTGTATGTTCCTTCAGAAATTATGAATTCTTCTGGGATCAGCATAGAAAAATCATTTCCCGATGAGAGTCTTTCCCTGCAGATAGCGACGATCGGTCTTTCGATCTCATAAACCGCCCCATCGCAGAAAATCTCCATTTTATCGAAAATGGTTCCTGCAAGCATTCCCCTTCCTGTTCCTACTGCACGATATGGTATGTAAAGGATCGATGTGAGCGTATCGCAAAATCCTAGGCAGTCCTCCGCCGAGATCACACTGACCGGCTTTCCCGTAACCGGCTCAACAAGGCGGTTTCCGGAATCTGCCAGAGCGGTAAATTCCTTTTTCTTATCTCTGTAATAGAGCCATACAGAATACCGCTCCCTTCCTCTGGCTCTTTCCTTTACGACTCCTTTGAGGAAGGAAAGGACGCCGACAGATGATAAAAGGAGTACCGCCATTGTTTCTCCCTCCGAAAGTGCTACGGATTCCCGCAAAAACAGGAATATCCCACCGGTTAAAAAGACCGAGAGCAATCAAAGACCGCCTGCTCTGAGAATTTCCGGTAATGACTTCAGTGAAAAGGCATAGGATGTCATAAAGCTCCCGGCGAAAAAGAGAGTGAAAAAAAGCTCCAGCGAAGGCGGCAGAAGCGGAGTCAGAAAAATAACAAGATTCCAAACACTGCCTGCCAGAGCGGCTGCTGCCAGTCTTTTAATTTTCCCCTTCCTTCTGCCCAGTATCCCGGTAAGGAGCAGGCTCAGCAGGTTCAGGATAAATGCGGTAAGAAAGAACACATCCGGGTAAAACACATACTCCAAAAGCATTCCTCCCATTTGTCCTCTGTCTCAGATAACAGACACAATTATACCCTTGTTTGCTTTCGGATTTTGTCAAAGCATGAGGGAAAATACCCGATTTTCATCGCATTTTCCGTGCTTATTCTTCTGTAATTGTAATATTTATTGAATTGGTGAAAAACAATGTCAGATCCGGTCACAAGATGATCTTTGAATTGATATAGAAAGACAGGTGCCGCATTATATACGGCACCTGAAGCATCCATTCGATATTAGAATTTATTTATTGCGATTTCTTAAAAAATCCGGTATATTGATCTGCGTTTCTCTCTGGGCCGGACGATATACCTGAGAACCCGTCGGAATATTTAACTGCGGTGCAGCTGCAGCTGCTTCACTGGCTGCAGGTGCAGGCTTTGCCGCCGGCTGAACCGGTTTGGGAACAGATGTCGGCATTTTCTGCTTATAGTTTGTAAAGTCCTTCATTGCACGCTCGACCGGAGTATTCGCTCCATGAGCATTCAGACCGGTTGCAATTACAGTAATTGTAGCCTCGTCCTCGGCATTCTCATCAAACATAGCACCAAAGATAATATTGGCATCATCACCCGCCAGCTCCTGAACGTAGCTTGCAGCCTCATTGGCCTCGATCAGGCTGATGTCACCGGAAATATTGATGATAACATGAGAAGCACCCTCGATCGTTGTTTCCAGGAGCGGGCTGGATACAGCCTGTTTTACTGCCTCAAGAGCCTTATCATCGCCTTTTGCCTTTCCGATGCCGATATGTGCGATACCCTTATCTGTCATAACTGTCTGAACATCTGCGAAATCCAGATTGATCAGACCCGGGACATTGATCAGGTCTGTAATTCCCTGGACAGCCTGCTGAAGAACCTCATCTGCCTTCTTAAGAGCATCCGGCATGGTTGTCCGTCTGTCAACGATCTCTAAAAGACGGTCATTCGGGATCACGATCAGGGTATCCACGGAATTTTTAAGGTTTTCAATTCCCGCCAGTGCATTGTTCATACGCTGCTTTGCCTCAAAACGGAACGGCTTTGTGACAACGCCAACGGTAAGAATTCCCATATCCTTGGCAATTCTTGCAATTACAGGAGCAGCTCCGGTTCCGGTTCCGCCTCCCATACCACAGGTAACGAATACCATATCCGCACCCTTCATTGCCTGAGCCAGTTCTTCCTGGCTCTCCTCAGCGGCCTTTTCACCGATCTCCGGCTTAGCTCCTGCTCCCAGTCCCTTTGTAAGCTTCTCACCGATCTGCATTGAAGTAGG
>ENA-UESP01002443-UESP01002443.1-human-gut-metagenome-genome-assembly--contig:-NODE-2443-length-10154-cov-2.632133_pt1 | contig 10154 bp, 10 predicted proteins | sample MGYA00243003_ERZ508004 | MGnify/ENA primary metagenome ERZ508004 (study PRJEB26167, sample SAMN06115443) | human gut metagenome | host: Homo sapiens | place: China:Henan | collected 2015-07-29...
GGTGCATCGTACTTTGATAGTTTCTCTTGTAAAAGTTTCATATTATAATTAACAGAGAATGATTTTCTCGCTACGTTGTTATTCTAAAAGAACCCAGGTCTGCTTACTACATAATATCTATGTTTCGGCAAATCCAGCCGCAAAAGTAGTAAAAAAATAACTTATAGTAGTCGAAATGCTTTAAAAGTTTTATAAAAGCATTATTTTTGTCCTCTCAAATAAAAAAGAAGAAGTGAGGATGAGCGAACGGGATATAAAAGTACAAGCTATCATAAACCCTATATCAGGTGTAGGGTCGAAGCGCAAGATACCTAAGATGATCGAAGGGATCTGCTCGAAAAAGAACTGTTCGTTAAACATTTCTTTTACAGAGTATGCAGGCCATGCCAGCGAGTTGACTCGGCAAGCCATAGAGGAAGGGGCTGAATATAGTTTGGCGGTAGGCGGTGACGGGACGGTGAATGAGATAGCGAGAGCTATGATCCATTCGAACGCGATCTTAGGTATCATCCCGAAAGGTTCGGGCAATGGCTTAGCTAGAGAATTGCACATACCGATGGACGTGAAAAGGGCTATCGATCTGATCGCGAAAGGGCATGTTACGACGATAGATTGCTGCCGGGCGAACGGACAGGTCTTTTTCTGTACCTGTGGAGTCGGTTTTGATGCCGCCGTCAGCCAGAAATTCGCAAATGAGAAACGGCGCGGGTCTCTTACTTATATAAAGAATACGATAGAGGAGTATCTGAGCTATAAGCCTGAGCCTTATGAATTGGTGGTAGATAATCAGACGATCAAGGAGAAGGCGTTTCTAGTCGCTTGCGCGAATGCTTCGCAATATGGTAATAACGCGTTTATCGCTCCGCACGCGAATATACAGGACGGACGGATGGACGTTACGATCTTATCCCCTTTTATGCCATTGGATATCGCTCCTTTGGCCATTCAATTGTTTACCAAACAGATTGATCGGAATAGTAAGATTAAGACGATGAAAGCCCAGCAAGTCACGATTATTCGCCAACATCCGGGCGTGATGCACTTGGATGGAGAACCGATCATGGCAGATCGCCGTATCGATATTACGGTGGAACCGAAGGCCTTACATGTGCTGACTCCGGAGGTTGTGTCTTTCACCAAGGAGGTACATAATTTATTTGACGAGGTAACTCGCTTCTTCGATAAAAAACTTCCTTACATTTTCAAGTAAAAGTCTTTAGCTATAGCGGTGAATTCATCGCTATATCGATGCCGCTCGATTTCTAGGGTCAGATGAGACGACTTGGGTTTTGCTACCGGCGTCGCTGAGAGTTCTATTAATAAACGCTTAGGAGGGGCGTCCGGTATGGGGGAAACGTGGGCTTCTCTCGATGGCGATAAAGACTCTTCTCGAGCGAGGTCTATTAAAGACTCCCGTTGATCAAAGGGAAGCACCAAGGCGATATTTCCTTCGGCTGCCAACAGTTTGCGGCTATCACGCAATAAATCCGGGAGTGATAGAGTATCCGTATGCCGGGCTAGATTACGTTTAGTATCCGGGCATTTCAATGAATCAATAAAATAGGGTGGGTTGGATACGATCAAGTCATATTTGATATTCTCATCCGGCATATATTCGGAGAGCGAGGTTTGATAGACTTGTATCCGGTTGGCGAAAGGCGATTTCGCGATGTTTTCCCGAGCTTGTAAACATGCGTCTGAATCTATATCGATAGCGTCTAGGATCGCGGTGCTACGCTGCGCCAGCATGAGGGCGATCAATCCCGTTCCGGTTCCCACATCCAAAATCCTCTGACATCTCTCTATGCTAGCCCACGCCCCAAGCAAAACGCCATCCGTTCCGACTTTCATGGCACATTTATCGTGCCATACCGTAAATTTCTTGAATTGAAAATAAGGATTTGCCATATCTCTATCGATTGTATGCCGCGAAATTAGTAAGAATTGAATGAAAAGCTGTAACTTTGGCACGTTTATTGTATTAACATATACAATGATGAATGTATATATGAAAGAAAAGACGAGAGTATTTTGCCAGAATTCGTTTGATGACTTGGATGACAATATTGGTATCGTAATGCCAATTCTTACAGAATGCGATGTAGATGAGGATTTCACAGAAGGAATAGAGAAAGTTGGAGACACTATACCCATTCTTCCGTTAAGGAATATGGTACTCTTTCCGGGTGTTGCCTTGCCGGTGATTATCGGGCGTCCTAAATCGATGCGCCTGATCAAAGAGGCTGTACATAAAAAGAGTTTGATCGGAGTTGTTTGCCAGAAAGAGATGGATACGTAAGATCCGGTTTTAGAGGATTTATATACTACCGGGGTAATCGCTGACATCGTTCGTGTCTTAGAGATGCCAGATGGTAGCACTACTGTTATTCTTCAAGGTAAGAAACGCTTTGAATTGAATGAGTTGACCGAGACAGATCCGTATCTTTCCGGTAAGATCACCGTGTTGGAGGACACGAAGCCGGACAAGACAGACCGCGAGTTCGAGGCTTTGATCTCAACGATCAAGGATTTGACCATCAAGATGCTTGGGGCCGTGGCTGAACCTCCCCGGGATTTGATCTTCTCGATCAAGAATAATAAGAATGTCTTGTATGTGGTCAATTTCTCTTGTAGCAATATACCGAGTGGATCGGCCGAGAAACAGCAATTGTTATTGATCGGGGACTTAAAAGAGCGTGCGTATCGGTTACTTTTTATCTTGAACCGCGAGTATCAGCTGGTGGAGTTGAAAGCTTCCATCCAGATGAAGACACATGAGGATATCAATCAACAACAAAAAGAATATTTCCTTCAACAGCAGATCAAGACCATTCAAGAGGAATTGGGCGGGAATATCAATGAGTTGGAGATAAAAGAATTACGGGAGAAAGCCAGTCGTAAGAAATGGCCTGCCGAGGTAGCGCAGGTCTTTGAGAAGGAATTGCGAAAATTGGAACGATTGCATCCGCAATCTCCGGATTATTCCGTACAGACGCAATATGTCCAGAATATCGTTAACTTGCCGTGGAACGAGTATAGTAAGGACAATTTCAACTTGTCTCATGCCCAGAAGGTCTTAGATCGTGATCATTATGGTTTGGAGAAGGTGAAAGAGCGTATTATCGAGCATCTGGCGGTATTGAAGCTGAAAGGGGATATGAAATCTCCGATTATCTGTTTGTACGGTCCTCCGGGAGTCGGCAAGACTTCATTGGGGCGTTCCATCGCAGAGGCTTTGCGCCGCAAATATGTACGTGTTTCTTTAGGTGGATTGCACGATGAGGCCGAGATCCGCGGACATCGTCGTACCTATATCGGCGCTATGTGCGGACGTATCATCCAGAATATACAGAAGGCGGGAACATCGAACCCTGTCTTTATCTTAGATGAGATCGATAAGATCACGAATGATTTCAAGGGGGATCCGGCATCCGCTTTATTGGAGGTCTTGGACCCGGAGCAGAATAACGCGTTTCACGATAATTATCTGGATATCGATTACGATTTAAGCAAGGTAATGTTTATCGCTACCGCTAACAATTTGAATACGATTTCCCAGCCGTTGCTGGATCGTATGGAACTGATCGAGGTGAGCGGTTATATCATGGAGGAGAAGGTAGAGATCGCAGCGAAGCATCTCGTGCCTAAGCAGATGGATGTACACGGCTTGAAGAAAGGTTCCGTGAAATTCCCCAAGAAAACCTTACAAGTGATCGTTGAAGCCTATACACGCGAGAGCGGTGTCCGGGAATTGGATAAGAAAATCGCCAAAATCATGCGTAAGCTAGCCCGTAAGGTCGCTAGCGATGAGCCTATCCCGACTAGTATTAAGCCGGAGGATTTGTATGAATATCTAGGGGCGGTCGAATATTCCCGCGATAAATATCAAGGGAATGACTATGCCGGCGTGGTTACGGGATTAGCTTGGACGGCTGTTGGTGGTGAGATTCTTTTCGTGGAGTCGAGCTTAAGTAAAGGTAAGGGATCAAAGCTTACTTTGACCGGGAATCTGGGAGATGTGATGAAAGAGTCTGCCATGTTGGCACTTGAGTATATCCATGCGCATGCGGCTCAGTTTAATATCAGCGAGGAGTTGTTCGAGAACTGGAATGTGCATGTCCATGTACCGGAGGGGGCGATCCCGAAAGACGGGCCGAGTGCCGGAATAACGATGGTGACTTCTCTTGTCTCCGCCTTTACTCAGCGTAAGGTGAAAAAGAACTTGGCTATGACCGGCGAGATTACGCTGCGTGGCAAAGTGCTTCCCGTAGGTGGTATCAAGGAGAAGATCTTGGCGGCTAAACGTGCCGGGATCAAGGAATTGATTCTTTGCAAGGAGAATGAGAAGGATATCAATGAGATCAAACCGGAGTATTTGAAAGGCTTGGTGTTCCATTATGTGAGTGATATTCAACAGGTGGTAGATCTTGCGTTGCTGAGAGAAAAGGTGGATAATCCCTTGTTCTGATAACGACTTTTTAGGCATATATAGGTGTGGGCTTATACGTATATACGTGTAGGCCCATATTAGTATCGGCGTAAGCCTATACGTATATACGTGTGGGCCTACGCCGATATAGATGTTTTTAAGGGAAGCGTATACTTCTATTTAGAGCATTTTCGTAGGAATTCCAAGCTGTTGCGTATCTCTTGGATATCGGATTTGAAATCATCGTACTCAATGGAGATAAGCCCGTTGAAATGCTGACGCTTCAGCTCGTTGACGAACGCTTTTACCGGTAAGATCCCGGTTCCCCATGTGGCGTCTTCCATCTTGTCGGTGAGGTCTTTCAAATGCGCCACCTTGATGCGTCCGGATAACTTCTGGAGATTTTTGAGCGGATCTTCACCCACCCGTTTCCAATGGCCGATATCGGCGCATACTCCCATCAAGGGAGAACGGCCTTTCAGCGCTTTCTCTACCACCTCGGCACTTGCATAAATGCATGGACTCGGATGGTTATGGATCGCTACCTCCATATCGTACTTCTTGGCGAGGGATTCGATGTAGTCCAACTGGTTTAACTCCGGTTCGACAGTCACGATATGCGCGCCTATTTTATGAGCGAACGCGAAGAACTTATCCCATTCCTCGTTAGTCCCATAAGAGGCTACACCAAAGGCGATCGGCTTGATTCCCCTTTTCTTGAACTCATGGCGTAATAAAGCGCAGTCATCATCGCTCAAGTCGTAATTTAAATACGTCTCTTTTGGGAACGGAGCGCCCAATTCTTGGAAAAAGAAAGCCTCCGCATACCTCATGCCCAGTTGTTGGGTCTTATCCAAGGTCTCCATCAACGTAAGATTGTGGAAAGTCCAAGTCTGTATACCCACCTTCCAGTCCGCTTTTTGCGCCGCCAGCTGTACGGCCTGCCCAAGGAGCATGACCGTACATAGTGCTAATATAATATATCGTTTCATACTTATACCGGCATTTCCGGAAGGCTCCAGCCTTCACGATAGGTATGTCTGATATATTCGTTGGCAGCCTCTAGCGCATTGAACTCCGCATATTTCGTATCGAAATAGGGGTGACCGTCTATCACCTTGAAATCATCGCTGGTTACGATCTTCAATACGTCGGAAGAGGATATATTGGTGAAACGCATGTTTTGGGCGTCCCACATCAATTTCTTGTTCAAGCCTTGCAGACGGATCGCCAATACGCCTAATAACACCATCTCGTTGAATGGTCCGGAATAAGCGAAGTTGGAAGTTCCTTCCACACGGTTCTCCGGCGATTCTTTACAAGCACGGATCCAGTCTTGCTCATGGAAACCGTCAAAGTATCCGGTAGCGTTCGGGATACGGCGCAAATAGGGGGTTACTTGAGGTACACGGCCGGATAATAACCGGGAGTTGAAACCTCCGCAATCGCAGATCAACGTGTCTTTAGTACCTACGAAGATACATCCACCCAAACCGTCACGCATCATATCTACACCATCCGGTAATAAGTCCGGACGCTGAGGAAGCATACCGCCATCGTACCAATATACTTTCACTTCCGGCAAGGCTACCTTTGGAAGATTGTCACGAGCCGGGAAGCGGAATTCTACCACCTCCGATTGAGGAGCGGATTCCGTATTGATCTGGGTAGAACGGCCTTGTACACGATCCGGATAACCTAATTTCAAGGATTGGTAAACCGGATCGAGCACGTGGCAAGCCATATCTCCGAAAGCTCCGGTTCCGAAATCCCACCATCCACGCCAGTTCCAAGGGGTGTAGATCTCATGGAACGGACGCATGGCGGCCGGGCCGATAAATAAGTCCCAATTCATCGTCTTCGGACAACGTTGTTTTTCGGTTGGGCGCTGTAATCCTTGCGGCCAGATCGGACGGTTGGTCCATGCGTGTACTTCTTTTACTTCACCGATCTCTCCGTTCCAGATCCATTCGCATAATTGACGGACACCATCGCCGGAGTTCCCTTGGTTACCCATCTGGGTCGCTACCTTATATTTAGCGGCGAGTTTTGTCAATAAACGGCTCTCGTAAACGGAGTGGGTAAGCGGCTTTTGGCAATATACGTGTTTACCCATTGTCAAGGCCGTGGCCGCGATCGTGGCATGAGTATGGTCCGGAGTAGCTACCATGACACCGTCGATCTGGTCGCCCAACTCATCGAACATCTTTCGCCAGTCCCAATAACGTTTTGCGTCCGGGAATTCCTCGAAGCAGTTCTTCGCGTATTTCCAGTCGATATCGCAAAGCCCGATGATGTTCTCGGTTTTCATGCCGACCAAGTTCGGGTGGCCTTTACCACCGATACCGATACCGACAATATTCATTGTATCACTTGGTGCCTTATGGCCTAATCCAGCGATCGTTTTAGAGGGGACGATTGTTAGACCAGCTGCCGCTACGGCTGCTTTTTTCAGAAAATCTCTTCTTGATTCCATGTTGTATAATTTGTTTTTTAGTAGTTGCTGTTAGAAATTGAAACAGGAGGTTACCATTCTATGATCTGAAGGGTAAGGGGAGACTACCACGTCCGAGGTGGCCTCGCTTTCGCCTGTGATAAATGAGTCTGTTACCTTACATCCGGAATATAGTACGAAATCCAGACGGTCTAGTATTTCTTGTTCGCTAGGAACGGGAGTCCATGTATAGCCGGGTGTGGAGATCTCGTCCGGATGGATTGTCCGGTAGGAGTCGTTCATCCCGATCTCAGAGAAAGCCTTGGTTGCCGGCCACTCCACCTTGATCTTGTGGATACCGGCATCGGCGGCCCGTTGTGTCCAGTCCAAGAAAGAAGGCTCATTAAAATCTCCTGTTAAAAAGACAGGATAACCTTCTTTCATGACTTGCTGTATATCTTTTTGATAACGAGTTACTTCTTCACGTCGGGCCTCGTTGGCGAACCGGATAGCTTCCTCCTCGGTATCGATAAACGGATAATCGCCATAAGGAATCCCATTCAATTGATAAGGCTGATACGGGATATAATATAGATGGCAATTAAACATCCAGCAGAATTTGTCTTTGCCTACCTGTATCTTCACCCCGTAGCGGGAAGCCGTACTGTCGACGACCGGATAACGAGATAAGATATAATGTCCCTCCCCTTGGTTGAAAAGGTGGAAACCTAGGGATTCCGCGATTTCCGGCACATGATCGTGCTTGATGCCGTCTTCTTCATAGATATGCCCTTCTTGGATTCCTACGATATCCGTCTGGCTAGCCTCGATCACTTTCGCTGTCTGGCTAGGGGGAAGCTTTCCCCCTAGGGTATTCAACCAAATATTGAAACTACTGACTTTTACCGTTGCCGGCTTGTCGCTACATGCGCTCAATGCACAACAAAGTATGGCTACGCAGCATAAAATTTCACTTATCTTCCTCATGTTTCTCTGGTATTTACAGGAACAAATATATTAAATGTCCCGTTCTTTTCACTACTAAGACTTCTTAATTTATTTTACCATCGGCCAAGGAAACTTCGATACAAGCTGGATGCGTTGACCTGTAGCTTGTGATTTTCGGGCGGCCTCGATAATCTCTAATACGTGTAACGCATGCTCGACATTTATACGTGGTTCCGTGTTTAATGCCATGTGTTTGCTGATATCGGAAGCACCTTCTTGCCAAACATAGCCATTGGTGTCCGGAACGAAACGTTGGGGTACCGGATGATCCATCGTCGATAAGTCCACCCCGTTCGGTGCCCAGTCGTAACCTACCATATGCATATTGCCGTGTGAACCGTATAAGGAGATCGTCGCTTTCTCCTGTCCTTTACCTAAATGTCCGTATGGATCGAAATAGTTGAAACCACACTCGATATGAGAAAGAACTCCCTTCTCGTGTTCCATGATAATCATGGCATTATCTTCTTCTCGAACTTTGATCTTGCCTTTATCGTCTACGGTTCTCTCCGGGGTTACGATTGTTGTCATGGCAACAACGGATTTAGCCGGTCCCAATAATCCGGTTAGGGTAGCGATGTTATAGACTCCTAAGTCGGGCATACTGCCACCTAGCGGTTCGTAGAAGAAAGCGGACCAAGAAGGACCTTCATGTCCGTAATGTCCGTGCGCGCATGCCAGATTCCCTAGGGTTCCTTTATTGATTTGTTCGGCCATAAAGGCAAATTGAGGACTGTTTACAACGGCAGGCGCACCCCAGATACGAAGCCCCTTGCTAGTAGCGAGATCGTATAATTCTTTACCTTCCTTATAGGAATTCGCCAAAGGTTTCTCGCTCCAGACATTTCTTCCCGCCATCAATGCCTTACGGTTCAACTCTCCGTGAACCTGCATATCGGTCAATGTAAGCATCAAGTCGAACTTGGAACCACTAAGCATATCATCGATATGCTTGTACCATTTAGGTATATTATATTGCTTGGCCGCCTTTTGAGCACGATCCGGTTTGATATCGCAACAAGCCACGATTTCTACATACGGGCATTTCGATATATGGGGAAAATATTGGGTAGATACACTTCCGCAACCGATAACGGCTACTTTCACCTTTTTACCTTCCGATTCGAATTTCTCCGCATAGGCGGAAAGGGGTGATAGTAGTGACGCAAGACTTGCCGCGGCCGATACTTTAAAGAATTCTTTTCTATTCATGGCATTGATTTCTTAATACAATTAGTCTAAATCCTTTACTACCATGGTCCTGAAAACAAAGTTTACCGGTGGTAGAGATACCGTAATCGGGGAAAGCTTCCCATTTACCGCTATAACGACGCATCTTCCAATCTTCGGACCCTTCTTGGAAAGAGAAAAGTTTTTCTCCGTTCAGCCAGTGCTCAACATATCCATCCTTGTAAAGTACCATAGAGGAGTTCCATTCTCCCGGAGGGTTCACCTGTTTGGTTTCCGGTACATACATAGCGTAGTTGCAACCCGTTTTCTGCCAGTCTTCCAATCCCTCTTTTCCGGTCTCGCTGACCCAAGGATAGTTATCGTCATCGATCAACTGGTATTCCGGTTTCAAAAGGAGCTTTGTATTTAGGTCCTTCTTGTACGTGATATAAGAATCCGGAGTTTCCTTGCGCTCCGATTTTCCAGTCCCATTTGATCTGGAAATTATGGTAATTCTTAACGGTAACGATATCGGTACTTACCTTGATCGTAGTATCCGCTATCACGTCACCACCGTTTCCGTAGCCGACGATCACCCCGTCTTCTACCTGCCATCCCTTGACATCACCCCCGTTGAACATTTTCCAACCGGTAAAATCCTTGCCATTGAATAACAAGGTATAGCCTTCCGCTTTTTCCTCCTCAGTTAATACATTATCTTTTACTTCCGTGGATGAGGAACGACTTCCACATGCAACCATACACATCCCGTAAATGGTTACTAGAAAAATAGATACGATCTTTTTCATCTGTTAGAATATTTAGTTTGATTATCTCCTTATGATAACGCCATTTGATATGGTTTATTTGTTCATTGGCAAAAATACTGCACATAAAGGATTTGGATAATAGAGTATCTAGCTAAAAAAAATGGATTATCTTTGCGTTATTCAGTAACCATCTAAAAGTTTTGGTTTATGGCGAAAATAAAGCATGGTTTTTCCGGTCAGCGGTTGATTGTCTATCCTTTCTACATTATAGAACAAGCGTTGAACAACCCGTTGGTCGCGGACTTGGTCGTACACTCTATGGGGTATTTTCCGAAGGCGGAAA
>ENA-UESP01002456-UESP01002456.1-human-gut-metagenome-genome-assembly--contig:-NODE-2456-length-10119-cov-9.620992_pt1 | contig 10119 bp, 10 predicted proteins | sample MGYA00243003_ERZ508004 | MGnify/ENA primary metagenome ERZ508004 (study PRJEB26167, sample SAMN06115443) | human gut metagenome | host: Homo sapiens | place: China:Henan | collected 2015-07-29...
CACCGCCCGATGATGAACAGTCACCGGGCATTTTTCATTTACAGGAGGATTTTGAATGAACAATACCGCAACCAACACCGCCACTTGCCCGACTGTCAGAAAGCAGATTGGCAAGACCACCTATATCGTCCGTATCCATTTCAGCGAGACCGCCAAGGAGACGATGGAGGACAAAATCAAGCGTATGCTCCGTGAAGAAGTCCGCAAAATGTGACTTCTTTTTGAATTTGATGAAAAAGTCCTTGACTTTTCGTCTCTGGGGAAACGAAATGGTCTTTCTTCAAGCTGCTTTTGTACAGCATTGACGGTATCGTGGCTTTTTCTACGGCGCCTGTGCGGTTTGCGGCATGGATCGGGCTGTTTTTCTGTATGCTGGCATTTATCTTTATCGTAGTGATCGTCGTCCGTACCCTGATGTTCGGCGATCCTGTGGCAGGGTGGCCGTCGATGCTGTGCGTGATCCTTCTGTTAAGCGGGATTCAGATGTTCTGCCTGGGGCTTTTGGGTGAATATCTGTCAAAGACTTATCTGGAAGTGAAGAAGAGGCCGATTTATCTCAGCAAAGAGAGCAGCGTGGAGAGAGGGGAAGAAGGCAAAGGGGCCGAGATGTGAGTGAAAAAACGATACTAGTAAGAATGGAAAATGACCGTCATCTGGTATGGAAGGCTGGATGGCGGTCATGATCATGTAAAACTGTTATGTTTCCCCGGCAATATGCTTAAAAGAAAGTTCGATCTCCCGAAACAGGTCTCCACAGTAAGATGGAAGAATCCGATCCTTTTTCCATACAATGCCGGAATGGTGGTACACGGGTTCTTCTCCGCAAGAAAGGATTGATATCTGCTCCGGATTTACCATAAAGGTATGATATTTGTCGATCAGAATCGTTGCACCAACGCCGACAGAGGTAAGCTGGGCGGCGGTTTGGATATCAGTTATGCGGGTGATTTTCTGTGGAGTGAAATTGATCTGTTTAAATATGGTTTCCGCAGCTGCACCAGGCCATTGGGTTTTAGCGAGAAGGATGAAAGTCTCTTCCTTTAAATGATGGAGGTCAATCCATGGATGAGAAAATCCGGAACGCGTAACGCCTTCCTTTACAATAGGATGGTTTTTTGAAATGGCAAGGACCATTTCCTCCCGATAGATACTTTTCCATGAAAAATCAGCATCATCGACGGGAATTCCGCACACGGCGGCATCGACTTCGCCGGAACGGATTTTATCATAAGCCAGGGTGGTGTGGATATCAATATAGCGCAGATCCACATCTGGATAAGCAGCCATAAATTTTGGAAAAGCAATGCTTAATACATGGCGTCCGGAACCGCCTGGCAAAGCGATTTTGAAGGGTTTGTTTTTCGATTGCCAGCAGGAAATTTCGTGATTCATAGTTTCTTCCAATATTGTGAACTGCATGGCATATTTTAGTAACATCTCCCCAAATTCTGTAATCTGCAGTTTATGTCCTTGTTTTGTAAAAAGTTTTTCCCCATAATACTGGTTCTGCTGCTGCAGGAATTTACTGAGAGCAGGCTGAGAAACGTGTACCTCGTCAGCAGCTTTTCCGATATTTCCATATTTATGAAGTGCAATCAGATAATGCATGTCATGTAGATCCATATGCGAGTTCTCCTTTAGTTGACAATAAAAAAATAACCTATGGTTATAATTTTTATGAAAAAGACGGGATTGAAACCGTACTCTTTGAGCAATATAATGAATATCAGGTTAGATATAATCAATATATCTCATGAGAAAATATTTGTCAAAGAAAATGTCTGCCTATGCAGCTGTTGTTGTAACAGTTTGGGTGTCTGAACTGTTATTGATTGTTTCTTCACTATAAGTTGGGAGGTTAAATATGCCTGAAATAGTAGCAAAACTAGATAGTCAGATGTGGCCGTTTGCTGCATTGCTGGTGGGATCTTGTTTTCTGCAGGTAATTCTGTTTGTTAGAAATGTGCTTTCATTTAATAAAAAGGCAAAACTTTTAAGTCAGGAGGAAATCAAGTCTGCCGTAAAGGTAGGTGCAGTAGCAACACTTGGCCCGGCTGTTTCCTGCATCGTAGTGGCGATTGCTACAGTTGCAGTAATGGGAACTGCGGTTACTTATATGCGTTGTGCTGTAATTGGCGCAGATTCTTATGAATTGGTGCTTGTGAATATGGGGGCAGAGGCGCTGGGCGTTACGGCAGGAGGGGACGATTTTTCGGAAATTGCTTTTGGAGTCTGTCTCTTCGCTATGACATTCGGTACTATGCCGTATTTGATCAATCTTCTATTGACTATAAAGCCGCTTGATAAAGTAGTTACACGAAATATATTAAAAAGCAGCGAGTCCGAAAATGGAAAAGAAAAGGCGGCGAAAAAAACCTTTCTTCCTTTATTTGGGCTTTCGGCAGCTGTTGGATTGTTTACATATAACAGCATTAGTTCCAGTTTCAGCGGTATACCTTATTTTCTGTCGGTTCTTACAGGAATGGCGGTTACCTGGTTTATCTCAAAGTTCTTTGGCAATGGAAAGAAGATAAATTTGAGTGACTGGTCTCTGGGCATTGCGCTGATTTTGGGTATGATCGTAGGTACGGCTGCTTCGAAATTTTAAATTTTGAAACTGTTATTTACTGGAATTTAATAGAAATGAACAGAGGAGGTATTGTTGGATGGATAAAAAAGAAACTTACTCACAGGAAGTTGTCCGGATGTATGCAGATGAATATGTTCCTGCGGTCCATCGAATAGGAAGATTTACAACGGCACTGGCATTTATCGTATCATTTTTGCCGGTTATCTATTTGATACTGATAAGAGGGTTTGCCGCTCCGGTCAGCGTATACGTGGATGTTATGATTGCGGTGGTGGCTTATAATATAGGTGCGTGGATCATTAATCCCTGTGCCCATTTTACGGTACTGGGGGCTGCAAGTACTTATATGTCCTATTTGGCGGGAAATGTTGCGAATATGAGAATTCCTGTTGCAATGTCCGTGCAATACAGTACAGATTCGGATATTAATACTCCAAAAGGACAGCTGATCACGACTATCGGTGTCGCCGCTACAGTAGTGGTGAATCTGATCATTGTATTTTTGTGTGTTATAGCAGGCGGCGTGATCCTGGAACTTTTGCCGGACGTAGTGATTCAATCTTTTAAATATATTACAGCCACTTTGTTTGGATCCATGCTGATGATGAAAGTAATGTCAGACAGGGCGCATTCTATTCAGTATATGATTCCTGCTGCTGTGGTATTTGCAATTTCCCGTTTTGTGCCGTTTGTGAAACAATATGGGACAGGATTTTCCATTTTGATTCCGGTTTTGTTTGCCTATGTCCTATTCTGTACGAAGGAAGGAAAGAAGGATGCGCCGGATAACCAGACGCCAGTTGAACTTGAATAAAATATTGATTGATGGAGGTAAATTATGGCAAGGTTTCATGTAAATATGATGAGTTATACATTGCGTATGGCCACTGATCTTGAGGTGATCATTCCCTCATCGCCGGGATGGAGCCGTTTTGTAACACCGACGATTACTCATAAGGATTTTCCGGAAAAGTTCCCATGCCTGTATTTGCTGCATGGTTTTGCAAGTGATTATTCCTGGTTTTTAGCAAATACGCATATTCCTGAAATTGCGGAAAAACAGAATATAGCAGTGGTGATGCCATCGGGATATAATACTGCTTGGGAGGATGAAAAATACGGACTGCCGATGTCGCAGTTTTTGACAGGGGAGTTGATTGAGTTTGTGGAGAGGATGTTCCCTATATCCAGTGCGCCCCAGGATCGTTTTATTGCAGGATTTTCTATGGGGGGATATGGAGCCATGCTTAATGGATTGCGAAATACAGAGTTGTATGGAGCGGTGGCAAGCATTTCAGGAACTTTGATCGCAGAGGATCGCCTGAATAATCGGACGAATTCATCACCGTCTCAGACTATGGCAATTTATGGAGATCCGGCAGTGATTGACAAAGATACGCAGGATATTTTTGTGATGCTTGAAAATGCGGTGACCGGAGGAAAGAAACTGCCCAGATTGTTTGCATGCAGCGGAACGGAGGATACGGTAGCGTACCCACGTTATAACCGGCTGAAAGAATGTCTGGAAAGAATTGGTTATTCAGAGCAAGTGAAACTATATGAGGCGGAAGGAATTCACGACGGCTTCTGGTGTGATAAGATACTTCCGGGGATGATCGAATGGATGCTGAAAAATAAATAAGAAATTAATAAACTGCAGAATAATACAGGCGGATGCCAAAAACCAGTGATGCTGCACAATGAGATATGTTCAATGCGATCCAGCAACTGGTAAAGGCATCCTTGCTTGTTTCTAAAATTGTGGATCCGCGGCGGTTATTGTGTGCCTGACGGCGGTTATTGCGGATCCGCAGCGCTTATCGTTTTTTGCTGAATGCTTATGGAGAAAGCCCAAGCAGCTTTGGACAGCAAACATTCTATTTCCTTGCCTGTTTGGCCGGTGGAGCCGATGGGCCGGGGGCGGCTTTGGAGTGGCTGCGAAAGGCGATTCAAGATTGCAACTGGTGGTATCGCCCGGAAGTGTTAGAGGATGACGACCTTGCGGGTCTTAAAAACGATGAGGCATTTCTTTCACTGAAAGCAATTTCGGACGACCGCTATGCGGCTGCCGTTTCTAAGTCAAAGGCGATTTTTTCATGGAAGAAGAAAACAGCGGACAATCTGTTTCTGGCCATTCATGGGAACACGCAGAACAGTACCCAGGCAAGAGCAGATTGGAAACCGATCGTTGGAAGAAACAGCCGGTGGCAAATTCCATGGAAATGGTACAAAACCAGGGCTATCACAAAATTGCTTGCGGCGGTTTTTCTGCCGGATGCGATATGCTCTTGCGTGCGGTCGCATTTTCGTCTGCGGGCTGCGATCTGTTGATCCTGCAAAGTCCCTGGATTCCCATATTGCAGGATCATTCAGAAGATGTGGTTCGTGCCATTTCGCAAAAGAACATCAAGCTTCGGCTTTTCTGCGACGCAGAGGATGAGGATTGCCTTCCTATGGCAAAGCAGCTATATACCGCGGCGAGACAAGCAGGCTGCAATGTGACACTGACCGTTCAGGAGAATACCCGGCATCGGTTCCCGGCGCAGTTGTACCATGTATAGAGAAATGAGGACAGCGCTGCTGATGACGCATCATTTTTTATAGGGCAAACGATCTGACTGTTGTCTGGGCGCTGTCATTTCAACCTTCGGTATTCCCGTGGCGTCATGCCATATCGTTTCTTGAAAGCCCGGTTAAAGTAAGAAAGGTTGTCAAAACCACACTGTCCGGCGATCGAAAGGACCGTATCGTCGGTTGTACGCAGACGGTCAGCGGCTACATTTAACCGGTGTTCGTTTAAGAAAGCAGTAAATCCCTGGCCGGTCATGGTCTTGAACCATCGCATAAAATGACTGGAGCTGCACTGGCAGACGGCAGCAGCAGCTTCCACAGAGAGATTTTCCGAAAAATGGTCGGTAATCAGCTGAAGAACCAGCTTCAGGCGGCGGGTATCTCTGGTATCAGAAACAGCTGCAGCAGTCTGACTGTATTGCGCGATCAGGATGGAGAGAAAACGGAGGAGCGCGCCTTTGATGGCCAGCTCATATCCGGGCAACTTCAGACGATTGGCTTCTTCGGCCTCTTTTAAACAGGAGGAAGCGGTCTGGTAGCAGGGACTGTCAGGATGAAGACAATCCGGAAGAGGCAGTCTGCCGCTTTGAAGAGGCAGAAGATACCGCTCCGCGCACAGGTCGCTGGAACCGCCTAAGAGTTCCAGATCAAAGATGATATTTTCGTATTCCATCACATGGTCTTCGAAGCGTTTGAGGGCATGAAGCGTACCGGGAGCAAAGAGAAAAATATCCCCGGCATTTGCGATGTTGGAAGTTAAGCCGGACTGGATGATACCAGTCCCTTTTTTTACAAAAATCAGTTCCATGCTGGCATGCCAGTGAAGCGGAACGGTAAAAAAATCTCTGGGAATCGTGCATGGATAAATATTGAAAGGAAAGCGATCAGCGCCATGCTTGCGGATTTCCTGTAAAAATGTCTGTTTTTTCATAAAAGTCACCTCATGATGATAGGATTGTACCATATTTCAATGGAATATTGCAAGAAATTGACATGTTTTGTGTGGTATACCATAAACTATAAAAGGAATCAATACGAAAAGAGAAGCAATAGAAAATCGATGATGAGGAGGCTTTTATGAATAAAACTGTAGAGCAGATCAAAGAGATCCTGGAGACAGAGACAAAGAAAGCTTTAAGTACATGTACGGACCAGGAGATTTATCTGGCGCTTTTAAAGATGGTGGAAAAGGAGAGCGAGGCCCGCAAGACACCGGTGAAAGGCAGAAAGCTGTATTATATCAGTGCAGAATTTCTGATCGGAAAGCTTCTTTCCAACAACCTGATCAATTTAGGACTTTATGATTCTGTGAAGGCGGCATTAGAGGCAGCAGGCAAAAAAATGTCTGATATCGAGGAGGTAGAACCGGAGCCATCCCTGGGCAATGGAGGACTGGGACGTCTGGCAGCCTGTTTCCTGGATTCCCTGGCAACCTTAAATCTTCCGGGAGACGGTGTTGGCCTCCGGTATCATTATGGCCTGTTCCATCAGTCTTTTCAAGGCGGCGTGCAGAATGAATTGCCTGATCCATGGCTTTCAGAGCATAGCTGGGCAGAGAAAACAGACACGGTTTATCCGGTAGAACTGGCAGGCAGGATTTACCAGGCACGACTCTATAAACTGGCAGTGACCGGATATGAGGGGCGGACCAACACGCTGAACCTGTTTGATCTGGATACGATTGATGAGACGATTGTTCATGACGGCATTTTATTTGATAAGACTAAAATTGATAAGAATTTAACATTGTTTTTATACCCGGATGATTCAGACGAGGCTGGGCGGAGACTGCGTATTTACCAGCAGTATCTGATGGTTTCTGCAGGAGCACAGCTGATCCTGGAGGAGAGTGTGGCCAGGGGATGCAAGCTTCACGATCTGGCAGATTATGCGGCGATTCAGATCAATGACACCCATCCAAGTATGGTAATTCCGGAACTGATCCGCCTGTTGGCAAAGAAGGGGATCAAATTTAAAGAGGCGGTAAAGATTGTCACCGATACCTGTGCGTATACCAACCACACCATTCTGGCGGAGGCACTGGAAAAATGGCCGAGAGAGTATCTGGATGATGTGGTTCCGCAGCTGATGCCGGTGATCGAAGAACTGGATCAATTAGCCAGAACCCGTTCTAAGGATGAAAAACTGGCGATCATTGACAAAGATGATCGGGTGCATATGGCTCATATGGACATTCATTTTACCCATTCCACCAATGGCGTGGCAGCTCTGCATACGGAGATCTTAAAAGAGTCTGAGTTACACGGATTTTATGAGCTGTACCCGGAAAAATTCAACAACAAGACCAATGGAATCACCTTCCGCCGCTGGCTGATGGAGTGTGACCCGTTGCTGACAGAGGCTCTGGAAAAGTGGATCGGAACCGGTTTTAAGAAAGATTCCAACGAGTTAGAAAAGCTTCTGGCATACGAAAATGATGAGAAGGTGTTAGAAGAGTTAACAAGGATAAAAAAGGAGAATAAGCAGGCGCTGGCAGACTGGCTCTGGGAGACCCAGAAGGTAAAGATTTCCACAGATGCGCTGTATGATATCCAGTCCAAACGGTTACATGAGTATAAGCGTCAGCAGCTGAACCTGCTTTATCTGATCCATCAGTACTATGAGATCAAGGCAGGACATCTGCCGGCTGCACCGATGGTAAGCATTTTCGGAGCAAAAGCAGCGCCGGCCTATATCATTGCCAAGGACATTATCCACGCATTACTGACCGTATCCAAGGTCATCGCTGCAGATCCGGAGGTGTCCAGATGGCTGCAGGTGGTATTTGTGGAGAATTACAATGTGACAGCAGCGGAGAAGATGATTCCGGCCTGCGACCTGTCTGAGCAGATCAGTCTGGCATCCAAAGAGGCATCCGGTACCGGCAATATGAAGTTTATGCTGAACGGAGCACTGACATTAGGAACCATGGATGGAGCCAATGTGGAGATCAGTGAGCAGGTAGGCAGTGACAACATCTATATATTTGGTCAGACCTCAGATCAGGTGATCCACCGTTATGAGGCAGCTGATTACTGCGCAAAGCAGTGGTATGAGGGGGATCCCAATATCCGCCGGGCAGTAGATTTCCTGATCGGGGATGAGATGATGAACGTCGGACAGAAAGAAAATCTGAGCCGTCTGCATCATGAACTGATCAGCAAAGACTGGTTCCAGACGTTGCCGGATTTCAATGCTTATGTGGTAAGAAAAGGGCAGGCGTTGGCTGATTATGCGGTAAATCCTGTGGGATGGAGAAAGAAATGCCTGGTAAATATCGCCAAGGCAGGAATGTTCTCCAGTGACCGGACCATCGCACAGTATAATGAGGAGATCTGGCATTTGGGAAAATAGAAGATAGAATGTTCATAAATGAAAAATGGCTGACCAGGCGATAAATGTCTTGGTCAGCCATTATTATTTCACGAGATGTTGGCTATGTTGAAATTTTTGCAACTGTTCAGAAAATTCAGAACTTGGCTTAATCCTGCTTTCGGTAGGTTTTGATCAGCAGCGGTAACTCCGCCACCAGCATTCCGACCCAGCCGGCCAGATAGGAGAATGGCAGGGCCTCGATGCCAAGGTGCATGATCAGAACCAGTGGAGCTGCAGCCAGAACCCGGACTCCCATGTTGATAAAGCTGCTGATCAGGGTGATCTTCAGATCACCGATACCACGGAAGAAGCCCTGGATACCGTTGGTAAATGCCGGGAGAATGTACATTACGGAGATCAGGTGCAGGTAGGTAACACCATGGCTGATTACTTCCTCATCTTTTACAAACAACATCATCAGATGTCTTGCGAATACAAAGCAGACGATAAAGACTGCGATACCGTAAATGGTCTCCAGCACCAGTCCGCACCGGAAGCCTTCCCGCATCCGGTCCTTTTTGCCGGCGCCTTTATTCTGTGCCATCAGCGCGGTCATGGCGTGGGCGATATTCTGCTCCGGTGTGTAGGCGAAATCATCGATCCGGTTGACAACAGCAAATGCAGCAGCCACAGAGACACCCATGGTGTTGACGATGGCCTGGATTCCGAGCTTTCCCAGCTGGACGGTTGCCTGCTGCATGGCGGATGCCCAGCCGTAAGCGATGGTCTTTTTTAATAAGGAAGAGTCAAATACCATCCATTTCTTTCCAAGGCGCAGGATCGGCACTTTTTTCTGGATGTAAATGATACAGAACAGGCAGCAGAGTACCTCACTGATCACAGTAGAAACCGCACATCCATTGCTTCCGGCGTGCAGGACAACTACAAAAAACAGATCACCAAAGATGTTCAATATGGCGCTGATGATCAGGAAGTAAAGTGGCGAATTACTGTCACCCAGTGCCCGTAAGGTGCTGGAAAAGAAGTTATATAAAAAGGTAAAGACCAGTCCCACAAAAATGATCCGCAGATACTGGGTGGTCATCACCATAATGGACGGGTCCACCTGCATCAGATGAAGGATCGGGACTGCGAAAATAACGCAGATCAGGGTTAAAAATACAGAAAAAATCACACCGGAAAGCATGGTCGTACTGATCTGCCGGTGTAAGGTATCATATTCTTTGGCACCATACTGCATGCCCATTAAGATGCTGGCACCCATGCACAGGCCATTTAAAAACAGGATCATCAGGGTACTGATGGGGTTGCAGATACCAACGGCAGCCAGTGCTTCTTTGCCGACAAAATGACCGACAATGATGCTGTCCACGGCATTGTAAGTGAGCTGGAACAAGTTGCCAAGAACCAGCGGAATTGTAAATTTGACCAGAAGAGGCATAATCTTTCCGGTCGTCATATCTTTCGTCATGACGGAAAGCTTCCTTTCGTATAGTTTGATGTTGGGGTCAAAAGCTTTTGACCCCTCTGATACCGGATTGCTCCGCACTGCGTGCTCCCGCAATTCTCAAAAACATTCGTAATTCGCTCATTTTTCTTTGAAAAATGGCTACTTACTCATG
>ENA-UESP01002475-UESP01002475.1-human-gut-metagenome-genome-assembly--contig:-NODE-2475-length-10072-cov-6.393397_pt1 | contig 10072 bp, 5 predicted proteins | sample MGYA00243003_ERZ508004 | MGnify/ENA primary metagenome ERZ508004 (study PRJEB26167, sample SAMN06115443) | human gut metagenome | host: Homo sapiens | place: China:Henan | collected 2015-07-29 | study...
GGGGAATCGGTCATTGGTGCCAGTGTTGTGGTCAAAGGAACGACAAACGGTGTCATTACCGATATTGACGGTAACTTCATTTTAAAAGATGTACCGGAAGATGGCATAATAGTCATCTCTTATGTAGGCTATCAGACACAAGAAATCAAAGTAACAGACAAGAATATTATCAATGTGACTTTGACAGAAGATACCGAAATGCTGGAGGAAGTTGTGGTGGTAGGTTACGGATCTATGCGTAAGAAAGATCTGACTGGCTCCGTGGTACAGATCAATCCTACCAAGATTGCCGACAGTAATCCCAGCAATGTACAAGACCTATTACGTGGAACAGCCGGTCTGCAAGTAGGATATGATGCATCAGCCAAAGGAGGTGGTACTATGCAACTGCGCGGTCAGAACTCCGTCTATACCGATGGCAATCACAACACACCGCTCATTGTGCTGGATGGCATGGTATTTTATGGTGAATTATCTGAAATTAACCCCGACGACATCGGTCAGATTGATGTCCTCAAAGAAGCCTCTTCTGCTGCCATTTATGGTGCGAAAGCCGCCAGTGGGGTCATTATTATCACTACCAAGAAAGGTAAGCAAGGTAAACCCACAATCAATGTTTCCGCCAACTTTGGTCTCGACACCAAGAGTAATTTCCGCAAAGTCTATAATGCAGCAGGTTACTTGAAATATCGCGAGGACTACTACAAAACTGCTACTCTTGGCTTCGATGCAAATGGTAATTACACATATTATGCTAAAGGTAACTTGGGTATAGGTTATTATGACAACCCTAATAACCTTTCGCAATATGGCATAACAACAGACCAGTGGGCTGCCTATACCACTAATACCGATGGTGAGTCTCTGGAAAGTATTTACGCCAAACGTATGAATATGTATAACTACTCCAAAGATGCGTATGAGGGCTTTCTGACAGGTCGTGTGACAGACTGGGAGGATGTGGTCTTCCGCACCGGTATGCGCTAGGACTATAATGCCAGTATTAGTGGGGCTACCGACCGCGTCAATTATTATCTTTCTTTTGGTTACTTGCGCAACGAAGGTGTTACGACAGGCGATGACTACAAGTCCTTCCGCTCTAATGTGAAGATCAACGGTAAAGTGACTGACTGGTTGGAAATAGGTGCCAATATCAACTTCCAGGATCGCTCGGACGGAGGGCTGGCCATTGACCTTGACACCGAGCAAGATCCCTATTCTTATGTCACTATGCTACGTCTCAGTCCGTTTGCTTCGCTCTATAACGAGGATGGCAGCTATAAACAGTACCCCATGGACAGTAACCTCCATTATGGATACAACTATTTCTTCGACAACCAATATTATGACTTGGAGAAAGGATATACCGTATTCAATACCATCTTCAACGCCAAGGTGAAGCTCCCTTTCAACATAACGTACGACTTCAACATCGCTCCACGTTATCAGTTCTTCTACGACCGCTACTTTATGTCCAACGAACTACCTAACAGTGATGCCAAGACGAAAGGTGTAAACCGTGGATGGGGCAAGAATTTCGACTACTCGCTCAACAACACCATTAATTGGGACTACACCTTTGCCGACAAGCACCATGTCATGGTGACTTTGGCGCAAGAGGCCGAAGAACGCCGTTATTGGTCGGACAACGTTGAAGCACGCAATATCCTGCCTTCTGATGCACTGGGTTTCCATAATACGCAGAATGCCTCAAAAGAGGACAGCAAATTCAGCACTAATGATACACATGAAACGGCCGCAGCTTATCTGGGACGCCTCTTTTACAGTTACGATGACCGATATATGTTCACCGGGACTGTCCGCCGCGACGGTTACTCAGCCTTTGGATCATCTAACCCCTGGGCTACCTTCCCTTCATTTTCCGTAGCATGGACTTTCAGCAATGAGAAGTTTGTTAATATCCCCTGGCTGGACAATGGAAAACTTCGTCTCTCATGGGGACAGAACGGCAATCGCTCGCTGGATAATACCTATCTCTCACTGGCCAATCTGACTGCCGGAGCCGGTGCCACAATGGATTATCTCAAGGCTGACGGTTCACTGGCCACTGACATGAAGTATCTTATGATGGACCGACTGGCTAACCCTAACTTACAATGGGAAAAAACCGAAGCCTACAACATTGGACTGGACTTCGCCATTTTAGGCAATCGTTTAAGTGGTAGCATCGACTATTATATCAAGAAGACTCACGATATGATTATGGCACAGCGTTTACCAAACTTTTCAGGTTTCAGTTCCATTTATACCAATCTCGGTGAAGTACAAAATACTGGTATGGAACTTATGTTGAACTCTGTCAACTTTGATACAAAAGACTTTCGCTGGACTACCACACTAAACTTCTCCTACAACAGTAACAAGATCAAGCATCTTTATTACGACTACAACGAGAACGGTGTGGAAAATGATGACTCTTCCAACGGTTGGTTTATAGGTAAACCTGTAGATGAGATTTGGAACTTCAAAGTCATCGGCACATGGCAGGTGGATGAAGCCGGTGAGGCAGCACTGGTCAACCAAGTACCCGGTGATCCGAAGGTTGCCAACACCTATACGGAGGATGACATAATCAATGCAGACGGTACCCGTATCCCCGTGTATAACGATAAGGATAAGGTATTCCAAGGTCGCAAAACCGCTCCCATTTACTGGAACCTGCGTAACGACTTTACCCTCTGGAAAGATTTCGACATTTCGTTCTCACTCTACAGCTATATGGGCCATAAGAGTACCTCTACCTATTATCTGAATAAAGCTAATACCGCTGACTGTATGACACGTGGTTATAACCAGTATATTCAAGGCTATTGGCTACCGGAAAATTCCTCCAACAATTATGTACGACTTAATGCGGCAGGCCCATCGGGTGCATCCGATCCCGTCAAAGTCTATAATCGCTCGTTTGTTCGTTTGGACAACATCACCCTGGGTTACACCCTGCCAGCCTACTGGACTAAAAAAGCTCTCATTGACCGTGTTCGTATTACTGCTTCCGTACGCAATGTAGCTGTCTTTGGCGGCAGCAAAACATGGGAGTTCGGTGACATCGAAACCGGTGGTTTAGCTACCCGTACCTATAACTTGGGCTTTAATTTTACATTCTAAAAACAAGAAAACATTATGAAACATCTGAATAAAAATCTCTGTAAAAGCATTTTCAGCATAGCTTCAGTTGCCATGCTGATAGGGTGTTCAGACAACTACCTCGGACAAGATCCGCTATCGTTCTATGAACCCTCAGCCACATATAGTACGGAATCCGGCCTGCAAGCTGCTTTAGCCGTATGTGATCGCCATCTTCGTTACATGTACACCTCCGGCAATACCAATAATGCCCCTATTGCATCAGACTATATTTTCTCCGATATTGGTATCTATGGAAAGACTGATGCTACCGCTACTGATTTACAGGATGATCTCGCCACCAAGATTCAACCAACTTCCGGCTTGCTGGACAACGGCGACGGTAACCACATTATGACACTTTGGAACGAGAGTTTCAATGGTATCAAGTATGCCAACACCGTACTTTCTTATATTGACAAAGTAGAGACACTGGGTGATGAAGTCAAGAATGCCTACAAGGGACGCGCTTACTTCCACCGTGCCATCAAGTACTATAACCTTGTCTTTTGGTTCGGCGACCTGCCACTGGTAACAAGAATTATTGATGTACCTAAACAAAACTATAAGTCAACCAAAAAGGAAGCCATTTTGCAAATGCTGGTTCATGACCTGGAATTTGCCGTGAAATACGTCCCCTCCCAAAAAGACATGACCTATTATGGTATGGTGAACCAAGAGGCCTGCATGCAACTACTCATCAAGTGTTATCTTGCTGTAGGTGAATACAGTAAAGCCGAGCAAATGGCTACCGACCTTATTAATAACCATGGTCTTGCCTTGATGACAGAACCTTTTGGTACAAACAATCCTGGTGGTAACTCGGAGACATGGAAAATTACGCGTAACGTCATTTGGGATCTCCACCGTGCCGAGAATAAAATTGGCAGCTTCAACAAAGAGTGTATATTAGGCATTCCAAACATGTCCACACAAGCGCTCGTGGCCTTTACCGCCATGCGTATCTTCGGTCCCTTCTGGAACAATGGCGGCTTGGTTGACCCCTCCGGTAAGTCTGCCGGATTGCGCCCGGCCCGTAATGCATCTACCTACGACCCTACCGCTTCTTGGGTTGAAGTTTTAGGACGTGGCATTGCCACCATGCGCCTGAGCAACTTCGCGCAGAATGGTTTATGGGTAGTGAACGGTGAAATGGATCGTCAGGACTTACGCCACAATAGTGAGGTAGGCAATTGGGTGAACATGACCGATCTTACCTATAACAATCCTGATTCACCCGAATGGTATGGCAAGCACTACCGGCTCTATCACCCGGAAACCAATGCATTGCTCTGCCCCGATACTATCCGTAGTTGGTTCGATCATCCTCTGTATAAGGTTTTCTACAACGATGCTGTTTCTGATGCCAACCCAAGTGCAAATGAATGGCAAGGTGCGCGTAGTGGAAGTAATGGTAATTTATACCAGTTCCGTTTGGCTGAGACATATCTGCTTCGCGCTGAGGCAAAGCTCTACCAAGGTCGTGCTGATGAGGCTGCCGAAGATGTGAATATCATTCGCCGTCGTGCCAATGCTAAACAAATGTACACCACAGTCAATATTGGTGATATTGCCAACGAACGTGCTCGTGAACTATTCCTTGAAGAATTCCGCAAAGTTGAACTAACTCGTATCTCCATGTGCCTTGCCAAAAGCGGTGTGCCTGATGAATGGGGCAATACCTATGGCACCGATTGGGATAAGCAGAGCGGTACTACCCTTACAGGTGGTAGCTATTGGTACCAACGATGCGTGAAATACTCCATCTACAACCGTGGTTATACTATTGCTTCCGGCAATGCAACAGCCTTGAATTACACGATAGATAAACGTAATCTCTTTTGGCCTGTTCCCAACTCGGCTATAACTGCCAATAACAAGGCCGAATTGGCACAGAACTACGGTTACGACGGTTACAATACTTCCATTCAGATATGGGATAACTGGCAGGATGCCGTAGCTGACGAGGAAAAAACAGAGTAAAAACAATTAATTCTTTCTATAAAAACATGAAATCAATTATAAAGAAGATATTTCCCCTGGCCCTCTCATTGATTACACTGAACGTAGGCGCTACAAATCAAAATAACGAGTCGCTTGAGCAAATGATAGAGCGTGGATTAAACCGGGCAACCAGCCAGTCACTCCTACTGGCCAAAACACTGGAAAGCCAGTCGGGTATACTACCACGTACCTATGAAAAAGGCTCTGTACAGACTATTCACTATGACCACTGGGTGTCGGGGTTCTTCCCCGGCGTACTGTGGCAACTCTATGAAAATAATGGCGATAAACAACTTCGTCGATACGCTGAAATGATGACCGACCGTGTGGAACCAGCCAAGAAGATGACTGTTACACATGACCTTGGGTTCATGCTCTATTGCAGCTTCGGACAAGGTTATCGCTTGACGGGCAACAAACACTATCTGGATGTTATCAACGAGGGTACACAAAGTTTATTGACCCGTTGGAACCCTAAGTTAGGTGTCATAAAATCGTGGGAAAGTGGCGGTCACTGGCAATACCCCGTTATCATCGACAACATGATGAATCTGGAGATGCTCTGCTTTATGACCCGCGAGTTCTCCGACCGCCATTATATACGCATAGCAGAACAGCATGCACAGACCACCATGAAGAATCATTTTCGTCCGGATTACAGCACCTATCATGTAGTTTCCTACGACACCATCAGTGGGCAACCACATGCCAAAAACACAGCACAAGGCTGGGCTGACGAAAGTTCATGGTCGCGCGGGCAAGCTTGGGGACTTTATGGCTACACCATGATGTATCGTGAAACACTGAACCGCCAATATCTGGAACAAGCGTGTCACATCGCCGATTTTCTGCTACGGCATCCTCGTATGCCAAAAGATAAAGTGCCCTACTGGGACTATGATGCACCCGATATTCCTAAAGCTAAGCGTGACGCTTCAGCTGCAGCGGTTATGGCATCAGCACTTATCGAATTGAGCCAACTTGATCCCAGTGACAAAGCTGCTGAGTGGCTGGCTTTCGCCGAAGACCAACTGCGTACACTTTCATCAGCAGATTATCTTGCTGAGGAAGGAGAAATAGGTGGATTCATTATCAAACACAGCGTAGGGCATCTGAAAGCCAAATCCGAAGTGGACGTACCCTTGACTTACGGAGACTATTACTATGTGGAAGCTTTAATGCGACTAAAGAAATTACTGTCGAAAGGAGACGGAAAGACCGACCGTCGTGTCTGGGTACAAACAATGACTCGCATTGCTGCACCGGTATTGGAGAATCTGGCTGCCGGTACGCTGAAACAAAATATGCCCTTCGAATCACTCTCTCTGGAGCCATTGCGCCGGGAAGTTTCTTATCTGGAGGCTGTGGGACGTACTATCTGTGGTATTGCCCCATGGCTGGAATTGGGACCGGATAATACTGAGGAAGGTCAATTACGAGCACATTTCATTAACCTGGTAGTGAAAGGGCTAAAAAATGCCGTTAATCCACAGTCTGCAGACTACTTAGTATTTGACAATCGTTTCCCTCAACCACTGGTAGACGCAGCATTCTTGGCCGAAGGCATATTACGTGCCCCTACACAGATTTGGAATCGTCTGGACAAACAGACACAAGAATGGCTGGTGAATGAGTGGAAAAAATCACGTAGCATCAAACCTTTTGAAAGCAATTGGTTACTCTTTGCCAGCATCATTGAGACTGCACTATTAGAGTTTACAGGTGACTATGATGCCGAACGGCTAAACTGTGGAGTGCGCCGTTTTCGTGATGAGTGGTACAAAGGGGATGCTTGGTACGGTGACGGAAAGTACTTCCATCTCGACTACTACAATAGTCTTGTTATCCATCCCATGCTGACAGAAGTCCTGGCTGTTATGCAAAAACACGGACTACAAGAAGCTAACTTTCTGCCTCAACAACAAAGACGTCACGGACACTTCGCACAACAACTGGAACGCATGATTTCTCCCGAAGGCAGCTATCCCGTAATAGGCCGTTCCATTGCCTACCGTTTAGGCTCATTCCATGCCTTGGCCGATGCAGCCTTACTCCATTTACTACCTGCCGAGATTAATCCGGCTCAAGTACGCTGTGCATTGACTGCAGTCATGCAACGTCAGTTCAACCAACCTCATACGTTTGATACTAACGGCTGGCTCCGTGTAGGTTATGCAGGAAGCCAAATAAACATGGGTGAGGAGTACATCAATACTGGCAGTATCTATCTTTGTATGGCCGCTTTCCTACCCCTCGGTTTACCTGAAATGGATGCTTTTTGGACTAATCCCCCTGTTGACTGGACGGCATTAAAAGCTTGGCATGGTGTGGATGTAGGTTCCGATCACGCCATTTAACGTAAGAGGTTGTGTCAAAACTCTGGCACAACCTTTTTTATGCACAAAGCCCAGACTTTCGCAAGCCCGGGCTTTGCTATTACCCAAAGTTTTTGTATCTTTAGGCATAAAGTATTTCGTTATGGCAAAGTTACATTTTCGTCCTTACATTCCCAACCAAACCGTTCTTTTTCCTCAAAGAATTGATGAAAACATTGCGTCGAACGACCCGGTTCGCATAGTTAACACAGTTGTTGATACTCTCCATCTTGAAGGTTTCAATAAACTTTATAAAGAAACCGGCCGCTGTCCTTATCATCCTAAAATGATGCTTAAGGTAATTATCTACGCCTACATGAATAATATCTATTCGTGCCGTAAAATAGAGAAGCTTCTCTTGCGTGACATTCATTATATCTGGCTTGCCGGTAATGAGCATCCGGATTTTATCACCATCAATCGTTTTCGTAACCGTGTAAAGGAGGAGATAAATAATGTATTCACCCAGTTAGTTCTTGTCCTTGCCGACAAAGGTTTCATCAGTCTTGAGGTGGAGTATATCGACGGCACTAAGATTGAATCCAAAGCCAACAAATATACTTTTGTCTGGCGCAAGAGTGTTGAAAAGCACCGCACGAAGTTGCTGGACAAGATTCGTATCCTTCTGGAACAGGTGGACGAAGCCATTGCACAAGAGAACTCCGTAAAAGACACACCCGCCCAATTCACTCCCGCCATGCTCTCTGACATAGTGGATGAACTTAAAGAAGTCCTAGAACACCAGCCTGCGACAAAGGATAAGGAACAAAAGAAAGCCCTGCGCGAAAAGAAGAAACAGCTCAAGGAACTTGAAGGGTATCGTGACAAGCTGATGGAATACGACAATCATCTTGACACTCTTGGAGAACGTAATTCCTATTCCAAGACTGATCCTGATGCCACATTCATGCGTATGAAAGAAGACGCCATGAAGAACGGGCAGACCAAGCCCGGATATAATTTGCAAATAGGTACTGAAAACCAATTTCTCATAGACTTCCGACTGTTTCCCAACCCTACCGATACACTGACGCTCATTCCTTTCTTCCACTCCTTCCAACATCGCTATAACCGCTTACCCGCTGTCGGGGTGGCAGACTCCGGTTACGGCTCAGAAGAAAATTACCGGTTCATGCAGGAGAACGGGATAGAAGCCTTTGTCAAGTATAACTTCTTCCATAAAGAACAGCGTCCCCGTTATACTCCCAATCCGTTCCATGCGGAAAGTCTCCATTACAATACAGAAGAGGATTATTACGTTTGCCCTATGGGGCAGCGCATGAACCGTATAGGGACCAGACGTGACAAAACTGCAAGCGGATACATCACCGAAAGTGCACGTTATAAAGCACAAAATTGCGAGGGTTGTCCTTTGCGTGGCAGTTGCTTTAAAGCCCAGGGAAATCGTATTATAGAAGTCAATCACCGGTTAAACCAATACAAACGGCAGGCACGGGAAAAATTGCTCTCAGAGGAAGGTATCAAGCATAGAGGCAGGAGGTGTATAGAACCGGAAGCTGTGTTTGGACAAATGAAATACAACATGGCATACCGCCGGTTCAGACATAAAGGAGAAGACAAGGTTACGATGGACTTTGCTTTCTTTGCTATAGCTTTTAATATCAAAAAAATGTGTGCTAAACTACTAAAAGCAGGAAAGGGAGGGACTGCACGCATTATATGTATTCTTATCAGAACAATTATGACGCAATATACGAGGAATATAGCCGCGTATTACCAAATTAGTGAAAAAAGAGTCGCATAGAGAAAAAAAACATTTAAATATAAAAAAAGGAGATGTGCCTTAGTTTTGACACATCTCCATGCAACAGATTATTCTGCTGCCGCTTCTTTCATAGCTTTCAGCAATGATAGCGAGTTTGTAAAAGGTACATCCGTAGCCAAATCCCAGCTCATGACACCACGCATATTCTGTTGGCGGGCATAGCGGGTCTTTATCTTGATATTAGTCTGCCCATCAAACAGATACTCTTTGCCATTATAAGTCACAGTATTCTGGTCAGGGCTGGTAATCAAATTACCATTAACAAAAGAGCTATAAGCCTGTGTAGCAGACTTATCACTAGTGGCTCCAATAAACGGAAGTCCGGCAACAATCTTCTCATTCGGAATACCACCATTGCTGATTACAGTCTGCAGATCAATCTTATACTGTTCCACCGGATAGCGGTCGGGAGAAGGACCATAACATTGTATGGAAATCCAATCCATCTTGGATATTGCCTCTGCTGATATTTTATAATATAGCGGGTGTAAAGTCGGAGAAATGATACGGCTTCCTGTTCCGTCCTTCAAAGCTATAAGCGCATTGCTTACATTTGTGAAATCAGTATCCGATGCAGGCCATTCAAAATCAATATCTGCGCCATCGATGTCATATTTATCCATTACACTCTTCATATTCCGTACGAAATCAGCTATAGAAGCAGAATTAGCACACATATTCTTCCAGTTTCCTCCGGCTACTCCCAAACGGAACAGAATTTTCTTACCACCCAGTTTTGCACGGATATCTTTCATTATTT
>ENA-UESP01002479-UESP01002479.1-human-gut-metagenome-genome-assembly--contig:-NODE-2479-length-10063-cov-3.477068_pt1 | contig 10063 bp, 7 predicted proteins | sample MGYA00243003_ERZ508004 | MGnify/ENA primary metagenome ERZ508004 (study PRJEB26167, sample SAMN06115443) | human gut metagenome | host: Homo sapiens | place: China:Henan | collected 2015-07-29 | study...
TTTTCTGGCGGGCTGCCGGGAGATGCCGGGCTATTTCGCCAGCGATACCACGCTGGCGCGCGCCGGCGGCAAGCAGCTGCAGCTGCGCGATGTGGAGTCGGTGGTTCCCAAGGGAGTCACGGGCGAAGACAGCGCGGCGTTCATGAAGGTATACGTGGACCGGTGGGTGCGCAAGCAGCTCAAGCTCAAGGAGGCCGAGACGCTGTTTTCGGCTTCGGGCGACGATATCGACAAGATGGTCGAGGAGTACCGTCAGGCGCTGCTGATCCGCAAGCTGAACCAGCTGTATGTGGACCGGAGCATCGACACGACGTTCACCGACGACGAGATTACGGCCTATTACAATGCGCACAAGGCCGATTTCCGGTTGGACCGTACATTGGTCAAGGGGCGGATCGTGCAGTTCGGCGAAGGCTATCGTCAGGCCCGGAAGCTGAAGGAGCTGATGGGGGCCAAATCCGCCGCCCAGCAGCAGGATTTCCGGGATATCTGCGAGAAAAACGACTTCACGGTGACCGATTTCCGGGAACAGTGGGTCGATTTTCCGGAGTTTCTGAGTTTCCTGCCGACCCTCAGGTCGCAGAATTACGATTCGGTGCTGTCGTCGAACGCCGTGCAGGCGATGCGAGACAGCCATTCGTACTATTATTTCCAGATCGACGCCGTGCGGCGCGAGGGCGAGCCTATTCCCCTCGAACGCCTGCGGAGTACGATCCGCCGCATCCTCTTCAACCAGCGGCAGGGCGAGATCATCCGCAGCCACGAGGAGGAGCTGTACAACCGCGCCGTGGAGAACGGGGAGGCGAAGATTTTTGAAAATACAAACGATAAAGTATAACGCAATGTTGAAAAAAGGTATAATGGCGGCGGCTCTCGCCGTGCTCGCTGCGGGGGCCTTCGCCCAGAAACAGCAGGTGATGCTCGACAAGGTGGTCGCCGTCGTGGGTTCTTCCTCGATTCTCTATTCCGAGGTGGCGGATCACGCGCGCCAGCTCACGGCGCAGCGCCGCGCGGAGGGGTACACCTCCGACCGCGATCCGATGAACGAGGCGCTCGAAGCGCTGATGACCCAGAAACTGCTCTTCAATCAGGCGCAGATCGACTCGGTGAAGATCAATGCCGGCGACATCGCTTCGCACGTCGAGGAGCAGGTGCAGAACATGATCGAGGCCGAGGGATCGATTCCCCGGCTCGAAGCCAAGCACCACATGGCCATTTTCAACATCCGCGAGAACATGCGTCAGCGCTACGAGGAGCAGTCCTACGCCAGCTCCATGCAGAACGAGGTCGTGAGCAAGGTCGCGGTCATTCCGGGCGAGGTCGAGCGTTTCTACAAGTCGATCGACAAGGACAGCCTGCCGACCATCGCCGAGCAGTATGTCTATGCGCAGATCACCCGTTTCCCCAAGTCGATCACGCAGGCCAAGCAGCGTACGCGCGAGCGTCTGCTGGACATGCGCGAACGCGTCATCACGGGCAAGGCCAAGTTCGAGAATCTGGCCCGCATGTATTCGCAGGACCCCGGAACGATGATGCGCGGCGGCGAGATGGACCCTGCGCCGCTCGCCAGTCTCGACTCTTCGTTCGCCGCGGCGCTCGAAAACATGAAGCCCGGACAGATTTCGGAGGTCGTCGAATCGCAGTTCGGATTCCACATCATTCAGATGCTCGACAAGCGGGGGAGTCTCTACCATTTCCGCCATATCCTGCTGCGTCCGGTCTATACGATCGACGAGCTTACGGAGGGCACGCATTTTCTGGACAGCATCGCCAATCTGATCCGCAAGGATTCGATCACCTTCGAGAAGGCCGCGCTGCTCTATTCCGACGATGCGACGTCGAAGATGAACGGCGGTATCGTCTCGAACCACGACATCCTGGAGCGTTTCAACGCCTTCGACGCCAAGCTGACCGTGACGAAGTTCCTGCGCGAGGATTTCGCCCACTTCAACGCGCTCAACGATGCCAACGCGCTGGTGCGGCTGAAGCCCGGCGAGGTGTCGGAAGCTTTCCTGACCGAGGACATCATGGGCAACCAGCTGGCCAAGGTCGTCAAGCTGGTGGAGATCATTCCGACGCACGTGGCGTCGCTCAACGAGGACTACCTCCGGCTGGAGGAGATGGCGCTCAACGCCAAGCAGGAAAAGGTCTTCAAGGACTGGTTGTCGAAGAAGATCGACGCCATGTATGTCTATATCGATCCCGAATTCCGCGACGGAGCGTTCGAGAACAAACATTGGGTGAAGTAAAACCGTGCGCAGGCTCCTTTCCATAGCGGTCGTCGCATTGGCCGCCGGCAGTGTGATTTTCGCCCGCGGCGGGATGCAGGCGCCTGAGGCGGAGCAGCCGGCCGAGAAGAAACTCATCGACCTCAAGTCGGACAACATGGGTCCCGTGGCTCCGGGCGATTCGGTGATCTTTCTGGTGGGCAACTTCGCCGCGCAGCACAACGGCGCCGTCATTACGTGTGACAGCGCCGTCCGCTATTCGGACATGCGCATCGAATTCTTCGGCAATGTCCTGATCAACAAGAATACGACCTATATTTACGGCGACCGGGCCGAATACAACGGCGAGGTGAACGAAGCCCGCGTATTTTCGGATATCGTCAAGGTGGTCGACGAGGACGCCACGCTCTACACCTACGAGTTCCTTTTCAACACGAAGGAGAACGTCGGCGAATTCGGCGGGGGCGGCGTGCTTGTCAACCGTGACAGCCGGCTGGAGTCGGTGCGCGGTTACTACTACGCCAACAGCAAGGAGCTGGTCTGCGTCGACCGGGTCGAAATGCGCAACGACGAATACGAACTGAAGGGCGACTCGGTGGTCTACAACATGGCTACCGACAACGCCTTTTTCTTTAAACACACCAATATCTGGAACAAGGAGGGCGACTATCTGTATGCCGACCGCGGCGCTTACCGCAAAGCCGACTCGCTTTACAAGGTGACCAGCAACGGGTACGTGCTGACCGACAAGCAGGAGATGTGGAGCGACAGCATCGATTTCTACCGGGCCGAAGACCATATAATTTTATGGCGCGACATTCAGATCGACGATACCGAGCACAAGGTGCTCGCCTTCGGCGATTACGGCGAATACTGGAAGGAGCCGGGAAACGCATTTCTCACGCGCCGCCCGTCGATCGTGAGCTACGACCTCTCGCAGGGCGATTCGCTTTTCATGCGCGCCGATTCGATGTTCCTGTTTACGATCAACGAAAACGCCGAACGCCGGGCCGCGGAGGCTGCAGCTGCCGATTCGCTCGCCCGTTCGGCCGACTCGCTGGCGCTGCCGGGGGCCGATTCGCTGGCGCATGCTGCCGGAGGAGCCGACGTTCCGGCCGATTCGCTGGGGCGTCCCCGTTCCGGCCGCAGGCCGCAGGGCGTAGACGCCGCCGATTCGTTGGCAACCGCCGGTTCCGTACCAGATTCATTGGCGGCCGGCGGAGACGCGGATTCGCCGCATGTCGCGCCGTCGCCTCTCGACGCGCCGGACCGACCCGCTCCCGCCGATTCTCTGGGCGGCGCGGCGCCTGCCGATTCGCTGGCCAATGCTGCGGATACGCTGACCGTCGCCCAGCGCAAGGCGTTGCTGAAAGAGGCGGCGAAGAGAGCCAAGGCCGAGGAAAAGGCGGCCGCCGCCAAGGAGAAAAAGAAGAAGCTGGACGAGATAGCGGCCCGGCGCAAGGAGAAAATGACGGCCCGGCTGCTGGAGCAGAAGGAGCGCGAGGAAGCCCGGCTCACGGCGCGCCGCCTGAAGGCGGAATCGAAGCTCAAGGCCCGTCAGGCGCGTGCGACGCGCAAAGGACGGATGATTCAGATCGATTCGACGGCCCTGCGCGAACTCGATTCGCTGATCGTGCTCAACATGGCCGAGCAGGATTCGCTGCTGAACCTGCTGGTCGATTCGCTGCTGACCGACACGGCGGCGATGGCGATCCCGGCCGATTCGATCGACTCGCTGACTGCGCCCCGCGACAGCATATACCGTTTGCTGAAAGGGTTCCGGAACGTGAAGATCTACCGCTCGGATTTCCAGACCGTGTGCGATTCGATGACGGCGATCAGTACCGATTCGACGATCCACCTCTACATCGATCCCGTGTTGTGGAACGAGAACAACCAGATCACCTCCGACGTGATGGACATTTTTACCGAGAACCAGCAGCTCACGCGGGCCGAGTTCATCGGCAGTCCGATGATGGTCAGCCAGCTCGATACGACGCACTACAATCAGGTGGCGGGCAAGACCATGACGGCTTACTTCTTCAACAACCAGATTTACCGCAACGATGTGAACGGCAATGCCCAGACCATCTATTACATGCAGGACGGCGAACCCGTCGAGATCACGATGATGGGCGTCATCGAAAGCGGCGAAATATCGTTCTTTATCGAAGACAAGCAGGTGGTGCAGATCACCTACCGCGGCGATCCGGTCTATAATTTCTACCCGATGGACAAGATTCCGCCGACGCAGGATATCCGTCTCAAGGGATTCAAGTGGGAGGGGGCGCGGCGGCCTTCGCAGGCCGAGGTCTTCGACCGCCGGATACGTCCTTCGGAGCGCGAGCGGCGTTCGGAGATGAAACATCCCGATTTCCCCATCATGCAGCGCATCGACGAGCACAGGAAGCGTCTGATCGAACAGCGCCGCTGGACCGACCGCAACGATCAGGTCGATGCCGCGACGGTCGAGTGGATGCACTCCCTCGGCTACGAAGTGGGCCAGCCGCGCAAGACGGAGGCGCCCGCGGAATAGCGGCGCGGAGCCGGTTCGGTTCTGCCGGATCGTTCGGTTGGTTGCGGTTCTGCCCGATCGTTTGGCCCGATCGTTCAGCCGGGGCGTTTGACCTGATTGTTTGGCCGGGCCGACCGGGATGACCATAAAAACAACAGAATGCAAAGGTGAAAGGCGAATAACTTTTCACCTTTTGTGTTATTTTTGCAGCCGGTTACGGTTAATGTAGTTCCTCTATGAAAAAGAGTCTGATAGCCTTGGCGTTCGGAACGCTTGCGCTCGGAATGTCGGAGTTCGTGATGATGGGCATTCTGCCCGATATCGCCCGCAGTCTCGGCGTCTCGATTCCGGAGGCGGGGCACCTCATTTCCGCCTATGCGCTGGGCGTCTGTTTCGGCGCGCCGCTTATGGTGCTCGTCGCCCGGAAACGTCCGCTGAAACAGATACTGCTGGCGCTTACGGCGATGATCGCGGCGGGTAATCTCTGCGCTTCGCTGGCTCCCGATTACTGGTCGCTGCTGGGCTTGCGTTTCGTTTCGGGACTTCCCCACGGCGCATTCTTCGGTGTGGGGTCGATCGTCGCCGAGCGGGTCGCCGACGCCGGGAAGCGTACGGAAGCCGTGTCGATCATGATCGTCGGCATGACCGTCGCCAATCTGTTCGGCGTGCCGCTGGGAACCTATATCAGCAACGTCCTGACATGGCGCGCCACGTTCGGGATCGTGGCCGTGTGGGGCGTCGTGGCGCTGCTGCTGGTGCGGTTGTGGGTGCCGCGCATGGAACCGCTGCCCGATACGGGGCTGAAAGGCCAGTTCCGTTTTCTGCGCAGTCTCGCGCCGTGGCTCGTGCTGTTGTCGGTGATGCTGGGCAACGGCGGCATTTTCTGCTGGTACAGTTACGTCAGCCCGCTGATGATTCACGCTTCGGGATTCACGGCGGACGACCTGACGCTGATCATCATGCTCGCCGGGTTCGGCATGTTCGCGGGCAATATCATCGGAGGCCATTTTTCCGATCGTTTTACGCCTGAGAAGGTCGTGCGTTTCACGCTGGCCACGGCCGCGGCGACGCTCCTCGCGATTTACTTCGGGGCGCACGTCCGTTACCTCTCCGTCGCCCTGATGGTGCTCTGCACGGGATGTCTGTTCTGTGTTTCGTCGCCCCAGCAGCTGCTTATTCTGGAGAATTCGCGCGGCGGCGAGATGCTGGGGGCGGCTTTGGTGCAGGTGGCATTCAATCTGGGCAATGCGCTGGGCGCCTACTGCGGCGGCCTGCCGATCGACCACGGGCTGGGGTATCGTTATACGGCTCTCGCGGGCATGGGATTCGTCCTGCTCGGTTTGCTGACCGTCGTGATTTATATACGTAAATATCCCCGCCATGAGATGCGATAACGGTTCGGAACTTTTTCCGGTGGTCGATCCCTCCGGCGTTGTCGTGGGATCGGCTACGCGCGGCGAATGCCACGGCGGGTCGATGCTGCTGCATCCGGTGGTGCACCTGCATCTGTTCAATTCCCGCGGCGAGCTTTACCTGCAAAAGCGGCCGGAGTGGAAAGACATTCAGCCCGGACGCTGGGATACGGCCGTGGGCGGCCATGTCGATTACGGCGAGACGGTGGATGAAGCTCTGCGGCGCGAGGTGCGCGAGGAGCTGGGGGTGACCGAGTTTACGCCCGAACGGGTAGCGGTCTACGTATTCCGCTCGGAGCGGGAGCGCGAACTGGTCTATGTCCATCGTGCGGTGTACGACGGGCCGGTGGCGCCGAGCGACGAACTGGACGGCGGGCGGTTCTGGAGCCGGGCCGAGGTGCTGGATAACCTCGGCAAAGGGGTGTTCACTCCGAATTTCGAAGGTGAAGTGAAACTGATTTTTGAATAACCGCTTTATTTCGTATCTTTGTAAACGGGGAAGCGGCTGTAAGGCAGCGGCTTAATGTGGCGGGGCCGGTTCGTGCCGCGTTTTGCCCCGATTGTACCGCATTCGTGTTGCATCCGCGCCGTGTCCGCGCCGCCGGGGCGGGCCGATGCCGGCGGAACGTATGCCGGATAGGTGCGGCACCGCCGTATCGCACATCTTTTTTTGTAAAACGACGACCTCGGAATCATTTTTCACGAACGGGTCTGATAATTGATAGGAATGCCGTATGCAGACACTCCTGAAACATTGGGCCGACGCCCTGCTCGAATGGCTGGGACTCGCGTCCGCGCAGGACAGCGGCTGGGACCGCTGGGTGGCCTTTACGCTGGTACTGCTGGCGGTGGCGCTCTTCGACTTCGTGTGCCGCACGATCCTCGTGCGCGGCATGCGGCGCATCGTCAAGCGCACCAAAGCCACGTGGGACGACGATCTGTTCAACCCCGATGTGCTGAGCCGTTTGTGCAACGTCGGCAGCGCCGTCGTGCTGGGGATCGTTCTGCCGGTGGTTTTCGAAGAGCAGTCCGAAGCCCGGACGATAGTGACGCGGCTGGTCGAGGTCTATATCGTTGTGGCGGTATTCCGCTTTATCAATGCCGTGCTCTTTGCGGTTTTCCAAATCGCTTCGGCGCGTCCCGCATGGCAGAACAAGCCGATCAAGGGGCTCAGGCAGACCGGGCAGGGCATTGCGGCGCTGATCTGCGGCATACTGATCGTTTCGATCCTGATCGATAAGTCGCCCGCCAGTCTGTTGGCCGGTCTGGGAGCGTCGGCGGCGATCATCATGCTGATTTTCCGCGACAGCATTCTGGGATTCGTCTCCGGCATCCAGCTTTCGGCCAACGACATGCTCAAGGTGGGGGACTGGATTTCGGTTCCCAAATACGGGGCCGACGGCTCGGTGATCGAGGTGTCGCTCACGACGGTGAAAGTCCGCAATTTCGACAATACGATCGTTACGCTGCCGCCCTACCTGCTGGTGAGCGATTCGTTCCAGAACTGGCGCGGCATGCAGGCGTCGGGAGGCCGCCGCGTGAAGCGCTCGGTGAGTATCGACATGACCAGCGTGCGGTTCTGTACGCCTGAGATGCTGAATAAATACCGCAGTATCGACCTGATCCGCGAATATATCGACGATACCGAACGCCGCGTCGAGGAGTACAATGCCACGCACGGCATCAAACCCGGCGAACGCAGGATCAACGGCCTGCATCAGACCAATCTCGGCGTCTTCCGGGCCTATCTCGAACGTTATCTGCGCAACGAAGTGCCCGTGAACGCAGGGATGACGCTGATGGTGCGTCAGCTGCAGCCTACCGAGACGGGACTTCCGATGGAACTCTACTTCTTTACCGATACGGTGATATGGGTGGATTACGAGCGGATACAGTCCGATGTTTTCGACCACGTGCTGGCCGTGATTCCCGAATTCGACCTGCGGGTATTCCAGAATCCGTCGGGCAGCGACATTGCGGCCCTGCGTTATCTGAAGCCGGAGCCGGGAATGGGGCGGAAAATGGAGCAGAGAAGGGGGCAAGGCCGGGCGCCGGAACCGAAGCTGGAACCGAAGCCGAAGCAAAAACCGGAACCGATGCCTACGCAGGAACCGATGCCGAAGCAAGAGCCGGAGTCGGGGCGGAAGCCGGAGCCGACGCCGTAGCCGAACCCGGAGCAGGCCGCAGGGCCGCAATCTACAGGAAAATCATCAGCATCACCTGAATGATGACCACTCGCAAAAACATGCAGAGGGGATAGACCGTGGCGTAGGAGACCGACGGATTGTCGCCTTCGATCGTGTCGTTGGCGTAAGTCAGCGCCATCGGGTTGGCCATGCTGCCGCACAGCATGCCCGATACCGAACCGAAATCGATGCGTAGGACGCGCAGCGCGAAGACGCCCAGCAATACGACGGGAACGAACGTCAGCAGGAATCCCAGCAGGAGCCACAACGCCCCTTCGGGGCGCATGACCGTTTCGAAGAAGTGCGCGCCGGCTTCCAGCCCCAGACAGGCGAGATACATCGACAGCCCCAATGCGCGCAGCATCAGGTTGGCGCTGTAGGTGGTGTAGGTAATCATATGCAGACGCGGACCGAACGTGCCGATCAGGATGCCGATGACGATCGGGCCGCCCGCCAGACCCAGCTTTACGGGCAGGCTGATGCCCGGAATGCTGACGGGGATGCTCCCCAGCACCAGTCCCAGAATCAGTCCGACGAAGACCGCCACGAGGTTGGGTTCGTCGAGGTTCTTGACGGCGTTGCCGAGAATCTTCTCGACGTTCTGGATCGCCGCGGCTTCGCCGACGACCGTCAGGCGGTCGCCCATCTGGAGCCGCAGATCGGGCGTTGCGAGCAGCTGCACGCCCGAACGGTAGACGCGGCTGATGTTGATGCCGTAGTTGTTGCGCAGGCGCAGTGAGGAGAGTTTCCTGCCGTTGATTTCGGGCCGCGTGACCAGAATGCGCTGGGAGATCAGCTGGCTGTCCACGGCGTTCCAGTCTATGTTTTCCGCGTTCCAGTCCTTCAGTTCCTGCTCGCCGAAGATCAGCCGCAGGCCGTCGGCTTCCGACGGGGCGGTGATGACGAGGATGATGTCGTCCTTCTGCAGCGTCTTGTCCGAGGTGGGGATCGACACCCGCCCGTTGCGCCAGATGCGCGAAATGACGAAGTGGTGGTGGCTTTGCGAGGCGATCTCGTGGACGCTCTTGCCGAAGACGGCGGGGTTGGTCAGGTGGTAGCTGGCGATGAAGACGTTCTTGCGGTGCTCGGCGTCCGGTTCGGGCATGTCCGAAGGCCGGACGAAGACCTTGCGGATGAAGACGATGGCCAGAATGACTCCTACGACGCCCAGCGGATAGGTCACGGCGCAGCTCAGGGCGGCGCCGTTGGGGTCGATGCCCATTTGCTGCAGCGTCTGCTGCGCGGCGCCGAGCGCCGGGGTGTTGGTCGTGGCTCCGCAGAGGATGCCGGCCGCGTCGGGCATGGAGACGTTCAGCGTGAAGCTCATGCCTATGGCGAGCGCGGTGCCGATCAGCACTACGGCGACCGCCGGCGACAACAGGCGCAGTCCGTCGGCGCGCAGCGAGTTGAAGAAACCGGGGCCGACCTGCAGACCGAGGGCGTAGACGAAGACGACGAGTCCGAAACTTTCGGCATAGGTCAGCATCTGCGGGTCGATCGTGAGTCCGAAATGCCCGGCCAGAATGCCGGCGAAGAAGATGAACGCCACGCCCAGCGATATGCCGAAAAAGCGGATTTTACCGAGTCCGATGCCGATCGTCGAGATGAGCGAGATCACCACGACGGCCTGCAGCGCCGAATGTTCGACGAATAAACTTTTTAGCCACTCCATCTTTACCGTTTGTAATTCAGTTGCAAAAGTAGGGCAAATTTTTCAGATAG
>ENA-UESP01002490-UESP01002490.1-human-gut-metagenome-genome-assembly--contig:-NODE-2490-length-10040-cov-2.723477_pt1 | contig 10040 bp, 10 predicted proteins | sample MGYA00243003_ERZ508004 | MGnify/ENA primary metagenome ERZ508004 (study PRJEB26167, sample SAMN06115443) | human gut metagenome | host: Homo sapiens | place: China:Henan | collected 2015-07-29...
GGATATTTGATGAGGTCGTAGAGTGTGCCGAGTTCGCCCGCGTCGCGTGTGCCAGCCAGTTCCATCCCTAAATGCACATACTTGTCGCATTTCGACTTTGCGTCCGTTTCCAGAATCACCGGCACTTGCAGACGGTTGCCGTCCGCGAACGCCATCTCCAGCACCTTCCGCATGTACCCCTGCCCCTGATACTTCTCCGTCACGCACACCAGCCCAACGTAGATGTGCGGCTTTTTCTCCTTGTCGTAGCGGTCATTCAGGCTTGCCCCGGCGCGCTTCATCAGCCGCGCAAACCGGCACAGTTCCCGGAAGGTCATCGCCTGAAACACGCCTTTTATCAGCGGGAGAAGCGCTGTCAGCTTCACCTTTTCGCCCGGCAGACGATAGGCAATGAACGCTTCGCCGCGTTCACTGGTGGTGTAGAGCAGTCCGGCAGCGAGCATCGCGCGGACAAAACCGCAAATATACAGTGCTGTTTTGTCGGGGGAAGAACATGCCGCCCCCATTCCGGTTTCCTTGCCGTAATTGTAGTAGCCAAAGGCATGACCGATGGCTTGAATGGATGCTTCATCGAGGGTTGTTAGACGCATGTCAGTTTTCTCCTTGTATATTGTTTTCAAATTCATCCGTACCGTCTGAAAACAGAATCAGTGCGGCATCAGCATGACCAGCCCCGCAATGATGAACGCACCGACGAGCCAAATCACCGTCAGCGTCAGGCGCTTTTTGAGCATCTGCCCCCACGTCTGCGTATACGGTACGTCTTCCATCTTCGGAATCGCCCAGAACTTGCTGTGACCGACCCAGAGCATGTCAATCACCAGCCCATCAAACCAGTTCATGACCTCCAGAAACAGCACGCCCTGTCCGTATGCCGTCCAGAAGTCCGTGACGCGATTCCACACGCCAATCATCAGCACCGGCGCAACAAGCAGCAGCACATACAGCGCAATCATGCAGTTCCGGCGCTTCTTCTGCACCGTTGCGCGGTCAATCAACCCCCGCGAAATTGCGCACTCCTGAAATGCCTTCGGGTAGAAGTACAGCCCATTGATGGCGTTATTCCCGACCGCGACCTTCACAATCAGCCACAGCAGAAAGCAGTACAGAACCAACTGAATCACAATCGTCATGATGATTTTCTCCTTGCGTCCGCAGATGCGCCCATGCGAATCAGCGCCACCGCGCAGGGAATCCGCCCTTCGCACATCGTATATTGTACATCCGTATAGCCCGCGTCGGCGAAAAACTGCCGGTACGTTTCCAGCGTAAATTCGCGCTTGAAGTCCGCGCCCGCCTTGCCGATGACGCCGGAAACGCGGTTCGTGTTGCCCTTGTCCGTTCGATTCATGTAGGTGGGGATGATAAGTTTTCCACCCGGCTTGCACACGCGGTCAAGCTCCCGCAGCGCCTGATGCGGATTATCCAGCAGGTGAATCACGTTCGCGGCGACGACGGCATCAAAGCGCGCATCGGAGTAGGGGAGATGCAGGATATCCGCCTGCTCAAACCGCACATGCGGATAATGCCCGTACTTCTTCCGGGCGCGCGTGAGCATCTTCGCGGAGAAGTCCGTCGCCGTCAGGGACTTGCAGCACTTTGCAATCACACCGCTGAGCAGCCCTGTGCCGCACGCGCATTCCAGCACGTCGTCCGTCGGCGAAATCATCCTCGCAACCACCTTGCACAGCTTGCGATTCGCTTTGCGGTTGATGCCATCCGCGAAAATATCGTAGACCCATGCGACGCTGTCCCAGAACATGGTGCTCCTCCTATGCCTTGATAAACGGCAGCTCAGGCAGTTTGCCCGCGTCCATGATGCTTATCAGCATGTCCGCAAAGCCTTTCGAGTCGCGAATCTGGTATTGTATGTGGTTGAAGTCTGCAAAAATTGGGAAATTCGCCGCAGGATACGCCTGCATGACCGCCGGACGGTACTTCATGTGCTTCTCGATGCTGCCGAACTCGAAGAAAGCGCGTCTGCCCAATCATTTCAGGTACTTTCCGCATTCCTTCTCCAACGCGCGCCAGACGGGATAATCCGCGCCGTTTGCATCAAAAAATTGCTTCAAGTCCCGGTTGAGCGCACTCATTTCATCCGTGGCGCGCATCGCGTGGTCGGATGCGCAGACTTTGCCGAGGCTCGTCGCCGCCATCAGCTTGAAGAAACGCAGGCACACCTTGCGGTACTTGTCGCTCTCGAACGCCTTGTCGGCATCCGGCAGAATCTCGTGCCCGGCGTCGCGGATGGCGCGGTACGCTTCGATGTTTGCGTCCACCATCTTGCGCAGGTACGCCGTATTCCCCTTGAGCTTCTTCAAGTTGCCGTCTGTTTTGTAGCACGCAAACGCCGCCGGGGTGACGAACGCGGCATGACAGAGCAGATAATCGCCCATGTTCGGCTGATAGACGACCTTGTACCTCGTTCCGGCGAAAATCTCGTCAATCAGCGCCTTGTTGGACGGCGATGTGCGCAGCTGACCAATCGTGATTTTCTTCAGGTCAATCGACACGACGCGGCTGCTTTCCCGATGCCCGGCGGACAGGGAAAACGCGAACATGACGTTTTTCTCCGGCAGCTGTGCCACCAGCGCATCCGTGCGCAGGTTATTGCCGACGAACACGATGTTCTTCGCCCTGCTCTTTCGCAAAGGTTCAAGGAGGTTTTCCAGCTGGGTGTAGCGCACGACGACGAAAATCACGTCATATGCCGCGTCGGGCGAAAGCTCCGTCACTACCGGAATGTGCGTCACCGACGGAAACGGCAGCAGCTGATTCTTGATGCGCAGCCCGTTCTGCTTGATTTCCTCCGCCCACTTGCCGCGCGCCAGCAGGGTCACGTCTTTCCCCGCGCGGCAGAGATTGCGTGCCAGATTACAGCCGAGAACACCCGCACCGAAAACGAGGATTTTCATGATTGCTTTGTCCTTTCCATTATTTTCGTGCCGTCACGCACAGCCAGCCTTTGCCGTTCTTGTGCGTCTCCACTTGGCGGAAACCCACCTGTTCCAGCATGGTTTTGAGCTGTGTGTCTTTGTAAATCGTCATGCCGGGAATCTTCTCCGTCCACTTCTCGTCCTGCGCATGATCGCCATCGGACTCGTTGCAGAGGAAGAACGTCCCGCCGGGCTTCAGCACGCGCCCAACTTCACGGAAGCACGCGGGCAAGTCGCCCCAGAAATACACCGTCTCGAATGCTGTTGCCACGTCAAACTGCGCGTCATCAAACGGCAATGCCTGCACGTTTGCCTGCAGCACTTCGCAGCGGCCAGCGCTTACGGCGGTTTGGTTGAGCTTTCGCGACTTCTCTACGCTGACGGGAGAATAGTCGATACCGCACACTTTTCCCGTCGGGCACTTTTTCAGCATCAGACGCAGATTCGCGCCGCCGCCGCACCCACAGTCCAGCACATCCGCATTCTCCGCCAGCGGCAGGAAGCGAAGCCCCCAGTCCGCAAGCGCCCGATGCCCGATGTTCATCATGGCGACCATGAGGCGGCCGCCGAAGCCTGTCGGCTTGCGGGTGTTCTCGAAAAACGCCATATGGATTCCTCCTTATTTCACCAGCGACACAATCAGTCCTATGTCAGCGCCCGCCCAGATTGCACCGAGCGTCAGCAGCGCCGTAAAGCTGACGGCTTCCAGCGCGACAATCGACCAGACCATGATTGCATCCCCTTTATTTCTGCAGCACGACGATGCGGTTTGAGATACTGCGCACCAGAGGAATCTTGCCCAGCACCTTGTAAATCGGCAGGAACTCCGCCATGCCTTCGGTCAGGCTGTGCTCTTCCACCAGCTGGAAGCCCGGCAGCAGCGCCGCCAGTGCCTGCCCGCTGCGAACGCCCCATGTGAACTTCGCGTGGCTGCCCTCAATTGATTTTTCCTTGAAGTTGCGCACGACCAGCGGGTTCATCACTTCCACCAGCACGGTGACGCGCGGAAAGCGCCGAGCGATTACGTCGAAAATGCGCTGCACGTCCGCTTCGCTCAGGTACATCGTCAGACCCTCGATGATGACCAGCGCGTCGCCTGATTCGCGAATCATACCGCCCCAGTCGTCCATCGCGGACATGGCGATTTGCGAGATTTTTCCGTTTTCCGGCAGCAGCTTTTCGCGCACGGCGATGGTCTCCGGCAAATCGAGGTTATACCAGTGCTGATAGCCCTGCATCCGATAGCAGCGCGTATCCAACCCGCAGGCGATATTGACCGCCACCGCGCCCGGATGTGCCGACAGATAGGTCTTTACGAGCTTATCCAGTACGATGGTGCGGGCAATGACGCCGCTGGACATGGCACTGTCCTTATCCGCCAAGGAGAAATCGTAGTCGAGCCGGCGGATGATTTCGACGGCTTTCTCGTCGCGAACTGCCCCGCGGTTTTGGGTTTCCTTCGCGCGGGCGTAGACGGTTTGCAGCATGGTTTCCGGAACCCCGGAAAGGGTGACTTTGCTGCTGGTTTCACACATTCTTCCTGCATCTCCTGTCCCTATCAATCCGCCTTGCGGCAGATAAACCACGCAATGCTTTTCAAGCTGCCGACGTCCACCTGCGCGTACATGCCCTGCAAACGCTTCCGCAGGCTGTCCACCGTCTCGTAGGGCGGCGTGAAGAACTTTGTCGGCTCGTAAACGTGGCGAATCATCCAGTCCGTGCGCTTGTGTTCGCCCGATACATAGAAGCAGCCGCAGAATGTTCCGCCGGGTTTCAGCACGCGGAATGTCTCGCGGTAAGCCGCTTCCTTATCCGGGAACGCATGGAAGCCGTTGAGCGACAGCACCAAATCAAATTCGCCGTCCGCGAATGGCAGCGCGCCGACATCCCCCTGCTGGAACTTTACGTTCGTCAGGTTCAGCTTTTCTGCCTTTTCCTTTGCCTGACCCATCATGTCCGGCGAGTAGTCCAGACACGTCACGTCTGCTTTCGGCAGCGTCTGGTAGACCGGCATGGTCAGGATGCCCGTACCGACGGGAACTTCCAGCATCTTGCCCGCGAAATCCTCCGGGATGCCGGACAGCGCCTTGGACAGGTAGTCCTCGCACTCCTGCCGATTCATTGCCCACACCATGCGGCAGACCGCCTTGCCGGAGAAGGTCGAACAGGTAATCATGCCGTCGTAAAAATTGTTCGATCCGGTCAGATGATACGCCCCGCGGATGGCGTTTTTCCGCTGCTCACTTTCCATAAGCTGCACTCCTCTAATTTTCGTTAGTTTTCGCTAACATCAGGTGCTGAAAAAACTGCCTTTCGGCAGTAGCATGGGGGGATTCCTCCCCATCGGTTTGTTATGACAAACTAATTCTATCTCGTTTTGGGGCATAAATCAATCCGGTCTTTTCCAGCGGGTATCCCTTTCGCGATTGCATCCATACAGCGGCTTGCCATTCGGACTATCCTATTTGGGGATTCATTATGCGGCACGTTTTCGTCTGGGAATCGTATTATTTCAGGAAGAAGCGAATCAGCGTTTCTTTCTTCTTGCTGTACGGCGTGTAGCGCATCGGCAAATCCAGCCACAGCGCCTTTTTGACGATGCTCTTGTCATGCGTGAAGCAGCGGAAGCTGTCACGCCCGTGGTAGCCGCCCATGCCGCTGTGTCCAACGCCGCCGAAGGGCATCCGGCTCGTCGCCAAGTGGATGATGGTGTCGTTGATGCACCCGCCGCCGAAAGGCAGCGTGTCCAGCACGCGGCGCTGCACGGCACGGTCTTTCGTGAACAGGTAGCACGCCAGCGGATGCGGCCGTGCGGCGGCGAAGGCAATCGCTTCGTCGATGCTGCTGACGGGCAGAATCGGCAGAATCGGGCCGAAAATTTCCTCCTGCATGACTGGGCTGTCCGGCGAAACATTGCGGAGGATGGTTGGCGCAATGCGCAGGGCGGCGGGGTCGATACTGCCGCCGTAGACGATTTGACCCGATGCCATCAGCCCGGTCAGACGGTCGAAATGCTTCTGGTTGACGATGCGGACGTACTCCGCGCTGTGCAGCGGGTCAGGGCAGAGCTGGTCGAACTGCTTTTGCAGCGCCGAAACGAAAGCGTCCTCGACTTCGCGCGCCACCAGCACATAATCCGGCGCGACGCACGTCTGCCCGGCGTTGAGCAGCTTGCCGAACGCAATCCGCCGCGCGGCGAGCGTCAGGTCAGCATCCTTCGCGACAATCACCGGGCTTTTGCCGCCCAGTTCCAGTGTTACGGGGGTCAAATGCTCCGCTGCGCGGCGAAGCACCTCCTGCCCGACGTGACTGCTTCCGGTGAAGAAAATCTTATCGAACGGCTGGTCAAGCAGCGCTTGATTCTCCATGCGCCCGCCCTCGACAATGGCAACTTCCTCCAGAGGGAAGCATTCGGCGCAGATTTGCCGGATAATGGCGGAAGTCGCGGGCGCATCCTTCGACGGCTTCAGGATGCAGCAGTTGCCGCCCGCCAGCGCGCCAAGCAGCGGTTCGATGGTCAGCAGGAATGGGTAATTCCACGGGGACATGATGAGCACGACGCCCATCGGGTCGTGGCGGATGAAGCTGCGCGCCGGGAACTGCGCCAGCGGCGTGAGAACGTGCGTATCGCGGCAGTAGCGGCGTGTCCGGCGGAGCAGGTAGCCCAACTCCGACAGCACCATGCCGATTTCACACATGTACGCTTCCGTCCCGCACTTGCCGAGGTCGCCTTGCAGGGCAGCTTCAATATCCTGCTCGTGTGCCAGAATCGCGCGGCGCAGGCGGCGAAGCTGGTCAAGCCGATGCGGCACGGGGCGCGTTATGCCGGACGCAAAGCAGGCTTTCTGCGCGGCGAACAGCGCGGCAATATCCGCGTGGGGCGCATCGGGCGTCATGATGGCGCGGAGGATGTCCTCCAAGGCGAAGCGGTTCAGCAGCGTGTCCTGCGCGGCAATCCGCGCGACGGCGGGAATATCCCGATGATACAGCGTCGGGAGGGTCAAGCCATACCCCGCATGGAACACGAGGTCGCGTACCCATGCCGTCAGCGCCGCCGCGCCGTCCGCGTCCGCGACGCACAGCCCCGCGCCGATTGCCATGTCGGACAGCGCCTTTCGCCGCGTGCCTTCGGACTGCGCAATCATCGGCGCAAGCAGCAACGGGAGCGTCTCGTCCGGCGAAAGCTGCTTTACAGTGGACAGGGCATTCAGTAGTGCGGGCAGCACCGCATCATGCGACACGGCGAAGGCTTCCGCGGCATTCAGCGACGCGGTGTACAGCGCGCGGCGGCTCGCCAAATCGGAGGAGAAACGTTCGCTTTCCGGCACGGCAGCATCGTCGCTGACGGCAATCAGCTGTCCGGTCAGCGCACGAAGGGCGTTTTCTGCCTTTTGACGCTCTTCGCGCGGCAGAAGGCGGCTCATGCCCGCGCAGATGGCGTGCGCAATTGTCCAAATCCCTGTGCGGAGCAGCGATTCACGCGATTGAAGCGCCAACATCGCGTCATCCATCAGCACATAGCGGCTGGTATGCGCTCGAAGCGAAAAGCGGCGTGATTTTCCGCGTGCTGGGTCGAACACGTCACCTGTTTCTGCGAATACGGCGGATGCATCCGCCGCTGCTGGCAGGAGGATCAGCGGAATCGCGCGCCACTGCTCGAATGTTTCCGCATGGCCTTTTGTGTGCAGACGCGCCAGCAGCGCCTGTCCCAGCGCCATTGCGTCATTGCCGCCGACGGCAAGAATTGCCTGCGCCTGTTTGTCGGTGAAGGCCTGCAAGGCAGTATCAACGTCCGTGCGGGTCAGCGCGCCGTCCTTGCTGTCCGACAGTGACACGGCGGCGTGGACTGCGTACATGATTTGGCTGTCCTCCAGCACGGGGAGCAGGAGCGATTCGCAATCGACGGCATGGGCATCGCCGATGACGAGAACGCAGCCGATTTGTCGGCTGCGCAGGAGTTCCGGCAGCGCTGCTATGCTGTCCAGCCGGGAAGGGAATACGGGATGCGCAGGGAGCGGAAGCTGTTTCATGGGCATGTCCTCCGGTGGGGTTGATATGAGTTTTGACCAATGCAATTAGTGGATTCGGTAAAGAAAATAGTGTGATTTGCTTGTGACAGCGATTACATCATCTGCACCAGCAGCATATACACAATCGTGCCGCCGGCAATGGACAAGAGCATCTGCCGACGCCAGATGTGCAGCAGCACTGTCACCCACAGGTAGAACCAGCCGCGGTCAACCTCCGGCGGCACATCGGCGGAGCAGGTGATGGGGAAGGTTTCGTCGCACAGGCCAAAGATGAGCAGCGGCTTCTTCCAGCCTGTCCCGGCATACTTGCCCAGCAGAGACAGCCCATAGAACAGGTGGCGCGCCTGAATCAGCAGCGCCATCAGAAATGTCTCCAGCGGCGCAAAGGCTGAAAGCAGCATCGACACGGTGACATATTCCAGCGAACCGCCGAAAATTGTCATCGCCATGCACATCGGGTAGAGGAACGAAAAGCCCTTGGTGCGCATCAGCAGACCATACGCGAAGCCAAGGAAGAGAAAGCCCGCCAGAATCGGCAGCGTGTGGGGAAAAGCCGCCCGAAACGCGCGCTTGACTGTGCCGCACGGCGCCTTGGGTATTTTTGCCGATGATTCGTCTGGATATGCAGGCGCATCGGAAGAATCAGGCTGCATGGAAAATGACCTCCCCGTAAAATATAGAGCACTGGTGGGAATTATACAACGGAAATCCGCCGCGGTCAAGCAGGGTTGCAATTCGCGCAAGGTGATGGTATACTAAGAAACAGCAAAAAGCGACAGCAAGCGCACAACGCGCGGAAGGAGCAATACCATGGCGGAGCAGGAGCAGACGGTAGACCAGCAGCAGGAAAAAGCGCGCGAAAAGGCGGAGGATGACCGCTATCAGCGGGCGGAACAGCAGCAGGCGGCGTATGATGATGAGTACGAAAGCCGCCGTGAAACGCTGTCCGCACTGGCGCTGTTTCAGCAGGATTCGGTGGAGCAGCTGGCAGGCGGCAGCCGACAGAATCGCCGGGATTATTATCAGAAGCTGCTTTCCCGGCTGTATATTGAGCTGCGCGACTTGGGGGCGTCCATGCTGCTGGATCAGCTGGATGCACAGCTGACGCAGAAGCATCAGGGCAAATGCGCTATGCTGGTGTACAGCGCGGTGACGCAGTGCTATCAGATGCTGGTACTGGATGCGCCGATGGCGGATGCCGCGAACGCTGTGCCGGATGTGTTCACTGCCGAACGTGAGCCGATGACGTGGGAGCTGCTGGCGTCCTATTCGGCAGACCCGGAACTGCCCGTGCGCGCATCGTTTACAACCCGTGTGCGTGTGCTGCGGTCGGTCAGCCGCTTGCTTTATCAGGCGCGCCGGGACGGGCGGAGTGCCGCACCGGAGGAAGATGCGCTTCGTGCGCGCCTGCAGGAGTATCAGCTGATGGCGAAGATGCAGGATGAATCGCTGGAGAACGCTGCCCGGCAGGTGGAGGAAGCGAATAGGAAGGCAGAGGAAGCCCGTACCGGCAGGGCAGAGGAAGAAATCAAGCCGATAAAGGAAAAGCTGCTGGCGGAATTTGAAGAAAAACTGAAGGCGCAGGAAGCCCAGTTTGCACAGGCAGGGCGCGCCAAATTCCAAGAGGCGTTTGGACAGCAGCAGAAGGCGGTTCGCGAGCGGATGGAGGACGAAGCGCGCTGGGCGGCGCAGCTGTTTGACGACGCGGGGATGCAGTACGACAAACTGCGGCAGGATTTCGCGCGGATGCAGGAGGAGCAGAACGCCCGGATGCAGCAGTGGCAGACGGCGATTTATCAGGCGGATACGCGGATGCTGGGGCAGTGCTACGTCGGCATGGCGACGAAACTCGGCGACGCGGTGGATCAGGCGATTGCGAAGCTGATGAAGCCGGAAATGAGCGCCGAGGAAGCCAAGCCCCTGCTGGAACTGCGCGCGGTAATGCTCAGCCAGCTGACACGGCTGGAATACGCCATGAAACGCTTGGGGCTGGTGGTCATCCGCCCGCAGCGCGGCGATACCTTCCAAAACGACGTGCATACGCTGACGACAACGTCCTCCGAGACAATCAATG
>ENA-UESP01002510-UESP01002510.1-human-gut-metagenome-genome-assembly--contig:-NODE-2510-length-9971-cov-2.826056_pt1 | contig 9971 bp, 7 predicted proteins | sample MGYA00243003_ERZ508004 | MGnify/ENA primary metagenome ERZ508004 (study PRJEB26167, sample SAMN06115443) | human gut metagenome | host: Homo sapiens | place: China:Henan | collected 2015-07-29 | study...
GGAGAGGGCTTATTCTCCCAAAATTTTCAATATCCCCTTGACTTGGTAGGTTAATCCTGCTATACTACTAACATACCAAAATGGTAGGTAAATCTTTTCAGGAGGAATCCCTATGATATACGCAGATAATGCCGCTACCACCAAGATGAGTCCTGTGGCACTGGCCGCCATGCTGCCGGCGCTGGAGGACAACTACGGAAACCCCTCCAGCCTGCACAGTGTGGGCCAGCACGCCGCCGAGCTGCTGCAGAGCGCCCGTGAGACCATGGCCCGGTGCCTGAACTGCAAGCCCCGTGAGATCCTCTTCACCTCCGGCGGCAGTGAGGCCGACAATCAGGCTCTGCTGTCCGCTGCGGAGTTGGGACGGCTGAAGGGCAAGAATCACATCATCTCCACCGCCTTCGAGCACCACGCCATTCTCCACACCCTGAAAAAGCTGGAGAAGGAGGGCTTTGAGGTGGAGCTGCTGCCGGTGGGCCCCACCGGCACCATCACCGCCCAGCAGGTGGCTGACGCCATCCGGCCCGACACCTGCCTGGTGACCATCATGTACGCCAATAACGAGATCGGCTCCATCCTGCCCATCCCCGAGATCGGCGCCGTGTGCCATGAAAAGGGTGTCCTGTTCCACACCGACGCCGTGCAGGCCGCCGGCCACCTCCACATCAATGTGAAGGAGCAGAACATCGATATGCTGTCCCTCTCCGGCCATAAATTCCATGGTCCCAAGGGTACCGGCGTGCTGTATGCCCGGCAGGGCATCCCCCTGACCAACATCATCGAGGGCGGCGCACAGGAGCGGGGCAAGCGGGCCGGTACGGAAAACGTTCCCGGCATCATGGGTCTGGCCGCTGCGCTGAAGGAGGCCTGCGATCACATCGACGAAAACACCGCCAAGGTCTCCGCATTGCGGGACCAGCTCATCGCCGGCCTTTCCCAGATCCCCCACGGCGCCCTGAATGGCGATCCCGTCCACCGGCTCCCCGGCAACGTAAACTTCTGCTTTGAGGGCATTGAGGGCGAAAGCCTGCTGTTGCTGTTGGATCAGGCCGGGATCTGTGCGTCCTCCGGCAGCGCCTGTACCTCCGGTTCTCTGGACCCCAGCCATGTGCTGCTGGCCATCGGCCGCCCCCACGAGGTCGCCCACGGCTCCCTGCGGCTGAGCCTGTGCGAGTGGAACACCCAGGAGGAGGTGGACCACATCCTGCGGGAGGTTCCCCGGGTGGTGGAGTACCTGCGGTCCATGTCCCCGGTGTGGAAGGACCTGGAATCCGGTAAGAAAGCATTCATGCTGTGACAACGAAAGGAGCGTTTTGAATATGGCAAAGAGAACCCGCCGGAGACGGCGCAGCTGGAGCAGACTGCTGCTTCTCGTGGTCTTTGTGGCCGCCGCACTGTATGCCGGCTACTTCTGTCTCTTCCGTCCCCCTGAGGTCCCCGCCGAAACCACCCGGCCCGACGAAGCGGAGGAGGTCTCCGCCGAAGACACCGCCCAGGACGCAGAAGCCCTGGCCCAGGCGGCCCATCTGGAGCGCAAGCCCTATTTCTACACCATTCTGGTGTCCGGCGTGGACGACCACAATGGCGGCAGCGACACCAATATCCTGGTGGCCGTGGATGCGGAGAACGACTACATCTATGGTGTCAGCATCCCCCGGGACACCAAGGCCGTCATCAATGGAAAGAACCACAAGATCAACTTCGCCTATAACTCCGGCGGGACCGCTCTGCTGGCCGAGACCATCTCCCAGCAGCTGGGCATCCCAGTGGATTTTACGGTAACCGTAGATCTGGACGGCTTCGCCGCGCTGGTGAATGCCATCGGCGGCGTGGACTTTGAAGTCCCCATCAGCATGAATTACGACGATCCTTACCAGGACCTGCACATCCACTTCTCCGCCGGGATGCAGCATCTCTCCGGTGCGGAGGCGCTGAAGGTGGTCCGCTTCCGCCACAATAATGACGGCTCCGGCTACGGCAGCGAGGACATCGGCCGGATGCAGACCCAGCAGAACTTCCTAAAAGCCGTGGCTCAACAGACGCTGACGCTCTCCAACGTGGACAAGGTGGGGGAGTTCGCCAAGATCTTCCAGCAGTATGTGGACACGGACCTGTCTCTTGGGAACCTGGCCTGGCTGGGGAAGGAAGCCATCAGCATGGGTGTGGATAAGATCTCCTTCTCCACTCTGCCCAACGAGTGGCGCTCCCCCTACATCTATCTGGACCCGGACGCCACTCTGGAGCTGGTCAACCAGTACCTGAATCCCTATGTGGAGGACCGGACCATGGAGGATTTGGACATTCCCTCCTGAAAAGGCCCCTGTCCGCGTTTTGTTCCATCAGGCAGAAATCCTGAATTCGATCTTTCATTTTGTATAAGGAGGTGCCGTCATGAAGAAACGGGTCCCCGCGCTGGTGCTGGCACTGGCGCTTGCTCTTACTGTCCCCGCCTGGGCCGCCCAGGACACCCCGGACAATTTTGTCCGCAGCAAAACCTACGCCGGCCAGTTCTCCGACCTGACGCCGGAGTCCACGTTCTACGACAATGTGGCGGCGCTGTATGCGTATGGTCTCTCCGTAGGCAAGGCCGACGGCACTTTCGGCCTGCGAGACCAGCTGACCGTTGGGCAGGTGGTGATTTTCGCCGGGCGCATCCGCAGTCTGTACCGCACCGGAGACGCGGAGGCAGGTCCAGGCGCCTATGCCGCCGAGAATGAGGCCGCGGCCCTCCGGTACCTGCGCTATCTCCAGTCGGAGGGTGTCATCGGCACGGAGCTGGACGAGTCCCTCTCCACCCCCGCCACCCGGGCCCAGGTGGCCCATGTGCTGGCAAACACGCTTCCGGAGGAGGCCCTGCCGCCCGTTCACACGGACCTGGTAACTCAGGCTTACGCCAGCCGGCAGTTCATCACCGACGTGACCGAGTACACCCCCTATTACCAGGACATCCTGACCCTCTACCGCACCGGCGTGTCCGTAGGCAGCGACGCCGCTGGCTCCTTCCTGCCGGACCAGCCCATCACCCGGGGCGCGGCCGCCGCCATGCTGACCCGCATGGTGGATCCAAGCCTGCGGGCAACGCCGGACTGGGACCTGGGAAAGGAGTCCTGGAGCGCCCAGGGCGCTGCCATGGGAGATCTGGTGCCCTTGGGGACGTATATCGCCGCTCCCGCCACTGCGGCGGAGATAGATGAAAGCGTCCGCTACATGCTGGCATCCAACCAGAACACGCTGGTCCTGCAGTACCCCAGCCTCTCCGTAACCTCCGCCCGACGGGTGATGGAGGCGGCCCTGGCAGCTGTGAAAACCTATTGTGAGCAGTGCTACAACACGGTCAACTGCACCTATTCTGCGGACGGGTCCATCACCCTCACTTTCTCCGCGGCCAGCGCGGGAGATCAGATCCTGACTTACCGCGACGCGGCCATGGAGGCGGCCATTGCCGTCCATGATGCCCTGTGGGAGAGCGGAGAGATCACCACCTCCATGTCCGACTATGAGAAGGCCCGGGTCTACTTCACCTGGATCTGCGATAACTGCGTCTATGATTACACCGCCGGGGACAGCTCCCTGAGCCATATTGCATACAGCCTGTTTGAAAACGGCACCGCCGTGTGCGACGGGTACACCGGCGCCTACAACCTGCTGCTGAAGCTGGAGGGCATCGACTGCACAGCCCTCTCCAACAACTCCCACATCTGGACCGTGGCCACCTTGGACGGCACAGACTACCACATCGACACCACCTGGGGCGACAGCGGCCCCGCCCCCAATTACGACTACTTCGCCATGACTGCCGAAGAGTCCTGGCAGCACCACAGCTGGTAAGCTGTTGAAAAGCGCCCCCGGCAAAAGCCGGGGGCGCTTTTTTCTCTTCAGGGGCTGCCAACTTTCAAAGATGATGGTCCCGCAGCAGCCGCTTGGCCTGCTCCCACAGCTCGTCGCTGACAGTCTGGACCACCACGACCTTCTGCACCAGCTCCGGCAGGGCAGCCGTCAGCTCATGCTCGATCAGCGTCTCGTTGGTCAGGTCCGCGGAGGGGCACCCGGCACACTGGCCCAGCAGCTTGATATACAGCACGCCGTCCTCCAGGTGGTCGATCTCCAGCTCACCCCCGTGGGCCCGGAGAGACGGGCGCACCTTCTCGTCCAGCACGGCTTCGATCTGCTTCCACTCTTCACTCATGTGTTTTCCTCCTGTTCTGCCGCCTTGGCGGCGGCAATCTCCTCCCGGATGCGGTGGCGGGTGCTGTCAAACAGCAGCTCCCGGTTGTGGCGGAAATAGGCGTCACAGCCAAACTGCTCCACGAACCAGGAGGTGTTGTACCCGGCGGTGATCTCCGTGACGAAGATCACCAGCTCCTGGCTGTTGCCGAAGGTGGTCTCTAGGAAACGGAAGGCGTTGTCGAACATGTCCTTCGTCTCCATGGCCATGGCCTTCCGCCGCTCCACCTCTTCACCGAACCAGCCCCGGACGGCGTCCATAGCCCCTTCCGGGGCCACGGCCTCCCGGTCCAGCCGCTGGCGGTAGTCCTCCAGGGCGTTGATCTCCCGCTGCTTGAGGTCCCGGGACTCCTTGTCCAACTGGCCGGCCTCTTTGGCCTGCTTCATGGCAGTGCGCCGCTTCCACAGCAGCTGGTCCAGCACCGTCAGCGGCGGCGCGTCCGCGATCTTCTCCCGAAACTCTGTCAGGGAGGTGTGGAGGGCGTCGGTCAGGGCGTCCTGGCAGCGGGTGTTCCGGGCTTCCTCGCTGAGCCGGGACAGCACCAGCCCCATGACGGAGAGCTTCTCATCAAAGGGCGCCTCCCGCAGCTCCAGCACGGTGATGTTCTCCCAGGTGCCGCTGAGGATCCCCTCCACGTGGTAGGTCTTTTGATACTTGTAGAACATCTCCAGGTAATTGGCGAAGTCCTTGGCAATGCGGGGCATCTGGATGTACTGCCCCACCACCTCCCGGTCCGCCCGGATGCCCAGGGTCTCATAAGCGTACAGCAGTTCGCTCAGATCCTCCCAGCCCCGGGCGGTGGCAAACTGGAGGCCGTCCGCCGTGTTCTCGATGCGGTAGAAGTTGTCCTTCTTGATGTCCAGGTAGGAGAGGATGGCCCCGTGGAGGTTCTTCCGGCGGGCGTACTCCTTCCACACGCCGTAGTCCTCCTCCACGTCGATGCGCTTCACCCGGTCCAGGGTCACCACGTCGAAGTCCCGGACGGACTTGTTGTACTCCGGCGGGTTGCCCGCCGCCACGATGAGCCACCCCTCAGGCAGCGCCTGGTTGCCGAAGGTCTTGCACTGGAGGAACTGGAGCATCATGGGGGCCAGGGTCTCGCTGACGCAGTTGATCTCGTCCAGGAAGAGGATGCCCTCCTGCAGCCCGGTCCGCTCCATCAGCCGGTAAACGGAGGAGAGGATCTCGCTCATGGTGTACTCGGTGACGGAGACCTCCTCCCCGCCATAAGTCCGCTTTTCGATGAAGGGCAGGCCGATGGCGCTCTGTCGGGTGTGGTGGGTGATGGTGTAGGCCACCAGGCCCACGCCGGTCTCGGCGGCGATCTGCTCCATGATCTGGGTCTTGCCCACGCCCGGCGGGCCCATCAGCAGCACCGGCCGCTGGCGCACTGTGGGGATCAGGTAGTTCCCCAGCTGGTCCTTGGCCAGATACGCCTTCAAGGTATTGGTGATCTCCTGCTTTGCCTGTTTGATGTTCATATCGTTAGCTCCTTACAGTTGGGGAAGTTCGTCCAAATCGATCAGGTCCAGCCCGGCGGCTTTGGCCTCCTCCGCTGCCTCCCGGGCGGCCTGTTCCAGGGCCGGGGTGGGCACCACCAGCCGGATAGCCCAGGGTGGCATCTTTACGGACAGGGGCGGCTCCTCCAGCAGCACGAAAGCCGTGTCATAGGGCGGCCGCTTCCGGGGATAGACGCCCATGCCGTCGGTGAAGTATACCAGCCCCCGAAGGGAGGTGAAGGCCCCCTCTGCCTGGAGCTCCGCCACGTGTTCAAACACCGGCCGGAAGTCCGTGGCGCTGCCGCCCATCAGAGAGAAGTTCTCCATATAGGCTTTCAATTCCTCCAGGTCGCGGATGGGGGTGTCGGACCGGACCTGGTCGTCGCACTGGAGAATGCGGATGTTCACCTTCCGAGTGAAGGTCTCCGTGCTGCGGAGGATGGCGTAGGTGCAGGCCAGAAACTGCCGCACCAGCTCGCCGGAGGTGGACATAGAGGTGTCCACGGCGATGACGAAGTCCTCGATCCGCTTCTCCTCCTTCGTCTCCGGCGGCTCCACCAGGGGCATGTTGCCGTAGAGCTGGAGGCCATAAGTGTAGAAGATGTAGTCGAAGGCATCTCCGTCTACCGCCATCACCTCCCGGGGTACGGCGAACCTCCGGAGGAAGGTCCGGTAGTCCACGTCGTCCCGGTTGGCCACCTGGATCTGCTCCAGCACCGCCTCGCCGCCGGTGGCCTTGCCGGCCAGCACCGTCTCCAGTCCTGTCTGGGTCTTTTCGGAGACGCCCTGCCACTTCTGCTCCCGCTGCTTCTGCTGCTCCTGGTCCTGCTGGTCCGGATCCCACAGGCCATGATCGTCCACCAGAAAGGTCCGCTGGAGCCGGGCCACCTCATACTCCGGCAGGTCCAGCCGCAGGAGATGGCGGTAGATACCCTCTGCCGTCAGCACCGGCATCTCTGCCCGGCACTCGCCGTAGAACTTCTGCTTGGCGGGGACGAAGCCCCCGGCCAGACAGGGGTAGTCCAGCTCGTCCAGGATGCTCTCCACCGCGGCGTCGCAGGCCAGGTCCCACAGCTCCGCCACCCTGCCCCGCTTCTTCCACAGGTGCCGCAGCATACAGTGGAGCAGCACGTGGAGATAGGCCCGGTCCACCGCCGTCCGGGACCGGAGATACCGCTCCGAGAGGAAGCTGCCGTCGTAGTACAGCGTCTCCCCGTCGGTGGCCAGGGACAGCGTCACCCCGCCGCCGGGCTGGAAGTCCAGGCTGCACAGCGCCACATCCAGATAGGGCAGATTCAGATACAGTTCATTCCGGGCCGTCTGCAAAATCTCCAGTCCGATGGCCGTCAGGTCCTTGGCCGCCATGGTGCGCCTCCTTCCCTGCTATAAGTCAAAAGTCTTGTCCAGCCCCCGGGGGGCCGCATCCCGCTGCTGTTCCAGCAGCAGGGCCAGGGCCTCGGAGACCCCGCTCTCCCTCGCCAGGGCGCAGGCGGCGGACAGGGCCTCCCGGTCCGGCTCCGCCGTCCTCAGCAGAAACGCCAGCCCCGGCATGTCCCGCTCTCCCACCAGCCAGACTGCCGCCTCTCCGGCGTGGGCCCGGAGGTAGGACAGGTACTGCCCCTCCGCCCGGGGCGTCAGCTCCACCGGGTAGCGCAGCCGCCAGAAGGCCAGCCGCACCGCGCAGTCCTCATCGTGCTCCATGCCCAGAAAACCGCTCCACAGCTCGTCATACGTCCGCAGGTCCAGCCGCTTCCGGCGGAAGGAGTGGTGATAGGGATATCCGGCGCCGAAGATGTTGTAATCAAAGTGATGGGCCGGGCAGTTCTCCTCATAGACCTCCCGGTACTCCGGAAAGAGCAAACGGAACACGGTGCCGTCCGTCTCCTCCACGGTGACGTCCAGCTCCCAGGGCAGTTCGTCGGCAAACCAGGCCAGGGTGTCCCCCTGCTCCCCCACCCGGGTCAGATGGAAGGCTGCCAGCCGTCGGCAGTTCATCAGCACCCCGCCGCCCCACTGACCGATGCCGTCGTGAAGCCGCAGGGTCCGCAGGCCGCCGCAGTTCATCAGGGCGTAATCCCCCACCCGCTCCAGGGACCGGGGCAGGGTCAGGTCCTCCAGGTCCCGGTTGCTCCAGGTCCCCGGGTCCGTCCCGGTGCCGCAGGTCACCAGCAGGTCCTCCCCCTCCGCGGAAGCGGCGGTGGGCGAGAGGGCGTGGTCCCCCAGGGCCGTCACCGGCAGGCCGTATAACGTCTCCGGCAGGCGGGCCCGGGCGTCGCAGGTGGCCGCCCGCAGGATGGTAATCCCCGCCGCCTCCCGGCGAATGGTTAGCTTCCAGTTTCCGCTGCCGGGGATGGTCTCCACGGCGCTCACCTCCTTTTCTCCGGACAAGCCGTCAGTCTCAGCTTTAGTAGTGTATCACATTTTCTGTTGAGAGCCTAGCCCCAAGGACCACAAAAATTTTTGCGGGATCCAGCATTTCCCTCTTGACAATCCGTGCATACTGTATATACTGTAAATGTACAGTACGAACAGGAGTGACTTCCATGGAACTCATCATCCGCAATACCACCAACCAACCCATCTACGATCAGATCTACTCCCAGATCAAAGCCCAGATCATTGCCGGGAAGCTCTCCCCCGGAGAGGCGCTGCCCTCCATCCGGGCCCTGGCCAAGGACCTGCGGATCTCCGTCATCACCACCAAGCGGGCCTACGACGAGCTGGAGGCCGACGGCTTCCTCTACACCGTGGCCGGCAAGGGCTGCTTTGTGGCGGAAAAGAATCTGGACCTGATCCGGGAGCAGAAGCTGAAGGATCTGGAGGACCACCTGGACGCCGCCGTGGAGCTGGCCGCCCAGTGCGGCGTCTCGGCACTGGAGCTGATGGAAATGCTCCGCATCCTGCTGAAAGAGGAGGAACCTCACGTATGAACGCCATTGAATTGAGCCATGTGACGAAACGCTTTCCCGGCTTTACCTTACAGGACCTGTCCCTCACCGTGCCCAGCGGCACCATCTGCGGTCTGGTGGGAGAGAATGGCGCCGGCAAGTCCACCACCATCCGCCTGCTGATGGGGGCCCTGCGGCCGGACAGCGGCACCTGCACCGTCCTGGGGGCGGATTCCGCCGCGCCGGAGTTTCTCTCCCTGAAAGAGGACATCGGCGTGGTGCTGGACGAGGCCTATTTCCCAGAGAGCCTGAATGCCCTTCAGGTGGGAGGCGTCATGGCCAAGACCTACCGCCGTTGGGACGGAAAGCAGTACCAGAATTACCTCACCCGCTTCGGCCTGCCGGAGAAAAAGCCCTTCAAGGACTTCTCCCGTGGCATGAAGATGAAGCTGGCCATCGCCGTGGCCCTGAGCCACAGCCCCAGGCTGCTGGTGCTGGACGAGGCCACTGCCGGCCTGGACCCCATCGTCCGGGACGAGGTGCTGGAGATCTTCAACGAGTTCACCCGGGAGGAGGACCACTCCATCCTGATCTCCTCCCACATTTTGAGCGACCTGGAGAAGCTGTGCGACTATATCGCCTTCCTCCACCAGGGGCGGCTGCTGTTCTGCGACGAGAAGGATCGGCTGCTGGAGGAGTATGGCATCTTCGTGGGCACGGCAGATCAAGTGAACAGCCTTCAGGACGGGGCCGTGGTAGCCCGGGAGAACAGCAGCTTCGGCGGCGTCCGGTGCCTGGTGAAGCGGGCGCTGGTGCCTGCGGGCTGGGCGCTGGAGCGGCCCACAGTGGAGGATATCGTCCTGTTTTTGGTGAAAGGAGCGAAGGAGCAATGAGTGCCCTGCTTTTGAAAGACTACTACGTGATCTTCCGGCAGATGAAGATCTTCCTGCTGTTAATTCTGGTGTTCTCCTGCATCCCCGGCACGTTTTACAGCACCTTTGCCGTGGTGTATGCCTCTATGCTGCCCTACACCGCCCTGGCCTATGACGAGCGGAGCCGCTGGGACCAGATGGCTGCCATGATGCCGTATTCCGCCCGGGACGTGGTGCTGAGCAAGTATCTCTTCGGCTGGATCGCCGTGGCCGTCTCGGCGGCGGCCACCTTTGTCCTTCAGACCATCCTGTCGGTCATCTGGCTCAGCGATGTGGAGGGTCCCTCCATCCCCGTCATCCTGCTGTCCGTGTGCGTGGCCGTGTGCATCCTGGACATCACCCTGCCCATGATGTTCCGGTTCGGCGTAGAAAAGGGGCGGCTGGCGATGTTCCTCATCATCTTTCTGGTGTGCGCCAGCGCCGGAGG
>ENA-UESP01002516-UESP01002516.1-human-gut-metagenome-genome-assembly--contig:-NODE-2516-length-9951-cov-3.178955_pt1 | contig 9951 bp, 5 predicted proteins | sample MGYA00243003_ERZ508004 | MGnify/ENA primary metagenome ERZ508004 (study PRJEB26167, sample SAMN06115443) | human gut metagenome | host: Homo sapiens | place: China:Henan | collected 2015-07-29 | study...
AGGGACACCCCGAAGATGTCCGCCAGGGCGAATTCGACTCCTCGGCCGAAGCCCGCGTCAACATGATGGACTTCCGTGTCGGCCAGGAGACCGAGTCGTGGTTCAACGATGCCTTCAGCCTCGTGCAGCGCTTCGTCTCCGAAGGCGGCTACCGTCTCTATCCCGACCAGGTGATCGTTCCCGACCAGGTGAGCGCAGGCAGCCGTGTCAAGGTCGCTTCGCGCTGGCGCAACATGGGCTGGGGCTATTTCCCGAACAACCTGCCGCAGTGGAACTACAAATACAAGGTGGCCTTCGCTTTGATCGACGCTTCGGACAAGGCGCAGAAGGTCTTCGTCGACAAGGACTGCGAGCCTTCGACCTGGGTCGAGAGCAAGCCCTTCTCCTACACCTTCGAAACGCCGGCCGTCGATCTTCCCGCGGGGAAATACACGTGGGGCATCGCCATCGTTGACACGACGAAGGAGAACCGGCCTGCCATCCAGCTCGCCGTAAACAACGAAAAGACGGCCGAAGGCTGGGTGAAACTGCACGAAGTACAGATCAACTAACGCCTGAAAAACCATGAAGAGGGTTGCATTGCTTTCCGCAGCGCTGCTGCTGTCCGTCACCGCCTCCTTCGGGAGCGGCGTCCTGGTCGAGGCCGAGAGTTTCCGCGACAAGGGCGGGTGGGCCGTGGACCAGCAGTTCATGGACCAGATGGGTTCGCCCTACCTCATCGCGCACGGCATGGGCAAACCCGTGGCGGACGCCGTGACGACGGTCGAATTCCCGGAAACGGGAACCTACCGGGTCTACGTCCGGACGTTCAACTGGGTCGCCCCCTGGTACGACGGGGAAGGTCCCGGAAAGTTCGCCCTCCGGGTCGGCAGCCGGAAACTGTCCGCGACGCTCGGCTGCACGGGCAGCGAGTGGATGTGGCAGTGCGCCGGAAAGGTCTCCGTCCGGAAAGGTCCGGTCAGCGTTTCGCTGACCGACCTTTCCGGATTCGACGGCCGCTGCGACGCCGTCTATTTCACCACCGAAGAGGGCGACGTCCCTCCGTCCGGAAGCGCGGAACTCGCTACGTTCCGCAAACGGATGCTCGGCATCCCCGCAACGCCGCAAACCGCCGAATCGTTCGATTTCGTCGTCGTGGGCGGCGGCATCGCAGGCATGTGCGCCGCGGCCGCGGCGTCCCGGCTGGGGTGCAGCGTCGCTCTGGTCAACGACCGCCCGGTGCTGGGCGGCAACAACAGCTCCGAAATCCGCGTGCATCTGGGCGGCGTCATCGAGCTTGGCCCCAACGAGGGACTGGGCCGCATGATCCGCGAATTCGGCCACTCGCGCGAAGGCAACGCCCGACCGGCCGAAAACTACGAGGACGCGAAGAAAAGTGCGTTCATCGCCGGGGAGCAGAACGTGAAGCTGTTCTCCAGCTGCCGCGCCGTAGCGGTGAACAAAGAGGGCGGCCGGATAAAATCCGTAATCGTCCGCCACATCGAAACCGGGGAGGAGACGACGCTCGAAGCGCCGCTTTTCGCCGACTGCACGGGCGACGGAACCGTCGGATTCCTGGCCGGAGCCGACTACCGCATGGGCCGCGAGAGCCGCGACGAATTCGGCGAAACGCTGGCGCCCGAAACCGCCGACCGGATGACGATGGGTTCGTCCGTCCAATGGTATTCGGTCGACACGGGCCGCAAAACCTCGTTCCCGACGTTCAGCTACGGCGTGGAGTTCAACGCCGAAAACTGCGAGCGGGTGACGATGGGCGAATGGAAATGGGAGACGGGCATGAACCTCGACCAGATCCGCGATTTCGAACGCATCCGCGACTACGGCCTGCTGGTGATCTATTCGAACTGGAGCTTTCTCAAGAACGGCCTGAAAGACAATGCCAAGTACCGCAACCGCGAGCTGGGCTGGGTGGCCTATGTGGCCGGCAAACGCGAATCGCGGCGGCTTCTGGGCGACTACGTCCTCAAACAGGACGACATCGACAAGAACGTCTTCCACGAAGACGCCTCGTTCACCGCGACGTGGGACATCGACCTGCATTTTCCCGATTCGCTCAACTCCGTGCGCTTCCCGGGCCGGGAGTTCAAGGCCGCGACCAAACACATCCACATCTATCCCCATGCCGTGCCTTACCGGTGTCTCTACTCCCGCAACGTGGACAACCTGTTCATGGCCGGGCGGAACATCAGCGTGACGCACGTGGCCCTCGGAACGGTGCGGGTGATGCGCACGACGGGCATGATGGGCGAGGTGGTCGGCATGGCAGCCTCGCTGTGCCGCAAATACGACGCTTCGCCCCGCCTGATCTACCAGAAACACCTCGGAGAACTCCGCAGGCTGATGCGCGAAGGCGTCGGCAGAAAAGAGGGGCTTCCCGATAACCAGAAATTCAACACGGGCGGTTCTCTGAAAGCGCCCCGCGCACTGCGCAACGACTGAAAACGACAATGAAAAAACTACTGACACTGCTGCTTGCGCTGCCCCTCGCATGGGGACACGCCGCAGCGCAGGAGAACGCGAAATATACGATCCTCCTCACCGGGGCCTCGTTCGCCTCGCCGCAGAACGGCTGGTTCGAAATCGGATGCCGGCAACTGGACGCCCGGGCGCTCAACCGGGCCATCGGCGGCGAGTCGATCGCCGACACGGCCAACCGGATGGCCGAGGGCACGCTCTGGAACGCCGGGGAGCTGGACGAGATGGATGCGCTGGTCATCATGCAGGTCCACAACCGCGACGTCTCGGCCACGGGCGGCCTGAAAGAGAAGTACACCGATTACACGACGCCGTTCGACCGGAGCAACTACGCCGCGGCGTTCGATTACGTCATCAAACGCTACCAAAGCGAGTGTTACGCCCTGAAGGACGACCCGAAATCGAAGTACTACGGCACGAAATCGGGTAAACCCGCCGTCATCGTCCTCTGCACCGACTGGCACGACGCGCGGACGACCTACAACGCCGCCATACGGCGCCTCGCCGCACGGTGGGGCCTGCCGCTCGTGGAGTTCGACAGGAACATCGGCTTCTCGAAAGACACTCCGAACCCGGCCACCGGGACCCAGCAGAGCCTGCTCCACGCCCAGGACACGCAAACCATCGAAGGCGTCGCCTACGGGTGGCATCCCCAGCGGGGCCAAGACAAATACATCCAGCAGCGGATGGCTGCGATCTTTACCGACACGATGCGCAGAATCCTGCCGGCAAAATAGAATCCCGACCATGAAACACACACTCCCGATACTGTTCACGATGCTGCTCTGCGGCACGTCCGCCTTCCCGCAGGAGGGCTGTTACAGCCGTTTGCAGAACGACACCCTGACGATCGGCAACTCCCGGATCGAACGCCGGTTCGTCTGGAACGGCGGCAACCTGATGACGCAGAGCCTGACCGACTTTTCGTCGGGACAGGTGTGGACTTCCCGTTCCCTGACGCCCGACTTCAAGGTCGCGGGCGATACCCGAAGCACCGGCGGACGCTGCTCGACGAAACGGATCGCCGAAACCGACATCCATCCGGCGCGGCTGGAAGTCACCGTGGAATTTTCGCTGGGAACGCTCGACGTGCGGCGGATTTACCGCATCTGCGCCGACACTCCGGCGATCGCCTGCGACACCTACCTCAAAGGCAGCGCCGCACAGCTTCCCGACAGCCGGACGGTCAACGCCGCCGACCGCAAGAACATCGAATCGACCGCCGACATGCAGTCGCAGCCGGTCGCCGCGACCCTCGACCGGTTCAACCCCGGCGGGTTCCACTGGCACACGCGGATCGTGGAGTTCCAGGACGTCACGGACTGGAACAACAACCTGGTCTTCGAAACCGACGTCATTCCCTACCGGAAAAACAGCTACCGGGGCAACCTGCTCTTCGCCCGCAACGCCGAGAACGGCCGCGGGTTCTTCTTCCTGAAGGAAGCCCCCGGTTCGGGCGTGCAACTGGCCTATGGCGGCGGGGACTTCACGGCGGAGTTCGGCGATTTCACGGTGACGGGACTGGGCGTGACGGAGAAGGACCTCCGCGAAGGGGAGTGGGTGAAAGCCTACGGATGCGTCCTCGGAGTCTGGTCGGGCGGAGAACTCGAACAGTTGACGGCCCTGCGGAGCTACCAGAAAAATTTACGGAAGCTGCTTCCCGGACGCGACGAGATGGTGATGATGAACACATGGGGCGACCGCAGTCAGGACACGAAGGTGAACGAACGGTTCTGCCTGGCCGAGGTCCGCAAGGCCGCGCATCTGGGCATCACGCATTTCCAGATCGACGACGGCTGGCAGGTGGGCAAAAGCCCCAACTCCGCCGTGGCGAAGGGGTCGTTCAAAAACATCTGGGACAATCCCGACTACTGGAAACCCGACCCGGAGAAATACCCCCGGGGATTGCACCCTGTCGTGGAGCTGGGCCGGGAACTGGGCGTGGAGATCTGCCTCTGGTTCAACCCGAGCGTACAGGACGGCTATGCCGACTGGGAGAAGGACGCGCAGGCCCTCGTCGGTCTCTACGACGAGTACGGCATCCGCACGTTCAAGATCGACGGACTGGCAATCCCCGACAAACGCTCCGAAAGCAACCTGCGGCGGCTGTTCGACCGCGTGCTGGAGCGGACGGGCGGCCAAGTGGTCTTCAACCTCGACGCCACGGCCGGACGCCGCGGAGGCTACCACATGTTCAACGAGTACGGCAACATCTTCCTCGAAAACCGTTACACCGACTGGCAGAACTACTACCCCTACTGGACGCTGCGCAACCTGTGGATGCTCTCCAAATACGTTCCCGCGGAGAAGCTCCAGATCGAGTTCCTCAACAAATGGCGCAACACGGAAAAATATGCCGGCGACCCGTTCGCCCCGGCCAATTACAGTTTCGAATACCTCTTCGCAACGACCATGGCCGGACAGCCGCTGGCCTGGATGGAGGCGAGCGGACTGCCCGAAGAGGCGCTGGGCATCGGCGCGCTGATTGAACGCTACAAAGAGGTGCAGCACGATTTCCACCGCGGAGTGATCCTCCCCGTGGGCGACGAACCGTCGGGCCGCTCGTGGACCGGATTCCAGTCGGTCGACGGCGAGCGGGGCTACCTGATCTTCTTCCGCGAGCAGAACCCCGACCGGAAGGCCCGGATCGAAACATGGCTCCCCGAGAACTCGAAAGTGCGCCTCACGCCGGTGCTGGGGAGCGGGAAGGCCGCCGTGCAGAAGACCGGACGCCGCGGAACGCTGGAGGTGGAACTTCCCGCGCCCAACGACTACACGATGTACCGCTACGAACTGATCCGCTGACGAACCACAAATCCTGATAACAATGAAAACACCGATAAAATTCATCCTGTCATTTGCTCTGCTGCTGCTCGCGGCGGCCGACATCGCAGCCCAGGAGCTGATCACCAACGTTTACGGACGCGACGTGCAGTCGCTCAACGGAAAGTGGGACGCCATCGTCGATCTCTACGATCAGGGCCGCAAAAACAAGATCTACCTCAACCGCAGGCCGGAGGGAAAGACCGATTTCTACGAATATTCGTTCGACAACGGCCTGCGGCTCGACGTTCCCTCGGACTGGAACTGCCAGATGCCCGAGCTGAAATACTACGAAGGCACGGTGTGGTATGCCCGGCGGTTCGACGCCCCCGAGCAGACCGGCCGGCGGCAGTTCCTCTATTTCGGAGCCGTCAGCTACCGCTGCCGGGTCTACCTCAACGGCGAGGAGATCGGCGCCCATGAAGGCGGATTCACACCCTTTGAGATCGAGGTGACGGGCCGCCTCAGGCCCGAAGGCAACTTTCTGGCCGTGGAGGTCAACAACACCCGCACCACAGACGCCATCCCGGCGATGGCCTTCGACTGGTGGAACTACGGCGGCATCACGCGCGACGTGATGCTCGTCAGCGTGCCCGACGCTTTTATCCGGGACTATTTCATCCGCCTCGGCAAGGATTCCGACGACCGGATCGACGCCGATGTGCAGCTGGCGGGCGCCGCTGCCGGAACGGCCGTACGGATCGAGATTCCCGAACTGAACGTAGACCGGACCGTCACTGCCGGAGCGACCGGTACGGCCTCGGCGTCGTTCCGGGTCAGGAGACTGCAACGCTGGTCCCCCGCCGATCCGAAACTTTACCGGGTGATCGTCTCCACGGACCGCGACCGGGTGGAGGAGTCGATCGGGTTCCGCAATATCCGCACCGAGGGCGAAGAGATCGTCCTCAACGGCTCGCCCGTGTTCCTCAAGTCGATCTCGTTCCACGAAGAGATCCCCCAGCGCATGGGCCGGGCACACTCCGAGGCCGACGCCGTGATGCTGCTCAGCGAGGCCAAGGCACTCGGCTGCAACATGATCCGTCTGGCGCACTACCCGCAGAACGAACATATCGTCCGGCTGGCCGAAAAGATGGGCTTCCTGCTCTGGGAGGAGATTCCCATCTGGCAGGGCATCGACTTCGCCAACGACCCAACCCGCGAAAAGGCGGGCCGCATGATCCGCGAGATGGTCACGCGCGACAAGAACCGCTGCGCCCTGACGTTTTGGGGCGTGGCCAACGAGACGCAGCCTTCCGGGCCGCGCAACGCCTTCCTGCGCCACCTGATCGCATGCTGCCGGGAGATCGACGACACGCGCCAGATCGTTGCGGCGTTCGATCTGGTGCGTTTCGACCGCCAGCGGCAGCTGTTCGTCATGGACGACCCGTTCATCGGGGAACTGGATGTCGTGGCCATCAACAAATACATGGGCTGGTATCACCCGTGGCCCCTCACGCCCGATAAGGCGGTGTGGGACGTGGCGCGCGGCAAACCGCTGATCATCTCCGAATTCGGCGGCGAGGCGCTCTACGGCCAGCACGGCCCGGCCGATGTGGCCAGCTCGTGGAGCGAGGAGTATCAGGAGGCCCTCTACCGCGACAACCTGCGCATGTTCGAGAACATCCCCAACCTGCGGGGCGTGTCGCCGTGGATTCTGTTCGACTTCCGCTCGCCGTTCCGCTTCCACCCCGCCAACCAGGAGGGCTGGAACCGCAAGGGGCTGGTTTCCGACCAGGGATACCGCAAGAAAGCGTGGTATCTGATGAAAGCCTATTACGACAAACATTAAAAGAAGATGAAGAAATTTTTGACATACACGCTTCTCGGCGTCCTGCTCGCAGGCTGCGCCGGAAGCGGGCGGGAACCGCTGGAGACCGTCGTGGACAAGGCGCTGGCCGGCGCCGAGCGGCAGACGCTGCTGATGGCCGAGAAGTACAGTGCGCGCGAAGGCCGCCTGCCGCGCACGTGGGAGAACGGCGAGGACGTCTCGTCGGATTCGCGCTGGTGGTGCAGCGGCTTTTTCCCGGGCGTGCTGTGGTACGTCTACGAGAACGGCCGCAACCCCCGGGTGCTGGAGTACGCCCGGATGTTCACCGCACGCGTCGAGCGGGAAAAACACACCACCGACAACCATGACGTGGGGTTCATGCTCTATTGCAGTTTCGGCAACGGACTGCGCCTCACGGGAGACAAGTCCTACGAGGAGGTGCTGCTCACCGGGGCGCGCTCGCTGGCGACGCGCTTCAAACCCGAAGTAGGGCTGATCCGCTCGTGGGACCATAACCGCGACAAATGGCAGTATCCGGTCATCATCGACAACATGATGAACCTCGAACTGCTGATGTGGACCGCCGACCGTTCGGGCGACAAGTCGCTGCGCGACATGGCCGTATCGCATGCTGACAAGACGCTGAAACACCATTTCCGCCCCGACTTCAGCTCCTGCCACCTGGTCTCCTACGACACGATCTCGGGACAGCCCCATCTCAAGCAGACCCATCAGGGCCTCTCCGACTCCTCGGCCTGGAGCCGCGGACAGGCATGGGGACTCTACGGCTACACCTGCATGTACCGCCTCACGGGCGACGCCCGCTACCTCGAACAGGCCCGCGGCATCGCCGGATTCCTCATCAACCACAGGAACATGCCCGCCGACGGGATTCCCTACTGGGATTTCGACGCTCCGGCCCTCGCCTCCACGCCGCGCGACGCATCGGCGGCCGCGATCATGGCCTCGGCGCTGGTCGAGCTGAGCGGCTTCGTGCCCGCAGCCGAAGGGGAGCGGTACATGGCTTTCGCCGAAAAGCAGATCCGCACGCTGGCCTCGCCCGAATACACCGCTCCGGCGGGTGAGAACGGAGGCTTCATTCTCCGGCACAGCACGGGAGCCTATCCCTTCTCCTCGGAGGTCGACGTGCCGCTCACCTACGCCGACTACTATTATCTGGAGGCGCTCACGCGCATCAAACGCCGATTGCAGCCATGACCGCCGTGAAAAAATACGCGCTGCTGTCGCTCTGCGGCCTGACCCTGTTCTGCGCCCGGGCGCAGATGCCCGCGACAAACTACGACGAATCGCAGGTTCCGGCCTACACGCTGCCCGACCCGCTGACAACCATCGCCGGCAAAAAGGTGACTGACGCCGAAACGTGGACTTCGGAACGCCGTCCCGAACTGCTGTCGCTGTTCGAAAGCGAGGTCTACGGAAAAGCCCCCGGCCGCCCCGAGGGACTGCATTTCGAGGTCTTGAGCGAGGACCGCTACACGCTGGGCAACATGGCCACCCGCCGGGAGATCGCCGTCTATTTCACCGAGAGCGACGCACATTTCATGACCTGAATTTCAAGGGCAACCACACGATCTGCGACGACCCGTTGATTACGGAGTCCGTTTCGCGCATGAAGCCGCGCGAAGAGGGCGGCAGCGAAGTCCGCGCAAAAGGGTTCCCGCGCGCCGCGGCGGCATCGCGGTGGCCGGTCGAGATGCTGATCGCCAACGGCTACGGCCTCGCCACGATTTACCGCGGCGACATCGACCCCGACTACGACGACGGCTTCCAAAACGGCGTTCACCCGCTCTTTTACCGCGAGGGGCAGACCAAACCGGCCCCCGATGAATGGGGCACGATCGCGGCCTGGGCCTGGGGCTTGAGCCGCGCGATGGACTACCTCGAAACCGACGAGGATGTCGATGCCTCCCGCGTGGCGGTCATCGGGCATTCGCGGCACGGCAAAACGGCCCTTTGGGCCGCAGCCGTCGATCCGCGCTTCGCCATGGCCGTGTCGAACGACTCGGGATGCGGCGGCGCGGCGTTGTCGCGGCGTTGTTACGGCGAAACCGTAGCCAGGATCAACAGCCTCTTCCCGCATTGGTTTTGCGGGAACTTCAAACAGTATTCGGGCAACGAGGCGGCTTTGCCCGTCGACCAGCACGAACTGATTGCGCTGATAGCCCCGCGCCCGGTGTATATCGCCAGCGCTGTCGAGGACCGTTGGGCCGATCCGAAAGGCGAGTTCCTCGCGGGGGTCCACGCCACGCCGGTCTACGAGTTGTTCGGCCTGGTGGGACTTTCGGGAACGGAACTGCCCCAAACCGACGCGCCCGTGCTGTCGGGACACATCGGCCACCACGTCCGTTCGGGCGACCACGACATCACGCTCTACGACTGGCGGCAATTCGTGAAATTCGCGGACAAACACCTGAAACGATAATCTAAAACAACACCATACATGAAAAACCGGTTTATAAAACTGCTTCTCGCGGCCGTGCTGTTGGGCTCCCTCTCCCCGGCGGCCGCCCAGACCCGCGAAATGGACCTCTCGGGAGAGTGGAGGTTCCAGACGGACGTGATGGATTTCCGCAGGGGATCGCTTTCGCCGCGCTACAACCACCAACTCCAGGAGACCATCATGCTCCCCGGCATCACCGACGACTACAAAATCGGCTACAAATCACCCTACCGCCATGTCGACCGCCTGACGCGCGTCTACGAGTACATGGGTCCGGCGTGGTATCAGCGCGACATCGAGTTCCCGGCCGACTGGAAGGGCAAGTGCATCTTCCTCTATTTCGAGCGCACCCACTGGCTCAGCTCGGTATGGGTCGACACCAAGGAGGTGAGCCGACTGGACTACATCAGCGTCCCCCACAACC
>ENA-UESP01002519-UESP01002519.1-human-gut-metagenome-genome-assembly--contig:-NODE-2519-length-9934-cov-3.471847_pt1 | contig 9934 bp, 8 predicted proteins | sample MGYA00243003_ERZ508004 | MGnify/ENA primary metagenome ERZ508004 (study PRJEB26167, sample SAMN06115443) | human gut metagenome | host: Homo sapiens | place: China:Henan | collected 2015-07-29 | study...
GCAGGCAATAGGTATCGGCAAGCTGGTCGGGGTCGGAAGCTTCCGCCTTGACCAGCTGGTTCCGCACGTCCGCCCGCAAGGAAGCCCGCTGTTCGCGCACGCGCACGCAGATGTGATGCTCCGGGTCGGTATAATCGGTCATCAGGTGCATGAACACGTTGCCGCTGTATCCGGGCTGGGAAACCAGTTCGTAAATGGACTGGAAAAACGCCAGAAGCTGCCGGGCGGATTCATTGGGATATTGATCCTGCGCCTGATCCCAAATCCGCCGGAATGCGGCTTCCCACTGGTCCATGCAGGCCATGACCAGTTCTTCCTTGGAAGGGAAGCAGCGGTAAAGTGTCATTTTTTTGATGCCTGCGGCCTGTGCGATGGCGTCGACGCTTACGGCCTGAACACCGCTTTGGCGGAACATCTGTTCCGCGATGCCGAGAACCCGTTCGCGGGTAACGGCGAGAGGCGTGCGCTGGCGGCGTTCTGTGGCGGGAGTGGCGGGGGCAATCCCTTTTGTTTCCATGACTTCTCCTATACGACGACTCCGGCGGAAGGCTTGCCGGTGTTGCAGAGGACGTCGCCGGACGCGGCCCGGAAACGTTGTTTTCCGGGCCGCGTCATGGGCGGTTACAGGACTTTTTTCTTTGTCCAGCCATGTTCCGTGGCCGCGTTTTCGGCTGCGGAGCCGCCGAGGACGCATACCGTCCCGGCTTTGGCCGCTTCAGCCATGACGTCGGCGAATTCCGTGAAGTGGCGGCGGGTCGTGCCGAGTATTTCCTCACGCATCTGCTGGCGCAGATCGTCGCGGTCGTCCGTCAGGTGGCGGGACAGCGACGCGGCTCCCCGTGCGTCGGGCAGGAGATAGGTGTCGAGATCTCCGATGGCCCCCACGATGGCAAGCGTCAGGTCGCGGTCGGAAAGATCCAGCTTCCGCAGGTAATCGGCGGTCGCGTCGTAGGTGGCGAGGGTCTTTTCGACATTGGGATCGCGGTAGGAGACCAGCGCCAATGAGCCGCTCATGCGATCGAGCGCGCAGAACGCGCCGTATGCGCCGCCCTGCACGCGGACCTGATCCCACAGCCAGCCCATGCGCAGATGCCGGGTGATGACGTGTGCGGAACCGTGCCACGTATAGCCGAGATCATAGATGTTGCAACCCTTCCCGACGTAGTTGACCTGTGCGGGCACGATAAGGGCTTCGTTGGCCGCGGCCCTGAGCGGCTCGCGTTCCAGCGGCACGGAGAAAGCCGTGGGCAGGGCGCGGCCGAGCGCGGCGGCGTAAGGCTGTACCGCGGCGAGGGTGCCCGCGTCGGCGGTGAGGTTGAGGATGGCGTCCTGACGGTTCAGGATGAGGCCGCGCAGGATTTCGAGATCCGCGCGCACGCTGTCCCAGTCGCTGACCACGCGCTCGGACAGGGCCCGGATGGCTTCAAGGTAGGTGATGCCGCCGATGGCTTCGCTGATCTGCCCGGCAAGGCTGTAGGCCGCGCGCAGGCGGGCGATGACCGTGCCGTGCCCGGCGGGGATGAGCGACTGCTCGAGGCGGGCGCGTTCCTCCAGCACCATCTGGGTGAAACGCTGCGGGTTGTCGAAGTTGGTGTCGGTGAGGACTTCGGCCATGAGCGAGAACAGGTCGTCGGCCTTGTCCGCCGTGGCCTTGCCGCCGAGGCAGAGCTTGGCGACGGGCATCCGGGTGCCGCGCATGGTGGCGACGAGGGGCGCGGCGTCCATGCCGCCGGTCTTGGAGGCCAGCAGGGTGCCGAGTTCCACGAAATCGCGCTTGGAGGTGCCCATTTCCGTGAGGCTGCGGCCCATGAGCGGGACGAGGGGCAGGAGTTCGGTGGGCACGGCGTCCAGCGGGAAGAGGATTTCCGCATACAGGATGCCGGACGTGTCGATGTCATGGGCGAGGATGGCCAGATCGCCCGCCTTGCCTTCTTCCTTGGGCAGGATCACGTTTTCGCGGGGCAGATCCGCGAGGGTCAGGCTCGGGATGGCGGCGAGGGCTTCGGGGCTGTCCGGGGCCTGCTGGCTGGCGCGCAGGGCTTCGGTGCAGGCCACGATTTCCTTGTGGTCTTCGTCGGAAAGGGCGTCGTAGATGCGCTGGAGCTTGGCGGCTTCGGCGGCTTCGCGCTCGGCGGCGAGGCCGGAGTCCGGGGTCAGGATGACCGTGGAGCGGTGCTCGTTGTCGAGGAACCAGCGCTTGATGGCGCCTTCAAAGACCTTTTCGCCGGAAGCGAGGCGGGCCTTGAGGGCGGCGAGGGGCTTCTCCCAGGCCAGCGGGGCGATGGGGTCGCCGTCGTACAGCCACGTGGCGAGGCTGCGGATCATGGCGGCGAGGCCGCGCGGGAACCGGCCCGAATTGTTTTCGCGCAAGTCGAATTCCACGCTGTTCACGGCGGCTTCCACGGCTGCGGCGGGGATGCCGTTCTCCGCGAGCTCGGCCAGCGTTTCCATGATCAGCATTTCCACGTCCTCGGCGGTGCCGGGCGTGATGGAGCGCAGGCCCACGGAGAAGAACGTCTGGCGCAGATCCGTTTCAAGGCCGCCGCCGGTGAGGTCTTCGCCGAGGCCGGATTCGATCAGCGCCTTGCGCAGGGGCGAACCGGGCAGTCCGAGGAGGATGTGCTCCAGCATTTCCAGCACGAGGAGTTCGCCCGTGTCGGCGGTTTCGCACGTCAGCCAGTTGAGGGTCACATGCCCCTTGTCGCCGTCTTCGCCGGAGGCATAGGGGAATTCAAGCTGGCGGGGCACGTCGAGGCGCGGCTGGAGCGGCACGGCGCTGTCGGTCTCGCGGCCCGTGAAGCGCGACAGGTACGGCTCAAGCAGCGCGAAACGCTGTTCTTCGGGGTCGTCGCCCCAGAAGAAGAAGCGGGTGTTGGACGGGTGGTAGTGCGACTCGTGGAACGACTTGAAGGCCTTGTAGGTAAGCTGGGGGATAACTTCGGGGTTGCCGCCGGAGTCGAGGCCGTAGGTCATGTCCGGGAACAGGGACTGCTGCGAGTGCTCCGCCAGCACGGAATCCGGCGAGGAGTACACGCCCTTCATTTCGTTGAAGACCACGCCTTTGTAGCGGAGCGGGCCCGCCGGGCTGTCGGCTTCGATGTGCCAGCCTTCCTGCTGGAAGCAGTTCTCGTCGATGCGGGGGAAGAACACGGCGTCGAGGTAGACGTCGACGAGGTTGTAGAAATCCTGAAGGTTGGCGCTGGCGACCGGGTAGCAGGTCTTGTCCGGGAAGGTGAAGGCGTTGAGGAAGGTCTGGAGCGACCCCTTGAGCAGTTCGACGAAGGGTTCTTTCACCGGGTATTTTTCCGAGCCGCAGAGGACGGAGTGTTCAAGGATATGGGCTACGCCGGTGGAGTCTTTCGGGGGGGTGCGGAACGTCGCGCCGAAGCACTTGTTCTCGTCGTTGTTGACTATGGAGAGCAGTTCCGCTCCGGTGGCGTCGTGCCGCCACAGTTTGACGGTGCCGGAAACTTCGGAAAGCCTTTCCTCGCGCACGAGGCTAAAGCCGCGGGTATTCATTTGGGTCTCCTTATATTGCATGAAAGGCTCGGGGAAAGGGCTCGCCGCGCGGGCGCGCATTTTCCTTCCGGGCCTCCCTTCTCCGGCGGGTTTACCCCGGAGCGTTACAGTCCGTTCACATGGGCGGCCATAGCCGCCCGCCGCCATTACGAGAAAGAATAACGCAATGGTATTTCCCTGAATGACATCGACCCGTGGACTGGTCAAGAGGGGATTATCAATGTTCTCACTCAAAGAACCTTTATTCTTTTTAGCACAAGTCGGAGAAACTGTTACCGGATGGCAGGGGGGTCCCAAGAACGGGTACCCCTTGGAACCATAAGGTATGTCCTTTTCCCTTGCTATCATTTTTTATCTCCAGCGCTCTTGATCGGATGGAAAGATGGTCGGCCGGCCCTGCGGGGATACGAGAAGCGGGCCGGAAATGCTTTCCCGGCCCGCTACGGAGAGACTGTCATCAATATGAATTGAAAAAGTAAGGATGGCTTGCCCTTTTGCCCGCCGTCCCTTCGATTGGCGCTCTATCCCTTTCCCATGAGCTTTTGGGCCAGACGTTCGGCGAGTTCGGCGTCTTCCTGCGGTTTTCTGCCGCTGATGCCGACGCCGCCGATGCAGCGCCCGGTTTCGTCGAATACGGGCACGCCTCCGGGCAGCGTGGAGAAGCCCGGATCGCAGAAGTCCGCGATGGAGAGGTTTTCCCGGACGAGGCGATCGTGGAAAGCCTGCGTGGTCAATTCCATACGCATGGCGGTGTATGCCTTGCTCTGGGCGATGGCTCCGGCGCGCTCGGGGGTGCCGTCCAGGCTGAGGAAGGCGGCGAGCTTGCCCGTGCGGTTGACGATGGCGACGCAGACGGGGGCGCCTCCGGCTGCTTCGGATTCGAGCCGATCCAGCACGTCCAGCACGGCGCGGAACGGAATGGCGTTGTTCATGGGAACGTTTCCTTGGTTAGTGTTCCATGTACTCGATCAAGTCCCGTACCTGGAGGACGGGCATATCGTGCAGTTGGGAGAAGGCCATGATCTCGGGGAGCCGGGCCATCGTGCCGTCGGGATTGGTCAGTTCGCACAGGACGCCGTAGGGCGGCAGCCCCGCAAGGCGCATGAGATCCACGCTGGCTTCGGTGTGCCCGGCGCGCTCGCGCACGCCGCCGGATCTCGCGCACAGGGGGAACACGTGGCCGGGGTGGTTCAAGTCGCCGGGGACGGCATCGTCGGCGATGGCTGTGCGGATGGTCTTCACGCGGTCGGCGGCGGAGACGCCGGTGGTGACGCCCTCGGCGGCCTCAATGGAAATGGTGAAGGCCGTGCGGTTCTTGCATGTGTTGTTTGCGACCATTTGAGGCAGGTCGAGCTGGCGGACCTTGTCTTCCGGCAGGCAGAGGCAGACGATGCCGCTGCATTCGCGGATGAGCAGGGCCATCTGCTCGTGGGTGATGGAGGCGGCGGAGAAGATGATGTCGCCTTCGTTTTCTCGGTCCTCGTCGTCCACGACAAGGACGCCCCGGCCTTTGCGGACGGCGGCGACGGCGGCTTCTACGCGCTCATTGCGGGTGGTGGTGAACTGATGCTGGCTCATGGTGCTCTCCAACGTGTCGGATGTGCAGCATCAGGGCGACAGACAGGAGCGCCACGGCATAACGCCGCAGCCCGGGAGCTGTGCATGTTGAGGCTCTCGCGGCGCGTGAATGCGCCGGCTGTCCATTTCTCTTTCATCCGGACTGTTACCGTCGGCTCCGGCTTCCCACCGGATCTGCTGACCCCTCCACGCGGAGGGCGCTCGCGGGCTCTCCCCGAATCGGGGAATACCGCCGGTGGGGACTTTCACCCCGCCCTGAGAATAGCCGGAGTGTAGGCAGGTCGACCGGGCCTGTCAATCATCTCCGGCGGCGGATGCTGGCGGGGACAGTTTTCCGGAAACGTCATTATTTTTGTACACAGGAATTGACACGAATGAATACAGCATTATCTCTTGGTTACAAAAGTTATCCACAGGAGGTTGTTGTTATGGAAACTACTCGTAATGCTGGTTCGTGTTGCGGTCATCATGGCGCCACTTCCGCCCCTGCTCACCGCACAGCCGCCCCCGCTCCGCAGGGCTATACCCCGGTGGATCAGCTCCACAATGAAATCGACAGGCTTTTTGGCGACTTTTTCGGTGGGTTCTTCTCGCCGTGGAGGGCGTTCTCCGGCATGGCCCCCCGGTCCGCCGACAATGCTCCCGATATGCTGATCCCCCATATGGATTTGTCCGTGACCGATACGGCGTACAAAGCCACGGTTGAACTCCCCGGCGTGGCGCAGGATCAGGTCAATATCGAAGTCCGCGACAACATGCTGATTGTCGAGGGCGAAAAGAAAAACGAAACCGAAGACAAGGACGAAAAGAAGGGCTATTACCGGATGGAGCGCTCATACGGCTCGTTCCGCCGCGTGCTCTCCCTGCCCGAGGACGTCGAAACCGACAAGATCACCGCGACCCACAAGGATGGCGTGTTGAGCATCGAGATTCCCCGCAAGGAACCCGAAAAGCCCGCCGCCCGCAAGATTGAGGTCGTGAAAGGCGAATAGCTGATGCGCTTGGGGAGGGCCTCCTTCCGGATGCTCCCTCCCCAAACCTTGCCCCGTGAACCTCTTGAGAAAACGTGTAAGGAGGCATTTCGGAGCCGTTTTTCCCAGATTTTGCGTCCGCTGGCACTTGCCATCCGAACGTGAAAACGGCCCACGATGTCATGTTGCGGTTCATCTCGCCCTTGCGTTCCTCCGCCGGGGCAATTGCGGAAACCGGGAATGCTGGTCATTCCCGGTTTTTCGTTGCCCGGCTTTTTCCTACATCCGGCGGATTGCCCCTCCCTTCGCACCGGGAAAGGCCGCAAGCGGGGATTCGATAAGCGTGAAAGTCTTGGGAGGGAGAGGGGGAGGTTTGGAGGGGGAGAGGGAACCTTTCTGAAGAAAGGTTCCCTCTCCCCCTCCAAGCCTTCTCATCCTTCCCCTTTCATTCGCCTTGACGATACGGGCGGAAAAAAGGAAACTTCCTCCTTTACAACCATAGAAGGAACTTGCCATGTCTCCCATCCCCATGCGTTCATTGGTCCGGGGCTTCAAGCCCTACACGGCAGGGCTCTCCATCGACGAGATCCGCGAGAAGTACGGCATCGAACGGGTCATCAAGCTCGCCAGCAATGAAAACCCTCTCGGAACCTCTCCGCTGGTCCAGCATACGCTGGAAACGCATGTCGGACTGGCATTCCGCTATCCGCAGGCCGGAAACCCCCGCCTTGTGAAGGCCATCGCCGCCCATCACGGTGTGTCGCCCTCCCGCATCATCGTGGGCGACGGCTCCGATGAAGTCATCGACCTGCTGTTCCGCATTTGCGTCGAGCCGGGCGTGAACAATGCGGTCGCCTTCATGCCCTGCTTCGGCATCTATACGACGCAGGCCGCCCTGTGCGGCGTGGAGCTGCGCCAGACCCCGGTGAACGCCGACTTCTCGTTCCCGTGGGACAACCTGCTCAAGCTGGTGGACGACAAGACGTCGCTCGTGTTCGTCACCACGCCCGACAACCCGTCCGGGTACACGCCTCCGGTGGCGGAACTCGAAACGCTGGCGAAGGCGCTGCCCGACACCTGCCTGCTCGTGCTGGACGAAGCCTACATGGACTTCACCGACGACGAGGCGGATTACTCGCTGGCGAAGCGGCTGGACGAATTCCCCAATGTGATCATTTCGCGCACGTTCTCCAAGAGCTTCGGCATGGCCGGGCTCCGCCTCGGCTACGCCATCGTGCCCGAGGAGCTTGCCGATCACTATTGGCGGGTGCGCCTGCCTTTCTCGGTGAACCTGATGGCTGAAGAGGCCGGGATCGCCGCGCTGCAAGACGTGGCGTTCCACGACGAGACCGTGCGGGTGGTCCGCGAGGGCCGCGCGTGGCTCACCGGTGAGCTCACGAAGCTCGGATGCCGCGTGTTTCCTTCCCAGTCGAACTTCCTCATGTTCGAGCTTCCGGCGGACGGCCCCAACGCCGCTTCCCTGTTTGAAGATCTGTTGCGGCGCGGGATCATCCTGCGTCCGCTGACCAGCTACGGCCTGCCCCGGAACCTCCGCGTCTCCGTGGGGACGGCTGAAGAAAATACTATGCTTATCAATGCAATGCGGGAACTGCTGTAATCATGAAGTGTCTGCCTATCATCACATTGGACGGCCCCGCCGGGGTCGGCAAATCCACTCTCGCCAAGCGCCTCGCCACCATTCTCGGGATTCCCTATCTGGATACCGGCGCCATGTTCCGCACCATAGCCCTGCGCCTCGGGCCGGGCGCGGAAGCGTTGCCGGAAGACGAATTGCGGGCGCGCTGCAATGCCTTCCGCTTCAAGCTGCAGGGCGGCGGGGAACATTCCGTATTGCTGTGCAACGGTGTGCCCGTGGGCCCCGAAATCCGTACCGAAGAAGTCGGGCGGCTCGCTTCGCGCCTCGCCACGTCCACGGTGGTCCGCGATTGCCTGAAAGAAGCGCAGCGGTCGCTCGGGGAGTCCGGTCTCGTCGCCGAAGGCCGCGACATGGGGACCGTGGTGTTCCCCACGGCGCGGTTCAAGTTCTTCCTTGACGCGCGGCCGGAAGTGCGCGGAATGCGCCGTTTTGAGGAGTTGCAGGCCAAGGGCGAGCCCGCCGATCTCGCGCAGATCACCGAAATGATCCGCCAACGCGACGACATGGACCGCAACCGGGCCGTTGCGCCTCTCAAGCCCGCCGCCGATGCCGTGATCGTCGATACCTCGGATCTCGGCATTGAAGGCGTCCTGAAGGTGCTGACGGATACGGTCGCGGCCTCCTCGGAGCGTATCGTGCGGGAAGTGCGCTATTGCCCGAAAGATGCCGCCGAAGACGCCGTTTCCGGGATGCGCGACGCTGCGTTTTCCCACATGGCCGGGGACGGTTCCATCAGCATGGTGGATGTGGGGAGCAAGAATATCACCAGGCGCGTCGCTATCGTGCGCGGGGCTGTGGAGATGAACGCCCATACGCTCGGCCTGCTCAAGGAGCACGCCCTGCCCAAGGGCGACGTGCTGGTTACGGCGCAGGTCGCCGGGATTATGGCGGCGAAGCGGACTTCGGAGCTCATCCCGTTGTGCCATCCCGTGCCGCTGAGTTTTGTGGACGTGCGTTTTGAGATTCAGGATGAGCCGCCCGCCGTGCTGATCGAATCCGAAGCCCGGACGAGCGACCGCACCGGGGTGGAGATGGAAGCCATCATCGCCGCTCAGGTCGCTGCGGCAACCATTTACGACATGTGCAAGGCCGTTCAGAAGGATATGGTTATCCGCGACGTGCGGCTTGTGCACAAATCCGGGGGGCGCACGGGCACGTTCGAGCGCCGCGAGTCCTCCGGGGAGCGGACCTGATCATGCTGGCCTATCCGAACATCAGCCCGGTCGCCCTGAGTCTTGGCCCCGTGCAGGTCCACTGGTACGGGCTTATGTATCTGTTCGCCTTTCTGGCCGGATGGGGGCTGGCGCGTTGGCGCGCGTCCCGTCCCGCGTGGATTGCGGCGGGCTGGAATGGGCAGAAGGTCGACGATCTGTTGACGTGGATCATGCTCGGCGTGGTGGCGGGCGGACGCCTCGGGTATGTGCTGTTTTACGATTTGCCCGTGTACCTCGATCAGCCGTCCGAGATTTTCAAGATCTGGAACGGCGGCATGTCGTTTCACGGCGGCCTCATCGGCGTATTGCTGATGGGCTGGTGGTGGAGCCGCCGCAACAAGAAGAAGTTCATGGACGTGGTGGACTTCGTCGCTCCTCTCGTTCCGCCGGGACTCTTCTTTGGGCGCATCGGGAATTTCATCAACGGCGAGCTTTGGGGCGGGGTTACGGATGGCCCCTTGGGGATGGTGTTTCCTACGGGCGGCCCGCTGCCGCGCCATCCTTCGCAGTTGTACGAGGCCGGGCTTGAAGGTCTGGTCATGTTCGTCGTCCTGTGGGTCTATTCGTCCAGGATCCGTCCTACCGGGCGCGTTTCCGGCCTGTTCGCGGTGTTGTACGGCGTGTTCCGTTTTGCCGTGGAGTTTGTCCGCCAGCCAGATCCCCAGCTCGGCTATCTGGCTTTCGGCTGGCTCACGATGGGGCAGCTTTTGTGTGTTCCTTTGCTTATCGCGGGGCTCTGGCTGTTGTTCAGGCCTGTGAAATAATGAGGCATTGGGGAGGGGAAGGGGAACCTTTCTGGAGTAAGGTTCCCCTTCCCCTCCCCAAACCCCTCCCTTTCCCCTCCCAAGACTTTCGCGTTTATTGAATCCCTGTTGGCCGGATTTCCCGCCGATGGGATGCCGGGCGTTCTCTTTTGGGGAAGGGCGTTTTTTCAGGGGAGCGGGGCTGTTTTGGCTGGGGCGGAATATGGAGAAAGGGCTTGTAGAGCCGCCCTG
>ENA-UESP01002520-UESP01002520.1-human-gut-metagenome-genome-assembly--contig:-NODE-2520-length-9907-cov-3.297762_pt1 | contig 9907 bp, 5 predicted proteins | sample MGYA00243003_ERZ508004 | MGnify/ENA primary metagenome ERZ508004 (study PRJEB26167, sample SAMN06115443) | human gut metagenome | host: Homo sapiens | place: China:Henan | collected 2015-07-29 | study...
GGCCTACAACGCCCTCGACCTGGCCCGGCTCGATACCGTGAAGCATTTTCCGCCCATCCGCGTATGGGGAACCGTGGGATTCATCGCCGCCATGTGGTTCGTCGACCTGACGCACATCGGGGGTGTGCAGATCAAGCTCACCGAGTGGCAGCTCTACGTTTCGGCCCTGCTGTCGTTCGTACTGGCGGCCTACTCGTTCTCGCTGCCGGGGTGTCCCGTCGAGCGCAGCGCGCAGAAGCAGTCGTGGGTCGATACGCTGGGGCTGCGGGCCTTCGCGCTCTTCAAGGAGAAGCGGATGGCCATTTTCTTCGTCTTCTCGATGCTGCTGGGCGCCGCTTTGCAGATCACCAACGCCTTCGGCGACAGCTACATTCAGAATTTCGGCTCGATGCCGCAGTATGCCGATTCAGCCATCGTGAAGCACTCGGTGATCCTGCTCTCGCTGTCGCAGATGTCCGAAACGCTCTGCATTCTGCTGATTCCTTTCTTCCTCCGGCGTTTCGGCATTAAGAAAGTGATGCTGATTTCGATGCTGGCCTGGGTGCTGCGCTTCGGGTTCTTCGGCATCGGCGATCCGGGATCGGGCGCGGCGTTCCTCGTGCTTTCGATGATCGTCTACGGCGTGGCGTTCGACTTCTTCAACATCTCCGGCTCGCTCTTCGTCGAAAAGGAGACCAGCCGCGAGATCCGCTCCTCGGCGCAGGGCGTCTTTATGATTATGACCAACGGTTTCGGCGCCTTCTTCGGCTCGTATGCCGCGGGCGCCGTCGTGGACGCATACGGGTGGCCCGATTCTTGGTTCATCTTCGCAGGGTACGCGCTCGTGGTGGCCGTGGTTTTCGCCGTGGTTTTCAAATACAGGCACAACCCTGCCGAAATGGAGGGCGTGAAACATTGATGACTGACGGTCCGGCGGCGGGGAGAACCTTGCCGCCGGATTTTTTTATCCGCGCAGGAGCATTTCGACCTGAGGAGCGCCCGCTTCGGAGTATTCGCTGGCGGACAGTGCGCCGGAGGGGCGGATGATGACCGGATGCATGGCGGGCGTTTTATTTTATAGAAGTGCCGTTACGACATTAAAGATACGAAAATTATGGATACGATCGGTGTGAATGATGCGAGCTGCATCCGCTGCGGCCGCTGCGTGAAGGTGTGCCCTTCGCAGATTTTCGTGCAGGAAAAAGCCGGGGGCGACGTGACGCTGCATAAACCCGAAAACTGCATCCTTTGCGGACATTGTGTGGCCGCCTGCCCCACGGGGGCGGTGAACCATGCGGAGTTTCCGGCCGAGCGGGTGCATGCGGTGGATTACGGCGCGATGCCCACGCCCGAGCAGGTGGAACTGCTGCTGGCCGTGCGGCGGTCGAACCGCGCACTTTCGGCGCGCCCCGTGCCGCAGGAGCTGCTGGACCGCATCGTTGCGGCGGCGGACCGCGCCCCGACGGCGAGCAATGCCCGCCAGCTGGGGTATACGCTGGTGACCGACGCGGCGCAGCTGCGCGCTGTCACGGAATATACGCTCGGGATTTTCGGCACACTCGAAAAGCGGCTGCTGCATCCGCTCGTGCGGCCGTGGCTGAGCCGCCTCGTGCCGGGCGTTTATCGCTATGTGCCGGTGTTCAAACGCCTGCGGCGCGAATATGCCGAGGGCCGCGACCGCGTGCTGCGGGGCGCGACGGCGGTGCTGTTCATCCATGCGCCCAGGGAAAGCCGGTTCGGTGCGGAGGACGGGAACCTGGCGTATGAAAACGCTTCGCTGATGGCCGAGGCGCTGGGCGTGAGCCAGATATACATGGGGTTCGTGCTGACGGCCGTCCGGCAGGACAGGAAGGCGAAGCTGGCCGCGATGCTGGGACTGGGCGACCGCCGCATCTGCGCGGTGATGGCCCTCGGGATGCCGCAGTTCCGCTATCCTAATTACATCGACCGTGCGCCGGTGCCGGTGACGCGGAAATAGCCGTTTCGGCGTTTTGCCGTTACAGATGGAAAGTCCTGTATGTATAAGGTTTCGGTCGGGCAGGTATGCGTCAATACATATTGTCGTACATCGACTGCGATTTGTCGTATTTCAGGTCGGAGAGCGATGCGGCCTTGACGCCGATGTTGAAACTCCACGAACGGTGGTAGCCGAACGGAATCCATGAAAAGGACATCTGCCAGCAGTGGAGGTCGCGCGTGATCGAGACCGACGAGGTGGTCAGTTTGTTGGCCTTGATGTCGTAGCCGCCCTGGAAGGTGATGCCCGTCTTGGGGGTGACGTTCAGCGAACCGTTGAAGCCGATGGTTTGGGTGACGTTCTTCCGGTAGCCCGTCGTGCCGTTGTTGGTGTACGAGATCGAGTAGTTGACCGCGTAGTTGAATCCGAAGTTCCACGGCAGCGAGAAGTCGTAGTAGCTTTGCGCCATGTACTGTCTTCGCAGCACGGGGTCCATCTGCCCGTAAGGGTCGTAGAACGGGTTCTGGTACTCCGGAGGTATCGACGTGATGTCGTTGATGGCCGTTTCGCTCCGGTCGTTGCGCGATTTGAACGTATAGCCGAACGACCAGCCCGTCGAGACGACGCGGCCCGGGAAGAAGAGCTTGTTGTAACGCTTGCCCTCGGGCGAGACGCGGTAGGGGTCGAGCGTCAGCGAGAGGTTGATGCCGAAATTGTTGAACAGCGTCGTACGGAACGAGACCGGGATGTTCGAAAGTCCCATCGAGTCGGCCAGGAAGTTGTACGAACCGCTGATGCGCAGTTCGTCGATCAGCTTGATCTTCTTCACGCCCGAGGTGTCGCGTTTCGAGAGGACCTTCATTTCGAGGTTCTGCGACAGCGAGAAGTTCATCGACATCGAACGGCCCGACGAGGGGACGCCGTAGGCGTTGACGGCATAGGGCGAATAGGTCGTGAAGCGGCCCGTGGAGTCGGTCTGGCGGGTCTGGTAGTAGCCGTATTTGGGGTCGCTGAAGTCCGGGGCGTAGGAGAAGCCGATCGAGGGGGTCAGCGTGTGGCGGATCGCCTGGATCTTGCGGTCGCGGCTCTTCTTCGTGAAGTCGTACATGCCGTAGACCGTCGTGGAGGCCGAAACGCTGAAGTTGTAGTTGTAGAGGCGGTAGAAACCGTAGTTCGTCGGCAGCGTGTCGGTCTGGTTGGTGACGGGGTTCCACTCGAACTCGACCTTCTTGAAATACCACTTCTCGTTGTAGTTGACCGACGGCGAGAGGTTGATGTAGTTTAACAGGTTGAACGACGCCGAAATCGGAATCGAGTGCTCGATGCCGTTTTTCATGTTTTCAAGCGTCTCCTTGGAGAAGACCTCCGATTCGGTGGTGGTCACCGAGTTGGTCATCTTACCCGTGTACTGCATCGAGATCTTCTCGTACCAGCGGTCCTTGCCCTGCTTCTCCTTGCGTTTGAAGGGGTAGAAGCGCGAGACGTTGAAGACCATCGTGGGGAGCGTGATGGAGATGGTCTTGTTCTGCGAGTTCTGCGAAATGGACATGTTCGCCGAGAGCGAGAACGGTGTGCCGGCCCAGTTCTTCGAATAGGCGATCGACGAGTTGGTCTGCGTGGCGAGAATGTCGTTGAGGTTGGTCGCCGAATACTTGCTGTAACCGCTGGTGGCGAAGTTCACCGACGCCGAGAAGGTCGAACCGGGGTTGGCCTTGGGGTCCTGCGAATGGGTCCACTGGATGCGGAAGTTGCTCTGCTTGATATAGTCGGGTTCGCCTTTCTCTCCCGTCTTGATGTTCGAGTACTGCATGTTGAAACTGCCGCTGTACTTGTAGCGCTTGATGTAGCGCGATGCGGCCGACGCCTCCCACGAACCGAGCGTGTAGATACCGCCGCGGACGGCCAGATCGGCGTAATCGCCCAGCGTGAAGTAGTAGCCCAGATCGCGCAGGAAGAATCCCTTGGTGTACTCTTCGCCGTAGGTGGGCATCAGCAGACCCGACTTGGGACCCGAACTGATCGGGAAGAAGCCTTCGGGAATGCCCAGAAAATAGATCGGCACGTCCTCCATGACCAGATAGGCCGGCCCCGTGACGACCTTCTTGCCCGGAATGACCTTGGCCTTGGTCATCGCCAGATAGAAGTGCGGATGGTCCGTTTCGTCGCAGGTCGTATATTTTCCGTTCTCGATGTTGATCGTGTTGTCGGGCATCTTCTTGACGCTGCCGCCCACCAGCCAGCCGTCGCCCTGCTGTGTCGCCACGCCCTTGATCTTGGCCTTCTTCGATTCGAGGTTGTAGGTGATCGTGTCCATCTTGTAGGGGGCTTCGCCGCCGTCGGAGAATTCGGGTTTGGTGACGATGGCCTTGCCTTCGAGCGAGTCGGGTTTGCCGTATGCGTGGATCAGCTTGGAGTTCATGTCGATCTGCATGTAGTCGGCCTTGAGGTTGCTGTTCTGATAGGTGACGTCGCCTTCGTTGTAGATGTAGACCATCTTGTTGCGGACGTCGTACACCAGCGAGTCCTTGTTCTTGCCCGAAATCGGATCGTCGAGGAAGGCGCCGGGCTTGCGCGGCCGCTTGACCGAGTCGCGGGCCACGGTGTCGGCCTGCCTGCCGGCCAGCGAGTCGGCCCGGCGGGCGATGAGCGAATCGACCTGTGAACTGAACATCGAGTCGCGCTCCTCCTGCGACATGGCTTCGAATTCGGCGTGGCGGCGGGCTTTCTCGCGGGCGGCCCGTGCCTGCGCGCGACGTTCGCTGCGTGTGCGGGCGGCTTCGGGAACTTCGGCCGCGGCTTCCGGAAGGGTATATGCCGGAATGGAATCGTGGGTGCGGGTGCTGTCCGGGGCGGCTGCGGCGAACACGCTCCGGGGTGCGGACGCGCCGAACACCAGCTGGGCGAAGAGCAGGATCAGCGCCGCCGAAAACAGATATTTTACCCTAAGTTTATCCAAAATTCCAATAATTTTTCGTACCTTTGCCGACATGTCGGCAAAAACGCCTGAATCAGGTCTCCGGCGACCTCCCGCGGGGTTTTCAGGCGCGACAAAGATAGGTAAAAAATTACAGAAAGCTTACACTTGATCTCTTAAATATGCGCACACGACTGTTCCTGTTATTCGCATTTGCGGCCGTAACCGTTCTTACGAACGCGGCATCGGCCGGGAATATTGCGCACGGAGTCGAAGTTGTGGTGATCGACCCCGGTCACGGCGGCAACGATCCCGGTGCGCACTACGGCGGAACCAGCGAAAAGGACCTGACGCTGAAGGTGGCTCTCAAGCTCGGCAAAATGATCGAGGAGGGCATGCCCGGCGTGAAGGTGGTCTATACGCGCAAGACGGACAAGGCGCTGGGACCCGACAAGGCGAAAGACCTGCAGGCGCGCGCCGACATCGCCAACAAGGCCGGCGGCGACCTCTTCATTTCGATCCATGTCAATGCGGCCAAGTCCACGGCCGCGCGCGGCGTCGAGACGCTGATCATGGGCGAAAGCCCCAAGGAGCAGCGTTACAACGAAAACGCGCTGTTCGAGAACAACCGCGAGGACCTGATCGACATGTCCGACGAACGTACGGCGGCCATCGTGCGGGCCTATATCCAGAACCTGCAGTTCACCTACGGCGAATACAGCATGGCCATCGCGCGCTGCATTCAGAACAACTACCTGAAGGCGGGCCGCCATTCGCGGGGCATCAAACCCCAGCTGCTGCGCGTGCTCTATGCGACCGACATGCCGGGCGTGCTGACCGAGATCGGATTCCTCTCCAATTCGCAGGAGGCTGCCTACATGAAGTCGGAGAAGGGCCAGACCGAGATCGCCCGTTCGATTTACGAGGGCGTGAAGAACTATTCGGCCTATGTGCTCGAAACGCGCAACGCCGAAGAGGAGGCCGCTGCGGCGCCTAAGCCGGAGCAGAAACCGGAGCAAGTGGTCGTCGGCAAGGAGCCTGTGCGCGGGGCCGGCGGAAAGGCGGGGGCGAAGGACTCCGCCGCCAAATCCGAATCCGTGACTGCGCCGGCAGAGCGGGAGACGTCCGAAACGCAGACGCCGAAAACGGAGACTCCCAAGGCCGGCGCCCCGAAGCGTGAGACGCCGAAAGCCGAAACCCCGAAGCAGCCGGCTCCGAAACAGGACGCGCAGCCGCTGCGCTATACCGTGCAGGTGCTGGCCAGCCCCCAGACCGTGCCGGCTTCGTCCGCGCGGTTCAAGAGCTACCGCGGCAAGGTGAAACAATATACGGCCGACGGCAAATACCGTTATAAGTATTGCGTCGGCGAATACGAGACCCGCGCTGCGGCGCAGAAACAACTGGCGGCGGTGCGCAAGGTCTTCCCCGACGCCTTTGTGGTGAGCTGCCGGGGAACTCGGATCGTGAAATAAAAACATACGAGATATGAAAAGGGAAGTTAAGATCGGAATTTTCGCCGTGGCGATGATCGGCGTCGCATGGGCGGGTATTCGCTTTCTGAAAGGATTCGATATTTTCAGCCGCAATGTCGAATATTATGCGGCTTACGACCAGATCAACGGCGTGCAGAACGCTTCGCCGATCATGATGAAGGGCGTCAAGATCGGTTCGGTGACGGGTCTGTCGTTCGACCCCGCCCGCAGCGACAAAGTCGTGCTGCGGTTCACCATCAAGCGCGAATACCGCATTCCGACCGATTCGGAAGCCAAGATTTTCAGCAACGGGCTGATGGGCGCCAAGGCGATCGAAATAACCTACGGCAGGGCCGACACCTACCTGCACAAGGGGGATACGCTGCGGGCGAGCCGCGACCGCGACCTGATGGACATGGCCGGTTCGGAGCTGGATTTCTTCAAGCAGAAAGTCTCGCAGCTCACCGGCGATCTGTCGCGTGCGCTCGACAACCTCAACAGGCTGATGGAGGACAACGCCGGCAATATCGCCGGGACGCTCGGCAACCTCAACTCCGTGACGGGCGACATGGCGCAGATACTTTCCGCCGAGAAAAACAACCTGAAAAGCGCGCTGGAGAACCTTTCGAAGTTCTCCGACATGCTCGGCGACAACGCCCAGCGCGTGGACAGCATCATCGGCAATGTAGACCGGGTCGTCGCGCAGTTCTCCGAAGAGGAGTTCGCCGTCAAACTTTCGCAGACTGTCGGGCATCTCGACGATCTGGTGGCCCGCATCGCGCAGGGCGAGGGCACGGTGGGCAAGCTGATGAACGATCCCGAACTTTACGATTCGCTCAACCGGGCCAGCGAGAATCTCTCCGCACTGCTGGCCGACGTCAAACAGTATCCGGGCCGTTACGTCCATCTTTCGCTCTTCGGGCGCAACCCTGAGAAGATGAAGGAGCGGGCCGACCGGAAGGCCGCGAAGGCCGCCGAGAAAGCCGAGCGCGATTCGCTCAGGCGGCTGCGGTAGCCCTCTACCCGACATAGCACCATGATTTATCCTGCAAACTTCGAGCAGAAGATCGGCTTCGACCGGCTTCGTGAACAGGTTGCGGCGCGCTGTACCATGCGTGCCGCCTGTGCGCGGCTGGCCGGCGAGACCTTTTCGACCTCGGCGCGCGAGATCGCCCGGCGGCTGACGCTTGCCGACGAGATGCGTCTGCTGCTCGATATGGAACACGAATTTCCCGGCGGGGAGTATCCCGACGTCGATCATATCGTCGCCAAGTTGCGCGTCGAAGGCTCATTCCTCGACGTCGAGGAAGTGGTGACGCTGCATCGTGCGCTGACGGTCGTCGGCGGCATCGTCGCGTTCATTCTCAACCGCGAAGAACAATATCCGGCGCTTCACGCCCGCAGCCGCGGCGTCGCGGCCTTTCCCGAAATCGTGCAGCGGATCGACGCCATCGTCGATCGTTTCGGCAACGTGAAGGACAACGCTTCGCCCGGTCTGCTGGAGATCCGGCGCGCCGTCCGCGAACGCGAGGGACAGGCCGCCAAACGTCTGCAGGCCGTGCTGTCGGCCGCCAAGAACGCCGGCATCGTCGATGCCGACGCCCAGATTTCGATCCGCGAAGGCAAAGCCGTGATTCCGGTCGCCGCGGCCAACAAGCGCAAACTGCAGGGCTTCATCCACGACGAGTCGGCTACCGGACGCACGTTCTACGTCGAGCCGGTCGAGGTGGTGGAGATCAACAACGAACTGCGCGAACTGGAATACGCTGAGCGGCGCGAGATTGTCCGCATCCTCTCGGAGTTCACCGATTCGGTGCGTCCCGATGCGGAGCTGATCGCCGATTCGGGCGATTACCTCGCCGAGATCGACATGCTGCGCGCCAAAGGGCGCTGGGCCTCGGAGAACGGCTGCGTGAAGCCGATCGTCTCGACCGACGACCGGCTGATGCTGAAAAACGCCCGCCATCCCTTGCTGCAGCAGACGCTCCGGGCGCAGGGCCGCGAGGTCGTGCCGCTCGACATGCAGCTGGACCGTCGCAAGCATATCCTCGTCATTTCGGGGCCCAACGCGGGCGGCAAGTCGGTCTGCCTGAAAACCACGGGCATCGTGCAGTATATGTTCCAGTGCGGATTCCTCGTGCCGGCGTCGGAAGTCTCCGAACTGCCCGTGTTCCGGTCGATCTTCATCGACATCGGCGACGAGCAGTCGATCGACGACGATCTTTCGACCTACTCGTCGCACCTGCTCAACATGAAGAACATGCTGGCCGGAGCCTCCTCCGCGACGCTGGTGCTGATCGACGAATTCGGGTCGGGTACCGAGCCGGTCATCGGCGGCGCCATCGCCGAAGCCATCCTCGAACGCCTGCTGGCCAAGGGGTGCTACGGTGTTATCACGACCCATTACGCCAATATCAAGTATTATGCGTCGAACACCGAAGGCATCGCCAACGGCGCCATGATGTTCGACGTGCAGCATATCAGGCCGCTGTTCCGGCTCGAAACGGGCAAGCCCGGCAGTTCGTTCGCCGTGGAGATCGCCCGCAAGATCGGCCTGCCGGAAGAGATTATCCGCATTGCGGGCGAGAAGGCCGGCAGCGACCATATCAACATCGAAAAGCAGCTGCGCGAAATCGCCCGTGACAAACATTACTGGGAACAGAAACGCGACCGCATCCGCCTGACGGACCGCAAGGTCGAAGAGCTGGAGCAGACTTACGCCGAGCAGCTGGCGAAGATCAAGTCCGAGCGGCAGGAGATTCTGAAAAAGGCCAAGCAGGAGGCCCAGCGGCTGATCGCCGACGCCAACAAGCAGATCGAGAATACGATCAGGACCATCCGCGAAGCGCAGGCCGAAAAAGAGCTGACGCGGCTGGCGCGCCGTGAGCTGGACGACTTCCGCGATGCGGTCGAGCAGGCCGATACGGCCGAGAAGGACGCGCAGGTGGCCCGTGAGATCGAGCGCATCGAACGCCGCCGCCAGCGGCGCATCGAGCGCAAAACCCAGCGCGGCGAAGCGCAGGCCGCGGCCGCTGCCCCCGAACCGCCCAAACCCCGCGAGGTCGAAACCGGTTCCAAGGTCCGCATGGTCGGGCAGGATATGGTCGGCGTGGTGCAGTCGGTCAAGGGGAAGAAAGCGCAGGTCGCCTTCGGGCAGATACTTACTACGGTAGACAAGAAACTGCTGACCGTGGTGTCGAACAGCGAGTTCCGCGAAGCGACGCGCCCGCAGACGGCCCGTACGGTGGTCTCGGTCGATATTTCGGCCCGCAAACTCAATTTCAGGGACCATATCGATGTGCGGGGCATGCGCGCCGCCGAAGCGCTGGACGCCGTGCAGGATTTCGTCGATGACGCCTTGATGGTCGGCGTGGGTTCGGTTTCGATCCTTCACGGCAAGGGTACGGGGGCCCTGAAGGAGGAGATCCGCCGCTATCTGCGCACTGTCCCTGAGGTCGAAAGCGCCAAGGACGAGCATGCCGACCGCGGCGGGGCGGGCATTACGATCGTGACTTTTAAGATGGACTGACGATTTTTCGCGGCGTTCCGGCCGAGTGCGGGGCAGATGCCAAAAGACCGCAGGGC
>ENA-UESP01002521-UESP01002521.1-human-gut-metagenome-genome-assembly--contig:-NODE-2521-length-9906-cov-4.384271_pt1 | contig 9906 bp, 7 predicted proteins | sample MGYA00243003_ERZ508004 | MGnify/ENA primary metagenome ERZ508004 (study PRJEB26167, sample SAMN06115443) | human gut metagenome | host: Homo sapiens | place: China:Henan | collected 2015-07-29 | study...
TTTTACTCTTTCCAGTAACCATTCCAATCAATGTTCATATCGCTGTATAATGCCTTAATTTGCTCATCTGTTAAACCATCATTCTTATACATCTCTCTGTAATATTCCATAGCAGTCATTTCACCTGCCCAATATCTTTCCTGGAGGCTAAATTGTGTCTGTATCTGGCTCATATAAGTCTTATATTCATCGCTGGCAAAATACTCTCTCTCATGTCTTTTATATTCCGTATCAAAATCTACCGGAATTACCGCATAACATAACTCATGAGGATTGCTTCCAGTATCTACTACACCATCAACATATAACCACTGGCCATTTACTTTCACAAGAGCTGTTTCATGCATCTCACTGGAATTATCGGTCACAGATTCCAAACCAACAAATTTTGCCAGGCGCTCAATATCCGCAGCATAATTTCTACAAATTCCTTCTCCTTCTGAAAATACAGAAAGGCTATATGGTGATGAACTGGAAGAAACTGCATATTTGTTTCCATGATGACCTACAGCCAACCGGTCATAAATCATCCAGAAGCGCTCTGCCTCTGTTTTATGAATCCAATCAGACTCCTGCAGATATTTCCGCAAAAGAGGAAGGTCTGCTGAATAATTGGATTTCATTGTTCCATCCAGAGCAGTCCCTGACGTTTCTCCTGGATATAATACCCACTGTTTTAAGTAATACTCTGGATCTGTGATCTCTGGATGTTCATCGGAAAATCTTTGGCCAGTACCAATGGTTGCTGTCTCTCCATTTTCAAACTGCCAGGTCAAATTAGCCTGATCAATCCAGTTTCCACAGCCTTGAGTTTTAGGACGATTTTCTTTAAAGCGATCAATTCTGCCAGAGTTTCCTTCGTTTGCCATCGCTGGAAAACACATAGAAAACGCCATTGTCGCCGCAATCACTGCGATCATGCTTTTTCTTAATTTTCTCATTCGCTATTCCTCCTACTTAGAGAAGACGTTTCAGAGAAGTCCTTTATAACATATTTCGCTATACACAGATCAATTCCGCGCGGATCACTTCTCTTACCCCCGCCATCTCGTTATTATAAATTCTGTTGTATTCCAATGGATCCGTATCCTTTAACGACTCATATTTTCTCATACGCTGGAAAATCATCTGCGCCTGCCGTTCATCTGCCTCAAGTTCTACATCTTTGCAGGACTGCATCAATGTTCCATCGCAAATCATGGAAAACATAGTTCCATACGAATAGTCTCTTAAATACCGAAACCGCTCTTTCCCCCAAAATCCCAGGACAATCCGATTCTTAATTTCTTCCTCCAATTCTTCCAACGTTCCAAGAAGATAGAACTCACCAACTGGATCATAGCTGAAGCAATATACCTCGTCACCGTCCAGATAACATGGTGCATCCTCATAAGTATTCCAGTACCATCGGCCACTCTCTATGGATGGCAGCTTGCCATTTTTCATATCTTCCCATAAAATCGGTACATAATTGCCATCCTTATCCAATTTTCCAGTTCCACCAAGATGCTCATATACTCTTTCATCGTCTTTAATCAGATCCGCTATCATATCTTTGCCCTCTCCTCTCTTTTTAATTAAATGGCCAATCTGGATCATCTTCATTCATAAAACGCTCTTCACGCATATATCGTGGATGCTGAACTGGCTCCTCCTGTTTCTTTTCTTCTTCATGAAGTTTGATTCCATGCTCCTCAATATAATTTTCACATTCCAGTAAATGATTATACTGATCTATATGCATCAATACATGGCTTCCGCTTCCATTGATCGTTACAAAAATCGGTGAATCTTCAGCGGTCGTTTCTCTTAAATACCGGCTTAACTCCCGTTTAAAATTTGCTGAACTGACAATACGCATGTTTTTGATTCTCATATTATCCCCTCTTTCTTATGACACTACTATAGCATATCATCAGCAGCATGTCAACCATAATTATGATCTTAATTATTCTCCCCTGTTTTCCTGGTCTTTTTACTTTTTTATGGAAAGGTGAATAATTAGGCTCATAATTTTTCTACTTCATTATCTAAACGGAGTATTCTCACCATACTCTGAAGACTCATTCATAAATCCATCTCCTGTAGATGACTGGCTCGGACCAGATGTATCTCTTTTTCCATCAGCAAACTCTTGTTCTTCAACAATAATATCCGTCGTATGTACTTTTTGTCCCTCCTGATTTGTATAGCTGCCAGTTTGAATACGGCCTGTAACCGCAACCCTTAAACCTTTCTGCAAATATTTTTCAGCAAATTCACCAAGCCTGCCAAACGCAACACAACTAATAAAATCTGCATTGCTTTCATTTCCATCCTGGTTTCGTTTACCTCTTCTCTCAACTGCCAAGGTATACCGTGCAATCGCCATCGGTTCCTCCGCTTGAGTGTACCTTAATTCTGGATCTCTTACCAAACGTCCAATCAGAATCACTTTGTTCATAGACTTATCTCCTTCCTCTCTTCTTTTTCCTTAGCTTTTTATTTTCTATCCTTCCCTCCTCTATTATGTTTTTATGTATCCTTCTATTTTCCATAGAAAGATACATAAAAACATAATTTTCGGCTGAATTCCTGGGATATGAATTGTCACATCCCAGGCCAGTGTATCTTATACTCTCTGTACAGGACAGCCTTGCCCAGCGTGCTTTTGATAATGCGGCCGATCACGCTTGCCGCGAGTCATATTCTCTTGCCAAGGTTCTGAATAAGGATGGTGGGCGTTACACCCACACTGCTATAGGCAGCATCCTTTTTCGGATCATCCCTTTTTCGTGCTATTTTACAAGCTTTGTCTGAACTACATTATTAACAACCCACTGTCCCTTTTCATTCACCTGATATCCATCAGGAGTTTTTGTACTCTTATATAATTTTCCTCGTGTTCCATCGGACATCGGATTAAAATAATAGCATTCTGCAATTCCATCCCCGTTATCATCGATCCACATCCAGCCAGTATACATACGGCCAAGCGTACCATCTGAAGTTGCGTGGAGATAATAGGTATTGCCATCTTTTGCATCTGTAAACCATCCAGTTACCATATATCCATTCTGATCAAAGCGGAACCAATCAAAAGCGCTCTGGCCTTTCGCTGTATCTGCGTATGGATTATGAACTGCCGCCCACTCATTTGCGTAAGTTCGTTTATTATCAGTAAATAACCATTTACCAGCTGCATTCTGAATCCATTTTCCTGTAACTACATAAGATGGAAGTGTACTTGCAGATGCTGCTGTTGATCCGGATACGGTTGTTCCAGAAGTCACACGGCTTCCACCACCGCCTGAAGAAGATCCGCCGCCACCAGAACTTCCACTGCTGGAATATGTCTGGTCAATCATCGAAAACTTCATTGTTACTGGAATCATATCTTTCATACTTCCATCTGAAGCTGTTACCACTACATTAACCGTTGTCTCCGCTGTATATGGCGTCTTTTTCATCGCTTCCGCAATCCAGGATGCCACAACATTTCCATCTTTATCCGTTACTACCGGTGTTACTGTTCCATCTGAAACCACAGAAAGTACACTGCTATTTTCACTACTCCACATACCGGTTACCTGACTGGATTTGCCATATACATTTGCTGAGAACTTTTTGCTCTCCAATCCGCTCCATGTAAGAGTTGGATTAGAACGGCGGCCTGTTTTTTTCAGAACAATTTCAAAGGTTTCTTTTTCACGGTCCGCAATTACTGTGTAAGCTTTAAACTTCAGAGTTATGGTGCAGGACGCTTCCTTCTGTCCATCTTCCGTGGAGGCCGTAATCACCACCTGTTTTTCTGCGATATATGGCGCTTTTTTCAATGCCTCCTGGATCCATTTTGCCTGGTCATTTACCGTGAGTTTTCCATCTTTCACGGTAACGGCGTCGGAATCGGAGCTTGTCCAAGTTACATTCCGGTTATATGGCTTATGTCCCTGGTTATCTTCCAGATCCGGAAGCACAGTTGCAATCAGCGTATCCTTCACTCCAAATCCTGTCTTTACCTTTACCGTTGACTGGAGATCTCCGTTATACTGATATTCCAGATCATAGTTCAAAGCTGTTTTAGAAAGCTTCACTCCCTCTGGATGGATCACAGTCTGATCCTCTGTCCGGAAATTGATAGTTACATCACATTCCGCAGTTACTACTCCATGGGTCTGATCCTCTGAGGTTGCCGTTACCTTTTCTGTATGAGTTCCACTTCCCTCCAGTTTCTGATAACCACCATCAGCCGTTTTTTTGCTATTGTCTGCATTGATGATGTTCTGGATCCACGCCGGGTTGGATTTTCCATCCTTGTCATAAACAACGGCTACCGAACAACTCTGCTTATTTGTTCCACTTGGAGTGAGGGAGAGAATCTTTCCTGACTCCAGGTCTGCCCATGTCACATTTTTATAAAATGGCTGACTCGGATTTAAGCTGGCATCCAAGGTGATCGGCTCTGTTACGATGTATTCCTCTTTTGGATTCTTTCGATCGCCAGTCAGTTTCCGTACAATTTCAAAGGTCATATTCTGATGATTCAGCGTCATTCCCTCCACACGTACCGTGGTGTTGTCCACAATCTGGAAAGATACATTCACCTTACAAGTACCGGTTATCGCTTTATTGTCCACGCTGGTCGCCGGATTGGTGACTGCGGTCAAAACTGCTGAGTCTGTATAAATCGTGTTATCAATAGCCTGTTGATAGTTCCCATCGGCCTGTTCCTTCACCTTTTTGTTGATGATGCTCTGGATAAATTTAGAATCCATATTCGGTACAATCTTTGCATCATTAGTGGTATAATCGCCTGTCCATCCATCTTCAAAGTAAAGCAGATCTGTATCATCAATGGACCAGGATACCGTCCGATCCGCCGTGGATCCGACACCGTTATGCTCTGCATGAACAGATACCGGAAGTACCTGAACAGAAGTGTCTCGATTTCCATTGATGTATTTCGCAATCAATGTTCCTTCTTCATTTCGTACCTCTGTAATAATCTGCGGATTCTTCCGATCTCCAGAGCGGGTCTGTTTCACAGAAATATTGGTTTCATCCGGTGTCATGGCAAGCGCTGTGGTCACTTTGACGTATTCTACATTAAGTTCCGTATCGGATTCCGGCATAATAAAGCTATAGGTACCGCCATTCACATAAGTCATATCCTGTTTCTCACTGTTTTCATCCGTATACGTCGGTGGTTTCACCTTTCCATCCTGATTTGCGTCATAGACCATCTGGTAACGCTTTCCGTCTGAGTTCTTCGCTGCCGTAGCCACAGTAACATTACTTCCAGGCGCTACTGCTGAAGGAGAGTCTTTATCAATCTGCCGGTAATAGCTGTTATTGGTCGCAGAAATAGCAGTTAATGTAGCCACATCGTTGTCATAGGTGCCATTGGCATTTTTTGTATCAATTCTTGGAATAGAAACCAGATATCCTTTCACCGGCTCTCCCTGATTTCCTGGTGCCCAATGATCGATCTTAAATGCTTCTCCATCCGCATAATTGATCGTCAGTTCTTTTCCTAATTTCTGGGTGATTACATTTTTTACACCATCTTCCAATTCTTCATAAAAATACCGTTCTCCACAGGACTGCTCTTTTGTTCCAGCAACCAGCACATATTTTTTCTGATAATCGGTATAATAGCCAATGTGAGCATCATAGGTATATGTATTATCATCCGCAATTCCAGATCCTGTGATCCGTTTTACCATGGACTTATTACTCTCATTCACAAACAGATAAGACAGGTTATCATTCTTTCCCGTTCCATAGCGGAAAGAATTTCTCGCTTCTCTGGTTCCGATGATTGCGCCTTCCTGGGAAGCGGTTCCGTTATTAGTATTGCTGATCTCTCCATCCATGACTGCCGCAATGATATTTCCAGACTCATAAAGACCCGTTATTCCACCAACTGCTTTCGTTAAGTTTCCACCAATAGTTCCTGTTACATACACATTGTAAATATTGGCTTTGTTCTGTCGGCCCAGAATACCTCCTACATATCCCTTACCCCGGATACGGTCTGTATCTCCATCCTGGGTAGACACGCTGCAGTCTACTACATCTGCTTTCTGAACGTTTCCAGCAATGCCTCCCACATAGGAATTCGTTCCTTCCGAATTCAGAACCACATTTTCAGCCACACAGTTTTCAATGACTGCATTTTTTGTTCCTCCAGTTACTTCTCCAGCAATCGCCCCGGCATTTCCATTGGCATAAATCACACCGCTGACCTGTACTCCATAAATCGTGGAATTTCCCTCCACAGATCCTGCCAACAAACCAATCTTATCCTGTCCAGAAACCTCATCGGCTTCCAGTACCAGATTTTTAATGGTTGCGTTTTTAATAGAGCCAAACAGTCCCAGATAAGAATAATCATGATCGATCTTCGTGAATTTTAATCCTGAAATTGTATTACCAGCTCCATCAAATGTACCTTCAAATGCTGTTGGAGTTCCACTTAAAGAAGATGCGTTTTTATACCATCCGATTGGATTCCATGATCCGTTATTCAAATTCAAATCGCCAAGTTCAATATCACTTTGCAGTTCAAAATACTTTCCTTTAAAACTTTCTCCCTGGGCAACCGCTTCAGAAAGTCCCATAAGTTCCGATATACTGGTAATCTTATAAGGATCGCTCTTTGTTCCAGAACCGGACCAGTTCATATTTGATCCTGTCCATTCATCCCACAGATCTCCAGTTGCGGAACTACTCAATGCAGCGGTATACTCTCCAACATACTTTTGATATACCTCCAGAAATTCTTCTTCATGTTCTTCTACCCAAGCAATGAATGCTTCATAATCTTCTGACTCGCCATCATCCATCAGGCTAAGAACAAAATCCCATAATTCACTCTCTTCAACGTTAGCAAAAAACCATTTGGTAAATGCCTTAGACCCAATTTTCGGCATATCATCCATAGAAAACTTTTTCTTTGCATTGGATGATGTCGCTTTTTCTTCCGCATTGGATGCGGTTGCTTTCTTCAATGCATTTGATGCGGTAGCTACCTGGATTGCTGAATCAACCGCAGCCACAGATGGCATTGCATTCATTGCTGCCACAGCCACTACTACTGCCAGCACTGCAGCTCGTCTTGTTACATGTTTCTTCTTCACGTCTCTCCTCCTTAATCTTGTTTCATAATAAACGCAGGTCGTATTCCATACGTTGTTGTAACATCCAGTTCATCATTCCCCGTTGGTTCCAGAGGTTTTATAGATGCTGGATGAATACTACCATTCACTAAATCCACCACATAAACATATCCTGTATCATAGTTCTGCGCATTTCCCATCGGACTTCTCAACCAATATCCCTTTGAGAATGGTGTATACTGTGTTTCTGGATTATCTTCCTCTGATCCATCAAATTTCCACAATGAATCCTTGTATTTCACTGCCTCATCCACTGATAAGATAAACAGTGGTTCTTTTAGCTGCTGGTTGCCTATGTAGTAGGATACCAAGCTATTTGCATCAAAATCCGCATACTCCTGATTTCCTGTACTTCCCATGTAAGCATAGGAAACGCCGATATTCACAGATTCTGCATCCTGGAACTGTTCTTTGGATCCATTCAGCCATTTGCGGATCGCTGAATATTTATAGTCATTTCCATTACCATAATTTACAATCGGTCCTGGAACAAATTCATATTTGTGACTGCCATCCGCCTGTTGTTTTACTTTGTAATCAGATCCATAATTGGCCGGAATCACCGTTTCACATAGGAACAACGCCGCCTGCCGGTGGTTTGCGTCTTCATCTGAGTAGTTCTGGTCAATACAACGGAACATATAAATTTTTCCATCTATTTCCCGTGCCTGGACATCTCCTACCTTCCAATGAATGGAAGATATACTACTGTCCATTGATTCTCCGCACCGGTCACATATCTGATCCTGGTCCTGGTCAATATGGCCAAGTTGTGGTAAAATTACCACTTTCTCTTCTCCACATAAGGAGCATTGATAAAACGCTTTGCCTTTTTCTGAACAGGAAGCTTCTTGTTCCCCTTCCACTTCCCATATGTGTCCACAATTATCTGCTGAAATCTTTCTCTGGATTCCCATCTTGGACACATAATAGGTATCCTGACCAATCTGGATTTCCGCTTCCAGCAGATTCGAATATACCGCCTCATCTCCAAACCATTCCGCCACCGTGATTCCATTCGGAACGAAGTTTTTTCCAATCACATAAAAACAATGCTCGTCTTGATCATTAATCTGTGTAGAGATGCTTCTCACCCGGTAATCATTACTTGTCTGATCTGTAACCAGAAACCGGCTATCTGGGATTTTTTCTGGATCTTCCCCAGTGATTTCACTCTCATTCTCCCTAGCTAAATCCAGATACCTGGCATACTGATTTTTTGCTTCCTGATCTGGGTCAACTTCTGGCGTCTCCTTCTGTCCAACGAATTCGATATATTCAATATAATTACCTGGCCCATAAATATTGCGTACTAAAGGTGACGCCTCAATGCTGGTCCATATTTGATTTTCTTCTCCGCGGATCGTCTCCGGGAAATTGATAGACAGCTCTCCTCCATCTACAATTTCTCCGCTTTGCATTGGCCATACTTCTACGGTATGATCGCCCTGATCAACAAAATAAATTATCCAGGATATCATTTCCTGCTCCGGTTCTGCCTCTGTTGGTGTTGCCTGACGTATTTTTGTATAGTAGATGTTTTTCTCTACTCCATCCCGTTCCAACTGAAACTCAATTTTCTGATCTGGGCATACCTGATAGCCCTCAAATTCCGGAAGTTCTTTTTGAACCACTATCCCCTCTTCTGCAATTCCAATTTCAGTTTTTAAGTATTCTTTGGAATCCTGATCCATATAGTTGATGGTGTAATGATATAATTTCTTACTGTCTTCATTTTTTGAATCCTGGCCATTCCCGGATTCATTCGCATTTGACCCAGAAGGCTTTTCTTCTTTTCCTTCTTCCGTAGTTCCAGATGAGATATGGCTTCCTCCACTTCCAGATGATGAACCACCGCTTCCACCCGAACCGCCTCCTGATCTTCTACTGCCGGAAGAACTTCCACCGGAAGTCACTGTTTTTTTCAGTATCGGCACCGTCTTTTTTTGCACTTCTCCATTTATTACCCATGCCCCATCCTTATTGACGGTATAGCCGTCTGGAGTTACTGTATCCGCATACATCCACCCAGAATCATTAAAGCAATAGCATTCCGTAATTCCATCTTGGTTTCCATCCAGCCAGAACCATGCTGTTTTCTGTCCCTCTGGTGCCGAATACCAGGTTGTATTATTTTCATTTGTTGCATACCACCAACCAGAACTGATTTCCTTTGCTGTTGGAGGTGTTGGACTTTTCATCCAACCAGCGCCAAAACTCTCCATTGGTATAAGCGATAAAAGCATAGCCATTGACACTGCTCTTGCGCTCCTCTTCCTATTCATTATTTCACCTTCCCTTCTTCTTTCCCACATAAAGCAGAATCCCAATAGCTGCCCCTATCATCACCGGCAATAAATATGGTGTTAATACAATCCTCCATGCTTCCAATTCGTTATATCCCTCATCAATAATCAGCCGTTCTACTTCATGGACCTTATCCTCAAACATTTACTTCACCTTCTTTCTTCCTAAGAAAAAGAATCCCTTTCTCTTTTTTCCACCATCTGGAGGAATATAATCTTCTAAGAGTTCCTTTAAGTCTGGAAATCCATTCGCTTCAAACGGATCCGCCACAAAATCCAGATAGTGCATTTTTATATTAAAAACTTTTTCTAATGCCTTCCGATCTTTCTCTTTTTGAAGAAAATTAATGTAAAAATTAATTTGACTTCTTGCTTCATCGTCATACCGTCGCCAAAAATCAGCTAAATGATTGATTTCCCATGGCTGTACATTTCCTATT
>ENA-UESP01002526-UESP01002526.1-human-gut-metagenome-genome-assembly--contig:-NODE-2526-length-9896-cov-3.843772_pt1 | contig 9896 bp, 6 predicted proteins | sample MGYA00243003_ERZ508004 | MGnify/ENA primary metagenome ERZ508004 (study PRJEB26167, sample SAMN06115443) | human gut metagenome | host: Homo sapiens | place: China:Henan | collected 2015-07-29 | study...
ATATTTTGAAATATGCAATATCTTTGCAAAAAAAAAATCGAAATGGACAAAATAATTGGAATGGGCAACGCCCTTGTTGATGTTCTTGCTACTCTCAACGACGACCAAATTCTAAACGAAATGGAATTGCCCAAGGGGAGCATGACTCTGATTGATGAAACGAAACTGCTGATAATCAATGAGTGTTTCAGCGAAATGGAAACAGAACTGGCCACCGGGGGCTCTGCAGGAAATGCAATTCGTGGTATGGCATGCCTCGGAGCAGGAACAGGATTCATTGGTAAGGTTGGCAATGACGCATATGGAAAGTTTTATCGGCAAAGTTTGTTGGAACGGGGAACTGAAGCAAATTTATTGGTATCTTCCGAGTTACCTTCGGGGGTAGCTTCCACTTTTATATCGCCTGACGGGGAACGTACTTTCGGTACTTACCTGGGTGCTGCTGCTACATTAAAGGCAGAAGACCTTTCACGGGAGATGTTTAAGGGCTATACTTATTTGTTCATTGAAGGTTATCTGGTACAGGATCACGATATGATACTTCGTGCCATTGAACTGGCAAAAGAAGCCGGATTGCAAATCTGCCTGGATATGGCAAGCTATAATATTGTGGAGCAAGACCATGATTTCTTCTCTTTATTGATAAACAAGTATGTCGATATTGTGTTTGCCAATGAGGAGGAGGCCAAGGCATTTACGGGTAAGGAGCCTGAAGAGGCACTGGATGTGATTGCCAAAATGTGCAGCATCGCTATTGTGAAGTTGGGTGCCAGAGGGTCACTCATCCGTAAAGGTACGGAAGAGGTGCATGTGCATGCTGTCACTGTGGACAGGGTAATAGATACGACCGGTGCAGGTGATTATTTCGCTGCCGGTTTTTTATATGGACTGACTTGCGGATATTCCCTGGAGAAATGTGGTAAGATAGGTTCTATCCTTTCAGGAAGCATCATCCGGGTGATCGGTGCAGAAATGCCTGCCGAGTGGTGGGAAGATATCAAAACGAGAATCAGTGAACTATAATAAACAGGATATGAAGAAAATACTGAAAGTACGCTGGATAACTGCTTTACTGTTAGTAGTAGGTGCAGTTGTCTTTTTTAGTTTCAAGAGTGGCGATAGCCGCAGTTTCCAGATTGCAAAGAACCTGGATATATTCAACTCCATTGTGAAGGAACTGGATATGTTCTATGTAGATACGTTGGATCCGAATAAGACGATACGTGAGGGTATCGATGCGATGCTGTATTCGCTGGACCCCTATACGGAGTTTTATCCGGAGGAGGATCGTAGTGAACTGGAACAAATGCTTAAGGCTTCTTATGGAGGTATAGGTTCTATCATTCGATATGAGCCGAAACTGAAGCGTACGGTGATTGTAGAACCTTACGAAAATATGCCTGCTGCGGAAGTGGGATTGAAAGCAGGTGATATCTTGCTTGAAATAGATGGAAAGGATTTGACCGGAAATACGGATGTGAGTAAAATGCTTCGTGGACAGGTGGGGACAAGTTTCCAACTGAAGGTTGAGCGTCCCGGTGAGGCAAAGCCATTAGATTTTACAATTGTCCGTAAGAACATCCAGTTGCCGCTTATCCCTTATTACAGCAAACTGGATAACAATATCGGTTATATCAACCTGAGTACTTTCTCCGGAAATCCTTCCAAAGAGTTTAAGAAAGCTTTCCTTGATTTAAAGAAACAGGGTATCACTTCATTGGTGATCGATTTACGTAATAATGGCGGTGGTTTGTTGGAAGAAGCTGTAGAGATAGCCAATTACTTTTTGCCCCGTGGCAAGACGATTGTTACCACGAAAGGCAAGATAAAACAAGCCAGCAATACGTATAAGACATTGCGCGAACCGTTGGATACGGATATTCCTATTGCTGTATTGGTAAATAGCGGTACGGCTTCTGCTTCGGAAATCCTGGCGGGTGCATTGCAGGATTATGACCGGGCAGTGATTGTGGGTAACCGTACATTTGGAAAAGGCTTGGTGCAGGTTCCGCGTACTTTGCCTTATGGTGGTACGATGAAGGTGACTACTTCCAAATATTATATTCCCAGTGGTCGTTGTGTACAGGCGATAGACTACAAGCATCGTAATCCGGATGGTAGTGTAGGACGTATTCCTGATAGTTTGACTACGGTATTCCATACGGCTATCGGACGTGAAGTGCGTGATGGCGGTGGCGTGACACCGGACGTTGCAGTGGAACAGGAAAAGTTACCCAATATTTTGTTCTATCTGGTGAATGATAATCTGATCTTTAATTATGCTACGCAATACTGCCTGAAGCATCCTACAATCGCTTCTCCCGAGAATTTTGAAGTGACGGATGCTGATTATGCAGAGTTTAAGGAAATGGTGAAGAAGGCGGACTTTAAATATGACCAGCAGAGTGAGAAGATTCTGAAGAACTTGAAAGAAATCGCAGAATTTGAAGGCTATATTAAAGATGCTTCTGAAGAATTTAAGGCACTTGAACAGAAACTTAGCCATAATCTGGACCGTGACCTGGATTACTTTGCAAAAGATATCAAGAACATGATAGCACAAGATATTATCAAACGTTATTATTTCCAGCGTGGCGGCATCATCCAGCAACTGAAGGATGACAATGACCTGAACGAAGCAACGAAGGTACTGGGCAACTCGGAGGAGTATAAGAAAATGCTGGGCGTACCGGAAACTACGGTCATAAAAGAGAAGGGGAAGGAAACAAGTCTGGTGAATTTTAATTCATACCGAAAAAGCAGTCTGATGATTTTTGATTATGTAGTGTAGGCTATAGCTTGTAGCTTCTTAAAATAAGTAACCGGATAATTTTACGGCCTATCTTTACCTTCCCGGAAAAGATAATCCATAAAGTTATCCGGTTTTTTGGTGGAAAACAATTACCTTTGCTGGCAGGTTACTTGTAAATCAATATATATGAGAATATCTCTGTTGTTATTTTGCATATTTTCTCTTTTTAGTAGCTTATCACGTGGTTCCTCTATTCCTTTCTCTCCCATCGTGAGGAGCTATTCCGTATCAGATTATAATGCAGGTATTCAGAACTGGTCTATCACCCAGGATGATAGGGGAGTTATGTATATTGGCAATAACAAAGGTCTGCTGGAGTTTGATGGAAATAGCTGGGAGCTTCATGAATTGCCTTCCAGGAATATTGTACGTTCTGTATATATCGGTAAAGACGGTAAAATATTTGTGGGCTCTTTCGAAGAGTTCGGATATTTCGAACGTAATTCATTGGATAGCCTTGTGTACCACTCTTTAAAAGATGAGGCGAAAGATTTCCGGTTCCATAATGATGAAATCTGGACGATTACGTCGGCACATGGGGAGATCGTATTTCAGTCTTTCGGTTCTCTGTTCTTTTATGACGGGCATACCGTGAAGGGGATTCGTACAAAAACTCTTCCTTTGAATTTATTTCAGGTAGGTGATACGGTTTATTCTCAACAGATAAACGGAGGGCTTTTTATTCTTGCAAAGAATGGGCTGGAAAATCTGATTGAACGAAAATTACTGGGAAACAGTGATGTGGTGGCAGGACTTCCGTATGATGGCGGGGTTTTATTCCTGACACAAAAGAGTGGCGGTTTTGTTTACCAGAATGGAAAGATACAGAAGTGGCATACAGAATGTGATGCTGAACTCGAAAAGTACTCTGTAAACCGGGCTGTAATGACAAAAGACAGTTGCTATATTATCGGTACGCTTTCTAATGGAATTTATGCAATAGATAAAGAAGGACGTTTACTTTGGAAAGAGAATACGGACAGTCGCTTACAGAATAATACCGTATTAGGGCTGTATTGTGATGCCGATAACAATGTTTGGGCAGCTTTGGATGAAGGTATAGCCTATATACAAAATAACTCCCTGGTATATTATTATGAACCTCCTTACCGGAAAATAGGAATGGTCTATGATGTGCTGGTGAAAGAGGATGAGGCTTATATCGCTTCCAATCAAGGACTTTATAGGATTAGGAACAGGGCTCCCGAGCTTGTTCCGGGACTGGAAGAGCAGGCATGGTTTGTTGGTGAATGGGGAAAACAGATTTTATGTGGACATAATAAAGGAACTTTTCAGATATCGGGTTCGCAGGCATCGCTGATTTCGGATGTGAGAGGAGCGATGTGCATGAAAGAAGTCAATCTGGAAGGACGTTCGTTCTTATTGCAAGGTACCTATACGTTTCTGAATTTATACAATGAGGAGCCTTCGGGCATCTGGAGGTTTCTGCGGTCGTTAGGCGGGTTTACCCACATGGTGCGGGAGATCGAGATGGATCCGCAGGGGAATATCTGGGTGAAGCATTTACGGAAAGGATTATTCCGTTTTCGGATTAATCCGGATCTGAAACGGGTAGAAGATGTCAGAACCTATATGGAACTGGGTGATGTGAAAGATGGGGACTTCTCTTTGTTTAAGATCAACGGACGGGTTGTTTTTTCAAATGGGGAAACGTTTTACACTTACGAAGATATGAATGATTCTATTATTCCTTATGAATCGATGAATGAACAATTGGCGGATTTGAAAGGAATACATAGTGTGAGTCATGCAAAAGGCAATCTATACTGGTTTGTCAGCAGTAAGATGGCATATTTGGTGAAATGTGAAATGAATGTTTTCCGGATTGAACATAGTATTCCGTTTTCTTTGTTTGATGGTTTGTCGATAGAGGAGAGAGCGGCGATGGTTTATGACAAGGAGAGTGGCAGTTCTTATCTCTGCTTGAATAATGCTGTTGCCCGGATTGATTCAGATAGTTCTCTTTTGTACAAGTCCTCTATTAGGCGCTCTTTGTGGATCTCGGCTATAACGACTGAGTCGGAGTGGACGGGAAAAATAAAACGATTGTCGGTGCAAAAAGAGAACAAGATTGATGCAGATTTGAATACCGTATGCTTCTCTTTATGCTATCCGGTTTATAATGACTATACTTACAAGGTAAGGTATAAATTGGAAGGACTATCTGATCAGTGGGTGGAAGGTGACCGCAGCCTGCAGAAGAAATATACCCGTTTGCCATTTGGGTCGTATGTTTTTAAAGCTGAGATTTATAATGAGAATGAAGTATTGGCATCGGTAATGCTACCTTTTGAAGTCTTGAGACCTTGGTATCTATCATATTGGGCTATCACCGGTTATGTTCTGATTGGGCTGTTGTTGCTATTGTTGTTGCAATACATTGTTTATCAGTCTGTGAAGAAGAAGAAAGACAGGGTGATTGAACAGCAACGCATTGCCCATCAAGCTGAGATAGAAATACAGGAAAAGAAGATTATCGAATTGGAGAAAGAGCAACTGGAAGCTGATTTACGTTTTAAGAGTAAAGAGCTGTCCGGAGTTGTGATGACCAATATTGCCCATCAGGAGTTTTTGAATTCGTTGAAAGAAGAAATACAACAGCAGAAGTTATCAGGGCAGTATACGCGGAAGAATCTGGATAAGCTCTTAGTACTGATTAACCAAAGTATCGTTTCAGATGAGGAAAACTGGAATATGTTCCAGGCAAATTTTGACCGGATACATGAGAACTTCTTCCGAAACCTGAAACAACAATATCCGGATCTGACAGCAGGTGATTTACGTTTCTGTGCTTTACTCCGCCTGAATATGCCGACAAAAGAGATTGCCAAGCTGCTGAATATATCGGTGAGAGGCGTAGATGCAGCAAGGTATCGCTTGCGTAAGAAATTTAATCTATCTCAGGAAGATAGTCTGACGGATTTTATGATTAATTTTAAATAGTTGATTATTAACGTTATAATGTGAAAGGAAGTACTAAAATAGTACTTCCTTTTTTTGTGTTTTGTACCAAAGGTACTTTTGTTGTAGTTTTGAATTATAGGAGTTTGAGAGACTTTCTCTTTATTTGCAGCGAAATCATTTTTCTCCAAAAATAATAAAGAATGAAAAGCATGAGACAATTAATCCTTAAGGTACAATCGTTTTTAATTTTATTGGTGCTGGTATCTGCCAATGTGCAAGCACAAAAATCTCCTGTCGATATGGATCGCTTTATTGATGATCTGATGAAGAAGATGACTCTGGAAGAGAAAATCGGCCAGTTGAACTTACCTGTTACGGGTGAAATAACCACCGGACAAGCCAAGAGTAGTAATGTGGCTAAGCGTATCCGTGCCGGTGAAGTGGGCGGACTCTTTAACTTGAAAGGCGTGGAGCGTATCCGTGACGTTCAGAAGCAGGCAGTAGAAGAAAGCCGTCTGGGTATTCCTCTTTTATTTGGTATGGATGTAATTCATGGATACGAAACGGTATTCCCTATTCCTCTGGGATTATCCTGTACCTGGAACATGAAAGCTATTGAAGAATCTGCACGTATTGCCGCTATCGAAGCCAGTGCTGATGGTATTTGCTGGACATTCAGTCCGATGGTGGATGTTTCCCGTGATCCCCGTTGGGGACGTGTGTCCGAAGGGAATGGTGAAGATCCCTTTTTGGGAGCGGAGATTGCGCGTGCTATGGTACGTGGTTATCAAGGGAAAGATATGAGTAGTAATGATGAGATTATGGCTTGCGTGAAGCACTTTGCTTTATATGGGGCATCAGAAGCCGGACGCGACTATAATACAGTGGATATGAGTCATCAACGTATGTTCAACGAATATATGTTACCTTATCAGGCTGCCGTGGAAGAAGGTGTGGGTAGTGTGATGGCTTCATTCAATGAAGTGGATGGTGTACCGGCTACCGGAAATAAGTGGCTGATGACCGATGTACTTCGTAAGCAGTGGAACTTTGATGGGTTCGTTGTGACGGACTATACCGGTATCACTGAAATGACCGATCATGGTATGGGTGATACACAAACAGTTGCAGCCCTGGCTCTGAATGCAGGTGTCGATATGGATATGGTGAGCGATGCTTTTACAAGTACACTTAAGAAATCTCTGGAAGAAGGAAAAGTTTCAGTAAAGGCTGTTGATGCTGCTTGTCGCCGTATTCTGGAAGCTAAGTATAAGCTGGGTCTTTTTGATAACCCCTATAAATATTGTGATGTAACCCGTCCTAAAAAACAAATCTTTACGAAAGAACACCGTGCTATAGCCCGTAAGACAGCTTCGGAAAGCTTTGTTCTCTTGAAGAATGAGAATAGTGTACTCCCTCTGGCAAAGAAAGGTACCATTGCTGTAGTAGGTCCTTTGGCTGATAGCCGTAGCAATATGCCGGGTACGTGGAGTGTGGCTGCTGTGATGAACAAATATCCTTCTTTGATTGAAGGTCTGAAAGAAGTTGTGGGAGGCAAGGCTAAAATTCTTACGGCTAAAGGAAGTAATCTGATGAGTGATGCCAAATACGAAGAACGTGCTACTATGTTTGGTCGTACCCTGCATCGTGACAATCGTACAGATAAGGAACTGCTGGATGAGGCACTTGCTGTAGCTGCCAAGTCTGACGTGATTGTTGCTGCTTTGGGTGAGTCTTCCGAGATGAGCGGTGAAAGTAGTTGTCGTACAGACCTCGAAATGCCGGATACGCAACGTGCACTTTTGCAGGAATTGTTGAAAACCGGCAAACCGGTGGTATTAGTGTTGTTTACCGGTCGTCCGTTAGTATTGAATTGGGAGCAGGAAAATGTACCTGCTATTCTGAATGTGTGGTTTGGTGGTAGTGAAGCTGCTCTTGCCATTGGTGATGTACTGTTTGGAAATGTAAATCCGAGTGGCAAACTTACTGCTACTTTCCCGAAGAGTGTAGGACAGATTCCTTTGTTCTATAACCATAAGAATACTGGTCGTCCTTTGCCTCAAGGGGCCTGGTTCCAGAAGTTCCGTAGCAATTATCTGGATGTAGATAACGAACCGCTCTATCCGTTTGGATATGGCTTGAGCTACACTACTTTCTCTTATAGTGATATTGCATTGGATAAATCGTCCATGAATATCAATGGAGAGATTACGGCAACTGTAACGGTAACCAATACAGGTAAGTATGACGGTTCGGAAGTAGTGCAGCTATATATCCGCGATCTTATAGGCAGTGTAACACGTCCGGTGAAAGAACTGAAACGTTTTACTCGCGTAACCTTGAAACCGGGCGAGAAAAAGAATGTTTCGTTTGAACTACCCGTTAGTGAACTTGCATTTTGGAACATCGATATGGTGAAAGTTGTGGAACCCGGAGACTTTGGACTTTGGGTGGCAACAGACAGCCAATCGGGAGAAGAAGTTTTCTTTAAGGTGGTAGATTGATTGGTGATTTTAAGGTTAAAGAAGAAGAGGGGCAGACCGTGATGGTTCGCCCCTCTTGCAATTTATTTGATGCGCTTGTAGCCGTAAACAGCATTAGCACCCAATTCTTCTTCGATGCGAAGCAGTTGGTTATATTTTGCCATACGGTCTGAACGGCTCAACGAACCGGTCTTAATTTGCCCGCTATTGGTAGCAACGGCAATGTCGGCAATCGTAGCATCTTCCGTTTCGCCGGAACGATGGGAGGTTACAGTCGTATATCCGTGGCGGTGAGCCATTTCAATGGCATTCAATGTTTCGGTCAGAGAGCCGATTTGATTTACTTTGATCAGGATAGAGTTTGCACAACCTTTTTCAATACCCATAGCCAGGAAGTCGACGTTAGTAACGAAGAGGTCATCACCCACGAGTTGGCAGCGGTTACCGATACGATCGGTCAGTTTCTTCCAGCCTTCCCAGTCATTTTCACTCATACCGTCCTCGATAGAGTCGATAGGGAATTGGTTGATGAGTTGTTCCAGATAGTCAATCTGTTCATCGGCTGTACGTTTCTTGCCTTTTGCACCTTCGAACTTGGTATAATCGTAGATGCCATTTTTATAGAATTCGGAGGAAGCACAGTCCATAGCGATCATGACGTCTTTGCCCGGTTCATATCCGGCTGCTTTAATGGCAGCGATAATGCTGTTCAGAGCGTCTTCCGTACCTTCCAGGTTCGGAGCGAAACCACCTTCGTCACCTACGGCAGTACTCAGTCCCCGGTCTTTTAATACTTTTTTCAATGCGTGGAATACTTCAGCACCCATGCGCAGACCTTCACGGAAAGAAGTTGCACCCACAGGGCGTATCATGAATTCCTGAAAAGCGATAGGAGCGTCACTGTGCGAACCACCGTTAATGATATTCATCATCGGTACAGGCATTACGTATGTATTGGTACCACCGATGTAGCGGTACAGAGGTATATCGAGATAGGCTGCTGCAGCTTTGGCTACGGCGAGTGATACGCCAAGAATAGCATTGGCACCCAGATTTGATTTTGTTTTTGTTCCATCCAATGCCAACATGGTATGGTCGATACCCATCTGGTCGAGGGCTGACATTCCGACAAGTTTCGGAGCGATAATATCGTTGATGTTTTCTACAGCTTTCAACACACCTTTACCTCCATAACGTCCTTTGTCGCCGTCACGGAGTTCCAATGCCTCGTGTTCTCCGGTAGAAGCTCCGGAAGGAACGGAAGCACGACCCATAAAGCCTGATTCTAACATTACATCTACTTCCACTGTGGGGTTTCCTCTTGAATCGAGTATTTCACGTCCGATAATCTTTTCTATTTTCATGTTCATTTAATTTTTTAATTGAAACTATGCTTATAACAACAGAAATGCGTAAAATGTTCGGTCGTTCGGTTCGGATCCCGTTACAGGTAGCGTCCGAAGGCTCCACCGGTAAGGGTGGCGATGAGGCCTAAAGCAACGCTTAATAAGGTGTATAGGAAAAACATCCCGTAGAACCCTTGCTTGATGAGAATCATCCCGTCGTTGCTGAAGGTGGAGAATGTGGTGAACCCGCCACACAGGCCGACGGTCAGTAACAACCGTATTTCGGTAGATAGGTTGAAGCGGGCGGAGAGGGCATAAAACAGTCCGATG
>ENA-UESP01002529-UESP01002529.1-human-gut-metagenome-genome-assembly--contig:-NODE-2529-length-9891-cov-4.660281_pt1 | contig 9891 bp, 7 predicted proteins | sample MGYA00243003_ERZ508004 | MGnify/ENA primary metagenome ERZ508004 (study PRJEB26167, sample SAMN06115443) | human gut metagenome | host: Homo sapiens | place: China:Henan | collected 2015-07-29 | study...
CTACGGCATTGGCGATGCTGCGGTCGAGGGTGGCACCGTTGTCAATCACATCAATGAGTTTGGCATATACGTTGCTCCCTTTTCATCTTCCTTCTTCGTTCCCTTTTCTTCCGGGGTGCTCAAAAAATTGTCTTTTACCTGTTCCGGAGTGATCTCTACGACCTCAAATAGGCGTTTTCCACGTATTGTCGTGAGCTTAAAACCGTGTTTTTTCAGCACCTTGCTCAACGTAACTATATTAGAACGTGTCGGCGTGATACGTGTAAATACACTTAGTTTCGTCATAATATCGCTCGCCGTAAGATACTGTGGCGTGTCGAAACGCTCCGGTTTGCGGAAATAGGTGAAGAATAATTCCTCCTCGGGGCTTCGCTGGCGGAAGGTCTCGTTGTTCTCGTTGATCTTCCGGATGTCTTCGCCGGAGAACCAGTATTTCTCGCCCCGGCGGAAGAGGGCGAGGGCTTGGGCGTAGATGTCGGCGTGTCGCACGGGCGACTGGTAATCGATCCGTGTGGCCTCGAAGCAGAGGAAGCGGCGAGACTCGTTATCGTCCGGCAGCGATTGCAAGTCGTTCACCGTGGCGGCGAAGGAGGCGTGGCGTATCTGCGTCTCGGCATAGTGTCCGTACGGGCGGCGCAGGTAGATGACCCCTGTGGAGGTGAGCGCCTTGAGGCGGTTCAGATCGGCGTAGCTCTGGCCGGACATCTCGTCGATGACGATCAAGAGGCAGTCCACCATCATCTGCGGGAAACCCTTGCTATACGGATTGACATTGCCCGTGAAAAGATAGTCCCGCAACTCGGGCGGCACGAGGTTCCGCAGCCACGAGGTCTTGCCCAGCCCCTGCCCGCCGGCCAGCAGCAGGATGGTATGGTTTTCCACGCCTAGCTCCATGGAGCCGGCCACTTGCGCGATAAGCCAGCGCTTGAGGCAACCCCGCCAGAAGGCGGGCCGGGTGGTGTCCACGGTATCGGCCAGCTGCCCGATCCAGTCCGTCACCCCGTCCCACGGGGCCAGCCCCTCGAAATACGTGCGGAAAGGGTGGAACGTCTCGCTGAAGTCCGACATCAGTATGGCCCGGATGTCGTTATGCGAGCAGTAGTGGCCGTCCTTCAGGAAACTCCGCCAGAGCGAGTTCACCCAGTAGTCGGTCACCGGCTTGAAGACCGGCTTTTGACCGTTCCGCTTTTTCTTCGAGGCCACCTCCACGTACCCCCTCACGCCGTTCTTGCGGGTGAGGAAACGCTCGGATATATAGGCCTCCACGGCGACCACGTCCAGCGGGCCCCCGCCCTTTTTCCGGGAGGTGGCGGCGCTCGTCTCGGCGGCGTGCTCCTCCACATGGCTGTAGGCACTCTCGATGGCGGCGAGGCGCTCCTCCGCCGGCAAGTCGGCGAAGGCGGTAGCGGCGTAAGCCTCCATCTCGGCCCGCTTCACGCCCAGCCGGTTCGCCCGTGCGGCCATGACGAAGATGAAGTTATTGCGGTTGCCCTCGGCGTAGGCGCCTTTCCGCTCGGCGGTCCGGCGTGCCTTCTCCAGTGGCGAGGCCACCTTCCTTTCCTTCGCCCCGGGAGCCGTCTCGCTAACCTCCTCCTTCCAAGTAAGGGGTAGCGGGGCGAGGCCCTCCGGTAGCTCGCCGGTACCCTCCAGCCAAGGGCGGTAGGCAGGCGAGAAGTATAGGGCGGGATCGTCCGATACGAAGCAAAGCCGCCCGATGTCGCTGCCCGAGGTATCCAGCTCCACGCCGAGCCGGGCGGCGTACCAACGGCTCATGGCCTCGTAGACCCTCCGGTGATTACCCGGCGTGGCGGTCTCGTCCGTGGCGGCGTAGGCGATGAGTTTCGCCCCGTCGCCGCTGGGACTGCGGAAATACGCCACGGTGTAGGGCGCTTCCGTGGCGAGCGGGGTGATACGCTCCAGCTCCCGTTCCCCTACGTGGTCGATGTCGAGTACCACCAATTGGTTATAGCGGGTGATGTGAGGGTCGAGGCGTTTCCCGGAGTAGGTGGCCTGTGGGGTGAAAGCGGGCAGTTTTTTCTTTAGTTTGGCGGCCAGTTCCTTATCGCCCGACGCTAGCGCCTCCCGCGTCTCGTCGATGAACTGCTTGTACGTTCCTCTTTGGATGTTTTCCAGTACGCCCGCTAGCGAGGCGTCTCCCTTGTATCGTCCGAAAAGGGCGAATAATGACGTGTTTATCATACTATATTTTTAAGTGATAAAAAAAGAGCCAGTGTCTCTGGCTTGATGCCGCTAAGGTAGGGAGGCGCTTTGGGACGCCTCCCAAGTTTTAACTTTTGTTGTGAAAAACGGGAAGCTTGTTATTCATGCGCTTTCCCGTATTCCTCCTGCGCCGTCGAGAGGATGCTCCGGAAACTCCTTGGCTCCGGGCAGCCGTTGGGGTGTATCTCGAACACCTCGTCCAGCGCCCGTATCATGGCTTCCCGGTTCGTCTGCCCGTTCACCCGGAAACGTTGGTCATCGAGGATGGGCAGCGTCAGCCGCACGAAGTCTTTCACAGAGCCCGTGTAGATGATCTTCTCCCGTTTAACCAGATCCTCCTCCGGCTGGTAGTCTTTAAACAACTTATGCGCCCCTTTCGCGTCTTTTTTCAAGTCCACCCATGCCTTTTGGGCATTTTCCAAACTATCCAGCAGCTTTCTCACGCTTGTTTCCGCTTCCCGGAAACTGATTTTTTTTCATATATGATTAATTGTTAAAGTTAAAAACGTCGCAAAGGTACATTATCTGCGTGATAATTCCTCGGAAGTTGTTGCTTTGCCGGATATATATGCTTATATTTGTAATTACTCATAAAAACAAAGATCATTATGACAATAAAGAAGATTCCTTACGGAGTGACGGATTTTGAGATGATTCGTAAAGAGGATTATTATTTTGTGGACAAGACTCGTTATGTAGAGGTGTTGGAAAAAACGGCCCGTTTCTTCTTCTTGATCCGCCCGAGGCGTTTCGGAAAATCTTTGTTTATCAACATGCTTAGATGGTATTATGATATCTATAGGCGGGATCGTTTCAAGGAAATCTTCGAGGGGCTGTATATCGGTTCGCATCCTACGGCGGAGCAAGGGAAATACCTTGTGCTCGATTTTAATTTCGCCGGCGTGAATCCGGACCCGGATCGATTGCTGGCCTCGTTCAATGATAATTGCTCGATGCGTTTCGATCTTTTCGCCGGGCTTTACGGACATATGTTCAATCCCGGTTTCGCCAGTGAATTGAAAAGACTCAAGAACGCGGACGAGAAATTGAACTACCTGATCGGGCAGGCTACGTTACTGGATCTTCCGATCTACCTGTTCATCGATGAGTATGATAATTTCACGAACGCCATACTCGCCAATGTGGGGAATGAGCATTACCGTAAATTGACACATGGCACGGGGTTCTTCCGCTATTTCTTTAATAAGCTGAAAGAAGGTGCCACGGGAAACGGACCGATCAAGCGTATGTTCATCACGGGAGTCTCTCCGGTCACCATGGATGACGTGACAAGTGGATTCAATATCGGTGCCAATATGAGCACCGATCCCCGGTTTAACGGGATTATCGGGTTTAGCGAGCGGGAGGTACGTGATATGTTGTCTTATTATAAAGGCGTGGATATGCTGGCCGGAGAGGTAGATGAGGTGATCGGCGTGATGAAGCCATGGTATGATAATTACTGTTTCTCAAGAGAATCGCTCCACGAGCCGATGTATAACTCGGATATGGTACTGTATTTCCTGAATCATTATCTTCCGTTGAAAAAAGTTCCGGAGAACATGATCGATAACAACATCCGTACGGATTATAATAAGCTCCGTCATTTGATTCGCTTGGACAAGAAAATGGGCATGAACGCCTCTATCATCCAAGACATCGTGACGAATGGCGAGACCATAGGTACCATCAAGACGGCTTTCCCCGCCGAGGATCTGGCAAAACCGGATAATTTTAAGAGCCTGCTCTATTATTTCGGGCTGCTTACCATACGGGGTACTAAATGGGGGAGTACCCTATTGGCGATCCCTAACTTGACGGTTCGTGAGCAGTTGTACTCCTATTTAGTGGAGGCTTACCGGAGCGCCGATTTATTTTCCCTCGAGATGGATCGGCTGGGGATGCTCGTGGCTAGCATGGCCTACGAGGGAAACTGGAAACCTGTCTTTGAGTACTTCGCCTCTGAATTGAAGCGACAAAGCTCTATCCGTGAGTTTATCGAGGGTGAGGCGCACGTAAAGGGCTTTTTGTTGGCTTACTTGGGCTTGACCCGTACTTATATAATTCATCCGGAGTATGAGGCGAATAAGGGATATGCGGACTTCTACATGATGCCCGATTTGTTGCATCAACCGGAAATCGTCTATAGTTATATCGTAGAGGTAAAATATGCCCGTCGTGACGCCTCCGCCCCGGAGATAGAATCGCTGAGGACTGAGGCTGCCGGGCAATTGAAACGTTATGCCGAAGATCCTAAAGTGAGAGAGACGAAGGGAAATACGAAACTTCGCTTGATAACACTGATATTTAAAGGCTGGGATTTGGTGGCTTGTGATTGAATGCCTATATTTGGCATGAAACTTTAAATCTGTATCTTATGAGAAAGCTTCTGGGGCTTTTATGCGTATGCGCGTTGGCTATCGTTACGGCTAGGGCACAAGATGCGGTGGATGACTATGTCTCTTCCGCCGCCGGCCAATCCGTGATCTACCATGGGAAGGAGCAATTAAAATATCCCACCTCGATAAGAAATCACCCCTATTTGAAGAGCGAGAAATACGTACCCGGGGATCTTAGCTTCGAAGGCATTCTCTACAAGGGCGTGAAAATGCGCTTAGACCTGTACAAGAATGAGTTATTACTGTTCTCTCCGGACAATCGCTATAATATCGTCTTGCCGAGCGATCGGGTAGACTACGCTGAGTTTCATGGGTACCATATCTTCTACAGGTATCCGGATGAGCGGTCGGGCAACCTGCCGGAAGGCTATTACCTACGGTTGTATGAAGGGAAGTGTACCGTGCTGGGGAAATGGTCTTGTATATTATCTAAGACGATAAAAGATATGAAGCTCGATGATTCCTTCGATCAGTCCGTAAAATACTACATCCGGAAGGAGGGCGTTTACTATACCGTGAGGAGCAAGGGCTCCGTGTTGAAGGTCCTCAAGTCCAAGAAAAAAGAGCTGGCCCGGTATATCAAGCGGCGAAAGCTGGATTTCAAGCACGCTCCCGAGGAAGCCATCGTAGCCGTGGTGAGACAGTATGAACAGTTAAACGAGATCCCATGAGAAAGAGCCTATATATCGGTATGGTAATGTGCCTGCTGTCCGGCTGGACGGCGAGGGCGCAGCGGACGGTCGATCTGGATTTCCGGCAAGTAACCTTAAATGTCGTGTTCGACGCTATCGAGTGGCAGACCGGACAGCCCGTCTACCGGCAACCCTTGGAGACGGACTCCATGGTCGTTAGCGTACACAGTGAGAAGGAAGAGCCCTTGGTGGCGTTGCGGCGTGCGTTGGAGGGAACTCCCTTCCAAGTATCCTCGTATGGCGGCGCCTTCTTTGTGTTGAGAGATAACACCTTGATGACCTCCCTGCCCGAGAACTTCTTCCTGCGGGAGAAGCGGAGAGAGGGCGATGGCGACGAGGAAGGCTCCGGTATCTCCCTGATGGCGGGCCGGAAGCAGCAGAAGGCTACCTCCGAGAACAAGGTCTACGAGATCGGCGACGCCTCGGGCAAGGCGGCGGACCGGGTCACGGTGACCGGCAATATCAGCGATTTCAAGACCGGCGAGCCGATGGTGGGCGTGGCCGTGTTCGTGAAGGACCCGATGATCGGGGCTACTACCGACGCTTACGGCTATTATACGCTGCGCCTCCCTCCCGGACGGCACGAGCTGTACATACAAGGCATGGGCATGAAGGATACCCGGCGGCAGATCATGCTCCATTCCGACGGCAAGCTGGATATAGAGCTGGAGGAACAGGTCTACACCTTGAAGGAGGTCACGATCTCCTCCGAGAAGATCGCCAACGTGCGGAATACGACGATGGGCGTGGAACGCCTGAAGGTGAAGGATATAAAGAATATCCCGATGGCGTTCGGCGAGGTGGATATCATGAAGGTAGTCATGTCGCTCCCCGGCGTGAAGGCGGTGGGCGAGGCCTCTAGCGGCTTTAACGTGAGGGGCGGGGCGACGGACCAGAACTTGATCCTCTTCAACGACGGGACGGTCTATAACCCGACCCACCTATTCGGCTTCTTCTCCGTCTTCAACCCCGACGTGGTGAAGGATATGGAGCTGTACAAGAGCAGCATCCCCGCCAAGTATGGCGGACGTATCTCCTCGGTACTCGACATCAACAGCCGGGAGGGTAACAAGAAGGAGTTCAAGGGATCGGCGAGCATCGGCTTGCTGACCAGCCGCCTTACCTTGGAGGGGCCTCTCTTCTCCGAGAAGACCTCCTTTATCGTGGGCGGACGTACCACTTACTCGGACTGGATCTTGAAGAAACTCCCCGAGAAGAGCGGCTATAAGGATGGCAACGCCGGTTTTTACGACCTGAACGCCACGATTAACCATAAGTTCGACGAGCGGAACAACCTCTATCTGAATGGCTACTACAGCCACGACCGTTTCCGCTTTAACGTGGATGAGCGGTATGCCTACGAGAACGCCAACGCCTCGGTGAAATGGAGGCATATCTTCTCGGATCGTTTCACGGGGGTCCTCACCGCTGGCTACGACCATTATGGCTACAATACCCGTAATACGGATAACCCGGTGAACGCTTATTCCCTCGCTTTCCGTATCGACCAGATGTACGGGAAGATGGACTTCACGCATTACCTGAGCGATAAGCATACGCTGGATTTCGGTGTCAGCTCGCTGTTTTACGACTTGGAGCCGGGGAAATACCTTCCCTATGGCGGGGAGTCGTTGGTGAAGGAGGACCGGATGGAGAAGGAGAAAGCGGTGGAGTCCGCTATCTATGTGGGCGATCGTTGGGATATCACCTCCCAACTCTCCTTGAATGTGGGGGTCCGTTATTCCATGTTTAACGTATTGGGGCCCCGTACCTATAATCTCTATGCCGACGACCAACTGCCTTCCTTGGCTACCGTGACGGGTACGGTGGATAAGACCGGGGCGTTCAAGACTTACCACGGGCCGGAGTTCCGGGTATCCGCCCGTTATGCCTTTACCGAGGACTTCTCCGTGAAGGCCGGCTTTAATACGATGCGCCAGAATATCCATAAGCTATCCAATACGACGATCATGTCGCCCACGGATACGTGGAAGTTGAGCGACGCTAACATCAAGCCGCAGACGGGTATGCAAGTGGCCGCCGGGCTATACCGGAATTTCTTGAACAATACGATCGAGGTCTCCTTGGAGGGATATTACAAGACGATGAAGGATTACCTAGATTACCGGAACGGCGCCGAGCTGCTGATGAACCACCACATCGAGACGGACGTGCTGAGGACCGAGGGGCGTGCCTATGGCGTGGAGCTGATGGTGAAGAAAACGCAAGGAAAGTTGAACGGCTGGGTAAGCTATACCTACTCTCGCACGCAACTGCGGCAGAACGATCCGATGATCGTCACTCCCGTGAACAAGGGGGATTGGTACGCCGCCGATTTCGATAAGCCGCACGACTTGAAGTTCGTGGGTAACTATAAGTTCACGCATCGTTTCAGCTTCTCGCTGAATTGCGACTATAGCACGGGACGGCCGATCACCTTGCCGGTCTCCAAATATCATTACGGGGGCGGGGAGTTTGTCTACTATTCGGACCGTAATCAATACCGTATCCCGGACTTTTTCCGGATGGACGCCTCGTTCAACATCGAGCCGAGCCACCACTTGACTTTGCTTACGCATAGCACGATCTCTTTCGGAGTCTATAACCTGACGGGGCGAAAGAACGCCTACTCGGTGTATTATATATCGGAGAACGGGAAATTAAAGGGATATAAGATGGCGATATTCGGGGTGCCTATCCCGTTTGTCTCTTATAATATTAAATTTTAGGGGGGAGTTGAGATGAGGAAAGAAGCGAAGATAAAAGATTCTATAAAAGGCTTTCATTGGTGGCTGGGGGCTTTGCTGTTGTTATTGTCCGCCTGTGTCACGGATTACGAGCCGAAGGGCTTGGAGCAGGTACGGGATTTGTTGGTCGTGGATGGTATCATCACGAATGGCGAGACTACGATAAAGCTCCGGAGAAGCGTGGGCCTGACCGACGATTTCACGGAGGATGAGTTCGTGAATAACGCCAAGGTGGTGGTGGAGCGTGAGGATGGAGCTGTTTTCACTTGCGCTAATTCTTCCGGGAAGGGAGAGTATAAGGTGGATATGGGAGAGCTGGACCCGGGTAGCCGGTACCGGCTACATATCTCGCTGGATGGGCTGGAGTATGAGTCGGACTATCTGGGACCGGAGATAACGCCTCCGATCGACTCTATCTCCTTGCTGAAGAAGGGGCCGGGAGAGGAGGTCCGTCTCTGTGTGTCTACGCATAATGCCCCGGATCGATCCTCTTATTTCCGCTGGATGTATAAGGAGAATTGGGAGGTGAAGGCGGAGATCTTCATGGCTGCCGAGAAAATGGGTAATACGGTCGTAATATATGATTTACTTACATCGAATAATTGGTATTATTGCTGGGGGAAGGACAGCTCGAAGGTGATCTCCCTAGGCAGTTCCGATAGGCTGACGCAGAACGTGATCGCTAACAAAAGTATCGCCTCGTATCATCCCAGCGATCGCCGTTTCTCGATGTTGTATCATGCGGAGGTGGAACAATATGCGTTGCACCGGGAGGCTTACGACTACTATTTTAATTTGCAGAAGAACATAGAGGAGTCTGGTAGCTTGTTTGCCCCTATCCCTTCCGAGATGAAAGGGAATATCCGCTGCGTGACGAACCCGGAGGTTCCGGTGATCGGTTTCGTGGTCCATTCGGTACAGCCCCTTTTTCCCGTCTTCTCCGGTTACGATAAATAGTACATTGGAGTAAGAGGATTCCTCGGATAGAGAGAATAGCTTGGTCTTGATCGCTTTTATGTCCGTATAATAGCCGATGATTGGCTCTTCGTTTCGGTAAATTGCGCATTGTCCGTCTTTCCAGACCTTTGCCCATTGTGTGTCTGAGTCATGCCATCCAGTAATGCGTGCCGCCTCTATTTTATCGAAGACAAACCCGGTTATTAATTTATCTCTGTAGATGAACGCGTATTTCCCTCTTTGGGAGGCTAGGGCGCAATTGGGGCATCCGTTTTCATGGTATAGCATATCTGCCTCGTCACATCCGTTCACTATATATATTCCATTGTAATAAACCAGTCCCTGCTTCCCGTTTCGGGTGTAACGGATATAATTCCCTTTTTTTCTAATCTTATCATGCGGATACTCATATCTTCGCTCCTCATATTCCATGAATTTTATATCCTCGCATCCGATCGGCACGATCAGTTGTCGCCCCACGTATAACCCTTGATAAACCTGTTCTTTCCCTTCGCCGCTATTCGAGATGGACACGATTGATAATAGCGTTTCATTCATACCGCTATGGATTTGGATCTTTGAAAAAATAGCCGGTATAATTATCTCGCCCTGCATTATTTGAAGTACTCCATACAGTTCCCTTGCGTATTCATATGGATGAGCCGTCTTGTCCTTCTCGTTGAAGTACACAGGCTTTTTAAGTTCTCGTTTAAACACCATATAGCCACGTGGCCCTGTAGGAGCTATGTAGCCTAGGCTGTTGCCATATACATCCAAGACCTCTTTGTCCTGATTATCATCCCTCAGCGTAATCAGGTCGTTGGCAAATCGTGTAATCCTTACATTGTAAAAGCATTTATAAAATAGGATTTTACC
>ENA-UESP01002531-UESP01002531.1-human-gut-metagenome-genome-assembly--contig:-NODE-2531-length-9883-cov-3.627881_pt1 | contig 9883 bp, 8 predicted proteins | sample MGYA00243003_ERZ508004 | MGnify/ENA primary metagenome ERZ508004 (study PRJEB26167, sample SAMN06115443) | human gut metagenome | host: Homo sapiens | place: China:Henan | collected 2015-07-29 | study...
CGGCCGACTGGGGCGTACCCAGCGCATGGTAATAAACCTTCTGAAACTCGTTCTTGGAAGAGTAGGCGTTTTGCTTCGGGGCGTCGTAGGCGCTGTAATAGAACCCCTTGGAATCGGGCGCCCACCGTGCGCCCGAGAATTTCACCCACTCGATCTTGTCGGCAGCGAGCGACTTGTCGGCGGTGTCCATCACGCGGATCTCCACCCAGTCCGAACCCGACGCGGCGGCCGAATAGGCAAACCAGCGGCCGTCCTTCGAGAAGGACATGTCGGTCAGGGCCACCGTCCCGTCGTCGGAGAGCTTATTGGGGTCGAGGAACACCTCGCCGGCCTCGCCCGGCTCCTTCGTGCGGTAGATCACCGACTGGTTCTGCAAACCGTCGTTATAAGTGTAGTACCACCAGTCGCCGTGCTTGCGCGGGGCGCTCTCCTTGGCGTAGTTCCACACTTCGGTCAGCCGCTCGCGGATGGCCCCGCGGAACGGAATTTGCGAGAGGTAGTCCTGCGTCACGGCGTTCTCGGCGGCGACCCACGCGGCCGTGGCCTCCGAGTTGTCGTCCTCGAGCCAGCGGTAGGGATCGGGAACCTCCGTGCCGAAATAGTTGTCCACCACGTCGCCGCGCACGGTCTCGGGGTAAGGCTGGTGTTTTATCTGTTTCATATTGCCGCAACCTGCCGCCGCCGCTGCACCGAGCAGAAGGGCGGCTTTGATGGATAAATGCTTCATAATTGAACCGTTTGGGTAATGATCGGGACAAAGTTATGAAAAATTCAATATTTTCAGTAATTTTGCCTATTGAAAACAACAGACTATGCACAACGAACTCAAAACGATAATCGAGCAGGCGTGGGAAAACCGCGCGCTGCTTCAGGACCCCGCCGTGCAGCAGGCCGTACGACAGGTCGTCGAACTGGTGGACAAGGGCGAACTCCGCACGGCGGAACCCGTCGACCCGGCCAAAAGCGAATGGAAGGTCAACGAGTGGGTCAAGAAGGCCGTGATCCTCTACTTCCCGATCCAGCCCATGCGCAAGATGGAGGCCGGCGAACTGGAGTGGTACGACAAGATGGAACTCAAGCACGGCTACGGGGAGCTGGGCGTGCGGGTCGTGCCCCAGGCCGTGGCTCGCTACGGCGCCTACATCGCCCCCGGAGCCATTCTGATGCCTTCGTACGTGAACATCGGCGCCTACGTCGACACCGGCACGATGGTCGACACGTGGGCCACGGTGGGTTCCTGCGCCCAGATCGGCAAACACGTCCACCTCTCGGGCGGCGTGGGCATCGGCGGCGTGCTCGAACCCGTGCAGGCCGCGCCCGTGATCATCGAGGACAGCTGCTTCATCGGCTCGCGCTGCATCGTGGTCGAGGGTGCGCACGTCTGCCGCGAAGCGGTGCTCGGCTCGAACACCGTGATCACCGGCTCGACGCACATCATCGACGTCACGGGGCCTGAACCCGTCACCTACAAGGGCTACGTGCCGCCCCGCTCGGTGGTCGTCCCGGGCAGCTACCGCAAACAGTTCCCGGCGGGAGAATACAGCGTCACGTGCGCGCTGATCATCGGCCGGCGCAAGGAATCCACCGACAAGAAAACCTCGCTGAACGACGCCCTGCGCGACTTCGGCGTATCGGTATAGGCATGATTCACCGCATCGAAGAGACCACCTCGACCAACGACGACGCCCGCGACGCGAAATACCGCCACGGCGACATCGTCTGGGCCGAACGCCAGACCGCCGGCCGCGGCCAGCGGGGCCATAAATGGTCGAGCGCCGAGGGTCTGAACCTCACCTTCTCGCTGGTGCTCGAACCCCGGTTCCTGCCCGCCGGCGAACAGTTCCTGCTCAACGAGGCCGTGGCCCTCGCTCTCACCGACACCTTCGCGCAGTTCGGCATCGCGGCGCGCATCAAGTGGACCAACGACATCTATGCCGGGGACAAAAAGCTGGTCGGCATCCTGATCGAACACAGCTACTCCGGGCAGACGCTCGCCCGCACGATCGTCGGAATCGGCATCAACGTCAACCAGACGGAGTTCGACCCCGCGCTTCCGAACCCCGTGTCGATGGCCATGGTCGCGGGACGCACGTTCGACCGCGGCGAGGTGCTCGAAGCCTTCCGCCGCCACATCGGCATCCGCTACGCCCAGCTCGAGCTGGACGAACGGGAAACCCTCCAGCGCGACTACCGCGAACGGATGTACCGACTGGGCGAACGGCATACGTTCCGCTACCCCGACGGCACGCCGACCGAGGCCTCGATCGAGGGCGTGCGCCCCACGGGCGAACTGCTGCTGCGGCACGCCGACGGCACGCTCCGGGAATATCTGTTCAAGGAGATCGAATTCGTGATTGCCGGGAAATAGCCCGTCAGGGGTCCGGCAGCAGGTAGACGACGTGCACGAAAGGCCGCGTCCCGCCCGCTTTCAATTCAACGGAGACTTCGGTCAGCAACCGAACATACCGGCGGCGCATATCCGATCCCAGAAGAGGGTCCTCCTTTCCCCCGACGAGACTCCGGACCACAGGCAGCCGGTAGGCGGAATCGCCTGCGGCATACGATTCCCAGGGATACCTCTGATTTTCAATCACGACTCCCTGCAACTCCGCAAAATCCGGATCGTCCGGAAAATCGTTGTCGGCCGCGCCCATCCGTCCGCCCGTCATCCTGCGCGTCCGGGAAACGACGCGCGCCACGTTCCTGCCGTAAAACCGGCAGACAGGGTCCCCGAGCGCCGTATCCGCGACTCCGGCAACGGAGATGAACGTTATCAGCGTATCGCCGGCGACAAACACGACCCGGGGATCGCGGCAGGAGGAGGCTCCCCCGCCCCGGGGTATCGCCGCGTCAAGCCCATCCATTCCGAAGCATACGCCGCCGCCCAGCCGGCACGGCAGCGCGTCCGGCCGGAAGCGCTCCGACATCTCTCCGTACGGAGTCTGCGCCGCAACAACCTTCCAGATGCACAGTGCAACCAGCAGAACAACCCGTTTTTTCATCGCAAACACACCTTTGGACAACACAAGATAACGGATATTCTCCGCCGCACCAAATCCGGGGCGCAAAATCAGACGAAAAGTACAGAAATAATAACCGAAACCTCTTGCTGTTACAGAAATAACAGTTATATTTGCATCAGAAAAAGCACATTCCAAATTTAAAACGATAACCGAATTATGAACGTACCTGCAAATCTGAAATACTCCAGCGACCACGAGTGGTGCCGCATCGAGGGTGACACGGCCGTTATCGGCATCACCGACTTTGCCCAGAGCCAGTTGGGCGACATCGTATTCGTCGATGTTCCGACCGTCGGCGAAACCTTGTCCGCCGGTGACGTCTTCGGCTCGATCGAGGCCGTGAAGACCGTGAGCGACGCTTTCATTCCCGTCGGCGCCGAAGTGTTGGAGTTCAACCCTGCAGTGGATGCCGATCCCTCCATCGTGAACCGCGATCCCTACGGAGAGGGTTGGCTCGTCAAAGTGAAACTGACCGATCCCAAGGAGTGCGAGTCGCTGCTTACCGACGCGCAGTACAAAGAGTTGATCGGCTAATATTCGTTCGATGTAAATCGAACCCCGCAGCCTCCCGTTTTCGACGGGTGTCGGCAGGGAGTGTCAGGATAGAATCCGGCATCAAAAGATACCGTAACGTGAGTCCGACGTGTTCTGTTGTGACAGTATTTTTGTTTTACATCCGAAATCAATACGTCGGACTCGCCTTAAAACTATAACATTATGTCAAAGGTAACAGTTGTGGGCGCGGGCGCCGTAGGCGCTACTTGCGCCAATGTGATGGCTTGCCGCGAAGTGGCGAGCGAAGTGGTCCTCATCGACATCAAAGAGGGCCTGTCGGAGGGTAAGATGCTGGATATGTACCAGTGTTCTACGCTGATGGATTTCGATACGAAGCTCGTCGGCGTGACCAACGATTACAAGCAGACTGCCAACTCGGACGTGGTGGTGATCACCTCGGGTATTCCCCGTAAGCCGGGTATGACCCGCGAGGAGTTGATCGGCACCAACGCCAACATTATGAAAGGTGTGATCGAGAACGTGGTGAAATATTCGCCCCGCGCGATCATCATCGTGGTCGCCAACCCGATGGATACGCTGACTTATCTGGCGCTCAAGGCTTCGGGACTTCCCAAAAACCGGATTATCGGCATGGGTGGCGCCTTGGATTCGGCCCGTTTCAAATGTTACCTGGCGAAAGCCACCGGCGCCAACATCAACAACGTGGACGGCATGGTGATCGGCGGTCATGGCGATACGACGATGATTCCGCTGCTTTCGAAGGCTTCGGTCAATGGCGTGCCCGTGACGCAATTCGCCTCGAAGAAGAAACTCGAAGAGGCTGTCGCCAGCACGATGGTCGGCGGTGCCACGCTGACCAAACTCATCGGCACTTCGGCCTGGTATGCTCCGGGCGCCGCTGCTTCGATGATGGTCGAATCGATCCTGCATGATCAGAAGAAGATCGTCCCCTGCTGCTGCTACCTCGAAGGCGAATACGGCCAGAACGACATCTGTATCGGTGTTCCCGCCGTGATCGGCCGCAAGGGTATCGAGAAGATCGTCAAACTCGACCTCACCAAGGAAGAGGCTGCCAAATTCGAGGCATCGGCCGCTGCGGTCCGCAAGACCAACCAGGTGCTGCACGAGATCAAGGCGTTGTAAGCGTTTGCCGACAACGATAGCAGATCCCCGGTCTTTCGACCGGGGATTTTTCGTGAAAGAGCCTTCCGCCGCACATTTCGTCGGAAGTAAGTCGTATTCTATAAGAAACTTACCCGCATCCGGAAGCGGAAAGTTTCCCGTCTGACCCGTATGAACGGAACATAACAACCGATTTCGCTCCTTGCCGGGCAACAGCGGCCATATTCTTTCGGAACATTGCGACAACGGTCGCTCCCGGAAAAACTTTTCACTTCCCCGGAGTGTCTTTTTTACATACGTCGGAGGACAGTCTTCACCGTCTGCGAAGCACCTGCGTCATGCAGTGTGCGGCACCGTAGCCTTTGCAAAGGTTGTCAAGCCCGACCCAGGTGACCTTCACCCCTCGGTGTTTCAGTTCGGTCCGCAGGGCTTCGGACTGGCCCGCTACCCCGATGATACGGCGCGACCCGACCGTCAGGAAATTACCCGCCAGCCGGTCGGCATCCTCTTCGGAAATGGGGATGATGGCGGCACCGATACGGCTCCTCAACAATTCGACGAATCCGACATCTTCTTCGGTTTTGGTATAGACGCCGTTTGCACCTCGGAGATAAATATCGGCCAGCAACAGATCCGGAGAATCCGGATCGGTGGTCATACGCCGGGCTGTGAGCGTCACCAGATTGCGGTCTATAATGTTGAAATAGGTGTCCAAGTGCATTTCCGCCTGGCTGAACAACCGGTCCTTGACCACGACCAGACGGTTGCAGCCCAGCAAATCGTGCTCCATGAGCTGATCGATGGCCGGTTGCGTGGTGCGCATCCCGCAGCCGATGAAAGCCGTATCGCCGAACGGATAGAAATCCCCGCCTTCGAGATGAGCTCCCTCCCCATCGATGCGGTGTAACGGTTTCATGCCGATTTTTTCGAGGCAGAATTGCAGAATGTCGCATCCTTTCTCCCGCTGCGGGGAGTTCATGCGTCCGATTACGACGCCTTTGGCAGTAGTTATCAATTGGTCCCGCGTATAGAAGAGGTTCATCACGGGGTTTTCCGAATATTCGGCCTTGAGACCCGTGTTGATCTGCGTTTCCGACAGCCGGATGATCGGTTGTCGCAGAATGATACGAACCAAGTCCCGAGGCGATGTCTTGGCGAGAATGGATTGTCGGTACTCCTTCTGCTGCCCGGCTGTTTCCGGAGAGAGGTTCTGGGTGTCGAAGGTGAGAAAACCGGCCGCGAAGCGGCGCAGGTTCTCCAGCTTGGTCCGGTCGGCAGGTTTCCCGTCCGCACCGGTTCCGTCGAGCAGGATCTGACGTACCGTGAGCACTCTCGCCCCGGCCTCCTCGAGCACTCTGCGGTAAGTAGCATGTTCGGCGATGAGTTCGGGAATGTCGATATGTTCCCGGAAAAGAGCCGCAGCCGGATGAAGGGCCCCCAGAAACAGTTCTTCGCCCGGGTCGTGGGTCAGGATGAGTCTGGCCTTGCGGTATTCGCACGTCTGGCCGCAGCGGACGGAGCGTCGCCCGCGCACGATAGATCCAATCAGTGAAGACAGAAACGTCGAGATGGAGATGGAAGATCGGGAGTTAAACATAACGATTCAGGGTTAAATCTGATTATGGGGATCGTATGTCGGTTATTCAACCCACCCCTGTTTCGAGAACAGAACAAAAATCGCAGCAAATACGAATTTTAACGGATGGATCGATATATTAAAAACGAGAAAAACCGTAAAATTGTTTTACGGTTCGTGCAAATCGATGCAATATATTCCTAAAGGCGTTCGGCCGCCATGAGTGAACGGAGCCGCCAGGCAGCTCCGTTCGGTTTATATCCGGAAAATATCATGACTTTCCGAAAGCGATATTTTCAAAAAAGTTCCGTATGCCGTCGATCCGGATGAGCGACAACGATATTCCCTGTCCGGCGAAGCAAGGAGCCGCCGGAGCTTCCGGCAGACCGTCAGAAGCTGATCTTCGCGCCGACGAACCAGCTGCGGGGTAGCGACGGGCCATAGATGTAACCCGAATCGCGGTTGGCCCCCCGGTCGAAGTCTTTCTGGTAGGCGTTGAAGATATTTTGGATGCCGGCATGGAGTTGCAGGGCGATCTCCTTATAGAGAATGACGTCGTACGACACTTTGAGGTTCAGGTCGAAGAAACGGGGTGTCGTGACGGCCCGATCGACGGGCGTGCCCGAACCCGCCATGTGCTGCACGAGCATTTTGCCCGTGTAAGTTCCGGTAATGGCTGCCTGCAAATTGCGTACGGGGGTCAATTCAGCCGTAAGGTAGCCGTAGGTGTTCGGCGTGCGGAACATCTTGCGGGTCGGTGCGACCTCCGGATCTTCGCTCCACTGTTCCGGTTCCTTGTAGCGGCTCTGCTGAAGGGTGATTCCGGCCTGCAGGTCGAACCAGCGGGTGAAGGCGGCCTTGCCTTCGATATTGATGCCCATGACGCGGGCGCCCGAGCCGTTGTAACGCTCCTTGATCGTACTCCCGTCCGTATCCGGATCGGGCAGCGGACGCAAGGCGAAAACGTGGTCGAGCGTCGTGTAAAAACCTTCGACGAGCAAGTTGGTCTGGACTTTTCCGAAACGGTGATAAAGATCTGCCGAGAGGCTGAGGCTGTGCGATCGCTCCTCGCGCAGATCGTCCGCCAGGCGAATGCGTACCCGCTCGCCGCCCACGATGGCGATGTGCATATCCTCGTCGAAGGCCTGCGGAGCACGGAAGCCGCTCGAATAGCTTAGGCGCAGGCTCGCCCCCTCTCCGGGATTGTAGCGCAGGTTGGCACGCGGACTGAAGATTACGTGATCGACGAGGCTGTGCTTATCCAGACGGCCGCCGATAAGCAGCGACCAATGCTCGTTTTTCCACTCGTTTTGCAGGTAGGCGCCGATGATGTGCACCTTTTGCTTCGTTCGATAATCATAGCCGATCGATTCGTCGTCCAGATCGTTGTAGTTATATTCCACGCCCAGGGTCAGGTCGGCGGGAAGGAACCACAACCGGTCGAACGAATGGATGTACTGGGCGCCGGTCGCCACGGTGAGGTCGTGCGTGCGACCGTAAGCGTCGGGATCCTGCTTGGAGCCGTAGTAGCTCTTGCGGGCGATGTGCTGGAACGAAGCATAGACATTCACACGGTTGGAGAAGTCGGCGGACGAGAGGTCGAACGAGAGGCTGCCGCCGTTGATGTTGTGGTCGGTCTGCTCGGCGATCATCGCTTCGTGCGGCGGCAGGTCGAGCCGGTCGCCGCCCCGGCGGTACTCCATGACGGTATTGTACTGGAGCGTAATACGCGAATAAGCGCTGGTCTTGAAGAATGAGCGCAGTCCGAGGGATTGGGATTGCAGTTGCGGAATTTCGGTGAAGCCGTCCCCGTCGTGGTCGTACCCCGAGCGGTGGCGGTTCTGTCCATAGACATAAAGTCCCGCCTTACGGCTGTCGGTGACGAGCGAGGCATTGGCCGAGGTGACGTTGTCGTAACTGCTGCTGTTGCCGATCGCCGTGATCGTGTGACCGACTTCGGCGCTGTTGCGGTCGGGGTCCTTGGTGATGATGTTGATCGTACCGCCGATGGCCGAGGAGCCGAAGAGTGCCGAGCCGCCTCCGCGCATCACCTCGACGCGGTCGATCATGCTGGCCGGAATCTGCTCCAGTCCATAAACGCCCGAGAGTGCCGAGAAGACGGGATGCGAATCGACGAGGATCTGTGAATAGTGTCCGTCGAGCCCGTTGATGCGCACCTGCATGAAACCGCAGTTCTGGCAGTCGTCCTCGACGCGTACGCCGGGCTGGAACCCGAGTCCCTGGGCCAGACAGGCCGAATTGGTGTTGTCGAAAATTTTGCGGTCGAGGACGTTCACCAAGGCCGGGGCTTTGCGACGCGTGGTTTCGCTGCGGCTGGCCGAGACGACTACGTCGTCCATGGTAATTCCGTTTTCCGTGATTTCGAAGTTGAGTTCGAGGGACTGTCCTTTTTTTAGCGTTACTTCGTGGCGCACGGGATCGTAACTCATCATGCGGGCCTCGACGGTGATAGTGCCCGTCGGCAGATTCTTCAGGAAATAGTGCCCGCTCGCATCGGTCATGGTGCCGATGGTCGTGCCGGGAATGGTGACGGTGGCATAGGGCAGGTGTTCGCCTGTTTTGCTGTCGATGACATGGCCGTAGAGATGAGCGTCGCTTTTAGGAGTCGGGGTCGTTTCGTCTGCAAAAAGTGTATGATAAACCAGGCACATTACGGCCAAGAGGATCAATTTTTTCATATTATAATAATTAGGCGATTATATCTTCAATGTCCCATTATCCGACGGTCGCGGAATCGAGTTCGAGGGCGTTTATTCGCGGCCGGAGGCTGCGTCTGTAATGAAGTCCTCCTAAATCTCCTCCTCGGAATGGACTCGGGGCGCTATGCTCCCAAATGGATACACAATATAATCCTATGTTTTAAGATGTAAAATGGGTCTGTTTTCGCCAGGCAGGGGCAACGGCCCGTAATACGGCCGATGAGAGAGAATACCCTGTGAAAACGATGTTTTGCCGCGCCGCTCGGCACGTGCGGTCGAATAGTCCCGGAAACGAATGGTTCCGGAACGAATTTATATACCCGATTGCAGGGGGCGAACGGAGCTGCGAGCCCGATATCGCAACGATTGCCGGATCGTAACACTCCGGCCGGAAAAAGGTTTCCAGCAAACGGAACTCACTGTCGAGGACCCAGTCGGTAGAATGGATATACGAGAAGAAATGGAAATGGCAAATCGCACAGTCGTCCACAAGAGCCGGCGACGTGGTATTTGCATCGTTCTCCGTGAGGTAACGATAGTACTCATCGGGATGGGTATGCAGGCTTTTGCCCGCATAGGCCGCGAGCAGGATCAGCAGCAGCGCCCCCGCATTGAATACCCGTATGAGTTTTTGTCCGCTCATTTCAGGTGCAAAAATAATGAAAAAAGGTTACCCGGCAAGGTGCACTCTCCCAAATACCTATATATTGGGATGCTTCTGCAGGGAATCAAATATCAATATCTCGAATCCCAAACATACCCTTTTCCTCGGGTATAAACGGACACAGGCTCCGAATTTATTCGAATGGTCAATATAATATCACAACAGCATCATACCCCAAGTTACTATGACCGGTTTCTTTACTTCCGGCAGTTCCGAGAATACGAATACAAAGTTACCTCTTCATAAGACATCAATCCAATTT
>ENA-UESP01002535-UESP01002535.1-human-gut-metagenome-genome-assembly--contig:-NODE-2535-length-9877-cov-3.398061_pt1 | contig 9877 bp, 9 predicted proteins | sample MGYA00243003_ERZ508004 | MGnify/ENA primary metagenome ERZ508004 (study PRJEB26167, sample SAMN06115443) | human gut metagenome | host: Homo sapiens | place: China:Henan | collected 2015-07-29 | study...
AAGACTTTTGTAAGGGTCGACGGAGGGCGGGGTATTGAGAGAAGATTCATCTTTGGCGCACGTCCCCCGGAGCGGCGTCGAAAGAAAAACGGTTTTGATGCGAAGGGGCTCCTGACGAGCCGCCTCCCCACCAGTCAAAGTTTTTGCGGGTGGGGGTCCGGGGGAGGGAGCGTGTGGGTGTCCCCCACTTTTGAAAAAAGCTCCCTCCCCCGGTCTTCCCTCCCCAGCGAGGGAACCCGTGCACGAAGCATCCATCGTCGCAGGCATGATGCATATCCTCGAAGACGAGGCCAGACGCCACAACGTGAGCAGGATCACGCGGGTGCGGCTTTCGGTGGGGCTGTTCACGGCGGTGGAGCCCAAAACGCTGGAAGCATGCTTCGAGCTGTACGCGGAAGGCACGGCGGCGGAAGGGGCCGAACTGGACATCACGACCGTCCCCGCCGAAGGGCGCTGCCTTGAGTGCGGGCACGGATTTCCCATGACCTCGCCGCGCTGCCGCTGCCCGGAATGCGGAAGCCTGCGGCTGGAAGGCAAGGGCGGCCGGGACTTCCTCATCACCGGCATCGACGCCTGCTGACACCCCAGATTGACTGCGAAAGTTCGTAAGGAATATGCCATGAGCCGTTACATGATCGAATCGGTCCCGGAAAAGTGCAAGGCGTGCCGCCGCTGCGAAATCGCCTGTATCGCCGCCCACCACGGCCTGACCTTTAAAGAGGCCCTGAAAAAGCGCGACGAACTCGTCGCCCGCGTCCATGTCGTCAAGAGCGGCTCGGTGAAGTCGCCCATCTCCTGCCGCCAGTGCGAGAACGCCCCCTGCGCCCGCATCTGCCCCACCGGGGCGCTCCAGCAGGACGACGGCATCGTGACCATGAACGCCCAGATCTGTTCGGGCTGCCAGCTCTGTATCATGGCCTGCCCCTACGGCGCGATCTCGCTGGAATCCATCGGCCTGCCCTCCGCCACGTCGGAAACGATGGCCCAAAAGAGTATGCGCTCCGTGGCCGTGCGCTGCGACCTGTGCAAGGACTGGATGAAGCGCGAGGGCAAATCCGTGCCCGCCTGCGTCGAAGCCTGCCCCGTCCACGCCCGAAGCGTGGTGCAGATAGGCTGATCCCAGCGCAATCATTGATGGTGTAAGCGTGCCGGGGCGGGGCTCCGGCACGCTTTTATTCACCGGGCATTTATGGTACAGGGCACGGATTATGAGCGAATCCATCGGCATTATTGCAGGAAGCGGACAATTCCCGCGCCTCGTGGCGGAAGACGCCAAGGCGGCGGGTTATGGCGTTGTGGTCTGCGCCTTCCGCGGCTTCACCGATCCCGGCCTTGAAGCGCTGGCCGACGCGTACACGACCGTCTATCTGGGCCAGTTCGACAAGGTGATCGACTACTTCCGCAAGCACGGCGTCCGCAGGCTGTGCATGGCCGGAGCGATCAACAAGCCGCGCGCGCTGGACTTGCGCCCGGACTTCCGGGCGGCGCGCATCCTCTTCTCCCTCAGGGGCAAAGGCGACGACGCGCTGCTCCGGGCCATCATGGCGGATCTGGAAAAGGAAGGCTTCACGCTCATCCAGGCGGCGGAACTCTCCACCTCCCTGCTCTGCCCCGAAGGCGTCCTGACCCGGCGCGGCCCCTCAGCCGAGGAGATTGCGGAAATCGACTACGGCTGGCCCATCGCCGAAGCGCTCGGCCGGTTTGACATCGGCCAATGCATCGTGGTCAAACAGGGCATGGTGGTGGCCGTGGAATGCCTCGAAGGCACGGACGCCGCCCTGCGGCGCGGCGGCGAACTGCGCGGCGAAGGTTGCGTGGCGATCAAACGCTTCAAGCCCAAACAGGACGAACGCGTGGACTTGCCGTCCATCGGGCTGCAGACCGTGCGCCTCCTCATCGAACAACACTACCGCTGTCTTGCCGTGGACGCGGGCAAAACGCTCTTTTTCGACAGGGCCGAAGCGCTGGCCCTTGCCGACAAACATAACTTCTGCATCGTCGCGCTGACCGAAGACTCGTTCGGGAAGCTGCGCCTTCAGGCGAAAGCCGACTAGACACACGAAACCCGAGAGGAAACCAAGTATGGGCAAGGCCGACCGTTATCAGAAACTGTACCCCGTCACATGGGATCAACTCCACCGCGACGCTAAAGCGCTGGCATGGCGCCTTCTGGAACAGGGACCGTTCAAGGGCATCATCGGCGTCGCGCGCGGCGGGCTTGTCCCGGCCGCCATCGTGGCCCGTGAGCTCAACATCCGTCTGGTCGACACCCTGTGCATCTGTACCTATCAGGGCCGCGAACAGACCGGCGGCGAAGAAGTCCTCAAGGCCATCGAAGGCGACGGCGACGGCTGGCTCGTCGTCGACGACCTCGTGGACACCGGCAACACCGCCACCATCATCCGCAACATGCTCCCCAAGGCCCATTTCGCCACCCTGTACTCCAAGCCCGCCGGAAAGCCCCTCGTGGACACCTTCATCACCGAAGTCAGCCAAGATACGTGGATTCTTTTCCCGTGGGACTCCGAAGTGCAGTATACCGCCCCGCTGGTGGAACAGAACTAGGCGTTAAGACGGGAAGCCCCCGGCAGACGGCATTATAAAAAAAAGAAAACCGGGACAGCCTCGCGCAACAGGCTGCCCCGGTTTTCCGCATAGGAGAGAAGGAAGGATGGCCGTCGGCTTCGTTGCTGTCGGACACCGAAAGCCTTCGGGAAATGTCTCCGGATCGGCAGCCCGTGACTGCCGCCAATCCGGGGCTCCGCCCTTCCCGCCGGGTGGCCGGAAGGGCGAAGCGGTTTGGGAGGGAAGGATGCCAAAAGGCAATCCGTGCGGAGGAGCTTCAGCCGCGCGGCGCGAAACGCATCCTTGGTTTCCCCTCCCGGTTCAGCAAAGCCTGTTCTTAGAAAGCGTACCGCATGTTGACGGAAGCCTTGTAGGCGTTGCGGTTGGTGTTGTCGAGGACGTTGCCCCAAACGCCGTCGTTGAGGCTCAGGTGGATGTACCCGAGTTCCACGGCGAGGGTCAGATCCTTGTAGATCTGGTAGTCGGTGTCGAAGGTGGCTTCCCACGCGCCGTCCTTGGTGGTCAGGTAGGTGGAGCCCACCATGCTGCCGGTGGCATCAGGATAGCTGGCATGGAAGGTGGTCATACCGGCGTTCGCGGGCATGTTCTTGTTGTTGGTACCCCGATAGTAGCCGACCTGAATGGCGTGAGTCAGGTTTTCCATGAAGGAGATGTCCTTCATGCGGAGCGCGACGCCCCACGTGCCCACGGGGCTGGTGCCGAGGATGGTATCGCTGGAAATGCCGTAACCGCCGTCAAAGCCGAAGGAAGAACCGGACCAGCCGGCGTCCACGGTGGGCATACGTTCGGAGCCGTCATACGGATTGGAGTTGTCACCGGAGCCGTACCACAGGAGCAGGCCGGGAACGCCGAAATCAAGCTTGTATTCCGCGATGGCGGAAGCCAGCCAGCCGCTGCGCTTCAGGTCGATGGTCTTGCTGGTCGCGCCGTCGTATCCGCTGAGCGAACGGACCGTGCCCATATCCACGGAGCCGTAGTTGAAGTCACCGGCGAGGCGGAAGGGGCTGAACGTGGTCATTTCACCCGTGATGCCGACCCACCATGCGTTGCCTTCGCTGCGGTTGCCTTCAAGCGTGGTCAGATCGCTGCCGCTGGGGAGCACGGGGAGCATCCCGGCGCGCATGTCATCGATGTCACCCTTGGCGTCGCCACCAAGGCTGCGGCTGCCCACGAAACCATACATGCCCCAAGGCGTGATCTTCACACCGTCAAAGGTCAACGGCAAGGTCAGGCCAACGAAATCCATGGCGTTGTTCTGATCGTCATGCCACTTGCCATAACCATTGGTGTTGTCGTTTTCAGCGCGCAGCCAGAAGAGGTTCGCGCCGACGTTTTCGGTGAAGTTGCCGCCGATGGTGATGCCCGCGCCGTCGCCGTCGAGCACGGCGGAACCGGCCACGAAGCCAGGCATCACGAAGGGCTGCAAGCCCATGCGGACCAGCACGTCGGTTTCGGGGATGGCCCAGTCGATGTAGGAGTAGCGCACTTCAACGGTCCTGCCGTCCGTGCCGAGGGAAGCGCCGTCCTTGGCATGGCCCCAATGCGTGTCGCCGATTTCAAAATAAACGACGCCCTTCAAGCTTTCAGACGCGATCACGTCGATCTGGGTGCGCAGGCGCTGCGCCGCGCCGAAGCGGTCGCTGCTGTTGTGCTTGTCGAACGAATCGTTCGTATACTCAAAACTGAAGTCCCACATGCCCTTAGCCTTGATGTCGGCTGCATTGGCGGCGGAGAATGCGGAGCAGATAAGCCCGGCCGCAAGCAGAAGCGTGGTGAGTCTCTTCATGACGAAAATCTCCTTTCTTCATGGTGAAGGTTGGGGTATTTCCGACCTCTTCCTCTCAGAGCCGGAAACACCAAAAGCTTCAGGATCCGAGGTGAAGCTTTCAAGGGCATTTTCTCTCACCGAAATAAATATTCAATTATTTGTACGATCTTTATAACAAGCCTCTAACGAAGGCTCTCTCGGCCCCGCTTGCAAAAAGAAAAAAGAGGGGCTCCGCGACACGCCCCCTTCCCGCTTTTCCTTGCCCCCCAAGGCAAAACCGAAAGGCCCTTTCCACCGGGACCACCCCCTCTCTATTAGACCTATCCCTTGCCTGGAGATGACGGTTCCACTCCGGCGGATGCAGAAGCGCATCCCTAAGCCCGCCTCCCCGCACGATGCCGGAACAGGGCCAGCCCGAGGAACAGGTTCAAAAGCAGGCTCACACCAAGCACCGCCCGGAAAAGGACCGGCAAGGCCAACAGCGATTCGCTGAATCCGGACGGGGCGACCTCGCGTTCCACCGTACCTTCATCGGAAAGCGTGATTGTCATGGGATGGGAAACCTTATGCCCCATGTTGTCCGCAACCACGATGGTCCACGTGCCGGGCTTGTCCGGAAGGAACGCGAATCTTCCCTGAGCGTCCGTACGCCCGTTCTGAAATTCCACATCCGCGCTGTCCGGGCCGTACAGCTTCGCTTCGGCATACGCCGCCACGTCGCCCGTGGAATACGAGAACGCCACCACACGGGCATCTCCGGACGCCAGCTCCTTCGCCAGCAGCGCGTGAGCCTGCGCGTCCGCGGAAAACCAGCCCAGAACCAACAGGGCGGCCAACACTACACGTCTCAACATATCTTCTCCTTGGAAAGGGAACACCGGAAACGGAGCCTCCGGGCACTCCACTTTCATCTCACACTCAATCCGCATCGGGCTTTCCCCATCCAGCCGGGACACCCGCGCATCCTTCCCGCGAACAATGCCGCCGGGCCGGTTTCAGCCTTGGCCATGTAGGCATCCTGCTCGGCGCTGTACCCGTCGTAGGTCAGGCCAAGCGGGGCCTTTACCGGCTTGCCGTTCAGCAGCACTTCCGCCTTGATGTCGTCACCGGCCTTGATGTCGGCGGGATTCGTCAACAGCACGATCTCAAGATCGTGCCCCAAGACCTTCTTGTACAATCCGTCATTCGCGGCGGGATTGAGCATGGTCTTGGCGAACTTCTCATACTTGCCGACCTTGAGGACCTTCTTGCCCTTGGCTTCGAGATCCTTGCGGCCGCCCTCCAGCACGCCTTCGGTCGTGTCGCTCCAGGTCTGCGGCAGACGATGCCCGACGATCATGGCGGGGCCGTCCGCAGGGAGGGCCGCCTTGCCCACAAGCGCCTTCGCCTTGGCGTCTTCGGCAAGCTTCACGGGCTCCTTGGCGTTGACCTGAATGAGTTCGACCACCACGGTCTCCACCGGCTCGGCCTCTTCGCTGATCATGAATACGTGCGCCGCCTGCGCCTGCACGCCCACGCTTTCGCCCTTGGCGGCCTGCGTTTTGTCGGGTTTGACGATGAATTCATGCGCGGAGGCAAGAGTGGCGGTCCCAACGAGGCAGAGTGAACACATCCCAGCAAGCAACACTTTGAAAAGCATGGCGAACTCCTTGTTTTAAATAACACGGCACAATATTGTGTTATCTTTTTCAAAAATGTATTACCCGGAAAAATGATTTTCCGTGAATTCAATTTTTATTTTATTTCCGCATGTTATAATCATTTACCCAACAATTCCGACACTGTTCGTACTTTTTTTAAAAAAATAACACGCATACTCGGCGACACACACCCGTGCCCTGAAAAAACAGGTTCCTCCTTCCAAAAGCCATCATCGGCGCGGGGTTGCAAAATGGCAAAAAGGCAACTGCTTGCCTTTGTTCAGCTATCCGCGTAGATTATCTCCTTTCGCGCCAGCCGGCCCGGTTGGGGTGCGCCCCTCGGCTTCAACGCAGTCCAGACAAAAGGGAAGCATATGAACCTCACACAGAAAATCATCGGCAGTCACCTTGTTTCCGGCACCATGACGCCCGGAAGCGAAATCGGTCTGCGCATCGACCAGACCCTGACCCAAGACGCCACCGGGACCATGGCGTGGCTCCAGTTCGAAGCCTTGGGCATCCCCCGGGTCAAGACCGATATTTCCCTGAGCTACGTGGACCACAACACGCTCCAGATGAACTTCCGCAACCCTGACGACCACCGCTTCCTGCGCACCGTGGCGGCCAAATTCGGCGGCGTGTACTCCGGGCCCGGCACCGGCATCTGCCACCAGCTCCACCTCGAAAACTTCGCCAAGCCCGGCGCGACCCTCGTGGGCTCCGACAGCCACACCCCCACCGCGGGCGGCATCTGCTCGCTCGCCATGGGCGCGGGCGGGCTTTCCGTCGCGCTGGCGATGGCGGGCGAGCCCTACTATATCCCCATGCCCAAGGTCGTGCGCGTCTTCCTGACCGGGGCGCTCACCGGCTGGGCCTCCGCCAAGGACGTCATCCTCGAACTGCTCCGCCGCCGCACCGTCAAGGGCGGCGTGGGCCGCGTGTTCGAATACGCCGGGCCCGGCGTCGCCACCCTCTCCGTGCCGGAACGCGCCACCATCGCCAACATGGGCGCGGAACTCGGCGCCACGGGCACCCTCTTCCCCTCCGACGGCGTGACCCGCGCCTTCCTCAAGGCCATGGGCCGCGAAGCCGATTGGCGGGAACTCGGCCCTGACGCCGATGCCGCGTATGATGAAGAGGAAGCCATCGATCTTTCCGCGCTGGTCCCGCTGGCCGCGCAGCCGCACATGCCCGACCGCGTGGTGCCCGTGGCCGAACTCGACGGCCTGCCCGTCGAGCAGGTCTGCATCGGTTCCTGTACGAACTCCTCCTACGCGGACCTCAAGCTGGTCGCGCAGATCCTCGACGGGCACCGCATCAATCCCGGCACCGACGCCATGATTTCCCCCGGCTCCAAGCAGGTGCTCACCATGCTGGCGCAGGAAGGGCTCCTTGAGCCGCTCATCGGCTCCGGCGCGCGCCTGCTCGAATGTTCCTGCGGCCCGTGCATCGGTTCCGGCGGCGCACCCGTCACCTCCGGCGTAAGCGCCCGTACCTTCAACCGCAACTTCGAGGGGCGCAGCGGCACCAAGGACGCCAAGGTCTATCTGGTCAGCCCTCTGACCGCCGCCCAAGCAGCCCTGAACGGCAAGTTCACCGATCCCGCCACATGGGGGACCCCGCCCGCCAAGCCGGAACTGCCCGCCGATCCGCCGTCCATCCGGCACCTGTTCGTGTTCCCGCCGGAAAACGGTGACGGCGTCGAAGTCCTGCGCGGCCCGAACATCGTGGCGCTGGAGAAATTCCCCCGCCTCGACGCGTCCGGAGACGTGCTCGAAGCCAACGTCGTGATCCGCCTCGGCGACAACATCACCACCGACCACATCATGCCCGCGGGCGCGGAAATCCTCGCCCTGCGCTCCAATATCCCGGCCATTTCCGAGCACGTGTTCGTGCGCGTGGACCCCGATTTCGTGAAGCGCGCCCGCGCCGTCTCCGAAGCGGGAGGCAACGGCGTCATCGTGGCTGGCGAAAACTATGGTCAGGGCTCCAGCCGCGAACACGCGGCGCTGGCCCCGCGCCATCTCGGCATCAGAGCCGTCATCGCCCTGTCGATGGCCCGCATCCACCGCGCCAATCTCGTGAATTTCGGCATTCTGCCTCTGGTCTTCGTGAACAGGGAAGATTATGCTAAGGTCGCTCAAGGTGCGGATATCCGCATCCCGCTCACGGAAATCACGCCCGGCGGCGTGACGAACATTGAGATTGCGGGCGTGGGCGTTCTTCCTGTAAGGAATGATCTCTCGGCGGCCGAACTGGACATCATCCGGTCCGGCGGCCTGTTGAACGCCGTAAAAGAAAAAATGTAAGCCGGATCCCGGGAAGCCGTGCGGGGCGCCGTACGGCTTCCCGGGGCCCGTAACCTTTGAACTGGAGCTGTCATGCTGGATCTCATTCGAGCCAACGCCCAATCGTGGGGCGTCAAAATCGCCTTTGGCATCATCATTCTGGTCTTCGTCTTCTGGGGCGTCGGCGGCCTGACGGGCGGCCCTTCCACGGTCATCCTCACCGTGAACGGGGAACCCATCACCATTCAGGAGTTCCAGCGGAAATACGAACAGCTTGAGCAGCAGGTGCGCGCCCAGTATCCCGATCTCGATGCGGCCGGCCTCAAGGCGATGCAGCTCAAGCAGCAGCTCATCCAGAACCTCATTCTCGAAAACCTCATCATGCAGGAAGCCAAGCGCGTCGGCATCGTCGTGACGCCCGTGGAGCTGCGCAAGCTCATCGAAAGCTTCCCCGCCTTCCACAACGCCGAAGGCAAGTTCGATCCCGACGCCTATGTCCGCGTGATCAAGGCCCAGCGCAACACCCCCGGCAACTTCGAAGCCGAGCTCCGCAACAACATGCTGATGAACAAGCTCCGCGCGGACGTCACCGCCGGGGCCTTCGTTCCCGAAGCCGAAGTGCGCGATCTCTTCCGCTATGAAGGCGAACGCCGCATTCTGGAGTATGTTTTCTACCCGCTGGAAGACTATACCTCCAAGGTTACCGTCGACGACGCGCAGATCAAGGACTATTACGAAGCCAATCAGGCATCCTTCACCGTGCCCCCGCAGGCCGACGTGGAATACCTGCTCATCGGCGCGGAAGCGCTGGCCGCCGCCCAGAACATCAGCGACGCCGCCGTATCCGAGTACTATGAAAAGAACGCCGCCCAGTTCGCCACCCCCGAAATGGTGCGCGCCCGCCACATCCTCATCCTGAGCGACGCCAAGGCGTCCGCCGAGGATCAGGCCAAGGCGAAGGCCAAGATCGAAGAAATCGCCAAGCGCATCAAGGCCGGCGAAGACTTCGGCGAGGTCGCCAAGGAAGTCTCCGAAGATCCGGGCAGCGGCCCGCAGGGCGGCGAACTCGGCTGGTTCGCGCACGGGCAGATGGTTCCCGAGTTCGACAAGGCTTCTTTCGCCCTCAACCCCGGCGAGCTTTCCGAGCCCGTCAAGACGCAGTTCGGCTGGCACCTCATCCAGCTTGAAGAAAAGAAGGCCGCCGGGCAGAAGCCGTTGGATGAAGTGAAGGATCAGATCCGCACCCGCCTGGCGCAGGATGAAGCCTCCGGCAAGGTACAGGAAGCGCTGGAACAGGTTCAGCTCGCGGTCATCGGCGGCAAGTCGCTGAAGGAAGCCGGGGAACCGCTCAAGCTGGCCCCGCAGGAAACCGGCCTCGTCAACACGACCGAATTGACCGAAAAGATGGGCATCAAGCCTGAAAACCTGCCCGCGCTGCTGGCCGCCAAGCCCGGCACCGTGCTGGACACGCCTTTCGTGACCAAGACCGGCTATGTCATCGCCAAGGTAAACGAATCCAACCCCCCGACCTGTCCCAGCACACCACCTTTCGGATCGACCACCACATAAGAGGAATGAGCCTGTAAAAGCTGGGG
>ENA-UESP01002544-UESP01002544.1-human-gut-metagenome-genome-assembly--contig:-NODE-2544-length-9846-cov-2.388371_pt1 | contig 9846 bp, 7 predicted proteins | sample MGYA00243003_ERZ508004 | MGnify/ENA primary metagenome ERZ508004 (study PRJEB26167, sample SAMN06115443) | human gut metagenome | host: Homo sapiens | place: China:Henan | collected 2015-07-29 | study...
GTGCTTCCTAATAACCTTTAACAACACAGGGTACGGATCGAAGGGTCAGTACCTTTTTTTGTTGAAAAAAGCGAAAAAATATATGATTCTGTTACCTGAGGTGAAAAATATGGAACAACAAAAGAAAAAGCGTACAGCAGGAATCTGCCTTACCCTCGCGGGTGGCATTTGCTGGGGGCTTTCCGGCTGCTTTGGGCAATATTTATTTCAGAAAAAGGATATTACGGCAGATTGGCTTGTGATGGTGCGGCTGCTTTTGGCGGGAGTACTTTTGGTTTTGATGGGCTTTTTGCTGACGAAAAAACGGATGGGGGATATCTGGAAAAATCCTGTGGACAGAAGGCAGCTCTTGATTTTTTCTGTTTTTGGTATGCTGAGCTGTCAGTATACTTATTTTGCGGCCATCCAATATTCCAATGCAGGCACGGCAACGGTGTTGCAGTCCTTGGCGCCTTTGCTGATTTTGGGGGTTGTGTGCTTCAAGGAAAAGCGTTGGCCTCGTAAAATGGAAACAGGTGCTATCTTTTGTGCATTGCTGGGGGTGTTTTTGCTCAGTACGCATGGCGATATTCACAGCATGAGCATCACAACCTTGGCTTTGGTGTTCGGCTTAGGTGCGGCGGCAGGCGGTGCGGCGTATAATCTGCTTTCCGGGGATTTATTGCGGCATTATGGCGTATATGCCGTTGTGGGCTATGCCATGCTGCTTGCGGGTGTGGCAATGCTGCCCTTTGTGCGCCCCTGGAGCTATGCCGTTCCTTTTGACCAAGGAACTGTTTTGGCGACGGCAGGGGTGGTTGTGATTGGCACGGCGATTGCGTTTTCGCTTTATCTGAAGGGTGTCAGCATTGTGGGGCCCTTCATGGGAAGCCTGCTCGGGATGATGGAGCCGATTACGGCGGTTATCGTTTCCCTCCTCTTTTTGCACGCAAAATTCCAAGGCATAGACCTGATTGGCTTTGCGCTGATTCTGGGGACAGTGGTGGCGCTTTCCTTGCAATCGAAATAATTAAAAAAACAGGATACCTTGGTTTTTGCAGAAGCCAAGGTATATTTGCGTGCAAAGGAATTTTGTGATAAAATTATGTATTGGAAAATTTTTATCTGAAGGATATGGAAATAGATGAGGTGAGAGCTTTGGCGGAACAGAAAAATAAGAAAAAAACTGCCAAAACCACTGCAAAATCGCCGTCTGTGAAAAAAGCAACGGCAAGGAGCAGTGCCGGAAGGGAAACAGCAAAAAAGGAAACGGGAGCGAGAAAAGAAACCACCAGAATGACGGCGCAGCCTGCCCGTTTTGGGGACAGTATTCTGGATGAAGTGATTCTGCTTCTGATTATTGTTGCATCAATTATTGTATTTATCAGCCTGCTGACGGAAAGGATGGGCATCATCGGCGGCATCATCAGCAGCTTTTTCAAGGGACTTTTCGGGCTTGGCGGGCTTTTTCTGCCCATCTGTGTGATTGCCTACTGCATCTGGATGCTGGTGAGCGAGGAAAAGCGATATCCGCTTGTGCGCGGCATCGGGGCGGGGCTATTTCTGCTGACCGTAGCCGCCTTTGCGCAGGTGCTGCACCCGATTCAGACGGCAGAAAGCCTTGGCTTTTTCAAACGCTGTGGTGTGCTTTACGGCGCAGGTGCGTTTACAAACGGAGGGCTGACAGGTGGACTGATTGGCGGTGGACTGGACAGGGCATTGGACACCCTTGGGAGCGTCATTGTCCTATTGGCGACAGGCATTATTTCCATCGTCATGGCAACAGGAAAATCCTTCTTCCATGCTCTTGGGGATGCCAATGCGCACCGTAAGGCGAGACGGAAGGTGAAAAACGAAAAAATCAAGAATAAAGCCGAGCGGATTCGCCAGCAGGAGGAGCTGGAAGCGGAGCGGCAGGCGAAAAAGGCACAGCGCCGCAGAAGGATGAACCGTGAGGATTTCAATATCGAGGTACAAGAGAACAGCGGCGAAACGCCCTACGTGGAGGAAACGGTGTTCCGCAAGAAGCCTTTGATTCTGGAAACGAAAAAACGGGAACCGATTTTTGATTTTGTGAAGGAAAACGGCGCAGAGGTTGCGGTGCGCAGAGAAGAAAAGACGGAGGATGCACCGAAGGAAGCGCACGATGAAAAAGCCGCAGAAACGCCTTCTATCCGAGAAGCGGCGGCAATGCCGGCAGAGGATGTGCGAAAGGAGGCGGCAGAGGAGCAGGTGAAACCGCAGGCAACAGAATCCGATGCGGCGGATGCATTGTTTGCGGAAATCTTTGCAGAAAAGCCGCGCGAGGAAAGCATCAGCATTGATATTCTGCCGGAGGAGGACATGGGCAAAACCGTTGTGCCGAGAAAGGAAACGCCCGCTGCCGAGGAAGAAATCCCCATTGCAATGATGGAGGAGGAGACTGTGGAAGAAACGCAGGCAGAGGAAGCGGAGGAATCCGAAGAAGCGGCAGAGCCGGAGGCAGCGAAGCCTGCGGCAGATATGCCTGAGCCAAAGAAGGAAACGGCACCTGTCGAGGAAGAAAAGCCGTATATCTTTCCGCCGATTACGCTGCTGGGAAAAGATCCGCAAACGGGCAACGGCAGCAACCGTTCGGAATTATTTGAAAATGCAAGAAAGTTGGAAACTACGCTGAAAAGCTTTAGTGTGGATGCAAAGGTAATCCAAATCAGCAGAGGTCCTACTGTGACGCGCTATGAGCTTTCGCCGAGCCAAGGCGTAAAGGTCAGCAAGATTGTGAATTTGGCGGATGATATCGCGCTGAATCTGGCGGCAAGCGGGATTCGTATTGAAGCACCCATTCCCGGCAAGGCGGCAGTCGGCATTGAAGTGCCGAATAAGGAAACACAGTCGGTTTATATGCGGACGCTGCTGGAAAGCGATGCCTTTAAGCAGCACCCCTCTAAGCTTGCCTTTGCCCTGGGGCAGGATATTGCAGGCAACCCTGTTGTGACGGATATTGCAAAAATGCCGCACCTGCTGATTGCGGGCGCAACGGGTTCGGGGAAATCGGTCTGCATCAATACGCTGATTACGAGTATTCTTTATAAGGCAGACCCCAAAGAGGTTAAGCTGCTTCTGGTTGACCCGAAGGTGGTAGAGCTGAGCGTGTATAACGGGATTCCGCACCTTTTGATTCCGGTTGTGACAGATCCGAAAAAGGCGGCCTCTGCGCTGAATTGGGCGGTGCGTGAGATGCTGCAAAGATATAATGACTTTGCTGCCCATGGTGTCAGAGATATTAAGGGCTTTAATAAATTGATGGAAGAAAAGGGTGACGAAAAGGGCAAAATGCCGCAGATTGTCATTATCATTGATGAATTGGCAGACCTAATGATGGCAGCGCCCGGCGAGGTGGAGGATGCTATCTGCCGTCTGGCGCAGATGGCGCGTGCGGCAGGGATGCACCTGATTATTGCGACACAGCGTCCCTCTGTGGATGTCATTACGGGGGTAATCAAGGCGAATATCCCTTCCAGACTGGCGTTTGCCGTATCCTCCGGCATTGACTCCAGAACGATTCTGGATATGGTCGGGGCAGAAAAGCTGCTGGGGAAGGGCGATATGCTGTTCTATCCTTCGGGACAAAGCAAGCCTTCCCGTTTGCAGGGCGCATTCGTAACAGATCAGGAGGTCGAAGCTATTGTCGATTTTCTGAAAAAGAGCAGCAAGCCCAATTATACACAGGAAACCATCGACCAGATTACCGCTGCCGGCAAGGTTGGCGGTGCGGCGGAGGATTCGGATGAATTTTTCTCGCAGGCAGTTGATTCTGGAAAAGGAAAAGGCATCTGTTTCCATGCTCCAAAGACAATTCCGCATCGGCTATAACCGCGCGGCAAGGCTGATGGATGATTTGGAGAAGCAGGGGATTGTCGGCCCGGAGGAGGGCAGTAAGCCCCGAAAGGTTCTCATTACGAAAAGCGAATGGGAGGAAATGACGGGCGCGGTTCCCGATGAGATTTAAAGTAGCCGACAAGGGATTGCAGAAGCACTCTGCAATCCTTTTTCGGTTTTCGACTTAAAATGATTGACAAAAAGAAAGATGACTGACGGAAGTGGAGACAACCACATGGAGTATGACTATTCGAATGCCGACCGTCTGGGCGATGATGCTTGGATTGGGTGCGGTTTTTTTTATGGAAAATTTTCGGTAAAAAACGCACCATCCCTTGTATCAGATGTGGAACAGCGGAATACCGCCAAAGCAGAGAGGAGATTTTTCGAATGTTTAAAACAGACTTACAGATTGCGCAGGAATGTAACATGGAGCATATCCTGAAGGTTGCTGAAAAAGCAGGGATTCCCGAAGAATATGTAGATTGCTACGGCAAATACAAGGGCAAAATCAGCAGCAAATATTACGACAAAATCAAAGATAACCCCGATGCAAAGCTGATTCTGGTAACAGCGGTGAACCCTACCCCCGCAGGCGAAGGCAAAACAACCGTTACCATCGGCCTGACAGAGGCATTGCAGCAGATGGGCAAAAATGCCATTACCTGCCTGCGTGAGCCTTCCTTGGGGCCCTGCATGGGCGTAAAGGGCGGCGCTGCCGGCGGCGGCTATGCACAGGTGGTTCCCATGGAGGATATCAACCTGCACTTTACCGGCGATTTGCACGCCATCACAACAGCAAATAACCTCTTGGCATCCATGGTGGATAACCACATTCAGCAGGGCAATGAGCTGAATATCGATCCCAGAAGAATTGCATGGAAGCGCTGTGTAGACCTGAACGACAGACAACTGAGAAATGTGATTTCCGGCTTGGGCGGAAAGGTAAACGGCGTACCCAGAGAGGACGCATTCCAGATTACCGTTGCTTCCGAAATTATGGCAATCTTCTGCCTTGCAAATGATTTGAAGCAGCTCAAGGAAATGCTGGGCAGAATCATCGTTGGCTACACCTATGAGGATGAACCCGTAACAGCAAAAATGATTGGCGCAGACGGCGCAATGACAGTTCTTTTGAAGGACGCACTGCAGCCTAACGTGGTGCAGACCTTGGAAAACACACTGGCAATTATTCACGGCGGCCCCTTCGCAAATATCGCACATGGCTGTAACTCCGTTATGGCAACAAAAACAGCAATGAAAATTGCGGATTATGTTGTAACAGAGGCAGGCTTCGGTGCAGATCTGGGTGCTGAAAAATTCTTTGATATCAAGTGCCGTAAGGCGGGCCTGAAGCCCGATGCGGTTGTTCTGGTTGCAACCGTGCGTGCGCTGAAATATAACGGCGGTGTGCCGAAGGCAGATTTGTCCAATGAAAATCTGGATGCACTGGCAAAGGGCTTTGTGAATCTGGAAAAGCACATTGAAAATATCCAGAAATACGGTGTTCCCGTTGTGGTAACACTGAACCATTTTGTAGCAGATACCGATGCAGAGGTTGCTTATGTGAAGGAACGCTGCGAATCCATGGGCGCAACCTTTGCCGTAGCGAAGGTATGGGCAGATGGCGGCGAGGGCGGCAAGGCTCTGGCTGAAAAGGTTCTGGAAACACTGGAAACAAAGGAAAGCAAATTCCATTTCTTATATGAGGATGAATTAAGCATTGTTGAAAAGGTAAATAAGGTATGTAAGGAAATCTATGGCGCAGGCACAGTCAACTTCTCTGCGGCAGCAAAGAAAACACTGGCACAGATTGAAAAGCTGGGCTTTAACGATTTCCCTGTATGTATCGCAAAAACACAGTATTCTCTTTCCGATGATCCCAAGGTGTTGGGCCGTCCGGAAGGGTTCGAGGTAACTGTAAAAGAGATTCGTATTTCCGCAGGTGCAGGCTTTATCGTTGTACTGCTGGGCGATGTTATGACAATGCCCGGCCTGCCCAAAAAGCCCGCAGCCTTGAATATCGACATTGACGATAACGGAAACGTGGTAGGTCTCTTCTGATTAGAGGGAGTTAAAAAGGATGAAAGCACAACTGATTGATGGCAAACGGATTTCTGCGGAAATTAAGGCAGAGGCGGCGGAGGAAGCGGCAGCATTAAAGGCGAAGGGGATCACACCCTGCTTAGCGGTTGTTTTGGTCGGCGATGATTCCGCCTCTCAGGTATATGTGAATAACAAGAAAAAGGCGTGTGAGGCAGTCGGGATTCGCTCGGTTTCCCATGTGTTGTCTGGGGGGACAACGGAGGAAGCACTTTTGGAGCTGATTGCCAAGCTGAACGCGGATAAGGACATTCATGGGATTCTGGTGCAGATGCCTGTGCCAAAGCAGATTGATGAACGAAAGGTTATTCTTGCCATCGACCCGAAGAAGGATGTGGATTGTTTCCATCCCGTAAACGTGGGCAATCTCCACACAGGCGGAGAGGGATTCCTTCCCTGTACCCCTGCGGGCATTATCGAACTGATTAAGCGCAGCGGTCATTCCATCGAAGGGAAGCAGTGTGTTGTGATTGGCAGAAGCAATATCGTAGGAAAGCCTGTAGCTATGCTGTTGATGCAGGAGAACGGCACTGTGACGATTTGCCATTCCAGAACAAGGAATCTGGCGGAAATCTGTCGGGGGGCAGATATCATTGTCAGCGCAGTGGGCAAGGTAAACACAGTGACGGCGGATATGGTAAAGGAAGGCGCGATTCTCATTGATGTTGGGATGAATCGCAATGAGGCAGGCAAGCTGTGCGGCGATGTGGATTTTGAGAACGTGAAGGAAATTGCAGGGGCAATTACGCCTGTTCCCGGCGGCGTTGGCCCGATGACCATCGCTATGCTGATGAAAAACTGCAACACAGCCGCAAAAATCCAGAATGGATTGGAATAAAGAAAAATTGTAAGAAAATCTTAAGATGGATACCCTTGACTTTCAGAGAGAGCCAAGGGTATTCTTTTTATATAGGGAAAATAAGGAAAAGCGGTCGGAAAGGAAGTGTTTGTATGAAAAAAGGTGCTTTGAAGGGTATTGTATGCTTGGTTGTAATCGTGGTTATCTGGATGGCAGTTTCTTTTCGGAGCAAACCGCTTTCCGAGGAGGGGGAAATTTCCCTTGAGAATTTTGTAGTTTGCCGTGTGCAGATGATGGAGATAAAAAATGATACAGGCTATGTGAGTGGGGCAGAAATCAGAGAGAAGGAACGGATGCAGAAGGCACTGGATGCGTTGGGTGAAATAGAGGTCAGAAAAATGATGCCATGGGAAAAGCTGCTTTCCGACAGGCAGGAACAGGAAACGTATTATACAATGATGATTTGGTACGACAGCGAAACGGAAGGACGGTATGAGTCGCTCGCCTGCTGGGAGGGAGGACGCATTGATTTCAGAGATACCGCCTACATGATTACGGGAAAGGAGAAAACGAAGGCAACAGACCTACTGGAAGGGCTTTTGCAGGAATACGAAACAGCAGAATACGGAAAAGCAAACATCGATATTTTTGGGGGTTTTTCTTTGGCAGAAAGAGGGAAAAAGAATTTTGCGGAAATATAGCAATTTTCCCGGTTTTATAGTAAAATATAATGATGGAAAAAAGAGAAGATTTTAAGGAGGAATACAATGAGCAGAAAAATCGCATTCACCTCTTTGGGGTGCGATAAGAATAGAGTTGACAGTGAGGTTATGCTGGGGATTTTGCAGAAAAACGGCTACACAGCGGTAGCGGATGAGGCAGAGGCAGATATTATCGTGGTGAATACCTGCTGCTTTATCAAGGATGCTTTGGAAGAAAGCATTGAAACCATTCTGGAGATGGCCCAATATAAGAACCCTGATGTGGGGAACTGCAAGGGATTGATTGTGGCAGGCTGCTTAGGGCAGAGATACGAAAAGGAATTTTTCGATGAATTGCCGGAGGTGGATGCCATTATCGGCACAACAGCGTACGAATCTATCGCGGAAGTTGCGGATGAAATTCTGGGCGGCAAGGAGCAGGTGAAGCAGCTGGAAAGCATTGACCTTGCCATGCAGGATGGAAACGGCAAGCTGCGTGTGCTTTCGACCGCACCGTATTTTGCGTATCTGAAAATTTCCGAGGGCTGCGACAACCGTTGCACCTATTGTGTGATTCCGCAAATGCGTGGCAGACACCGCAGCAGAGAGCTGGAAAGCCTTGTGGAGGAAGCAACCCTTTTGGCACAGCAGGGCGTGAAGGAATTGGTAATTGTTGCACAGGATACCTCGATCTACGGCAGAGATTTATACGGCAAGCCGATGCTGGATGAGCTTCTGCGGCGGCTGAATGCTATTGAGGGGCTGGAGTGGATTCGCCTGTTGTATGCGTATCCCGAAACGCTGACAGAGGAAACCATTGAGGCAATGGCAAGCTGTGAAAAGGTTTGTCATTATATTGATATGCCGATTCAGCATGGAAATGATGCCGTACTGAAGCGCATGGGCAGAAAGAGCAGTCAGGCACTCATTCGGGAAAAGGTGGCAAGGCTGAGAGCGGCTATGCCCGATATTGCCATTCGTACGACACTGATTGTCGGCTTCCCCGGAGAGACAGAGGAAGAATTTGCGGATTTGCAGAGCTTCGTGCAGGAAATGAAATTCGACCGTCTGGGTGTGTTCTCCTATTCGCAGGAGGAAGGCACGGTTGCGGCGGAAATGGAAAATCAGATTCCGGAGGAAACGAAGGAAGAACGCAGGGATATCATCATGGATATACAGAAATCCATTGCGGCTGCGCTTTGTGAAAAAGAGGTCGGCAAGGTGATGGAGGTGCTGATTGAGGGCAAGCTGCCTGAAGAAAATATCTTCTGTGGCAGAACAAGACGGGATGCCCCCGAAATTGACGGTCTGGTATTTGTTTCCTCGGAGGAGGAGCTGTATTCCGGTGATTTTGTAACGGTAAGGATTCGTGAAGCAGGCGATTATGATTTGATGGGAGATGTGGTTTATGGATATGAATTTGGCGAATAAGCTGACCATGCTGCGCGTGGTTATGATTCCGGCATTCTTGCTGGTGCTGTTTCTGGCACCTGAGCCAATGAACAGATATATTGCAGTGATTATTTTTATCGTGGCATCCTTAACGGATATGCTGGATGGCAAGATTGCAAGAAAATACAACATGGTTTCCAACTTCGGGAAATTTATGGACCCTCTTGCGGACAAGCTGTTGGTGATGTCTGCATTGGTTTCCATGGTTGCTTTAAAGGACTTGGCGGCATGGGTGGTTATCGTGATTTTGGCAAGAGAATTTGCCATTACAGGCTTCCGTACTCTTGCGATGGAGGCGAATATCGTGATGGCGGCAAGCTGGTGGGGGAAGGTGAAAACCACCACGCAGATGATTATGATTCCTGTGCTGCTGCTGAATCTGCCGTTTGCGTGCATGCCTGTTCTGGAAAAGCTTCTGGTGATTCTGGCGGTATTCTTTACGATTTTCTCCGGCGCGGATTATATCATTAAGAATAAGCAGGTTCTGATGGGCTAAGAGAAAAATGAAAGAGAGCGCTTTGTTTGAAAAGGCTCTCTTTTTTATTTCGGAATATTGGAATCCGATGATAAAAACGGTACAATAGAGGAAAAGACACAAAGGAGGAAGAAACATGAAGGCAGAGATTCTTGCAGTTGGCACGGAGCTGCTGTTGGGGGATATTTTGAATACAAATGCACAGTTTCTGGCGCAGGAGCTGGCCAATCTGGGGATAGAGGTATATTATCAGACGGTTGTTGGGGATAACCCACAGCGTTTAAAGGATACGATTTTTCATGCCTTTTCCAGAGCGGATTTGATTATTACAACAGGCGGCTTAGGGCCGACAGAGGATGACCTGACGAAGGAAACGGCGGCGGAATATTTCGGGGAAAGGCTGATTCTGGATGAAAGAGCATTGGGCAGAATTCGGAAATATTTTGACCGCACAGGCAGAGTGATGACGGAAAACAACG
>ENA-UESP01002556-UESP01002556.1-human-gut-metagenome-genome-assembly--contig:-NODE-2556-length-9813-cov-5.286771_pt1 | contig 9813 bp, 7 predicted proteins | sample MGYA00243003_ERZ508004 | MGnify/ENA primary metagenome ERZ508004 (study PRJEB26167, sample SAMN06115443) | human gut metagenome | host: Homo sapiens | place: China:Henan | collected 2015-07-29 | study...
TCTTTGCCTTTCCTGCTGAGTCCTATAGGGAAAGTGCTTCGCTTTAGCTCTGATTGGGGAGAAAGCATAGATGTGAAGCATCGCACGGAGAAAGTCATCCATGTGAAACTGAAGAAATACGATGGGTTCATTGATTATGACGGGAACATTGTGTTTTATTTTGCAGAAGACGAGTTTTAGGCATCCATAGTGTGTAGCTGTTTGTGTTGCGTATAGAAAACAAGCAAAGAAGTAATGCTGGCTATACCTACATATTGGTAAAACTACAAACGGTAACACATATTAAGTGTCGTAGTTTGCGTGTTCGGTTTGCGATGCATATCTTCGCGGCATATTCAGAAAATATCTGTAAGAGAAGTGAATAGTAGTAGGAAGAAGAGAGCCGTTGTGGCATGGGTGCTGATTTTGTCGCTCATGCCATTCTTCGTGGTGAAAGCTTTTCATCACCATGAGGAAGGTCATTCCACTTCCTGCTCCCATGCCGATCATCCGCGCCACTCGCCGGACGATTGTGGCATTTGTCACTTCTCTCTTTCTCTTTTCACGGAAGCACAGTCGGTTGACTTCCATTGTATCTTAACGCCCATCCTTTTTGAGCAAGTAGTCTATCAGGATAAGATTGTCTATGCACTGTCTTATTCACATTATTTGCGCGGTCCTCCCACTGCTTGATTACATAGTTCTTTATTTATGCGGAGGCAGGTTTTGAGAGCTTGTCCCCCTCATTGTTCTATTCTAAAAAGATTGTAATCAATGCGTATAGGATTTATTCCGGGCGTGTTAGGGGTGTTATGTACAGCTCTTTCCGCCCATGCGCAAGAATCCGATTCAGTCCGTAATGTAGCTTTGCCTGAAGTAGTGGTGGCGGAAACCTACCAACAACTTCAGAATAAGAAGATTGCACTTACCCTTGAAGTGGCTGACCGGGATTTCTTGCGGAAACATTTTACAGGTAACTTTATGCAGGCGATGGAGAATATTCCGGGCGTGCAAGCTATGGATATCGGTTCGGGATTTTCTAAACCGATGATCCGTGGAATGGGCTTCAACCGGGTTGCCGTATTGGAGAATGGTATCAAACAAGAAGGGCAGCAGTGGGGAGCAGATCATGGTCTGGAACTCGATGCTTTCAATGTAGATGCCGTGAGTGTGATGAAAGGACCTGCTTCGTTGCTTTATGGCAGCGATGCCATGGGCGGAGTGATTGACATTGCTCCCGTACAGGTTCCGGCAGAGAATATGCTGTTTGGTGATGTAACGCTTCTGGGAAAGTCTGTCAACGAGACTTTCGGCGCTTCGCTGATGTTGGGCATCAAAAAGAATGCCTGGTATACGAAGTTGCGTTATTCCGAACAGCGATTCGGGGATTACCGTATCCCGGCGGATACGATAATCTACCTGACTCAGAAGATGCCGGTTCATGGTCGTCGGCTGAAGAATACGGCAGGGTGGGAGCGTAATGTCGATTTTTTTACCCAATACCAAAAGAAAGGGTATAAGTCGAATTATGCCGTGTCTAATGTATTTCAGAAGACAGGTTTCTTTCCCGGTGCACATGGAATTCCCGATGTGTCGCGTCTGGAAGATGACGGTGATAGCCGGAACATAGAGCTTCCCTATAGTAAAGTGAACCATTTGAAAGTGACTACTCATCAGCAATATGCCTGGGAGAAGTTTATCCTGTCGGGTGATATGGGGTATCAGAATAATCATCGTGAAGAATGGAGTGCATTCCATACCCATTACGGCAGCCAGCCTTTGCCGGAAACAAATCCGGATAAGGAACTGGGGTTTAATCTGAATACTTTCAGCTTTTCTGCGAAAGGGCGGCTTATCGGTTCTTCTTCCTGGGAACATCGGATGGGATGGGATTCTCAGTTTCAGAGAAACACAATTTCAGGCTATTCTTTTCTGCTGCCGGAATATGAGCGTTTCACTACCGGGGTATCCTGGCTTACAACGTATCGTCCGCACAATGTACTTGCTGTTAGTGGAGGCATACGGTATGATTATGGGCGTATGCGTGTTTTTGCCCACGATGATCCGTATCTGGCAACTTATCTGCAAGAGCAGGGCTATAGTGATGAACAGGTGGAATCCTACCGTTGGAACAGCCGTCGTGTAAACAGAAACTTCGGAGACTATTCTCTGTCACTGGGAGTGGTGTGGACACCTTCTGTACGGCATCAGTTGAAGGTAAACGTTGGGCGGAGCTTCCGTCTGCCGGGTGCGAATGAGCTGGCTTCGAACGGGGTACATCATGGTACATTCCGCCATGAACAAGGGGACGCCACACTTTCTTCCGAGCAAGGCTGGCAAATGGATGCTTCTTATCAGTTGAAGTACGGACGATTGTCCCTGTATGTTTCTCCGTTCGTCAACTGGTTCAGCAATTATATCTTTCTGCGCCCTACGGGGGAATGGTCCGTATTACCCCATACAGGACAGATTTATCGATATACGCAGACGGAGGCATTGTTTGCAGGAGCGGAGGCAGGTGCAGAGGTTCGTATTTCTTCTGCTTTCAGTTATCGCATATCCGGTGAGTATGTCTATACCTATAATTGTGATGAACATATTCCTTTGAGCTTTTCTCCGCCTGCCACTTTGCACAATACGCTGACCTGGCAGAAGAAACGTTATATGCTGTATGCCGAATGGCAAAATATAGCCCGTCAAAATCGGGTGGACCGTAACGAAGAGCGTACTCCGGGTGCGAACCTTTTCCATATAGGTGGCTCTCTTGATTTACCTGTTGCCGGAAATAAGGTGGAGGTCACTCTGACCGTCCGGAACATATTCAATACGCGTTATTACAATCATCTCAGTTTTTACCGCAAAGTGGAGATCCCTGAACCGGGACGAAACTTTCAATTATTAATTAAAGTACCTTTTAAAAAACGATTCAAATGAAAACAAAATTTTATTTCCCGATGATTCTTTCCCTTTTAGTGATGGTTATGTCGTTGTTTACGGCTTGTAGTGATAGTGATAATCCGCTTAGTGATACTACAAAGCCGGTAATTGATCTTAATTCACCCACCGAAGGTCAGGTGCTGGCAATAGGTAGTGAGCACGGTGTGCATTTTGAGATGGAGCTATCGGATGATGTTATGCTAAAATCGTATAAGATAGAGATTCATAATAATTTCGATCATCATTCACACGATACCCGGGCTACGGGGACTACTGTGGATTTCACTTTTAACAGGTCGTATGATGTGTCGGAACAAAGAACGGCGCATATTCATCATCATGATATCGTGATACCCGCTAATGCTACTCCGGGAGATTATCACCTGATGGTTTATTGTACGGATGCTGCCGGAAATGAAGCTCATGTTGCACGCAACATAGTGTTGAGTACAACGGGAGGGGATGATGGGCATCATTAAGAAGAGAATGATTATGATGAATGAAGGAAGTATCCAAGAGGAATTAATAGATTAAGTGTATGGATTTAATATATTAAGTCTTCGAAGCTTGATATCCGGTTCTCTTTTGCTATTTTTGCACTGAAAATTAGGATAAATATGGAAAATCAGAGACCTTTGATATTAATATCCAATGACGATGGAGTCATTGCGAAAGGTATTAGTGAGTTGATAAAGTTTCTCCGTCCGTTGGGAGAAATCGTAGTAATGGCGCCGGATGCACCGCGTTCGGGCAATGCGAGCGCGCTGACAGTGACCGAACCTATTCATTATCAGTTGGTACGTAAAGACGTAGGACTTACGATTTACAAATGTTCCGGCTCTCCGGTAGACTGTGTGAAGCTTGCCTTCCATACAGTGCTCGACCGCAAACCGGATTTGGTAGTCGGCGGTATCAATCATGGAGATAATTCTGCCGTGAATGTACACTATTCCGGTACGATGGGAGTGGTAATTGAAGGTTGCCTCAAAGGAGTTCCCTCTATTGGTTACTCTCTTTGCTGTCACGATCCGAACCCTGATTTTGAACCTTCGGGCCCTTATATCCGCGAGATTGCCCGTCAGGTTCTGGAAAAAGGACTGCCACCGTTGACTTGTCTCAATGTGAACTTCCCCAATGTAAAAGAGCTGAAAGGTGTCAAAGTATGTGAGCAATCCAAAGGACAATGGACGAATGAATGGGAGAACTTTGCACATCGTGGCGATACTCATTATTATTGGCTGACTGGTGAATTCCAGAATACGGACCCTGATAATGAGAAGAACGACCATTGGGCACTCGATAACGGCTATGTAGCCATCACTCCAACTACGGTGGATGTTACGGCTTACAATCTTATTGATGAGTTACAATCTTGGTTTTAGAGAAGTTGAGAATTGAGAGTTGAGAATTGAGAGTTAGTTGTATTATGACGCTGCATAGTAACTCTCAATTCTCAACTCTCAACTCTCAACTTCATAAAATTTTAATTTTATGAAGTATTACTTGATTGTCGGTGAAGCTTCCGGTGACCTGCACGCGTCTCACCTGATGGCTGCTTTGAAAGTAGAAGACCCACAGGCGGAATTCCGCTTTTTCGGGGGAGACTTGATGGCGGCAGTTGGCGGAACGATGGTGAAGCATTATAAGGAGTTGGCATATATGGGATTTATCCCTGTGTTGCTGCATTTGCGTACCATCTTTGCCAATATGAAGCGATGCAAGGAAGATATCGTTGCCTGGCAGCCCGATGTGGTGATATTGGTGGATTACCCCGGTTTCAACCTGAGTATAGCCAAGTTCTTGCGGGCGAAGACACATATCCCTGTCTATTACTATATCTCTCCGAAGATATGGGCTTGGAAAGAATACCGCATCAAGAATATCAAACGGGATGTGGATGAATTATTTTCTATTCTACCGTTCGAGGTGGAATTCTTTGAAGACAAACATCACTACCCGATACATTATGTAGGTAATCCTACGGTAGACGAAGTGACCCTCTTCCGTGCAGAGTACCCTGAAACCTTTGACGGCTTTGTTCGTGAAAACAACTTGGATTCTAAGCCAATCATTGCTTTGCTGGCAGGTAGCCGGAAGCAGGAAATAAAGGATAATCTGCCCGATATGCTTCGGGCAGCTTCTGCTTTTCCGGAATACCAGTTGGTTTTAGCTGGTGCACCCGGTATTTCTCCCGATTATTATCACGAATATATAGGTGATGCGAAGGTGAAGATCCTTTTCGGTCAGACCTACCGCCTGCTACAACAAGCTGAGGCGGCGTTAGTGACTTCGGGGACTGCTACATTGGAGGCTGCTTTATTCCGGGTGCCGCAAGCTGTTTGTTATCATACGCCGATAGGAAAAGTCATCTCTTTCCTGCGCCGCCATATACTGACGGTGAAGTACATTTCGCTGGTAAATCTGATTGCGAACCGTGAAGTAGTGAAGGAACTGGTAGCTGATACAATGACAGTTGAACAAGCACGTGCCGAACTGGAACGTATTCTATATGATAAAGATTATCGGCAGCGAATGCTTGATGGATATGAATACATGGCGGAACGCTTGGGTGATGCAGGTGCTCCGAAGCGGGCGGCACAAGAGATGGTACGTTTGCTACGAAAGTAATTCTTCTTACATAATGAAACCTCTTGGGTTTCAAAAGACTATAAAATTGTTAAAAGTGATAAAGCCGGTGCAGTAATAGCCCGGCTTTCGTATTTTATAGTCAGAACATGCGATATTTTATGAACTAACAATTATTACGGTAACAAACAAGAGGACTTTAATTATGAAGAAATTACATTGGTTATTTATGATGATGTGCCTGGCGGTGCTACCTGCCTTGCAGTCATGCGATGATCTCGACAGCGGATACTCAATCGGGGACTTTTCTTATCCGAACTGGGCTACTATACGTGTCAAGGGGAATGCTTTCTATATGGAGAGTGATACTTGGGGAACACTTTGGCCTATCAATACGGATATGGGCTGGTATCAGCCGGTAGACGGGCAACGTGTGGTTACGGTGTTCAATCCTATTTATGATAATTATGAAGGATATGATCATGCTGTGAAGATATTACGTCTAGAGCATGCCCTGACGAAAGTAGTGGAACCGTTGACTGCTGAGAATGAGGAAGAGTATGGTAATGATCCGGTACTGATTTATAAGGGAGACCTGACGGTCAGTGGTGGTTATATGAATATTGTCTTTATGCAGAACTTGCCGAATGATCCGGATACGAAACATCGTATCAGTCTGGTGCAACCTGCTGAAGCTACAGCAGATGCTGTGAGTGAAGATGACGGATATCTCCATCTCGAACTTCGCTATAATAATTACGGTGATGTAAGTGGACGCCGTGCTGCCGGATTAGTATCTTTCAATCTGAAAGAAGTATTGACTCCTGAGATGAAGGGTATCAAGCTGAAACTTAATTCGGAAGTGAATAAAGAAGTAGAAATAGTATTTGAAAAACAATCAAGTAATGCTGAAGAAGCTTCGAACTTAGATTTCTCAAAGATGCAATTGAAGTAGAGTAAAGTGTTTTGTGTGAAGCCGGGTGAATGTGAATTCCTCCGGCTTTTTTATTTTATAACAAGGTCAATACATAGAGGTAGACCACTGCCGCGGGGATTGCCAGTAAAGCGCTGTCGAAGCGGTCGAGCATTCCTCCGTGCCCGGGCAGGATATGTCCCGAGTCTTTAATACCTAACTGGCGTTTCATCAGTGATTCCGTCAGGTCTCCCCATGTGCCGAATATAACAACGATCAATGCCAGTCCTGCCCATTGCCAAACAGGCATGAATGGGAAGTAGTGTGCAAATACAAATGAAGAGGCTATAGAGAATACACCACCACCGATGCTTCCTTCCCAGGATTTCTTAGGGGAAATGCGTTCGAACAGACGATGCTTGCCAATCAGGGAACCTACACAGTAAGCACCTGTATCGCTCAGCCATATAAATACGAAGATGGAAAGCGGCAGGATAGGGTTATAGGTCACACTGCTTTCTGTAGGGCTATACTGGAAAGCCAATACATTGAGCAATGCAAACGGGAGTGCCACGTATAGCTGGCTCAGCATGGAAAAAGCCCAGTTGCCGATGGGATTCTTCTTTTTCAGGTAAAGTTCCGTAATCATCAGGTAAAGCAGTAAAGCCAGATAAGGCAGGAATACCTGCGCTCCGATGGTTGACTGGCAGAAACCCATTACGGCCAGGAAGAGATAAGCGCCTCCAAGGGCGGTGATCGTCTTATTGATTTGTACTTCACCACTTTGGTTTATCAAGTGCCCAAATTCGTGTACGCTCAGTGCACCGATAATGGTGAACAGGATACCGAATGAAAGGGGGCTGTATAGGATACAGCCCACCAATACTACTACGAATAACACACCTGTGATGGCGCGTTGTAAGAAATTGCTTTTCACGGTAATTCCGTTTTTTAGTTCTTTATTCTTTTGCGGGTTCGGGGCGTTCTACAGAAACTTTAGTTCCTTCTGCGGAAACCTTTGTATTACCGGTTTCATTTCCGCTTTCAACATTGTTTTCCTCTTCCGCTTTTACTTCTTTTTCGCTCTTCGCAGCTTCTTTTGCAGCTGCTTCTTCAGCTTTCTTCAGGTCTTCTGATATCTTATTGGCACTGATCTCCTCTGAACGGGAAGCCCAGGGGCGTTTCCCAAAGATTTCTTCCACATCTTCTGCGAAGATCACTTCTCTGTCTATCAGTAACTGTGACAGTCTTTGGTGTCCGTCCTTATGATCGGAGAGTATCTTCTTGGCACGTTCGTATTGTTCGTTTACCATGTTCTTAACTTCCTCGTCAATCAGTTCGGCAGTCTTTTCACTGTACGGGCGATTGAAAGAATATTCTTCGTTATTGTAATAACAAAGGTTAGGCAGTTTCTCGCTCATACCGAGGTAGGCAATCATGCCAAAAGCCTGCTTCGTCACACGTTCCAAGTCGTTCATGGCACCGGTTGAGATACGTCCCAGGAATAAATCCTCGGCAGCACGACCACCCAGTGTGGCACACATTTCGTCGAGCATTTGCTCTTTGGTAGTGATCTGGCGCTCTTCGGGCAGATACCAGGCGGCACCCAGTGCACGGCCACGCGGAACGATGGTCACTTTGATCAGTGGGTTGGCATATTCCAATAACCAGGAGATGGAAGCATGTCCCGCCTCATGGATAGCAATGGAACGGCGTTCTGCCTCAGTGGTAATTTTCGTTTTCTTTTCCAAACCACCTACGATACGGTCTACGGCATCGAGGAAATCTTGCTTACCTACGAATTTTTTGCCATGACGGGCAGCGATAAGTGCTGCTTCGTTGCAGACATTGGCGATATCAGCACCGGAGAAGCCCGGAGTCTGGCGTGCCAACAAGTCTACGTCTACCGTATTATCTATTTTGATAGGACGCAAGTGTACACCGAATACTTCTTTACGTTCGTTGAGGTCGGGGAGGTCTACATGTATCTGACGGTCAAAACGTCCGGCACGCAATAAAGCCTTGTCCAGTACATCTACACGGTTGGTAGCAGCCAGGATGATTACACCACTGTTGGAACCGAAACCATCCATTTCAGTCAATAACTGGTTCAAAGTGTTTTCGCGTTCGTCGTTACCACCCATTGCGGCAGCTTTGGCACGGGCACGTCCTACGGCGTCAATTTCATCGATAAACACGATACAGGGTGCTTTTTCCTTTGCCTGACGGAACAAGTCGCGCACACGGGATGCACCTACACCGACAAACATTTCTACGAAGTCGGAACCGGCCAGTGAGAAGAACGGTACATTGGCTTCACCTGCCACAGCTTTGGCAAGCAGGGTTTTACCTGTTCCCGGAGGGCCTACAAGCAGCGCACCTTTAGGAATCTTACCACCCAGGTCTGTATATTTCTGCGGTTCTTTCAGGAACTCTACAATTTCTTCCACCTCTTGTTTGGCTTCGGCAAGTCCTGCTACATCCTTGAAAGTAACTTTAACAGGAGTTCCTTTTTCAAACAGTTGGGCGCGTGACTTACCGACATTGAATATGCCGCCACCGCCGCCACCGCCACCACCGCTCAGGCGGCGTGACATGAAAATCCAGAAACCAATCAGGAAAGCAATAGGCAGAATCTGCCACAGCACTACGCCGAAGTAGTTCCGCTTCTTTTCGTAATTGATGGAACCGTCGAAATGCTGTTCGTCTCTTTCTTTTTGCAGAAAGTCTCCCAGACTCTCGCGAGAGGGGGCTTCGGTAGTAATCATCGGATTCTTACCTACCCGGCTGGAGTCTGCCTGGAATACATTCTTCACATATTGTGGCTTAATATACGCTTCTACCGAGTTATCATCGTAACCGATGATTTTACTCATATAGCCGTTGCGTACATATTGCTGGAATTCGTCATAAGATATGTTTTTCGTACCTGTACTATTCTCGTTGGTCAGGTACAAGCCCAGAAGCATCATGGCTATGATCATATACAGCCAGTTCAGGTTGAACTTGGGCATATTAACCTTATTGGGCTTTTTGTTAGCGTTATTATTATTGTCCATAGGGCTTATTAATCAATATCAGGTATTTTGGTTAATTTGGCGTCGGCCCAGAGATGTTCCAGGTTGTAGAAGTCTCTCGTTTCGGGCAGAAAAACGTGTACCAGTATGTCAGAGTAGTCCATTGCTACCCATTCGGCATTGCGCAACCCGTCTATCGCAAATGGTTTACTGTTGGCACCTTTGCGTGTAAATTCCCTTACGGATTCTACAATGGCGGTCACCTGGCTTGGAGAGTTTCCTTGGCAAATGACGAGATAATTGCAGATAGTATCGCCAATTTTAGAAAGATCTGCTATAACTATATTTTTTCCTTTTTTATCTTGTATACCTTCGGTTATT
>ENA-UESP01002558-UESP01002558.1-human-gut-metagenome-genome-assembly--contig:-NODE-2558-length-9801-cov-15.724188_pt1 | contig 9801 bp, 9 predicted proteins | sample MGYA00243003_ERZ508004 | MGnify/ENA primary metagenome ERZ508004 (study PRJEB26167, sample SAMN06115443) | human gut metagenome | host: Homo sapiens | place: China:Henan | collected 2015-07-29 | study...
TTTTTGTTTCGGACATCTCCATTTTTCGGATCACGAAAAACTCCGATGTCCTCAACAGGCTAAAGCCCATACAAAAAAGTGCCGGGAATCTGTCAGATCACTTTGATCTTTCCGATTTCCGGCACTTTTGTCTTATGACCGTTTCGTGCTGACACACGATCATGGTTTCTGTATTCCTATTTCAGCACCATTCTCGCTGCACCATAAATTCCTGCATCATTGCCCAGTGTCGCCAGACCGATCAGTGGATGATCAGCGGAGATCGTTATGTGCTCCTCATAGTGCTTCTTGATCATATCTACTAAGAACTGGCCTGCCTTGGATACGCCTCCGCCGATGACGAAGATATCTGGGTCCACGATCAGAGCCGTCTGAGCCAGGGCAACCCCCAGATAATGGCATGCAGTCTCAGCCACCTCTAACGCCAGGGCATCGCCTGCTTTGGCTCCGTCTAAGACGTCTTTGGCGGTTACTTCATCACCAAACTGACGCAGAACGGATGGACGGTCATCAGCTGCCATCTTCCGGCGTGCCTCTCTGGCGATTCCGGTCGCGGACGCCACCTGCTCCAGACAGCCTCTGCCTCCACAGTTGCAGTACTCCTGCTCATCATCACGGGCATGGATGTGGCCGATCTCACCACCCAGACCATGTCTGCCTGCAATGATCTTCTCATTGATGATCACACCACCGCCAACGCCGGTTCCTAAGGTTACCATAACAATATCCGAGTAGCCCTCTCCGCCGCCTTTCCACATCTCACCAAGAGCAGCTGCGTTAGCGTCATTGCCGCACTCTGCAGGGATTCCGTCTAAACGGGCGCTTAACTCTTTTGCCGGATAGATATCTCTCCAGCCCAGGTTGACACAAACCTCCACATAACCGTTTTTCTTTACCGGACCAGGCACATCAATACCAACACCAACGACCTCTTCCAGAGAGATGTTCTCGTCTTTTAAGGTCTCACGGATGCTTGCTGCGATATCATCCAGAACATACTTGCCATGCTCTTCTTTTCTGGTCGGAATCTCCCATTTTTTTAACAATACACCGTCTACATCAAAAATACCCAGTTTAACGCTGGTTCCACCTACGTCAACTCCAATACATTTCTTCCCCATCACATTTCTCCTAAATTCTATCAAGATTTGTAATTGTTCCGTACCTTCACAATTACAAAGATTTTACAGTTTCAACTACATGATCTACAGTAAATCCAAAATGCTCAAACAAGACTGCAGCCGGACCGCTGGCACCAAAGCCCTTCATGGTCACATACGCACCGTCAAGACCAACGTATCTGCCCCAGCCAAAGTCGCTTAATGCCTCGATGGCAACACGCTTTCTCACTGCCTTTGGAAGAACGGACTCCTTGTACTCCTCAGACTGCTCCTCAAACAGATCCATACATGGCATGGAAACAACGCGGACTTTCTGTCCTTCTTTTTCTAACTCTGCCTTAGCCTTTACTGCCAGTTCTACTTCAGAACCGCTGGCCATCAGGATCACCTCCGGTGTTCCCTCGCAGTCATCGATCACGTAAGCACCCTTTAAGGCATCGCGGCTGGAGCCTGCCATCGGTGTCAGGTTCTGTCTGGTCAGTACCAGGGCAGTTGGTGTTCTCTGGCTGGTCACTGCGCTGTACCAGGCAGCTTCTGTCTCGGTTGCGTCACATGGACGGAATACATGGAAGTTTGGCATTGCGCGGAGCATCGCTAACTGCTCGATCGGCTCGTGGGTCGGGCCGTCCTCGCCAACACCGATGCTGTCATGAGTCAGCACAAAGGTCAGCGGTACCTGCATTAAAGCAGACAGACGCGCCATCGGCTTCACATAATCACTGAATACGAAGAAGGTTGCCACATAAGCCCGCAGACCACCATGCAGCATCAGACCATTGCCAATCGCAGTCATGGCTAACTCGCGGACACCAAAATGTAAGTTTCTTCCCTCTGGTGTTGCCTTGGAGAAATCTCCTTCGCCGGACATATTGGTCTTATTCGATGGAGCTAAGTCCGCAGAACCGCCGATCAGGTTCGGCAGCTTGTCCTTCATGTAATTCAGGACTTTTCCGGATAACGCTCTGGTTGCCTCCGGCTTCTCGCCCTTTGCCCAGAAATCCGCATCATCTGCAAATTTCTCTGCTGCGTGCTCGTCGTGGTACTGGTTCCACAACGCTTCCATCTCCGGATATTCCTGGCAATAAGCAGCAAACATCACGTTCCATGCTGCTTCCACATCTGCCTTCTCCTCTGCGATCTTCGCAAAGTTCTCATACACCTCGTCCGGTACATAGAATGGCTCTTTGGAAGGCCACTGTAAGAACTCTTTCATGGCAGCCACATTTTCCTCGCCCAGAGGCTCTCCATGAGCGCTTGCGGAACCCTGTTTTGCAGGACAGCCATATCCGATCTGGGTTTTCACCGTAATGAAGGAAGGACGTGTGGTATCTGCCTTTGCCTCCTCGATGGCTGCACCGATGGCATCTAAGTCATTGCCATCTTCTACTGTGATTAACTGGAAGCCAAATGCCTCCATACGTTTCTGCACATTCTCGGTAAATGCGATATCGGTGCTTCCCTCGATGGAAATTCTGTTAGAATCATATAAAACGATCAATTTACCAAGTCCTAAGGTACCTGCCAGGGAAAATGCCTCAGAGGAAATGCCCTCCATCATACATCCATCGCCACCTAATACATAGGTATAATGGTCTACTACCGGATAATTTTCTTTGTTGAATACCGCTGCCAGATGTGCTTCTGCCATCGCCATACCAACTGCCATACCCATACCCGCGCCCAGAGGACCTGTGGTTGCCTCAACGCCTACGGTGTGGCGGTACTCCGGATGACCTGGTGTCAGAGAACCAAGCTGACGGAAATTCATCAGATCTTCTTTCTTTAAATCTCCGTATCCAAACAGATGGAGTAAGGAGTATAACAGCATGGAACCGTGTCCGCCGGATAAGATGAAACGGTCGCGGTTTGGCCACTGTGGATCTGCCGGGTTGTGGTTCATATGTCTGGTCCAAAGCTCATAAGCCATTGGAGCGGCTCCCAGTGGAAGTCCCGGATGTCCGGATTTTGCTTTCTGGATCGCGTCTGCTGAAAGCACACGGATCGCATTGACTGACATGGTATCAATCTTGTTCATTAGTAGTACCTCCCTAGTGTAATTTGATCTCTTTGATTGCCTGAGGCCCCGCCGCCAGAAACTGGTTCGGAAGACTTCCTTTAATCATCTTCGAAACCGAAAAATCAAGGGGTCCCTCATATTTTAGATTCCCATAACGGTTATAAACTCTACATGAATCTTCATTATACAGAAAGATCGTATCTCCGTCAATATCCGCATATGTATAGTCATAGGTAAATTCCTGGCTGAAAACCGCATCTCCATTGGGCTTATATACATCCATGCGCTGGCGGTACTCTCCGCCCTCCTGGGCTACGATCACTCCCACATAATCCTTACTATAGAACACACTCTGGATCTCCTCTGTCACCTGCACCTGCTTTAACAGGGCCGGAGACATCACATCCCTGGAAGAAAAGAAGGAAATGCTGTCTTGGGCAAATGCTACCGAATATACATCGTCCAGATACTGGACCCGCGGCACAATGCTTTCTTTGTAAATATCATGGAAACCGCCGACAAAACGGTTTAAAGCATTTTTACCCACCTCGGAGAAGTTATAAAATGCCACACGGCTCCGCAGTGTTCCATCTTCAATATACATATAGGAACCCGTCAGCATGGTTCCATCCGGCGACAGGCTGATATCCAGTGGATAGCCGATCTCACCGCTTAACACACCCTTCATGGAGATCTGCATCTCCGTTCCATCCTTGCGGAAGAAATAAATGTAGCTGGCCGTCTGGTCCTCCAGAATCGCCGCCACCACACCCTTGGCGGAAATGGTGATCTTCACGATGGGAAGCACCGTAGTCGCAATGCCAAGGCATCCACTCTGGTCGCAGATATAGATGGAATTACCCTGCTGGTCCGCAATGGCCGCATACCCGTCATTGACTGCAGCAATCGGGGATTTCATCTCATAGCTCTGGATCCAGATGTCCTTTCCATCACTTCCTATGTTGGACGCGCCATCTTTTGTATATTTTAAAAATCCATTGCCAAATTTTTTATAGCCTGTGAAGCTTCCATCTCCACGGTCCAGGACACGTTCCCAGCCCACAGTCTGATTCTCGAACTGGAAATACCGGTTATACCAGTACACACCGCCTGCCGCTCCGCCGATCAGGATCAAAAGCAGGATCAGAAGGACCAGATGACGTCGCTTTACCTTTTTATGGGCTTTTCTGACGATCTCTTCGCTGTCCTCTTCCGGTGTCCAGCCGCCGGAGAAACTGACATTTCCGGCATTTCCGACATTTCTGGTATTTCTCCCATTTTCTCCAGAAATGACCCGTTTTCTCAGCTGGTCTTTCTTCGATTCACGGCTCATGGAATCCATATCATTCATCCTCTGTTCTCCCAAACTCAATTGCAACTGTTCCGCGCTGTGCACCAAACAGCTGCTCTGATGATTTCGGTACCAGTATAGCACAGAACCTCTCATTGCGGAAGAATCAAATTCTGTCCGGCCATGATCTTATTTTCGTCCTCCAGGCCATTTAAACGGCAGATTTCCTCCAGACGGCTGCCATTTCCATATAGCTTCAAACAGATGCCATAAAGGGTCTCTCCAGGCTGGATCTGGTAGGTGCCGGAGGCCAGCGCAGCGGAGATGGCGGCACGATCAGACTCTGCGGCAGTCTGGGATGGCGCGGTCTTTGTACCTGCAGAACCATGACTGGAGGGCTGGGCCGTACCAGTCTGGTTTTCGGCCTCTGCCGGCCTTTCCCCGTCTGTCTGGCCATCCCCACTGACCCTGTTCTGCTCCTCAGCCTCCACCACCGTTTCATTTTGACTCTGCCCGGCGGTTTCCGGATAAGTCTCCGACATGGTCTCATGAGCCAGTGTCGGATTCACTCCGCCAGATGCATGTTCTACCAGAAGGTTGTCCCCACCATTCTCCGTTCCACTCATCTGTCCCGTCTGGCTGTTTCGCAACGAACCTCCCTTTTTCTGGCTGTTCTCCACAGCAGACAGGCTGTTCTGCCAGGAAATTCCCTCCGGCAAAACGGAAGTCAGCACCGATTCCATTTTCTGCATCTTGTCATAATTGTTGACCATCACCACGCCTCCGGCCAGCACCACCATGGCAAGAGCACTGCACAGGCTTCCCAGCACCCGGATGCTGCCGCGTCTGGAGGTGATCTGACTCTTATTTTCCTCCATCCGCTGTCGGAAATCCCGCACCACCGGTTCTCCGGTGCCTGTTTCCACCCGGCGGACATCCTTACGCATGATCATATAATCCTGCATCATCTGGTTCCGCTCATAGTATATGTGATAACCTCTCAGCTTATAGAATCCGTCCTCCGATGTTATGTAAACCGCTTCCTCTCCCTCCAATCCGGAGTTCAGATACATCAGCTGGTTTTTCCCTGCAAAATACTGTCCATGCTGTTTCCAGTAATTTAAGGGACTTAAAGCCGCACCCGGCGCACCGCATAAAAACCAGCCAAGCACCGACCGTTTCGGAAACAGACGGTCCATGTCCTGATACACCTTCTTCCAGGCACTTTCTGTCAGCTCCACCTTCTCGCCCTGCTCCGCCACGTCCTCCATTTCCAGAGCGCCGTCCACAAACAGATACGGAACGCCGTCATGCTCCTCTGATGTTCCTAAGAGAACGCCAACCCGCAGGTCTTGTCCGCCCTTTGGAAACAGGCGTTTCAGATACGTGTTCACATAGTCCTCTAAATACAGTCTGACTGACTGGTCTCTCTCTCCGATCTGCCGTGTATTCTTCGGCAGTTTTGGATATGGATTATATAATTCTCCCATCTGGTTCACCCCACTGTCATTTTCGTGCAGTCCCGCATGCTTGCGCTAGGACTGCCAGGCACATGCGCGCAACTGTTATCTACCTATTCCAGTTGCCTTCTTTCATGCTACTGCCCATCTTACCATGACAGGACTGCGAAATTTGTCAAACCAGGGACAGAGATTCCCATAACTTTTCGACAAGACAGATGCTGTCGCTGATGCACTCCGCCATATGCATCACCATCCCTAAACGAATGCTCTGCAGCATCATGGGATCACGGCTGGAGCCGCCGCTGACCACACCAGTGATAAAGAGATCCCCTACTGCCTGCAGATTTTTACTGACTCCCAGACCTGGTCTTAAAGCACCTCTTCCCAGGGTCACACACCCCACATGGCAGGTTTTTCCCACAGACGCATCCACGGCTACCACCAGATGATCTGGATACCGCTCCCGTACCAGGTATAAAGTGTCCTCTAAATTCATGGCATGAACCGGATACTCCAGTGTCCCTACCACCGTGATATGGCGCAGACCTTTCCGGTAAAGCTGATGGCCGATCAGCGGTCCCAGGCTGTCTCCCGTAGACCGATCCGTGCCGATACATAAAAACAGCACCTTCTCCTTCTGTGCCCTCTGTAACTCCTCCTTTAACATGGAATAAAGCCGCGCCGCCAGTCTGGCCGCCTCAAATCCATCGGACGTATCATAATAATAAAGCTCCCGTCTGACGGCGGGAGCCTTCTGTTTCCATAACTCCATATCGTCTCACCTGTCTCGCCGGGCATTGCTCCATTTTCCTGCAATGCCCCTTTGTTACTGCTAGTATAGACCGATGTCTATGGAATTATGCGTTATTCATTTTCTTATACGCTTGCATGGCCTCGCTTAAATTGGCGGCAGTTCCATTAGTCATGATCCCCGCCAATGCGTCTAATTTATCCGGTTCCAGGAACTCTCTGGACAAATATGCCTCGTAATGATCCGTAATAAAGAGATTTTTCTTTTTCAGAGCACCCTGCAATTCCAAAAGCTCCCGTTCCTCATCACGACACTTCACTGCCTGCTGCGCGATCTTTTCCTGGGTTCCTGCATGGATCTCGTCGGCAATGATATTTTTCGTGACCGTCTCAAAGGCATTTAACGCCTCTTTTTTCTTTGATACCGTCTGCGACAGATCCTGCTCGATCTGGGCGATCTCATCATCATATTTCTGAAGATCATAAATGGTCTCATTGCGGTCCCGGCGGATGTTGCGGGTGATCACCTTGATCTTGCGGGTGTTGGCATGGATCTCATCCCTCAGAAGCCTTCCCTCTTTCAGAACCTTCCCGTAACGGTCCCTGGTCTTATTGCCCCAGAGCACATAAGCACCACCAAACACCAGAATAAATGCAAAATAAATGCCCACCAGATAGATCACATCCGGTTTCTTTAAGACCCAGTAAATTCCATAGGGAAGAAGGAGAAATACCAGCACAATCGCTGCAAACAGCTTCAGGATCTCTCCAAAATGTCTTGGAAAATACAGGGTATAATAAAGATTCGTATCGCAGATCCCCGGCACGTGGTTCTGCTGGAAAATAGTCTTGATCTGAAGGCGGATTCTCCGGTTGTCATCCCGCAGATCCGATGTTTCATCGATGATCCGCTCCTTCACCCCCTGGTTTTTCGCCTTCTCTCGCTTGCTCCGCACTTTTTTTAACTGATCCTGGCCCTTGCCCAGTTCTTTATCGTAGCTGGCTGTGATCTCGCCCAGACGTTTTTTCGTGGTCTGGCTGATCCTGTCTTCCACTGCTTTTTTATCGGTTTCCAGCTGCTTCTGATCCTGTTTTAACCGTTTTAAAAGCTGCTGTTCCTGCTGCTGCATATCCCGAAGCTCTAAAACTGCCGTTTTGGCTTCTCTCAAAAATGTTCCGTAGTCTGTAATGACATCCATCAGCCATTTTCCTCCTTCGCAAGGTCTCATTTTATTATAACGCGGCTTCACAGGCATTACAAGGAAGTCATTTACATTTTCCTCAATGTCCGATATACTATGAGAAGATTTCGTTACTGTACACGGGTAGGCATTTTCTGAACTGAAAATGCCGTATGATACCGTGGTGGTAACAGATTTTGCTGTTTTAGGAGGTGCATTTATTATGTTCCGTATGTGGGGAAAAATCATCAAAGACAACCATCTGGTCAAAGACACCACCATCTGCATCAGCGATTACAGTCTTTCCCGGACCCAGATGGTATTCCAGTCCCTTGATGATATCTGTTATGAATTTGATTTAAGCAAACCGATCTGGCTGGATTCTAATATCCACGATTTCCAGCTTCACGCCAAAACCCGTTTTGGACAGGATCAATTTATTGAACATATCGAATTTGATTATCTGGAGATCCAGGTGATCGAAGAATGATCCTATTTTCCATCCTATGCAAACGATATAAAAAAACCGCCCGCAGCCTTTTGAAGTGTCTTACTTCCATCAGCCACGGACGGTTTTGTGATTTACAGAATCCATTTAAAATACTACGTTTGGTGCCTTTGGATCGTCACCGTAACGGTTACTGCCCGCAGTACCTTCTTTACAGAAGAATACGATCAGAATGATAGAACCGATACATGGAATACAGTTTAACAGATACCACCAGCCGGATTTCTCGATATCATGAAGTCTGCGGACTGCCAGAGAAATCATCGGAATCAACGTTGCCAGACCATAGACAGAGATAACCACATTGGCCACAGCCCCAAGTACAGAATCTCCTGCTGCCATGTTAATCAGGCTGAATGCGGTAGAAATCAAAGTCTGCGCCAGGATTACCCACCAATACTCTGATCTTCTGGCTCTTCCTGAAAATTTTGCATAGTTCTTCCACATTGCTTTATAAGCATCGACCATACTCATAGCTTCTTCCTCCTAAGTTTTTGTAGGATCAAAATTTTCTTTCATTATAGCCCTTATTGTCCATTCTGTCCATGCTTTTTTTGAGAATTTTGTTAATTTCAAAAAATTCACCCATTTATCACTCATTTATAGATTGGTAACGATCAATGAGATTCCAGAAACAATCAGCAGAATGACGATCAGCCGCTTAATAATCCGGTCATCCATCTTCGAGCTGCATTTCATACCAACCCACAGGCCCAGAAGGGAAAATGGGAACAGCATCAGCGTATGGCAGAGAATTTCCATCGTCAGGATCTTTAAAGCAATATAGAGACCGATCCGGAAGGTACTTTCCACCAGAAATACCATGCTGATATTGGCCTTAAATCCACTACCGTTATCCGTCACACGGCTTACATACGCCGCCAGCAGCGCACCAACACCAAACAATCCGCATAAAACACCTGCGATCACACCAATGACCGCCAGAACGATTTTAGAATTTTTCATCTTGCCCGGATGGCGTTCCCGCAGGTACATCTCGCTTCCCAGAAGAATGATCATAACTCCAAACACCACCTTGATGGCGCTGGCATTCACATTTTTTAATAGGAAGGAGCCAGGAATACTTCCCGCAAGTACCATAGCTGACAATGGGATAAATACCTTCGGATCCAAGCTTTTCCGGTTCTTCCAGGTCAGAATGGCATTGGCCGGATAACCAAGCAGCAGATCCACCGGGGAAATGTTCGCATTAACCGAACCGAAACTCAACATGGCTGTAAAAACCATGGTATTGGCAAAGCCACATAATCCTTTGATGATGTACGACGTGAACGTCGCGAAAATCCATAAACCCATCGTGTTTCCCCCATTTTTCTTCTGAATATCAATCCATTCGTACCAGAAATATCCTCGTCCCGCACCCTGACACGGTGTAAACGCTCCATACCAAGTACCCTATAAGCTAAAAGCCGCTTCCGCGGCTCTGCTTCATTGCTTTTTCGGTTTTCT
>ENA-UESP01002571-UESP01002571.1-human-gut-metagenome-genome-assembly--contig:-NODE-2571-length-9744-cov-2.873280_pt1 | contig 9744 bp, 11 predicted proteins | sample MGYA00243003_ERZ508004 | MGnify/ENA primary metagenome ERZ508004 (study PRJEB26167, sample SAMN06115443) | human gut metagenome | host: Homo sapiens | place: China:Henan | collected 2015-07-29 | study...
CCCGCATTCCTCCGCTTGTGGACGGGTTTCTTTATTTTGAAAGGGCTATCGCTTCAACCGACGCTCAATTCCCGAAAATGCAGGGCATAATGGACGCAAAAGGCATTGGAAAGAGCGGTATAGCTTCCGTATCGGCAGATTTGAGGAAGCCGGATGGGAAAAACGTCTCTCCAGAAAGGTTTCCCTTCCTTTCCCCAATGCTTCCTACCCCTTCGAGGGTAAAACGCCCCTAGAGCTCGCCTTCGGTCCCCTGAGGCGGCAGCGGTTTGAATTCTTCCATTTCCAAATCTTCCAGACGCTCGGCCTCGCGTTTGGCCTCGACGAGCCAGATGTCCCGATGCGTCACGATTTTGGCCGTCTCGTGCTGAGCCTGCCGCGCGGCCTCCCGGGCCTTGCGTACGTCCTCCTGACGCTTTTTTACGTTCTCAAGCGCTTGGGCGATGGCTTCTTCCAGCTTCAACTCGCCATCGGCCAGCGCACCGAGCCCGGCCTTGAACACATCCAATTCCTTGAGGCTCAGGCCCTTGCCCATGATCGCGTCATAGCGGCGCTCAACCTCTTCCTGACGCCAGACCTTGTAGCGCTCCAGCTCCCCGCGGCACCGCTCCACCGCCTCCTGCGCCTCAACCACGGCGCGCTCGGCGGCGCTGAGGGCATTCTTGGCCGCATCCTCCCGGTATTCGCGCACTTTAAGCAATGGAGCCAGCGGATACTTTTCCACGCTCAGGCCACCACCTTATACAGCGCCTGCAACGTTTCCTCAAAAGTGCTTTTTTCGTCCAAACCTTGCCTGAGGAACGCGTTTACGGCGTTGATCCGGGCCAGCGCGTCGTCGGCTTCCTTATCCGATCCTTTCTTGTATTCGCCGATCTGCACGAGCAATTCCACCTCGGCGAACTTCGCCAGCACCTTACGGAGCGCCTGCGCGGCTTTCTTGTGCTCCTTCGTAACGATGGCGTTCATAACGCGGCTGACGCTGGCCTGTACGTCGATGGCGGGATAGTGGTTCGCCGCCGCCAACTTGCGGGACAGGATGATGTGCCCGTCGAGGATGGAGCGGGTTTCGTCCGCAATGGGCTCCGTCATGTCGTCGCCCTCCACCAGTACGGTATACAGCGCCGTGATGGAGCCCTTATCCGAATTGCCCGCCCGTTCCATCAGCTTGGGAAGCGTCGAAAACACGGACGGAGGGAAACCGCGCCGGGTCGGGGGTTCGCCCGCGGCAAGGCCGATCTCGCGCTGTGCGCGCCCGAAACGGGTCACCGAGTCCATCATGAGCAGAACGCTCTTGTGCTGATCCCGGAAATATTCCGCCACCGCCGTGGCCGTGTACGCGGCCTTGAGGCGTTCCATCGACGAGCGGTCGGATGTGGAGACGACCAGCACGGCCTTTTTCCGCCCTTCCGGGCCAAGGTCGTTCTCAATGAACTCACGCACTTCGCGGCCGCGCTCGCCAATCAGCGCCAACACGCACACATCGGCGGAACAGCCTTTGATGATGCTGGACAAGAGCGTACTTTTACCGCCGCCAGCCGCCGCGAAAATACCCATGCGCTGCCCCTCGCCGCAGGTAAGCACCCCGTCGAGCACGCGCAGGCCCAGAGAAATCGGCTTGTCGATGATCTTGCGGAGCATGGGGTTCGGGGGATCGGCGTAAACCGGATAGTGGGTCCGGGGCTTGAGCGGCGGCCCGCCGTCGATGGGATCGCCGAGCCCGTTCAGGACGCGCCCGAGGAGATCTTCGCCCACGGGCACGGAATGGATTTCCCCCGTCGGGATGACTTCGGTAGCGGGCGAAATGCCCTGCAAATCGCCGAGCGGCGTCAACAGGGCCACCTGCTTCACGAAGCCCACGACCTCGGCCCGGAGCGTCCAGTCTTCCCACGGGTTCCGCAGGATGCACAGTTCGCCGACCTTCACCCCCGGCACCACGGCCCGGATGATGGTCCCCACGACCTGCTCCACGCGGCCCCGCACCTCCACCGAGGCGGTCGACTGCACCGCTTCCTCAAGAAGCGCTCCGATATATTCAAAGGCCATAGGGCATCCATCCGTTTGTCAAACCATATCCGCGAGATCCAAGCAGGCGTTCGCCCAATCGCCCCTCCGCAAGGGCCGAAAATGCGGGCGTGGCCCCAAAACGTCCTTTCTCAAGCCGTGCCGTGCAACGGCACACACCGCTCTATAATGGGGGAAACGTGTATACCAATGAATCAGGCCGCGATCGCATATGGGGCAGACGGCTGAAGCGGTTGTCGGCGTTGTCCCCGCAATCGGTACGCGCTATGAAGCGATTTTGGAGCGCAGGGCGTTTTCCAGCGCCTTGAGCTGTGTCTCGAGGCTGGCATCGACCACGCCGAGCTCGCTTTCCAAAAGGCACGCCCCCCGCTCAAGACGCGCATCCGGCACGACATCCAGAAAACTGGCCCCGCCCGGCACGGAGGCCAGCATGGATGCCAACCCCTCCCGGACGGCCTTTTCATCAGCGGGCGCCACGCGGATCGTCACGTGCTGCTGATTGCGGACCGTCACCAGCGCATTGCGGACGATACGGACGATGCGTTCGTTTTCGTCAATCTCGCCGATGACCTTGCGCACGGCCACAGCAACCACATTCACCAACGTGGCCTCAATGCCTTCGATGTACTCGACCGACGACAGCACGGTTTCCATCACCTTCTCGGCATGTTCGAGGCGGCCTTCCTCCACGCCGTCGCGGTAACCTTCCTCGCGCCGCCGCTCATAGGCCTCCCCGGCCTTGCGCTCCATGTCGGCCACACGCTCACGGGCCGCGTCGAGCACGGCATTGGCCTCCAGAAGGACGGCGGCCTCAGAGGCTTTGAGCACACGCGTCCCGGCGGACGGGGTTACCGTGTCCCCGGTCAATCGAAACAGGGAGCCCATTGCGGTGCAACCTCCTTCAGCAACAGCTTCTTCAGACCAAACCATACCGCCCGCTGAACCGCAGGCGACACCGACGGCGGAGCATCCTCAATATTCTCGGCGACCCGTTCCTTCAAGGCGGCGGGCCAAGGAGCGCGGCAAATGGCAATCGCCAGACGGCCGTGGCGCTGCATACGTTCCAGCAACGGCTCCCGGACGTCGCGGCTCAGAAAAAACTGCCGCACACTGCCGAGCTGATACTGCCCGCGCTGGATGCCATAGCGGTACAGCGGTTCCCCCAGGGCTTCACGCAGGGCCAAGACCGGCTCCCGGGTGATAATGCGAGCCAGCTCCGCAGCGTGGACACACACGCCGAACACTTTGCCCAGACGCTCCAACTCTTCCGCACTCAGGAAGGCCAAACGCCGTGACTCGTCGGTGAAATCCCAGAACCCTTCTTCCGGCGGCGCGACAGGCCACGCCAATACGGGCGAGCCACGCCGCGAGAGCTCCGCCGCCACAATCGCCGTGTTCAAACCGGGAACGCGCCATGCTTCGGGACAGTCCGGCACAACGGAGCCCAAGCGGCCGTTGAAGGCCAGCATAGCCCGAAACAGCGCAGGTTTCCGTGCGATGATGTCCGAAAAAAACGAGGTATGCATACCTGTCCGGCCGTGCCAGCGTTACGACGACTGATCTTCCGAGGCGTTCGCCGCCTCTTTGCGCTTCCGCAGGGCATCACGCAGGGAAAGAGCTCACAGCGTAAGTTCGGCGAGCGCCGCAAAAAAGACGCTTCCCGCGCCGATCAAGGCATATGGCGGCCCGTTCTGCGGCGCGAGCGGCAATCCGAGAAATTTCGGGGTTGGCTCCATGGGTACGGAAACCTGTTCCCGAACCGGAACGAGCATGACGGAAACACGTTCATAGTCGAGATCCGGCACGGCCTTGGACGTAAGCTCACGGATTTTGGCGACCAGGTTGACGACAGGCGAATCCGGGGTATGGCGGAGGAAAACGGCGGCGGAAGGCAGGGTACGCGTATCGGTGGCCTGATCCGTACCTCCGAGCACCACATGGACGCGGGCCGTCAGCACGCCGTCGATACGGGAAAAGGTGTCGGACAGCTCCTGCGAGATGGCGTAGGCCATGCGAGCCTGTTCCTCCGAGGCGGATGAGATCATCCCCTGCCCGGAAAAAACTTTGCCGAGGTTTTCGTAGTCCGCCCGAGGGAGGTTGTTCTCTTTCAGTATTTCAAGGGACTGAACGAGCTGATCCTCATCCACGGACAAGGTGAACCCAGCCTTTCCAGCGGCGGTTTTCTCGGCCCGGATGCCGCGCTTGAGCAGCGTGGACAGCATCGTATTGACCTGCGCCTCGGTCAGCCCGCGGTACACTTCTACCTGACAGCCCAGAAGCGCCGCACAGAGCGACAACACCAGCAGAAACGGGAGCCAGCGCATCCCTTTTTTCCCGGACCCATGTGCTTCCGTCATATGTCCACGCCCCGTTTCCGTCACATTCTACCCCTGCTGCTTCAACAACGATTCAAAACCCTGATTGACCTGCTGCGACAACTTCGCCCCGCCCGTGGCCTGTACCCGGAGCATCCCCACAAGGAATTGCAGCTGGTACAACTCCGTCGCGGAAGCGTTCCCGCCGCCGACCCGCTCGAGCAGCCGGGCCAGCTCCTGCATGCCGTCCGTCTGAACGGCATCCGTCCGCCCTTCCACGGCCTGCGGCCCGGAAGGCGATTCTATCCGCATCGTACTGCCGATGCCGTCAATCCGGCTCCCCTAGGAGATGCCATACACGGGATCTTCGGAAGGGTTCGGAGGGATTGCCTCATCCGTACGCGTCACTTCCGGGATATCTTGACCGGCCTCCTCAAAGGGCCCGTGCTCCCGCGAGCCTTCGGCAACGCCCTGCCCATCCGGCGCGCGCAGCGCATCCTCGAAGGCACGCACCAGCTCGGCGGGAGGTTCTCCCTGCGGGCCAAGGCTCCGCAGTTCGGCCCCCTTGGAGACGCCCAGCTTTTCCAGCGCCTCCAAAAGCTTTGAAGCCCCAAGACCGGAAATGTCCACGGCTACCTCCGCCGGATTACACCAGCCTACGGTTCTTGCCGGAGTTTTTCAAGCAACCCGGCGGCCTGCTCCGCTCTCGGGCCTTCGCCGGCGGCCAGCGGGGCAAGCACAGCTTCGGCTTCGCCTTGCCGCCTCGCCAAGGTGTAACACAGACCAAGCAGCGCCTGCGCGTCCTCATCTTCCGGCATGGCGGCCAGCACTTCTTCTTTCAGGAGCCGTTCCGCCTCGTCAAAATCATCCACCACAATATGGCTCAGGGCCTTGCCCATGAGAGCGGGCGCAAATCCCGGGCGGAGCGCGAGCACCCCCGCGTACATGGCACGCGCATCCACCACGTTTCCTCCGTGACATGCAGCGTTGGCGACATCAAGCAAACGGCTGATCTGGGTATCGGACAGCATGGCGTTTCTCCAATCGTAAAAAGATGCGGGCAGCCCGGGCACCCCCGGCTAAACGCAAAAAGGGGAGAAGGGGACAGCCCCTTCTCCTTGTCCGTCATCCCGTCCGACGCGCCATGCGCGGGATGGAGCCACGCAAAAGCATCCGGGGTGCGGTCCCGGAACATGATTCCGGACGGGAGACAAACTCAGCCGGTACGCTGGGCAAGGCTCTTCATCATATCCGTCATGCTCTTCGTGACGGACGAGAGCGATTCCAGCATGGCATTGTACTGCCCGACTTCGAACTGGAGGGCCATCATGTCCTCGGGGCTGACTTCGTCCTTGCCCAGCATCTCGGTCATCTTGGCCTGCAGGTCCTTGCCCTTGCTGCTGATCGAATCCAAGCCGCTGTTGAACAGCTCATTGACGTTCAATCCCGGCGTTCCACTCGTGCCGTTGATATTCATGGCAAACTCACTTTGGTTAGAAATCCTTTTACTTCGCCATGTTGTCCATAGAATGCAACGCAGCCTGCGTCGCTTCCCGGACGGCCTGCGCCACAGCCCATTCGTCGGGGGTCAACCCCCTATCCATATGCCGTTTGACAGCCAGATCCATTTCCAGAACCTCATCCCGGATGCCCTGCAAGGCGCGGGGATCGTCAAGGGCATCCAGCACGGAAACCATCGCGTCACTCATTGGAACCTCTCAGTCGATACACGATTATCCGCCCATCCTTACGGAGCTTCAACTCCTTCACGCCGATGGACTCGAGCACATATCCGCCGGGGAGCCTCAAAGACACGCTGCCCCGTAGCCAGACTGATGAAACGCATGGGCGTCAATGTTACCCCGGTCACCCGGATCTCCGGCATATCATCGGCTTGCGGTGCGGGAACGTCTCCCGCCTCCGCCTGCTGCGGCGCCGCGGCTTCACGCCGGACTTCGGCTTGAGGCCGCTTTTTCTCGAACGACGCAACCACATCGAACACGACCGGGACGCCGAGTTCCGCACGGGCCTTGTCCAGCACGCCGTCCAGACGGATACGCTGGGCCACATCGAACCGGCCCGCAAGCTCCACCTTTCCGGGCAGGAACCGGACCTGCACAAACGCCAGATCCGCCTCCTTCAAGAGCGGCAACAGGACCGCTTCAACCGCGTCGGCGTGACGGATGGTCCGGTCCAAACGGCTCCAGACGGCCTGGTCCCGCAGTTCCGGGACATCTTCGCGGACGGCGGAAAAGGCCTGCTCTTCCACGAGCCCGTCCTTCATGTACCCGGCAAGGTCCAGGCCGTCGTCCGGGTTATCCGTCTTCTCCTGCACGGAGAGGGAGAATCCCCGGCTTGCGAAGGCTGACGTTACGGCATCGACCCTGTCCCCGCGGAGCGTCACATCAAGATAAACAGGGTACTGCACACCTTGTGCCAAGCGCAGGAGATCGGCCCTTTCGGCATCGTCGCGCAAGACTCCCTGCACGCCGACGCCTTCATCCTGCGGAGATACGACCAATGTGCGAAAACCGTTTTCGTCAATAATAGTTTGGATTTCCTTGACTCTCGTTTCCGCATCCGGGGTTCTGCCCGCATAGGAAAAAGTCAGCCCGCACAGGCACAGCAAAAGAAAAAAGGACAAGGCCAACCTCTGCGGCGGCAAGGAGCGCAACCGTTCCCAAAGCGTTTTGCCAACGCCGTTGGCGCCTACAGAAGTCCCTTCTTCCAACAGTATCATCGGATCACCGAGATCCATGACCGGCTCTTCGCGCTGCGGCTCCACAGGTTCCGGGCGTTCCTGCACCGAACGCCGCTCCTGCAAGCCGGACGCGACCTGACGCCATGCGTCCGCCGGCTCGCCGGGCTCCGACCATGCCATGCAGGTCAAGCCCAGAAAAAACGGCGTACGCGCGGGGATGTCCGCACCGTCGGACGGCAAGGGAGCGCCATTGAGCAGTATCTCGCCGTCGAGCGGCGTCACCCGCACGGACGGGGCGCCGTCCCCGGAAAAGCCTATGACGATGTTCGCGTGCCGGGAAGCGACTGAACTGTCTTGAAGAATGATGTCGCAAGAGTCGTCGGACCCTACAAGCTGATTCCCCGCGGGCAAGACAAGTTCCGCCCCCATGTGGGGGCCGGAAAAAAGACGAAAGACAATCAAGCCGGAGGCACTCATAGCGCTCCCGCAGGCCGTGCCTGCGCCTGTACTCCGGGCGATTGCCGCGCCGCGGGCGGCGACAACGGGATCGCCGTGGCGGGCGTCACCGTCTCCAGTTCGGGCCGTTTCCGGGAGCAGCCGCTCTGCGGGGCCGCCGGAACCCGTTCCTCATAATCGGCCTGCGTCGGCGATCTGTGGAATGTGGGTTCGTCCACGCGGGGGGGCGTCGTCGGGATCTCATCCAAATGGATGACCTTCGGCGTAATGAGGATCAGGCGCTCCATGCGTTTGGTCCCCTTGCTCGTCGTTTTGAAGAGGTTTCCGAGCACGGGGATGTGCATGAGGATCGGTATCCCGCTGGCATCCGTGGACTTCTGCTCGTAGTAGTACCCGCCGATGAGCAGGCTCTGCCCAGCGCCCACGATGGCCTGCGTGTTGATCTTCGTCTGCTTGATGGGCGGAACGCTGTTGTCGCTGACCGGCGCATCCTTGCTGTCGTTCTGGTCGTCCTGCACGCTGACCGCGAGCTTGATGGAGGTTTGGCCGCGTTCGTTGCGGATGATGTGCGGGGTCACGCGCAAGACCGTCCCCGCCTCGACCTTGAACAGGTCCACCGCCTGATAGCCTTCCACCTGGATGTAATAGGTGCTGGTGTTTTCCAGCGTGGCCTGCACATTGTCCACTGTCAGCACAGAAGGCCGCCCGAGCATCCTGGCTTCGCCTTCCGCCTCCAGCGCCTGGATGCGGGCAAGGAAGAAGTCCGCGCCGTGCGTATAGATGGTGGACAGGTTCATGCCCGTTCCGGACGGGGTGCCCATCGTGGGCAGAGGCGAAAATTTGTCTCCGGTGCCGGAAAACTCGCCTCCGGTGCTCCAGCCCTTGTCCCGGCTGTTCGCGCCCTGATACGTAACGCCGAGATCTCGTTTGAAGTCGGAATCGATGTCCACGATGGCGGCATGGATTTCCACGAGTTCCACAGGCCTGTCTAGATCCTCGATAACCTTGGCGTAGTACGGCATCCGGTATTCGGCATCATTGACCAGCACCGCATTGACGCGCGGATCGGCCATAATGTTCACTTGCGTGGCATTCTGCGGAGCGGCCTGTCCGCCCTGCTGCGCGGCGGGGGCGGGGGCATCGGGAGCCACGGGCGTCATCCGTCCCTGCGCGATGAGCCCGGTGCCGGACAGCTTGTCCACGGTGGCGGTGTCCTGCGTCACCCGGGTCGCGGAATTGGGCGAACCCGTGACCATGGCCCTGAGGATGCTCGCCACTCCGGGGATGGTCACCGTTTTGTCCATGCTGTTGACGGACATGTCTTCCGCCCACGCATATTTGAGCGGAAAGACCTTCATCACGAAATTGGTGATCTGCGCCTCTTCAAAGGCGGTGACGGCGGCTGAAATCTGGGCAAGGTAAGTGGGCGGGCCGGACACGACGATCATCGCGCCGCCGGGGGCGAGCGTCGCGGGCAGTTGCGGGGCGAACACCGCCGATTGCCTGAGCATCTGGTACAGACGCTCCGCGGTCATGGCCCGCGGGGTGATGAACGTCCGCGACAGTTCCGATTCGCTGTAAAAATAGAGGGTGGAGCCGAGCCGATACCATGTCACGCCAAAGGCGGCCTGCATCCCCTTCAGGAAGGTTTCCGGGGGAACGGCATCAAAGCGCCCGCTCACCTTGCCGACCACGCCGGGAGAGAACGAAGCGCCGAGCCCCTGCGAGCGGGCGAAGTTCGTGAGGATGACTGTCAGATCCTCATCGTCCGCATAGTGCGTGTACGGACGGGAAAATCCCCCTTGGACGGCAAACGCCGGGCAAGAAACCAGAAGCACTCCGAAAACGAGTGCAAAAACCATCAAGAGCGAAACGCCACCACGACAATGCATCAGCGCCCCATATTCCAGGCTTGCATACCGGAGAAGAAAGAAAACGCCGACGCGCCACCGCCCTGCACCTGTCTTTTCCACCATGCCAGATCATTCAAAAAATCCTTGGCATACCCCGGCATGGAGGCAACGCTCTCGGCCAAAGGCACAACAAGGTGCAGCGAAAACCTGCCCTCATCCACCGAAAGGACCGTCCTCCGGGAGCGCGAGGCCGCGACCATACGGGAAGCGCACTTCCGCAAGAGATCATCCGCATCCTGTTCCGCAGCGGGAAGCGGGCCAAGATCGGCCCGCAGGATGCCCGTCCGCCCATCAGGCGAAAAAAACTCCATGTCCAAATCGCCTTCAAGGCGAAAGCGGA
>ENA-UESP01002574-UESP01002574.1-human-gut-metagenome-genome-assembly--contig:-NODE-2574-length-9738-cov-5.071214_pt1 | contig 9738 bp, 10 predicted proteins | sample MGYA00243003_ERZ508004 | MGnify/ENA primary metagenome ERZ508004 (study PRJEB26167, sample SAMN06115443) | human gut metagenome | host: Homo sapiens | place: China:Henan | collected 2015-07-29 | study...
TATTTATGATTTTTTTATCTCTCCCTCACATTTTAGACACATTTTTCTCCTATAATACAATTACGTTATCCGAAAGGATAACCTGCCTTTGTTTCAAGTGTTTCACTTGGACACACAAAGCTTTTTCATACTCATGCCTGCCGGGGTCGCGTCCGGCAGGTCCCCCTTTAAAAATTTTTCCCCGGCCCCTGAGTTTTCTCATCGTCCGGGGATTTTCATTTTGCAGACCTTGATATAAATCCCAAAATGTCGTATCATGAAGATTAATCATGCTTCAGGAGGAATTTAATATGTATACGTATACATGGTATCAGTGGTTGACTTTCTTCTATATCTATTGCTTTTTCGGCTGGATCTTTGAATCCTCCTATGTATCCCTAAAGCAGCACCGCTTTGTAAACCGCGGCTTCCTGCGCCTTCCCATGCTTCCCCTTTACGGAAGCGGAGCCATTATGATGCTGTGGGTGTCCATGCCGGTTCAGGACAATCTTTTTTTTACATGGTGTGCCGGCGTGATCGGGGCAACCTGTCTGGAATATGTGACCGGCTATGTAATGGAGCAGCTTTTTAAGGTCAGATACTGGGATTACAGCAATCAAAAATTTAATATCCACGGATATATCTGCCTTACCTCCTCGATCGCATGGGGCTTTCTTACAATATTTATGACCCATGTGATCCACAGGCCGATCGAACGGGCCGTACTCTCCATGCCGGTATGGTGGGATCTCCTGTTTGTCAGCATCATTTCCATCGTATTTATCTACGATTCCGTCGTCTGTGTCCGCGAAGCTCTCTCCCTCGCAGAATCTCTGGAATCCTTAAACAAGCTTCGTCAGGAGCTCGACAATATCCAGGTTCAGCGTGCCCTTCTTAAGATGGAAGCGCAGGAGCGTCTGGAAAGCTTAAAGGAGCAGGCCGATCTTAGAAAGGAACGCCTGCTGGAACGTCGAAGTCTTTCCACCATCAGTTTGGAGGAGCTGCGTGACATGGCCGGAGGTGCACTGGACAACCTTCGGGATCTTAAAAGCATCCATCTGGAGGAACTTAAAGATAAAACAGAAAAGCAGCTTGCTGAGCTTTTAAAAGAGAAGGAACGCTCCGTATCCGCGATCCGCAGACGCCACCTTGCCTTTCGCAGAAGCAGACTCCGTTCAAACCCATCCGCTTCCTCCGCAAAATACCGACAGGAATTTAAGGATCTTAAAGATTTCTTTGAGAGCGGAAAAGCCCAGTTCCCCGATTAATTGGTGAAAAAATGCACCTTGATAAGCAAAAGAGATCCACTCCGTATGGAAGGGATCTCTTTTTTTAATATTTTTTAAGCCTCAGGCTTCTCGACCTGAACGATCGCCTGCTTCTGCATCGGAATACGGCAGTTCTTGTTGTTGCCAAACTCAACGATCACTGTATCGTCTGTCATATCAATGATCACTCCGTAAAAGCCGCTGGATGTCAGCACGCTGTCACCCACTGCAATACTTGCCATTAATTCCTGCATTTTTTTCTTTTCCTTCTGCTGCGGTCTGATCGCAATGAAATACATGAACGCAAAGATAAGAATAATATAGCCAATCCAAAATGCCGGGCTGTTCGTCATAAATACACCTCCATTCTATTTCTGCTTGTCTTTATAATCACCGGTCACGCCCTCCAGCTTTTTCGCCTTATACTCGGCGTAACAGTGATTCTCGATCGCTTCTCTGATCTCCGTCATCATCGTATTGTAGAAGTAAAGGTTATGGAGAACGCAAAGACGCATTCCAAGCATCTCCTTCGCCTTTAAAAGATGGCGGATATAGGCTCTGCTGTAAGAACGGCAGGCCGGACACTGACACCCTTCTTCAATCGGGCGCATGTCCTTTTCAAACTGCTTGTTTGCAAGATTCAGCTTGCCGCAGTTTGTATACACATGGCCATGACGGCCGTTTCGTGTCGGATATACACAGTCAAAGAAATCCACCCCGCGGTCAACGCTCTCAAGAATATTGGCCGGTGTGCCGACTCCCATAAGGTAAGTAGGCTTGTTCTCCGGAAGATGAGGAACCGTCACATCAAGGATACGGTACATTTCCTCATGGCTTTCTCCTACTGCCAGCCCTCCCAGTGCATAACCGTCACAGTCCATTTTGGAGATCGTGTCTGCATGGGCGATGCGGATATCTTCAAAGGTACCGCCCTGGTTGATGCCGAATAAGAGCTGTTCTTTGTTTAATGTATCCGGAAGGGAATTGAGGCGTTCCATCTCTGCCTTGCATCTTGCAAGCCAGCGGGTAGTCCGCGCCACGGAATTTTCCATATATTCCCTCGTACAGGGATGGGGCGCACATTCATCGAAGGCCATTGCGATCGTTGAGCCCAGATTCGACTGGATCTGCATGCTTTCCTCCGGCCCCATAAAGATCTTGTGACCGTCGATATGGGAGCTGAAGTACACGCCTTCCTCCTTGATCTTTCTAAGACCCGCCAGAGAAAATACCTGGAATCCGCCGGAGTCCGTCAGGATCGGGCGGTCCCAGTTCATAAACCGGTGAAGGCCGCCCAGCTCCTTGATCACTTTATCTCCTGTCCTGACATGAAGGTGGTACGTATTGGAGAGCTCCACCTGAGTTCCGATCTCCCGAAGATCATCGGTAGATACCGCTCCTTTAATGGCGCCGACTGTTCCCACATTCATGAAAACCGGGGTCTGGATCGTGCCGTGGACTGTCTCTACGACAGCCCTCTTGGCACGTCCGTCTTTTGTCAGAATTTGATATTTCATGGTTTTCCCCATTGATTCTATTTGTCAGATTTTGCAGCTGTCTTTTTGCCCTTTGCGGTGCTCATCACATACCAGAGTGCTCCGGTCAGGCATACAGAGGAGTAGGTACCGCAGATAATACCTGCCATTAACGGAAGTGCAAACTCGCGGATGGAGGATACACCCATGATAAACAGTACCAGTACCATCACAAAGGTGGTTAAGGATGTATTGATACTTCGCGTGAAGGTCTGTGTGATACTCTGGTTCACGACATCCGCCAGATCTGCTCTGGAGCCCTTTAATGCCAGATTCTCACGGATACGGTCGAAGATAACGATCGTAGCGTTGATAGAGTATCCGACGATGGTAAGCAGGCAGGCGATGGCTGTAGAGCCGACAGACCATTTCGCAAGGGCATAGCATGCGATCACAACAAGCACATCATGTACCAGTGCAAGAACAGCACTTGCCGCAAAGCGGATGTTCTTGAAACGGATCCAGATATAGATCAGCATACAGATCGTAGCAATGACCGTGGCTACGACCGCATCACTTTTCATTTCTGCACTGACTGCACCGGAGATGCTCTCGGCAACGATCTTAGATTCGTCTACACCGAATTTTTCGATGAGGGCTGCATTCAGAGCCTGACGTTCTTCTACGCTGAGGGTCCTTGTCTTGATGATGACTTCATTAGTTCCGGCAACCTTCTGGGTCTGGGTGTCAACATCCTTTGTCACTTCCTCAACAACCGGAACCACCTCGTCAGAAATGCGCTCTAAGGACATATCCTCATTGAAGGTCACGCTTGTGGAGGTACCGCCCTTAAAGTCAAGTCCGTAGTTAAAGGCACTGCCGATATGGGCTTTATTGATGCCCATTCCTACGAAGCCTCCGGCAATAAGCAGGAGAGAGATCGCAAAGCAGACCATTCTCTTTCCGAGGAAATTGATCGCCGGCTTTTCTTTTTTCACACCGTAGAATTTTTTATCGGTAAAGCCCAGTGTATAGAGAGTATTTAAAGCAAACTTTGTTACAAACAGAGCCGTAAACATGGACAGGATGATACCGATCGCCAGCGTTGTGGCAAAGCCCTTTACTGTGCCGGAGCCTCTCCAGTACAGGACTGCGGCTGCGATCAGGGTCGTAACGTTTCCGTCGATGATCGCAGATAATGCTTTCGCAAAGCCTGTTTTGATGGCAGATTTTACCGTCTTTCCAAGACCGATCTCCTCTTTGATACGGGTAAAGATGATAACGTTTGCGTCCACCGCCATACCGATCGAGAGGATGATACCGGCAATACCAGGTAAAGTAAGTGTAACCTCAAATGCGGCAAGAAGGATCAGGATCAGGGCCACATACAGACATAAAGCGATGCAAGCGGCGAGTCCCGGAATAAGATATACCACGATCATGAATACACATACGATCCCAAAGCCGATCACTCCGGCCTTAAGGCTTGTTGTGATTGCTTCCTGACCAAGCTTAGCGCCTACCACATTGGAACGGAGTTCTTCCAGCTCAAGGGACAGGGAGCCGATACGGATTGTGGATGCAAGCCGATCTGCCTCCTCATAGGTAGTCATTCCGGAAATGGATGCCTGACCTCCCGTGATAGCCTGCTGAACCACCGGATTGGAATAGAGGGTTCCGTCATATACGATAGCGATCCTCTTTCCCACGTTGGCTGCGGTTACTTCTGCAAATTTCTTTGCGCCTTCCTCGGTGAAGGTCAGTGCGACCTCGTAGCTGTTGGCGCCTGTTTTCTGATCCTTATAGATCACCGGCTTTGCAGAAGCTACATCGGTTCCTTCAAGAACGGTCTGCATATTTTCATCATAGAACTGCAGGGAGCCGGGCTTTCCAAGCTCCTCGAGAACCTTGTTTGCATCCGTTACACCCGGAATATCAATGTTGATACGGTTGCTGCCCTCCTGATATACCTCAGCCTCTGAGCTGTAATTCTGCACTCTCTGCTGAAGCTTGTACTGGGTGTCCGCCATATCCTCTGAGGATGGATTTTCATCCTTTGCCTGATATGTGATGCTTACACCGCCTGCCAGATCGAGGCCAAGCTTGATTCCGCCTTCCTGGAAGGTCACTCCCTTGTCATCGGTGATGATCTTGCTTTTCTGGAGTGTATCATACCCCAGATAACCGAAAATACCGACCACGATCAGGAGGCCCAGAAGGCAGGCAATGCCCTTTCCTTTGTTGCTCTTCATGGTTCATTCTCCTTATTTTAAGATTTCGCGTAACTGTTCAGCAGGTCTGCGCACTTGCTGCGCTGACCGTAAGAAAACATAAGCTGGAAGACAAAAATCCCATCGGCGCAGCCGATTTGGAATGGATTTTTGCTTGTAACGATGAAGGTACTGAATAGTTACGATTTCGGCACGCTAGTCCTCTGCCAGCGCTGCCCTTATCATAATGGCACACTCAATGCGTTTTTTCTGCATTTCGCAGCCGATATCATAAGCGTCTGTGATCTTTCCGTGGAAATTGTAGGAGTTTGCCGCACAGCCGCCGCTGCAGTAGAATCTGGCAAAGCAGTCCTTACATTTTTCCTTGGCATATACATTACAGAGTTTAAACTCATCGCGGATCTTGGTATTGGTGATACCTTCATCCACATTTCCCAGAAGAAAATCTTCCATTCCTACAAACTGGTGGCACGGATAAAAATCTCCCCATGGGGTAACAGCCAGATACTCGGTTCCCGAACCGCAGCCGGACAGACGTTTTGCAACGCACGGGCCCTGATTCAGGTCAAGCATAAAGTGGAAGAATTTGAAACCGCGTCCCTCCTTCTGTCTTCTGACAAATTCCTTTGCGAGGCTGTCGTATTCTTCGAGGATCTGCGGAAGGTCTTCTTCTCTTATGGAGTAAGGCGCCTCCGGAGGTGCCACGACCGGCTCCACCGACAGCTTTTCAAAGCCGATATCCGCAAAATGGAGCACGTCCTTTGAGAAATCCAGATTATTTCTTGTGAAGGTTCCTCTTACAAAATAATCCTTCTCACCGCGGGACTCTGCAAATTTCCGGAATTTGGGAACGATAATATCGTAGCTGCCTGTTCCGTTTCGGAACGGACGCATCTTATCGTTTACCTCTTTTCTTCCGTCCAGACTTAAGACCACGTTGCTCATTTCCCGGTTACAGAAATCCATGATCTCGTCATTTAAAAGAACACCGTTTGTCGTAAGGGTAAAGCGGAATTTCTTATTATACTCTTTTTCTTTGGAACGGCCGTATTCCACGAGCTGCTTTACGACGTTCCAGTTCATTAACGGCTCGCCGCCGAAAAAGTCTACCTCAAGATTGATACGGTTTCCGGAATTGGCGATCAGGAAATCCAACGCCTTTTTTCCAACCTCAAAGCTCATCAGAGCTCTGCGTCCGTGATATTCTCCTTCTTCTGCAAAGCAGTAACGGCAGGCCAGGTTGCAGTCGTGGGCAATGTGAAGACAGAGTGCCTTTACGACTGTCTGACGTTTTTTGAAATCGACTACATAGTCTTTATAGATATCCGCAGTAAACAGCTCCTCTGCATCGATCAGCTCCTGAACATCCGATAAGGCATCCTTAAGATCCTCCTCGCTGTATTTCTCCTTCAGGCCCTGAAGAACTGCCTGCTTCTGTTCTTCTGTAAGAGGTGATGGTTTTTCCATGTCCTCCACCATTCCGGACAGCACCTTTACTACATCATAAAAAAGGGCATCCACCGAATGGACGGAGCCGCTGTTGACATCCAGGACGATATGATATCCGTTGTTGATATACTGATGTATCACAATTATTCTCCTATCTCTTATGTGATTCCGGACGTCACAGGTAACATTTTATATGACAAGAATAGCCCCTACAATCATACGACCGTAGGGGTCTCTTTAAAAACTCCCGATTGTCCGAAGTCCTGCCATTAGCGGTTGCTGTTTTCGCAGCTCTGGTTACCTACTGTGCAGGATGTCTTACATGCAGACTGACAGGATGTCTGGCATTCGCCGCAGCCGCCCTTCTTCATGCTGTTCTTTAATGTGTTGGAATTTAATGTCTTTACGTGCTTCATGTTATATACCTCCTGTTATTATTTCTCGAATTTGCTTCGCGGTCATTATACCATACCAATTTCTATTATGCAATAGGGATAATTTTCGTGACTTCCGAATATGTTTTATCAGTTATATCCCCAATTTCACTGAAAGGAGCCCTGTTTTATGTTTTCTCAAAATGTATGGCGTGTTATACGCACACTTCTTCTTACTTACCTGATTTCTGCCATGCTTTTGGCAGCCCTGTCCTTTGCCCTTTTCCGCTTCCGTCTTCCGGAAGCTCAGGTAAATACCGGGGTGCGGATCGTCTACGTCCTCTCCTGTCTGGCCGGAGGGATATTGGCCGGACGGGCCATGAAAACGCGCCGTTTTTTCTGGGGACTGCTCATCGGTGCCTTATATTTCCTTCTTCTGCTCCTGATGTCCTATCTTCAGGCCGGTAAGCTTACGTCAGCGCCCCAGTCCATCCTCGGCATCCTGATGCTCTGTCTGGGAAGCGGAATGGCCGGCGGAATGCTCAGTTGACATTCTGCCGGCCATCATTTTATACACTAAAGGACTTTACTCAGGAAGTTCTTTAATCTCTCATTCTGCGGATGTTCAAAGAAGTTTTTCGGATCATTCTCCTCGATAAAATATCCTTCATCCATAAACATGACTCTTGTAGCCACCTCGCGTGCAAACGCCATCTCGTGAGTAACTACCACCATTGTCATTTTTTCAGCCGCCAGCTCACGCATAACATTCAGCACCTCGCCGACCATCTCCGGATCCAGAGCAGATGTCGGCTCATCAAACAGCATAACGTCCGGCTTCATGCAAAGTGCGCGGACGATCGCGATCCTCTGCTTCTGTCCGCCGGAAAGCTGGCTCGGGTATGCGTCCGCCCTGTCTGCCAGTCCGACGCGCTCTAAAAGCTCTCTTGCTGTTGCTTCCGCTTCCTGTCTGCTCCTGCCCTGAAGCTTCATCGGAGCGATCGTAAGGTTTTTCATGATGGTCATGTGGGGGAACAGATTAAATTGCTGGAACACCATTCCCATTCTCTGACGATGCTTATCAATATCGGTCTTAGCGTCTGTAATATCAACACCCTCGAACGTAATGCTTCCGCCGGTCGGTTCCTCCAGACGGTTCAGACAGCGAAGGAACGTACTCTTTCCGGAGCCGGAAGGGCCGACAACGAAAACAACATCTCCCTTATTGATATCTACATCGATCCCCTTTAATACATCAAGGTCTCCAAAGCTTTTTTTCAGGCCTCTTACACGGATCAGAGGCTGCATTGTATTATCGCTCACTCTTTCTCAGCCTCCTCTCAAGTCTCTGCACCAGATTCGTAAATACGACCACGAGTATCAGATAAATAAGTGCCACCGCCAGTAACGGCATAAAGGCATCATAAGTACGGCTTCTGATGATATCTCCGCCTTTTGTCAGATCCTGAAGGGCAATATAGCCTGCAACGGATGTCTCCTTTAAAAGAGCAATAAACTCGTTGCAGAGTGCCGGAAGAACATTTTTAAATGCCTGCGGCATAATAACGTACCACATGGTCTGGGTATAATTAAAGCCAAGGCTTCGTCCGGCCTCAAACTGTCCAGCTTCAATGGACATGATCCCGCTTCGGAAGATCTCGGCTACGTATGCGCCGGAGTTGATGCCGAAGGCCATGATCGCCACCAGCGTCTTATCGATTTTGACAGAACCGAATACGACAAAGTAAATAATCAGAAGCTGCACAACGACCGGAGTTCCCCGGATCACCGTCAGATACAGCTTGCACAGCAGGTTTAAAAGCTTAAACCTTCCCGTATTGTCGTGTGACGAACGGATGATCGCCACCAGAAAGCCGATCAGGATACCGACAAGACCGGAAAACAAAGTAACCTCCAGAGTCACGCCAAGACCGTCAACAATATAGTGCCAGCGGTCGCCGGAAATAAAATTAAGAATAAAACGATCTACAAAGCTCTCCCACATAAATAAAACCTTTCGCAAAAGACAGGCTGCCTTCTCGGTTTATTTGACCGATTCGGCAGCCCTGTTCATTATCAGTAAACGACTCTCTATTCTGCAGTAATATACTTATCAACGATCTCCTGCAGCTTTCCGGATTCCTTTAATGCTGCGATCGCCTCATTGATCTTGTTTACCAGCTCGTCATTTCCCTTCTTAACGCAGATCGCATATTCCTCAACGGTCATTGCATCATCAAGAACCTTTAAGCTGTCATCCTGAGAAACAAATACCTTTGCAGGCTCGCCATCAATAACAACTGCGTCGATCTTGCCCTGGCTCAGTGCCTGAACTGCCTCGAAGCCCTTATTATACTGTTCTACGGTCGCACCCTCAATGTCGCTGGCGTAAATATCACCTGTTGTTCCCAGCTGAACACCGATGGTCTTTCCTGTCAGATCATCCGGAGTTTTGATATCGCTTCCGTCCTTAACGATAACGACCTGAGTTGCAGTCGCATAAGTATCTGTAAAGTCCACGCTGGCTTTTCTGTCCTCGCTGACTGTGATTCCCGCAAGGCCGAAATCAGCCTTTCCGGACTGGATGGACGGGATGATGGAATCAAAAGCCATATCCTCTACTTCACATTCCATTCCCATATACTCTGCGATGGCTGTTGCGATATCGATATCGATACCGACGATGCTTCCGCCGTCATCGTAGTATTCATAAGGCGGGAATTCTGCGTTGGTCGCCATAACAAGCTTTCCGCCTGCGGCTGAGGTTTCCTCTGTCTTTGCTTCTGTCGCCTCTGTCTTTGCCTCTGCTGCCGCCTCAGTTTTTACCTCTGCTGCCTTTGTCTCCGCTGTCTCGGAGCCGCAGCCTGCCAGCATTGCAGCCATACATACAGCAGCCGTAACTGCTAAAATTTTCTTTTTCATAAAGCCTCCTCCTGTATGAACCGGTGTGTCCATGCATAAA
>ENA-UESP01002576-UESP01002576.1-human-gut-metagenome-genome-assembly--contig:-NODE-2576-length-9732-cov-3.545003_pt1 | contig 9732 bp, 9 predicted proteins | sample MGYA00243003_ERZ508004 | MGnify/ENA primary metagenome ERZ508004 (study PRJEB26167, sample SAMN06115443) | human gut metagenome | host: Homo sapiens | place: China:Henan | collected 2015-07-29 | study...
GGGGGATGCGGTTCTGACAATCGCCCTGCCCATACAGGGCTATATGGAAGACGAGGGGAGCGCACCCGCGGGGCTGCTGATCGCCACGCTGCGCCTTGAGCGCGCCGTTGCCCTGGCCGCCGCGCCGCACGGGGATTCCGCGCCCGCCGCCTGCCTGCTGCTCCTTTCTCCGCTTGAAAACGCACCGGACAAAGGTTTTGCCCTTGATCTGCTGGAAACGGATTCCATCACCGCTCTGCCAGGCTGGCGTGCCGACGCGGGAGGAGACATGCCGTTCGCCGCGCGCGCTCTCCATGAGGGAGAAAGGGTCTTCTGCGTCAGCGCCAAAGTGCCGGAACTCCCCCTCGCGGTGGGGATGTATGTTCCGGAAAGCGGCGTACTTCAGGAAATACGGGACCATCGCAATGATGTGCTGCTCTGGGCCGTCATCCTCACTCTGGGGGCGTGCGCGCTGACCGGCCTCCTGTGGTGGCGGCTGGTGGGACGCCACGCCGAGGCCGCAAGCCGGGAACTGGAAAACCTGCACCAGAAGGTGACGCAACAGCATGAATTTATCGCCAACATTACCGAGGCTCTCGGCGACGGACTCGTGGTGCAGAACAGTCTGGGGCGCATTCTCTATGCCAACTCCTCCTTCGGGCGCATTCTCGGGCGCGCCGTGCCCGATCTCATGGACAACCCGCCGGAAAGCGCCCTGCTCAGCGCCGGAGGCGAAGCATTTGATACGCGCTGGCGCGACGTGCTGCGTGACGGCCGTCCCATCACCTTCACGAGGGAACTCTCTTCATCCGCGCCAGATCTTTCCGAACAGAACGGCAGCCGCCACTTCCAGATAGCGTCCGAACCCTTTTATGACGAAAACGGCAGCGTCACCGGCGTGGTATCTTTGTGCCGAGATATTACGGACATGATTCTCGCGCAGGAGCGGCAGCGCGCCATGCTCTGGAAAACGGTCAGCGCCCTGAGCACTTCCATTGAAGTGGTGGACCCGTATCTGCGCGGTCATTCGGAGCATACCGGAGAGCTGGCCCTGCACATGGCTTCCCTGCTGAACTGGGACGAAACGCGCAGGGCTACACTGCGCATCGCGGCCAGCCTTTCCCAGCTTGGCATGCTGCGCCTGCCGCGCGGCCTTGCAACCAAGACGGGCAGGCTTACCGACAAGGAACGCGCTCTGCTGCAAAGCCATGTGCAATATGCGAAAGAAATGCTGGAGGGCATGGATTTCGGTCTGCCCGTGGCTGAAGTCATTACGCAGATGCATGAACGCATGGACGGCTCCGGCTACCCTGCGGGACTCAAGGGCGATTCCATCCGCGAGGAGGCCCGGCTGCTTGCCGTGGCCAACACCTTCTGCGCTCTGCTCCGTCCACGCTCCTATCGTCAGGCATGCGACAGGGAAGATGCGCTGCGCATCCTCGCCCGGGAAAGTGCAAAATACGACGGACGCTTTGTGGAAACTCTGCACGCCTTCCTCTCCGGAGAGGAAGGAAGAAGTTTCACCGCAAAGCTGTGCGCCCAGCCCGCCATGCGGTACGTCATCCCCGGAGAGGACTAGCGCCAGAGAGCTTTCGGCGTGAACCTGCCCTGCCCGGCCGCGCCGACGTTTCCGCCGCGTTCTTGTCCTCCCGCAGCCGCCCCATGATCTGTTCCCGCTCCAGCTCCGCCCGCTCGGCGGCGTAGAAGGCCATGAGAAAGCGCCGTTCGCTCCCCGGCGGAAGCGTCTCCTTCCAGCCGATCCTGCGGCGTATCCTGCTCCCCACCTCGGTCAGCAGGGCATCCGTTTCCGGCCCGGGAGGAGTCCGCAGCACATCTTCCAGCACCTGAAGCTCGAACGCGCCGTAAATGCCAAGCTGTTCATGAGTAAAAACAAATTCCCGCGTTCCGGCCCCGTTTTCCTGCTCGGCCAGATCGCCGGACAGCGTACGCCGGGGCATGGCGATGACCCTGGTGCCGCCCAGCAGATCCCCGGCACGCAGATGATCGCGGTTGAACAACGGCACGGCGGAAATGCACAGCACCCATCCGAACATGGCCATATTCTGCCACAGGCTGCCCTGCCCCATCCCGAGAAAAAGGGTAAGCGGCAGAAAAAACTCCACCTCGCGCGTCAGATTGCGGGCGATGACCGCTCCGGGAGACAGTTCGCCTCCCCTCCGGCTGATGACCCGCAGACCGCATATTTTCTTGCCCGGCGTGCGGCCCTGCCAGGCCAGTTCGAAATGCAGAAAGTACAGATTGCGTACAACAAAGGCGAGAAAAAGAATGACGGTTCTGCCGAACAGCCAGGAAGTTCCGGAAAGGAACAGAAAAACAAGCACAAGGTAAAGGCAGAACACTCCCGCGCCCATGAACAGGATATCCAGCAGGAATGCGGCCATCCTCTCGCCATGGCCGGGAATCTGCAGCTCCAGAGGCACACCCTCGGGCGTGGAGAGCGCGCGGCGGGCGCGGCGGAAATCGCCGAGCGTCCGATCCACGCGCTCAGCGTAGTCTGTCATCGTCCCCTCCTCTGCCGCAGCGGCCGAAATAGAACAGCCACCATGCGCCCGTGAGCAGCGCCACCCCGAAGCGGCCGGGCGTGGAGGCTATCATCTGCCGGAAGCCGCCTTCCAGTATGCCCGCGGCAAAAAACAGCAGTACCGCCCCGGCCGCGGCCGATGCCGCGGAGCGCCCGTGCCGGGCCAGGGAGCGAACAGCTCCTCATGGATCAGTTCTTCCCTTGTACTGCCGGGGCCGCGTCCGCCCGCGAGATCGCCGGGCACCAGCAGACTGAACCTGTCAGGGTCGGCCTGCACCAGCAGATAACCGGCCAGCGCCCCGCACAGCAGAGCGGCAAGGGCCACGGCCAGATGCGGCAGCATGGAGCGCACCGCGCGGGGAAATCCCCTGCGGAGAAAATCCTTCAGACAGGCCAGCACTCCGCTCCGGGGACCGTACACCACCAGATAGGCCCGCAGGGCGAGATTTTCCAGATACAGCAGCAGATTGCGGTCAAGCGCGATATGCCGCGCCACGGAGAGGGAGGACATGGTCGCGCGGTACAGCAGCGGCAGCCGCCGGACCTCCTCCGGGGAAAGCGCTTCCACTCCCCGTTTCTCCGCCCTGCCGATCATGTCGTCCAGCGCGCGCCAGACATGTTCCCGCCCTCTGCGGAACTCCGCGCTGCGCAGCACCAGAGTCGCTCCCCTTCGCTCCCCTCCGCCCGGAGAAGCCTCCGGACGGAGGCATACCCGTTTTTCCTCCGGGATGTCCGGAGCGGCGAGCGCCCCGGCATCTGTCCCGACATTCCGGGCAATATCCGAAATGACATCCTTCACAGCAGACCTCGCTGCTTGATTGCCAGATAGCGGTTGAGCAGCGCCGGAGAGAGTTCTCCGGCCGGGACATCCAGACAGTGTACGCCCATGCGGGCGACGCGTTCCAGCACGACGGCGCGTTCGCGCAGCAGATCGTCAGCCGTCACGGCCCGCGCGGCGGAGGCGAAATCCACGGGCGCGGCATTCCGCAGGCGTTCCGGCCCGGGATCGCGCAAAGCGGCGAATATCACCACATGCCGCCGGGTCAGCCATTGCAGGCTTTCCAGCATGAGTTCGGCGGAGACGGCATCGACAAAATCCGTGAACAGCACGACAAGGGAGCGGCGCTGCAGGCGGCTGTTCAGCTCCGCCAGGCCGAGGGTGAAGTTTGTCTCTTCCTCGCGGTAGTCGAGCCCGGCGGAAAACCGCTGAAAGCGCGCGAACTGGGCCGGGCCGCGCTCCGGAGCGAGAAAATGACGGAACGCGGCGTCAAAGCCGCAGGCGCCGGCCAGATCTCCGGCGCGGAGCGAAACCCACGCCAGCAGCAGCCCGGCCCGGATTGCATGATCCAGTCTGGGCAGACCGTCCACCGATTCCAGCATCAGGCGGCCCGTGTCAAAACCAAGCATGATCCGATGGTTGCGTTCCTGCCGGAACTCCCGGCTCAACAGCCTGCGGTGCCGGGCGGAATGTTTCCAGTCGATGAAGCGGGTATCCATGCCCGGCGCATACTCGCGCAGGGCTTCAAATTCCGTGCCCTCACCGCGCGCCCGGCGGCTTCTGGAACCGAATACCGCATCATGGGCGAAAAAACGCAGAGCCTCCTGATGTATGCCGCGCACATCGGGCACAACGTCAATGCTCTCCCCCACGGGCTGACGCCGCCGCAGTTCCGCCAGTCCCCAGGGGCCGCGCCAGCGCAGCCACAGGGCGTCCAGCGTCAGCCGCCCCCGGCGCGTCGGCTCAAGAGGAAGGGACAGTGCCAGCTCCCCGCGCAGTTCAGCCCGCGCGGGACAGGGAGGAAGCGCGTCCCCGGTCAGTTCCGGAAGGACTTCCATGACCACGGAGCGGGGCCACCCTTCGGCTTCAAGGGCAAGCGTCACGCCTTCTCCGCACTCCCTCCGCTTTCCCGGAGTCAGCCGGGCCGGAACGCGCGCGCAGACGCGCAGACGATTCTGCGGCAGCGTCATGGTCAGATCGGCAGCGAACAGCGCCAGCGCAGCCACCGGGTACAGCAGGGCGAAACGCCACGCCTCGGGACGCAGACTGACAATCAGCAGCGCAATCGGCGCGGAAATCGCGAACAGCAGCACAAAACGCGGCGTGGGCAGAACAGCCCGGCGTATCGGGGCGGGAGCGCCGCGATCATGAAGGCTCATCGCGGAGCCGCCGTCTGATCGACGATTTCGCGCAGAGCGTCATCTTCCCGCAGTCCCTCGATATCCGCCGCCGGAGTCATGACGATGCGGTGCCGCAGCAAGGGCAGGGTCAGACGCTTCACATCGTCGGGAATGACGAAGTCGCGCCCGCATACGGCGGCGTGCGCGCGGGCGGCGGCGGCCATCATGGTGGCCGCGCGGGGGGAGGCTCCTGTCTCGATGGAAGGATGGACGCGCGTGCCCCGCACAATGTCCACAATATAATCCGCCAGAGGGTCCGTCAGCAGAATGCGGGCGCAGACCTCGCGCGCGGCGGCCAGCTCCGCCCGCGTTGCGGCCGCTCCCACGCCGAAGTCCGCCAGACGCGGCATGGCGGGGGATGCTCCGTGGCGCAGCACGATTTCCTTTTCCTCGTCCCGTTCGGGATACCCCATGACGATCTTGAACAGAAACCTGTCGAGCTGGGCTTCGGGCAGGGGATAGGTTCCCTGCTGCTCAATGGGGTTCTGCGTCGCCACCACCATGAAATCCCACCCCAGTTCATGGGTCTGCCGATCAATGGTCACGGCGCGCTCGCCCATGGCCTGCAGCAGGGCCGCCTGCGTCTTGGGCGGAGTGCGGTTGATTTCGTCCGCCAGCAGTATCTGCGTGAAAATCGGCCCCTTGGTCAGGGTGAAGGAATTGGTCTGAAAATTGAACAGATTGGTTCCCAGCACGTCACCCGGCATCATGTCCGGTGTGAACTGGATGCGCCCGAACTCCAGATCCAGCCCGGCGGCGAACGCCTGGACAAGAAAGGTCTTGCCCGTGCCCGGCACGCCTTCCAGCAGCACATGTCCGCCGCACAGCAGGCTGGTCAGCAGCAGTTCAACGGCCTCTTCCTGGCCGACGATGACCTTGCCGATTTCGGCCCTGACGGCGTCAACGAGCCTGTCCACGCGTTCCAGCGTCATGCAGCATCTCCTCTTTCCATTGGTGCATGTTTCCGGCAAGGGTGAACAGCCGTTCGAGCGCGCGGCGCCCCCCTGACGGCGTACGGTCGATTTCGCTCAGCATCTCCGCACAGGACGCCTCAACGCCGCGCGCACGCCCGATGCGGTCAAGCCAGACCGCCAGCGCACGCTCGTCCAGACCCGGAGGGGCGTGCAGCGCGTGTCCGGCGGCCCGCAGGGTCATCCGCGCATACCGCCGCAGAGTCATGTCCTGATACCCGGCATAATCCAGCATTCGCGCGCTGTTGGCAATCAGCTCCTCCGTACCGGAGGATCCGGCCGGGATCGCGCGCTGCGGCACTCCGAAACGCCGCGCACCCGCCAGAGCAAGAAGCGCGCCCGAGGCGCAGATCAGCAGAACGACAAGGGAGAACGGAAAACTGAACAGCAGACGAAGCGAGGTCTCTTCCGGCTGGCGGAAACCGTGCAGGCTCTCGTCAAATACCACAGGCCCTCCGGCCCGCCCCGGCCCCTCCCCGCGTATCGCGGCGAGCAGCGCGATGACGAACGCCGCGTTGTCTCCCCGAACCAGGCCGTGATTGGAGAGGACATCCGGATCGGACAGCACCCATACGCGGCTCTCCCCTTCCCGGAGTTCGCCCACCAGCATGCCCGCCTTCGTGCCCACCACAGGCCGCATCTTCGCGGAGCGCACAAGCTGAATCACCTCGCCCCCCGCCGGAGTGACGCCAAGCTCGTTGACCGCCCATGCGGAAGGCCACAGGGTACGGACAACCGTTCCCGCCCCGTCCGCAAAGGTCAGATACGTCCGCGCAGCCGTCTCCACCGGCAGCGGTTCGGCTTCCGCAATCCGGCCGGGATGCTTCTCATCCTCCACTCCCCGCCATTTCGGCAGGATCAGCAGCCGGCAGGGAGAAGAGAGCAGTTCCGCCCCGCTTTCCGCCAGCATGCCGCTATCCGGCTCGGCCAGCACCAGCAGCGCGCCGCGTCCACGGGGGACCGGCTGTCCTCCGAGTCTTCTGCTCAGCGGAAAGTCCAGACGGCGCAGCATTTCGTACAATACGGCATGCCCCACGGCGGAAGCGTTGTAACTGTTCGTCATGGACGCTGAAACCGCACGCGGCGCAGTATCGTACGCGGGCAGCAGCACAGACAGGGAGAACAGCAGAAAGGCGCAGGAAAACAGAACAAGCAGCGCGGAACGGGAAAACGGGGCGACGCTCATGCCGTCCCTCCCCCGCGGATCATCCCCTTCAGGCGTTCAAAGTCGCGGCGACAGGCGGCGTATTCCTCCGCATCCGGTTCATGCGGCCCGAACCAGGAAACTTCCACCCGCCCGATAATTTCCCCGAACAGGCGGCTCTGTTCCGGCGGCAGTTCCAGACCGCGAAGCAGCTCCCGGCTGGTCAGGGAAGCGGCGAATCCCGCCCCGGATCGCAGCCGCAGCTCCTCCAGCGTCCTCAGCAGCAGCACATGAATCGCCTCGGCATAATTTCCGTGCCCGGCCAGAGCGTCGGCCTCGCCGCCCGCCCTTTCCATACGCGCGGCCGACGCGGCGGACGCTCCGGGCACGGCGGAGGGCTCATCCTTTGCCCGGATATGCCGGGCACGGCTGAAACTCCACAGGTTGTCACGCACATGAAAAAGCGTCACGCCGAGCATGACGGCAAGGGAGCCCCACAGCAGCCAGCGGGCCGCGTTCCTGATATTTCGGGGATCAATATCGGATGGAACGCCTGTCTCCCGTTCCGTCTTCCCGGTCACGGCCATCCTTTCACCGTCCGGCATGACCGTCTGCGCGCCGACTTCACGCACGGCCTGCTTCAGAGCGACGTCTATGATACGCGCATCGGACAGGGCAGCGGAGGCAGGGCCGGACAAGGCCGGGGAAGGAACCGCAGCGCGGGAGGGCACACAAAACCATGGCGTGCAATACAGAGCAGCAAGGAAAATCCCCACAGGCACGGCAAGAATGTCATTTCGCACAGCTATGCCCTCCCCCTGAAACTCAACCGACGCGAGACCCTGCATTTACCATAATGCACACACAGGGAAAAGAGGCACGGTTCCCGGATGAGCGGCAGATTACGCGCATTCCGTTTATTGACGCCCGCTCCGCCCGGAGCTACACAGAAAGAGCAGCTTCTTGCCGAAAACTTCACAACGCAGCGAATTTTCCGCTCCGACCAGCCCTTTCCAAGGAAGGAATCATGCTCGATCTCAAGCTTTTGCAGAAAGAACCGGAAACCGTGGCCGCCGCGCTCAAGGCCCGCAATTCCAAAATTTCCATGGATGAATTTCTGGAAATGGACAAGCGCCGCCGCGCCGCGCTGGCCGAGGTGGAAAGCCTGAAAAACCGCCGCAATACAGAATCCGCCGAAGTAGCCCGCCGCAAGAAGGCCGGAGAAGACGCCTCGGATCTTGTGGCCGAACTGGGCCGGCTTTCCGATCGGATCAAGGCGCTGGACGCCGAAGCCGAGGCCATCAAGGAAGAAGTGCATCAGTGGATGCTTTCCGTGCCCAACATGCCGGATGCCAGCGTGCCCGTGGGCAGGGATGAAAGCGAAAACGTGGAAGTGCATCGCTGGGGCAAACAGCCGAAGTTCTCCTTCCCGGTCAGGGAACACTGGGAGCTGGGCGCGGCCCTCGGCGGACTGGACTTCGAGCGCGCGGGAAAGCTGGCAGGTTCGCGCTTCTCCGTTTCACGCGGGGCGATTGCCCGCCTGGAGCGCGCGCTGTACAACTTTTATCTTGATACCCAGACGAGCGAATTCGGCCATACCGAAATCATGCCGCCGTTCATGGTCAACCGCGCCTCCATGCAGGGCACCGGCCAGTTGCCCAAGTTCGAGGAAGACCTGTTCAGGATTCAGGGATGGGATCACTACCTCATTCCCACGGCGGAAGTGCCCCTGACCAATCTTCACGCCGGGGAAGTGCTGGACGAGGCGGATCTGCCCATCCAGTACACGGCGGGCACGCCCTGCTTCCGTTCCGAAGCGGGCTCCTACGGCAAGGATACGAAGGGGCTGATCCGTCAGCATCAGTTCATCAGGATCGGCGTAGAAAATGCTCTCCGGATCGCCGAAACGGCGCAGCAGCGCCAGCTTGGTCTGATTTCGCAGGCCCTTCAGCTCCGACAGCCATACCCAATATTTCAGCATTTTCCCTGTCCCCCTTTCAGTCTTTACGTGCTGCCTCCCACAAAAGCACCGTCGCCGCAGCCGCCGCGTTCAACGATTCGCAGTGCTCGCTCATAGGAATCTTGATGGTCCGGTCGCAGAGGGCCAACACGCCCTCCGTCAGTCCCCGGCCCTCACTGCCGATGGCAATGGCGCAGCGGTTGTAATCCACCGCACGGGCGTCCAGGGTATCCTCCCGCAGCGCCGCGCCGTAAAGAGGAATGCCGCTCTTTTTCAGCAGAGCGGACAGTTCCTCCGCCCCCACCGTCCACACCGGGCAGCGGAACACCGCTCCCATGGTAGCCCGGAGGGTCTTGGGGTTATAGAGATCCGCGCAGCCGTTCACCAGAAACATTCCATCGGCATGGAAGGCGTCCGCCGTGCGGAGGATGGTGCCCACGTTGCCGGGGTCCTGCAAGGTGTCCAACACCACATAGCGGCGGCCCGCCAGCGTTTCCGGCAGCGGCTCCGTGTGGATGGCGCAGGTAAACAGCGTCCCCTGAGGGGTCTCCATGGGAGAAACGGACCGCATCACATCCGCCGGGACCTCAACCAGCCGTACACCCTTCGGCAGCGGCGGAGCTTCCGTCCCCGCCGTGACCACCACGGTATGGAGCTCCGAACCCCAAAGCAGCGCCTCCTGAAGCAGCTTGGGGCTGTCACAGAGGAACTCTCCGCACTGGCGCCGGTAGGCGGCGGAGGACGATAGTTTCCGCAAATGGGTACACAGCGGATTTTGTCTGCTTGTAATGGTCTCCATCAGCCGCCTCCCTTCCCAAAAACGCTATTACGCCTCAAACAGCAGAGTATCACATCTTAAACGCATATATCATAAAGGTATCCGACTGGATTGTCAAGCAAACTTTCCGCGATACATTATAAAATAAAAAACATTTCCCCCTCAAAGCCACCCTGCCCT
>ENA-UESP01002584-UESP01002584.1-human-gut-metagenome-genome-assembly--contig:-NODE-2584-length-9708-cov-49.159174_pt1 | contig 9708 bp, 7 predicted proteins | sample MGYA00243003_ERZ508004 | MGnify/ENA primary metagenome ERZ508004 (study PRJEB26167, sample SAMN06115443) | human gut metagenome | host: Homo sapiens | place: China:Henan | collected 2015-07-29 | study...
ATCGAGTATTGTGCGAGTTTTGAACCCTTACAGAGCGGCATGGGGCAGGATGGAGAGAGCAAAATTTTATTCCCGACGATGAAGACCCTCGGTGGTGTAAAATCCGAAAATGGTGTAAGTTCTAAAGAAGTTTCTACACCAAATTCAGAGCCGGAAAAAATTGATTTTTCTAAGGTAAAGGTTGAGCCTTTGTTTGAAGAAGATGTTGATTTTGATACATTCTCAAAGTCAGATTTCAGAGCAGTTAAGGTTAAAGAATGCGTTGCTGTACCGAAGTCAAAGAAACTCCTTCAGTTCACTCTTGATGACGGAACAGGCACAGATAGAACCATTTTAAGCGGTATTCACGCATATTACGAGCCGGAAGAACTTGTTGGTAAGACACTTATCGCAATCACAAATCTTCCTCCAAGAGCAATGATGGGCATTGACTCTTGTGGTATGCTTCTCAGTGCAGTACACGAAGAAGAAGGCGAAGAAAAGCTTCATCTCCTTATGGTAGATGACCATATTCCGGCAGGTGCAAAGCTCTATTAAGAAGTACCGTTTTACCTTACAAAACGGGATGTACTTCATTTGTGAAAAAGCTCTGAAAATACACAAATACACCAAATTTACACCAAATGGTGCTTGAAACGGTGCAGAGCCTTAAAAATCGCATATTTTAAAGATATATGGGCAGTTCCATTGCGGAATTGCCCATTTTCAGAAAGAAAAAGATAAATCGAAGTTTGTAAGGAACAGAAACTTTGAAGTTTACAGCGAGGTAAAAGTTTATGAATAACTATAATGAAGTGAAAAAATCATTTGGTACACAAGCAGAGAAATTTGCTTCATATCATATGTCTAAGGCAGAATATACCGATTATTTGATTCGTAGTATTCAGGCAAAGGGCAATGAACATGCATTGGAGGTTGCTGCTGGAACCTGTATATGTGGAAGAGCAGTGGCTCCTTATGTTAAGGACATTACTTGTTTGGATTTGACAGAAGCAATGTTGGAGCAGGGAAAAAAACTGGCAAAGCAAGAAGGTATTCAGAACATATCATTTGTATCGGGGAATGCGGAATGCTTACCTTTTGAAGATGAAACATTTGACCTTGTGATTACAAGACTTTCATTGCACCATTTTGTTGAGCCTGAAAAGCCTTTTCGGGAGATGCAACGAGTTTTGAAAAAAGGTGGAAAACTTGTTATTTGGGATATGGTAGCGACTACAGAAGAATTGCGTGAAACTAATGACGCTATTGAAACGATGCGTGATAACTCACATACAAGAATACTTAGCAGAGAAGAATTTGAAGCATTGTTTGAGGATGCTTTTGAGCTTCAGCTTGAAGAAACAACACTTGTTCCTGTAAATCTACAAAGTTGGATGGATTTGACAAGTACACCAGAGGATATTCAAAAAGATATTATTGATAAAATGGAATACGATTTGAATGGTGGAGATAAAACAGGTTTTAATCCCTATATCAAGGAGGGACAAATATGCTTTGACCATAGGTGGTTATTGCTGATTGGAAAAAAGGAAAACTAATCCCCATTTATCAAGAAAAAGAAACTTTCAGGTTGTCGGATTGTAAAGGCAGAGCCTTACGCAAGATGCAGGAGAAAGACTCCGCTCGGGTTAAGGGCGAAGCGCCTTAGCCGGTCAAGGGTGCAACCATTGCCCAGTTAGTGGCGTTTCGCCACTAAGTACTGGGTATTGCTTGTAGCAAAGCTTCACAAGATTAAGCAACTTCGTTGCAATTCCCTTCGGGAAAAGAACTAAATATTGTTACGATAAACAGACTGAGTAGAGAGATTTACTTGGTCTTTTTTTATGGAAAGAAAGGAAAGATTAGCATGAAAGCAACTAGGCACAATGGACGGTCAGGCAAGCATGGAACCTATGACGCAAAGCACAATGACCGCAGATTTGATGTAGAAAATAGTGAGCATACCTATACGGACAAAAAGGAAGCGGGTGCGGCGTTGATTGATATGTGCCGGAGTGCCAAACAGCCAAACATGGCAGTCACAATCGGGGAATATCAGGGCTTTAAGATGAGCGTGTCCTTCGATTCGTTTTTCTCCAAGTTTACGATCAGCTTAAAAGGAAGCCTGAGCCATGAGGTGGAAATCGGAGCCGATCCGTTTGGAAATCTGCAAAGACTATCAAATGCGTTAGAGGGAATGACCGGGAAAATGGCAGATGTGGAGCAGAAGCTTTCCAACGTGGAACATCAGCTTGAAACCGCAAAGGTGGAAGTCACAAAACCTTTTGCACAGGAGCAGGAACTGGTGGAGAAGCTAGAGCGCCTTGCAGAGTTAAATGCACTTCTGAATATGGACGAAAAGGGCGATAATGTGCTGGATATGGGCGATGATGAGCCGGAGGATGAAACCGGAGAGCAGAGCGCACAGGCACAGGAGGGTGAGCAGGACAGAGCGGAAGATATACAGGCGGTGGCTGATGAACCGTTAAAGCCTGTTGCAAGTTCTCTGATGTCGGAGCGTATCGCAGAGCATGGCAAGGAGCGGATGTTAGCAGACAGTTCCAGAGGGCGGGTATCCGTCAAGGAGAAACCTGCCGAGATGAAGCAGAAAATATCCGATCAGAAGATGCCGGAGAAACCAAAGACCAAGAGTCAGGAAGCAAGTTTATAAAGTTTTATGGAAAGAGCAGGTAGCAATCTATCTGCTTTTTCCTGTTATGTGGTTATCGTAAGCCGAGAAGGTTAAGTGACGAACAAAGGGAACAGGCAAGGTTACGGATGGAGAAAATCAATTCAGATGATAATTGTCGGGAAGATTAGAGTCCAGTCGCAACATTCAGAAGTCCAGTCACAACATTTCCGAATTTAAAGAAAGAAATCTGCCGATAATATAAATGAACAATAGATGATGTTATCCATATTTGATAATGAGCCATGAAAATGAGGTGGAACAGTTGAACATAGCAATTTGCGATGATGAGGAAAATATACGCATTTACATACGCAAGCTGATACAGAAGCAGGAAACTTTTTGTAAGATAACAGAGTTTTCATCGGGCAAGGAATTATTGGAGTTTCAGGATGAGACAAATGCAGAAGAAATAGACATACTTTTTCTGGATATCTCTATGGGAGATGAGGATGGAATGACTGTGGCAAAGCAGCTCAGGAGCCAGATGGAAAGCAAGAAAGAAGCAGTGTGGGGAAGCCTGCCGCTTCTGATATTTGTAACGGGATATCCGGAATATATGCAGGAGGCTTTTTCTGTTAATGCTTTTCAGCATATTGTAAAACCGATTCAGGAAAGCAATTTTGAGCAGGTTTTTGCACAGACCATACGGGAGTATCAATATTTGATGGCAAAGAAAAAGGAAAAACCAAAAGAAGTATTAGTTCGGAATGGAAATAGAACAAGAAGTGTTTCAGCAGATGATATTTACTATATTGAAAGCAGTAATCGAAAAGTGATCTTGTATTTGCGGCATGAAAAAATTGAATATTATGACAAGATCAGCTCACTGGAAAGCGAGCTTAAGCCGGATTTTTTCCGTATACACAAAGGGTATCTGGTTAACATAAAATATGTGGAACGATATGACCGGACAGAGGTGAAAATGAGAAACGGGGACAGTCTGCTGATATCCAAGTATAAATATCAGGACTTTGTAAAGCGTTATTTGGAATACATTTTGGAGGAAAGATAATTGAGTCAGGTTACATATGAAATCATTCGCAAGCTTTTTGAAATCTATCCTATTATTCTGCAAATCATTCTTTTTCTGGTATTGTGGAATGTATTTTTTCGGTGGGAGAAAGGGATATGGATTGTTGCAGGAATATTGGCAGTGATGAATATCTGCATGGGGCTATGGCTGGAAAAGCCGGGGGTAATACGATATACAATGTCCGCTGTCATTGTGTTGGGATATTGTTTTTGCAAATACCAAAAACATTTGGAAAAGGCGGTATTCATACTGCTGCTGTTTTACAATTTTCATGCGTTAAGTTATTTGATTGCAGACAGTATTTATCAATGTACAGTGGAGAGCATATTTAGAGGGTTGGATGTTCTGAGTGAGGAATATATATTTCGGGTTTATCTGGGTATGGCGATAGGTATGGGCATCCTGCTTTTATCGTACACGTTGGTATTACTGATTATGACAGGTGTCGTGATAAAAATCGTAAAGAAACCGTTTATGCTGGGATGGCAGGAAACGATATTCCTTTCAGTACTGAATATTGTAGGGAGTATGATTGTAGGAATAAGCGTAGACCTTTCCGTAGTGCAAATCGAGGGTGGAGTTTTTCTGTTGTATGATGACAAGCAGGAAATGTTGTGGAAATTACCGATAATTGCGGTTCTTATCTATGTGGGGGAAATTTCGGCAATATACATCTACCAGAATTACAGGAAGCTTCAAAAAGAACGGCAGAAACATTTTGTGGAAGAACAACAGGTCAAAGCCATGAAGCAGAGACTGGAAGAAGCAGAGAACTTCTACGGGAGCATTCGCAGAGTAAGGCATGAGATGAAAAACCATATGACGAATATAAAAGGGCTGGTGGCAAGTGAGAAATATGATGAAGTAGAGAATTATATCGAAAAACTGGATGAAACCATACAGACTATGGACTATAAATTCAATACAGGAAATGCGGTCACAGATGTGATTATCAATGATAAATACCAGAAAGCGGAAAATGCAGGTATTTCGTTTCAAGTAAAATTTAACTTGGGGGAAACAGACACAATTTCTGCATTTGATATAGGTATCATTCTGAATAACCTTTTAGACAATGCCATAGAAGCCTGCGAGAAACTGGAGCAGGAACAGCGATATATCAATCTGACTTTAAAGAAAAAGAATCATTTCCTACTGATTGAAGTGGAAAACAGCTTTGATGGGAAAGTGATATGGGAAGATGGAGGTATCGTCCCGATGACAACGAAACAGAGCGATCTGCCGGATATTTTGATGGAGCATGGAATAGGGTTAAAAAATGTAAAGAATGTGGCAGACCATTATCTTGGAGATATGGATATCAAAATAAAAAACGATGTGTTTAAAGTCACAGTAATGCTGCAGCAGAAGGAAATAAAATAAAAAAATATGAAAAAGGAAGGAGAATGTAGTAATGGATGTAGGTTCAGTTTATGGCAGTTATTATGAAACAGCAAAGAGTTACATGGGTTTGAGGAAGGAGGAAAAACAAGCGGGATTTGCGGAAAAGGTCACAGACAAAAGTCAGGTTTCCCCAGAAGATATGACTTTAGAGGAATACAAGGCGTATTTTAATGAAAAGATGAATTCATTATATACACATCCATCGCAGCGGAATAGAAATGATATTATAGATATTACGGATGCCGCTTATAAAAGAATGCAGACTGATCCGGAATATGAGAAGAAAATATTAGACGCTTTAGCGAAGAATAAGGCAGTTAATTTTGGAAACTATATTCCACAAATATCATATATGCATATAGATGATACATATGAGAAATGTTACGGCTATACGCAGGGCATGAAGGAGAATGACGGTTATTCCGGGAGTTCCTCCGCAAAGGGAACTGATGCCGGACGGCAGAAAAAGGCAAGGCAGAAGGAACTGCTGGAAGAATATTTGGAAAAGCGGGCGCAGATGAAGGAATTTCAGCAGGAGGCGTTGGAAGAAAAGATTGCAAAGCAGGAATTGGAGAGGAGCAGGCTGACAAAGGCATGGAGCAGTAAGAGGCAGATGGCGATGGCTTCCAATGCTTATGACGCAAATGTTATGACGGAAACCGCGACAGGCAGTGAGGTATAGTGTAATGAATGGTGTATCATTATCAAACCAAGTAATCCATTGGAATGAGTCAAACGCTGCATCACCAAGAAATGTTTTGGGATTAATAAGCGGATGCTTCACAAAGAAGTCTTTTAGTGTAGGAATGAGTAATTTAGCATCATGAACGCACTTATCTTCATCAGGAGAATCAGATTTCTTTTCTACCACGATTTCAGGATGTGAGATCATAAAGTTTTTGTTATAAAAAGATATATGCCGGATGATGCCAAGACCATTGGTGACAATGCCAAACTTGAAGACATAGCAAAAATGACCATTAATGTATAACTGCTTAATTTCAGGATTTGCGGAAGCGTGTGTTGGCATAGAACCATAAGCTGCTTTGTAAGGATCATAATTCTTATCAAAGTTGTTAGCTTTGGCATAAGCTTTGAGCTGCTTGATAATACGATTTGCGTATTTCGGATTATTTTCAGCAACGAAAGCCTCAATACCAGAAGAATCAAAGATAGTCATATCCGCTTTGGCAGAATCAATAGCATGACAGACTGGTTCGGTTAAATCAACAAGGTTATCAAAAACAAGCTGAAGGTCATCAATAAAGTCCTGTTTGAAGCGGGTGATTTTAGAAGCATCCGGAACTTTGGTGAAGCCACAGAATTCACGCAGCGGTTTTGAATAAGCAAGAAAAGTTAAAAGAAGCTGGTCTGTGGGAATAGAAAAAATACGCTGAATAATCAAAGCCCATAGCAAAGCGTTTAAAGGGTATTTACGGGCTCTGCCCGTTGATGCATAGAAATGATTTCGAAAAGAAATCGGAATAATCTCATCAATATCGATGTGGTTTTCTAATAGAGATAGAAATACAGGTTTGTCATTTTCAAATTTATTTTGGCAATCTGAAAAAATATCTGCCAAAGAAAGCTGTTTATATGGTATCATAGATGTCAGAATAACTCCTTTCTTGGATGTATGGTTTATAGTTTCTGGTCAACTCTATTATACCATATCCGGTGAGGGGTTATTTGTTTTTTGTAGTTAAAAAATGCCGTATTTATGAGGCTTGTGGCGTTTCACAAACGCCTATCAAATTATTCTATTAAGGAGGGCGAGTTTATGTCAAAAATCACAGATTATGGATTTTTGTTTCAGCAAATGTTTGGAACAAAAGGCACAAAAAGTACAAGTGCAATAGGTAGCTTTCAGCTGTCGCAGTTAAACAGCAGCTCTATACAGTCGCAGTTAAAAGCGGCGGGTATTGATACGAACAGTGCCCAATATAAGGCTGCAATAAAGCAGATGATGTCAAATGCAAATGGGTCAATGTACACAAATATCCAGAGCATTAAAAATTTGATGAAAAGTTACGACAAAGATGGAGATTACATTGATCCAACAACGGGATTAGCAGGTCTTTTGCTAACAGATGAAAATGCAAGTAGTCAAAAACGTATTATTTCCATTCCGGAAAGCAGCAAAGATGAAATGTTTGAGCAAACGAAAAAGGAATTTTTGCAAGAAAATGGCGTCCTGAATGGAGATACGACAAAACGATCAGATGTATATACAAATATGTATCGCAAGGTACAGAAAAATGACCGATTAGCAGCGGGATATACTATGCAGCAGTATGAGCGTGCATATCGGCAGGCATTTATATCCGCAGCAAAAGCTGCTGATCCAGGTTGGGAAATAGGGAAGCCAGTCTCATCTGGGACATTAGACGGTATCACAAGAGAATCCGTGGAAGCTAATTTAAAGAAATCAGGCAGTTCACTGGCACAGGTGTCAGTGGATACAAGGATATAGTAAATTGGTTTTATGTGGCATATATTTCACTAATTATTTCAAATTAGGTAATTGCGAAACTCGCGATGCTCGTTCGCAATCTCGAACTAAACGGGGAAGAATTCGTGCAGAGCACGAATTCTAAGATAAGAAGTGGATAACTACCAGTTTTAGGCGTACTTTAATAAGCCATAGGCTTTATAAAGTTGGTAAGACCTAAGCAATGAGTGGTTTCAGACTTCGTATGTATTCATGATGTTTGATTTTGTCTGCAAGAACAACTGTAATGAGTGGACTGTCTAAAATGGCAGGATTAGTAAATGGTCAATCATACGAGGAGAAAAATGTATGTCAATTAGTATTTCCAATTATCCTGTACATTTGCAGGATGGCTTTAAACCTAATAGAGAATGTTTGAAATCTCAGGGAAGTCAAAGTGAATACCAGAAAGTATTTCATAGAGATTCCTTAGAAGTTTCCCAATTATCGAAAAACAGGGAAATCTTAATGGATAAAATTAAGCATACAGTGGTGCAGTCGGCGGCATCACTCAGCGATATGAGAGCTGGAATATTAAAGGAAATCAGGGAAGAAAAAGGGCAGTATGGCTATTCGGATGTTGTGAATGCTTGTGGGCTGAGTTATGCAAGGCTGTATTCTGAAATTGAACAGCGCTATGAAAATGAACAGTATTATAAGGTAGATGGGACGCCGCTGACAAAAGAAGATGAGATAGAGTGGCTGGATATACAATTTGAGCAGGAAGTGGCATGGCAGAAATCCTGTGCCAGAATAACAGCCCAGGGGCAGGTCATTCAGGGGAATATTCCTGAAATGCCAACAGAGGAGATGGAAGAATTGGAGGACAGCTTTTATCAGGCTAAGGATGCCTATATGAAGCTGTACCGAGAAAACAGACGGGCAGAGAGACCGCTTGTTTTGCAAAGTTATATGTTTGGCAATAGCCAGATGTATCAAATATTGAATAGACTAGGAAATTTACAGGAGAGGGTGGTATAATGCAAGTTAATTCGTCCAATGGTTCATTACAACAAAGGTTCTTTTCTGGAACAGGCAGTATAGGCGGCATCCATCTGCCGGACTTCAATGACAAATATATTTTCTCTAAAAAGAAAAGCGGTGTCAGTGATAAAAAATACCGGAAGCAGATCAGGGAACAAGCTTATGAGGATTTTGAAAAAGGGCAGTTCCAAAACAAATCCGAAGGATTTAATAGGCTGATGAAAAGCTACACATCGGAAGTGTCCCCGGACAGAAAAGGGATTATTACTTCCGGGCTGAAAGCTATTTCAAGGAACAGACAGAATGTGCTGAAGCCAATAGATTTTGTGGCAACACTGCTTGAAGGGAAAGTGAAATATCAGAAACTGCCGTCAGGCAACAGCGATTACATAGAGTTTTACAATAAAAACGGGGAGATGGTGGCGACTTATTCCAATAATGGGTGGACGATGTATACGACTAATGCAGAGGCCGCCAGACAGACGGAAATGTGCATGATCTATAACGAGGCATGGGGAAACGCCAAGAGAGGGATTCCGATGGCAGGCGAAGAAATGGTAAACGTGGTAGATATGCAGAGTAGCTTTGATGCCAAAGCATAGCAGGAAATAAAACCCACAGCCCCGTATGCAATACTGCAAACCGCAGGTACAAAAAAAGATGAACCGATTGCGGCTGATAACTTGATAGAAACTCAGGAGACAAAAACTGGGGAGAAACAAATTACAGATGAAGAAAAGATTAAACAGGCAGATGAGTTTTGGGCTCAGCATAGCAGGGGGGAACAAGGTCAAACTGACTGTTCACATGGGAAAAGATAGTTTCATTGAAGTTATCAAAGAAAAACCAAACAGCAGATAATGTACTTCTTGGCTGGACAATGAAGTCACTGGACGCTGATAAGAAAGCTTCCAAGACTTCCGAAGCAGCTCCGGCAGAGGCTGAAAAACCGGTTGAAAAGATTGATTTTTCTAAGGTAAAAGTCGAGCCATTGTTTGAAGAAATGGTTGATTTTGATACATTCAGCAAGTCAGATTTCCGTGCAGTAAAGGTTAAAGAGTGTGTTGCAGTACCGAAGTCAAAGAAACTGTTACAGTTTACTCTTGATGACGGAACAGGCAC
>ENA-UESP01002594-UESP01002594.1-human-gut-metagenome-genome-assembly--contig:-NODE-2594-length-9671-cov-3.992391_pt1 | contig 9671 bp, 6 predicted proteins | sample MGYA00243003_ERZ508004 | MGnify/ENA primary metagenome ERZ508004 (study PRJEB26167, sample SAMN06115443) | human gut metagenome | host: Homo sapiens | place: China:Henan | collected 2015-07-29 | study...
GAAACGCTCCCTATCTATGAGCGTATCAAGTTCCTGTCGATCTATTCGTCCAATCTCGAAGAGTTTTACGAAATAAGGGTTGCCGAGCACCGGGGAGTAATCATGAAAAAGAACTTCACCGAAGAAAGCGGGGTGGAAGCCGAAGAGACGCTTGCCGAAATCACGGAAGAGGTGAACCGACAGCAGCGCGAATACTATCGCATATTCTCCAAAGTATTGCAGGAATTGAACCGGCAGGATATCTACCTGTATCAGGACAGCCGGCCGGAACCGTTTCATGAAGAATTCGTGCATAACTTTTTCAATGAAGAGGTGTTCCCTTTTCTCTCGCCGGTCATGATACAAGCGGGGGATATCCGTACGTTCATACGCGACCGTCGTCTTTATCTGGTGATCCGGATGGTGAAAAAGAGCAAGCGGATGGCGGAGCCGGATTATGTGCCGGACTATTATTATGCCCTGATGAAAATCCCGTATGCGAAAGTACCTCGTTTTATCGAATTGCCTACGCATGAAGGAAAACACTATATCATGTTTATCGACGATATTATCCGGGCCAATTTGTCCAGTATCTTCCCCGGTTATGTGGTGGAGAGTTGTTATAGCATCAAGATTTCACGGGATGCCGATATTTACCTGGATGACGAGAAAGGCGGGAATATCGTGGAAAACATTCGTAAGAAAGTGAAAAAGCGCAAGATCGGTGCCTTAAGCCGATTTATGTATGACAGCAATATGCCTGATGATTTCTTGGCGTTTATATGCAATGCTTTTGGTATTACCACAGACGATCTGGTATTGGGAGGACGGTATAACAATTTGCAGGATCTGATCAAACTGCCGAATCCAAGAGGAAAAGAACTGGAGCAGCTGGTCCCGTCTCCCATGCGTGTGCCTTTTCTGGACGAGATGGGCTCTGTCTTCCGGGCGGTGAAAAAACGGGATATCCTGTTGCATTTCCCCTATCAGTCTTTCGACTACCTGATCCGCTTCCTGATGGAGGCGGCTTTTGATCCGAAAGTAGATGAGATCAAAATCACGCAATACCGGGTGGCGGAGAATTCGGCTGTTATCAACACGTTGATCAGCGCTGCTCAGAACGGGAAGAAGGTGACGGTCTTTGTGGAGTTGAAAGCCCGTTTCGACGAAGAAAACAATATGAGTACGGCCGAACGGATGGAGCAGGCGGGTATTCGCATCATCTATAGCATTCCCGGTCTGAAAGTACATGCAAAAGTGGCGGTTATTCTGCGGAAAGATACGGAAGACGGCTGCAAGCGGCGGGATTTTGCCTATTTGAGTACCGGCAATTTCAATGAAAAAACGGCACGCATCTATTCCGATATGGCATTGCTGACTTCGAATGCGGAATTGATAACCGATATAAACAAAGTGTTTGCGGTGCTGGAAGGGAAGCTGGCCGGACCGACATTCCGCCATCTGCTGGTCGCCCGCTTCAATATGGTGCCGGAACTGACTCGCATGATCCATCGGGAGATTGAGCACGTGAAGGCCGGACGTAAAGGACGCATCGTGTTGAAGATGAACGGACTGCATGACCAGAATATGATCAATGAATTGTATAACGCAAGCGAGAACGGGGTGGAAATCGATCTGATTGTCCGGGGAATTTGTTGCTTGGTTCCGAACCGTCCGTTCAGTGCGAATATCCGGGTGACCCGTATTGTGGATATGTTTCTGGAACATTCCCGCATCTGGTACTTCTATAATGACGGCGAGGAAGATTTGTTCCTGACTTCCGCCGATTGGATGCGCCGGAACTTGAATCGCCGTATAGAGACGGCTTTTCCGATTCTGAATGCGGAAATCAAGCAATGCATTATAGATATTCTGAAAATACAGTTGCAAGATAATGTGAAAGCCTGTCTGATCGACGAACACCTGCATAACAATTTCAAACGGGATGACAACCCGGTGAAAGTCCGGGCACAGTTGGCTATTTATGAATATCTGAAAAATAAAATGTAGCTGTTATGGATCTTCCTTCTACGATCTTGAGTAAGGATAATTATGGCAAAAGTCGGTGGACACCTACGGCAACCGTAGCCGCTCGCCTATGGCAGGAGTAGATGCCCACCTATGGCAGCCATAGATGAGCACCTACGGCTACCATAGGAAAATATCTGTTGAAAGCCGTTAGAGTTCTCCCGGTCTTTCATCTTCGCCACTGCCACCGCTACTTGGAACCTTGCCGATGTAAAGGGGTGTATATATCAATGTACGGGGAGATTTCAGAAATGTGTTGTTGTTGCTGTAATACGTTTCGATCTCCAGCCGGTATGTCCCATCCGTAAGGCTGGCTGGGACGACCAGTATGACGCGCCCCGGATCGTTGATCGTCAGCGAAGCGATCGTTGCCGCCACCGCGTCTGTTTCGACATTGACGAACTTGATGCTTCCGATGCCCGACCCGTCGGCGTTGAGGCTGCGGATCTTCTTGCCCGTGATGTCGATCGTGTTGCCCGGTGTCATGAATCCGTCCGTGCGTCCGGTGGCCGAGTCGGTCACCAGCCCGATGTGTGCGCCGCCTGAGTCGAGCACGTTGCCTGAAAAGACGGGCAGTACCGTTTCCAGTTCCTTACGGAAGCCAGTCGAGGGGTTGATGTTCACATACGGTTTGTGCTTGGTGCGGTCCACCACGCCGTCCGTCCCGATGAACGAGCCGGGCAGGGCCGGTGCGTAGAGCGTCGAGCCGGTGTTGACGGTGTTGCCCTGGCAGACCGATTCGATGATTTTCTTGTCATACAGGGTGATGACGCCGATGACTGTCTCGCGGTTGTAGGCCGTTTCCTTCACGATGTCGTCGGCGAGGTTGTCGACCGTCTTCGGAAGGAGGGTTTTCACTGTGGCGATGTAGTCGTTCGTCACGTCTTTTGTCAGAAGGTTTTCGGTGAGGTCGAAGAACCATTTGTAGCTTTTTGTAGCCATATTGTTTGTATTTATGTTGAAGGCAAACTTACCTTTTTATATTGGATTATGGCTTTGAATATCAATATATTTATTATGTTGTTCAACACGTAAGCGAAGTGGGAGGCGGTTGATAGGCGTGACATGTGGTCGGGCGGATAGGCGTGACTGCTCCGTCCGGCCGGAATCCCCTGGAAAGTGTCTAATATATTTACACCGCTGTCAAATAATTAGACACTTCTGATGGCCTTGCATTGTTGCAAGGTGTTGTATATTATATAATTATGTGTATTGGCATGTTTTTTGCCCTTGTTTCAAGAGTCGTAACTTTAATTAGATGGTATCATGCTTGCACTTTATCTGAAAATCGCTTTCCGCAATATGTGGAAATACAAGACGCAGTCGCTGACCGGTATTTTCGGATTGGCCTTCGGACTTGCCTGTTTCGTCCCGGCGCTCTATTGGTTGCGTTATGAGACGTCGTATGATGGTTTCTATCCTGATGCTGATCGCATTTATCGTGTTTACTCGTTTGACAAACAGGCAGGCAAGACAAACGATATGGTGTCGGGCATTCTGGACCGGAAACTGCATGACCGGTTTCCTGCCATGCAGACCTCTACCGTCTTTTTTATCGATCAAAATGACTGCAAGACCGAAGGGACGCCCTACGTTCGATTGCTTACGCTTTTTACGGACAGCGCTTTTTTAGATGTTTTTCCGCAGACGATCGTGAGTGGCGACGCCTGGCATCCGTTGCAGGTCGCCAATAATATGATCCTGACGGAGACGGTTGCCGTACGTTTGTTCGGGGACGTGGAAAAGGCTGTCGGACAGTCTGTAAAAAGTACAGGCCTGACTCAATATGATCCGCCTTATACCGTTACGGCAGTCATTAAAGATCCTCCAGGCAACACTAATTTGTCGTTTGAGGCTATTCTTTCGCATGAACAGATAAAGATGCATAAGACCTTTGTGGATGAATCCGGGAAGGCGATATGGAATTTTGCCTCTTTACAGATGTATGCGAAGTTGCCTCCTTATACGGATGTCGGTCGCCTTGCCGGTCAATTGCGTGATTATCCTTCGCGGTCACTGGCGAACGAGAATGTCGAAATACGGATGTTGCCGATAGGAGACGTACGCTACCGGCTGAAGGATGAGGCTCCGTTTACACTGAATTTCATACGTCTGTTCGTTGTCGCCGGAATATTGTTGCTTTTCAGCGCCTTGTTTAACTTCCTGAATCTGCATCTTGATCTTTTTCGTCAACGCATGCGCGAGTTGCGTCTGAGGGCTGTGAATGGAGCGTCGGGCGGACAGCTTATCGGGCAAATGTTGTTTGAATTGACTTGTGCCATTCTTTTGGCGTTGCTTCCGGCCTGCTATTTGGTGGTGGCTGTCAATCCGGTCTTTTCCGGATTGCTGGAGATTTCGATGGAGATGCCGCGGGTATTAGGGCTTTTTGCCCTCTGCGGAGTAGGAGTGATGCTATTGGTGCTCCTTGTCGGTTCTGTCCTTTTTTGGCGGTTAAGCCGGTTGGCTGTCCGGCCGCGGGCGGAAAGGAAGACGACCGGGCAATTGGGCTTGCAGCGCGTAGCCGTTACCTTGCAATTGGCTGTCAGTATCCTGTTTATTGTCGCTGCGTGGGTGGTGATGTTGCAAATGCGTTTCGTCAATCACAAGGATCTGGGCTTCGATCGCAATGGGATTGTCTATTTGTCCGGCATACAGCTTTTTATTAATGAGGATGTGCGGGTGGCCTTATTGAAGGAGCTGGCTTCGATCCCGCAAGTCGGGAATGTGACGGATACCTATTTTACGCCGAAGCACAGTGCGACTCCTTCCGACATAAAAACGGATATCGAGTGGCCGGGGAAGACGCAATCCGAAAAATCGGCATTCTGTGTCGTGCCGACCGACAGCCGGTTTGCCGAAACCTTTAAGGTCAACATGCTTCAAGGGGAGTGGTTGGGTGAAGGTGGAGAGCGTAATGTCGTGCTCAACGAGGAAGCTGTCCGTGCGATGGGGCTTGAGGAGCCGGTGGGCACCGTTATCCGCATGACATTGAATGAGCCGGAAGAATACCGGGTGGTCGGTGTTGTGAAGGATTTCCATCTCTTTTCGCTTCGTAGCCGCATTCTTCCAACGATCTTCTTCCCATCGGTTTATCCGACAAACAGTCTGTATGTCCGTGCTGTGCCGGGGCAGGAGCAGGAGGCGATCCGGCGGATAAACGCAGTGTTGCCCGCGATAGATGCCTCTTTTGTAGATGTTCATCCGGTACGGTTAAGCGAGATGTATGACCGTCTGAATTATTCGGAGCAAGCCGGTCTGAAGATGTTTTCCGTTCTGGCGGTCGTTTGCCTGCTGATCTCGTTGTTCGGCATTTATGCCGTAGCCTCAGCCTCCACGCAGCGCCGGCGCAAGGAGGTCGCTGTCCGTAAGGTGGTGGGGGCCAGGGTGGGCGATATCATCCGCATGTTCTTCCGCGAATATACGGTGCAGGTGATGCTTGCCGGCGCGGTCGCGTTCCCGTTGGCTTACATCGCCATGAGCCGTTGGCTGCAAGGGTATGCCTACCGTACGGACATCCCCTGGTGGTTGTTGGCCGGCGTGATAACGGGAGTGGTCGCGGTGGTACTCCTTACCGTGCTGGGGCAAGTGTTGAGGGCGGCCAACAGTAATCCGGCGGAGGTGGTGAAAAGCGAATAGTGTCTATCACAAGCGGCCGTCACGTCCCTAAACCTTCATTTCGAATGTCTTCACCTTCTCCGGCACATACCCTGTGCGGATGCGCCATTCCTGCGGGTAGAGGTTGTTGGCACGGTTGCCGAGATGTTTGGTGAAACCGAGCGGAAACTTTTTGTAACGGACCAATACGTAGCCTTTCTCTGTGCCGGCAGGCAGGAGGAGAGCTTCTTTTTTCAGATACCGGATCGCATCGTCCCAATCTAAATCAGCCACGGGGAAAGCATCTGGGCACAGAGCCGTGCTGAGTGCCAGTTCTTCGGCAGGGATGAAATCTTTTCCTTTCGTCTCGCCGATACAGATGCCGGCCGAAAGAATGCGCAGGTGCTCGCGGAGCAGGGGATACACGTCTCGGACGGGTTCGGGGAGCATCCAGAGGGTACTTCCGCTCCATTCGGGTGTGAAGGAGGTGGTGTCCAACAGATAGGCTCTGGCTGCTTCCGGGACGGCAGGAACTGTTTTTCCCTTTTCTTTTTTATTCTTGTTTTTGAACCGGATCTCCTCCGTCTCGCCGTCCGCTTTGCGCAGGGCGGCGAGGAAGAAACCTTCGCCCTTGGTCTTGTGCGGGAAAAAACGGTAGACCGGATGGTCGTATTTGAGCGGGCCGGTGATTTGCCATTCGTCCTTCACGGGGATGGGCAGTGCTTCGGCTCCCAGTTCTTCCGTTATATAATGGATATTCTCTTCATCCTCCTCCATGTTGTAGGTGCAGGTACTGTAGATCAACAGACCACCGGGCTTCAGTGCGTTCCAGACATCGTGGATGATGCGGCGTCCGCGTCCGGCACAGAGCGCGACGTTCGCGACACTCCATTCGCCTGTGCTGTCGGTATCTTTGCGGAACATGCCTTCGCCGGAACAGGGTACGTCGGCGACGATCACATCAAAGAAATGCGTAAGGCAGCCGATCTCTTTCGGATCATTGTTTGTCACGATGCAATTCGGATTTCCCCACTTGGCGATATTTTCCGCAAGTATATGACTCCGGCTACGGATCACTTCATTGCTGACCAGCAGGCTCCCTTCCGGCAGGCACGCCGCCAGATGAGTTGATTTACCACCCGGAGCTGCACATAGGTCGAGACATCGGACAGGCGTTTTCACATGACTGCGGATCGCCTGTTCGAGAAACATGGACGACGCTTCCTGTACGTAGTAGGCGCCGGCATGGAAGAGCGGGTCGAAGGTGAACGAAAGCCTTTCGGGCAGGTAATAGCCTGTCTCGCACCAGGCCACCCGTTCGCACGGCGCACCGGTCGTCGACGGAGCAGGAGTGCCTTTCTTCTCGTTGATACGGATACTGACAGGGACATCGGCCTGCAACGCCGCTTCGAAACTGTCGAACTCATTTCCCAGCAATGCGCGGGTACGTGTGATAAAATCTATCGGAAGTGCCATCTCTTTTCGCTTGTTTTCGGCAAAAATACTACTTTTGCGTAAGATTTAAGATTTATGATTTATGATTTATGGCCATGTCGCCTTTTTTATCATGGTCATAAATCATAAATCATAAATCATAAATCATAAATTCATGTCCGCTCTCTATCTCATCCCTGTCACGCTTGGCGACGTCGAACATCGCCGGGTCCTTCCCGAATACAACCGGGAGGTTATCCTTTCCATCCGTCATTTCATTGTCGAAAATGTACGTACGGCACGCCGTTTCCTGAAAAAGACAGAGCCTTCGATCGTGATTGACGATCTTGTCTTTTATGAATTGAACAAGCATACGTCGGCCGAAGCCGTTGCCGCTTATCTGGCTCCTTTGGCGGAAGGCGAGTCGGTCGGTGTGATCTCGGAGGCCGGCTGCCCGGCGGTTGCCGATCCGGGGGCAGATGTGGTGGCTATTGCACAGCGTAAAGGTTACAAGGTGGTTCCGCTGGTCGGCCCTTCTTCGATCCTGATGTCGGTGATGGGTTCCGGTTTTAACGGGCAGAGCTTTGCTTTTCATGGCTATCTGCCGATCGATGCTTCACAGCGTACGAATGCGATCAAGAAGCTGGAAGGGCGCATTTATTCGGAGAACCAGACGCAGTTGTTCATCGAAACGCCTTACCGCAATAATAAATTGGCGGAGGAGTTGATCCGCACGTGCCGTCCTTCGACCAAATTGTGTATTGCTTCGAATATCACTTGCGAAGATGAATATATCCATACGCGTCCTGTTAACGAATGGGCCGGAAAGGATCCTGATTTGAGCAAGAAACCGACAATCTTCTTAATATATAAGTAAATGGAAACTTATAAGGCACATGAAACAGCCGTTATCGATCCCAGATGCACAATTGGAGACGGCACACACATCTGGCATTTTTCCCATATTATGCCGGGGTGCACAATCGGTCGGAATTGTAATATCGGGCAGAATGTCGTGATCTCTCCTCTGGTGGTTTTAGGGAATAATGTGAAGGTACAAAACAATGTCTCCGTCTATACCGGCGTGACTTGTGGGGATGATGTTTTTTTAGGACCCAGCTGCGTTTTTACAAATGTGGTCAATCCCCGCAGTGCCGTTTCCCGTAAAGACCAATATTTGAAAACACATGTCGGCAAAGGAGCTTCTATTGGTGCGAATGCAACGATCGTTTGCGGCCATACGATCGGCGAATATGCTATGATCGGCGCAGGGGCCGTGGTCACTAAAGATATTCCGCCATACGCTTTGGTTGTCGGCAATCCTTCCCGTCAGATCGGTTGGGTGAGCGAATACGGGCATCGCCTCTCCTTTAATGAAAAAGGTATCGCCACATGCCCGGAAAGCAATCAGCAATACCTGTTAGAGGGGGGCGTCGTGACGCGTATTTCGTAGAGACGAGATCCGCCCGCCTTAATGTCTTTAGCAAGCCTTAAAGCTCATATCCAGCCCCTTGACAGAGTGTGTCAGGGCTCCGACTGAGATATAATCCACACCGCATTCGGCATAATCGCGAAGCGTGGCGAATGTGATGCCACCTGAAGATTCCAGCTCGTAACGTCCGGCAACCATTTCGACGGCTTTCTTCGTATTCTCGATATTGAAGTTGTCCAGCATGATACGGTCGATACCGCCGACACGCATTGCTTCCTGTAACTCGTCGAAGTTACGAACCTCGATTTCAATCTTCAAATCCTTGTTTTTCTCTTTCAGATACTGATGGCAGCGTGTGATGGCCGCTTCGATACCGCCGGCAAAGTCCACATGGTTGTCCTTCAGCAAAATCATATCGAACAACCCGATACGATGGTTGACACCGCCACCGATTTTAACCGCTTCTTTCTCGACCATACGCAGACCCGGAGTCGTCTTACGCGTATCTAACACGCGTGTTTTCGTTCCTTCCAGAGCCTTGACATATTTGCGTGTCGTGGTGGCAATACCGCTCATGCGTTGCATGACGTTGAGCATCAAGCGTTCCGTTTGCAACAAAGACTGTACCTTCCCTTCGACAACGAAAGCGATATCGCCTTTCTTCACTTCGGCTCCGTCATGGATGAATGTCGTCATTTTCAGCTCCGGATCGAATGTGTGGAAAATACGTTCAGCCATTTCGACACCGGCCAATACGCCGTCTTCTTTCACGATCAGCTGGCTCTTCCCCATTTCCGTAGCCGGAATGCAACATAAAGTCGTATGGTCGCCATCTCCTATATCTTCTGCGAATGCCAGGCGGATCAGTTCCGCAATCAGTTGTTCTTTTGTCTCTTGTACGTTCATGTTACTGTTGATTTATGATTTATGATTTATGATTTATATGCGACAAGGTATAAATCATAAGATCTTGTTATTCAATTCTGATAGACTGTATAATCGCTTTGTTTCCTTCTGCACGGTATGTCACGTTTACGCGATATTCACCGGATGAAGTAGGTAGTTTACCGACAAAGAAACCAGTCTCTTTTTTATCAGCATGGTGAACGACTGTGAATCCTGTCGGCTTGTTCCCTCCGAAGAAGGCATTCAGCATTGAAACAGCGTCGTTTGCGTTGCACTTTTTGGATGAACCCGGTAGGGC